>JGI24021J15306_10004881_pt1 | contig 15754 bp, 10 predicted proteins | sample Ectturendosymbi1_FD_15306 | JGI IMG/M metagenome (IMG submission 15306)
TTTTTTTTTAAACAGACAGCAAAGAAAAAAGATTTATTCTGACATTTGCTCCGAAGACATACCGGAGTTTACGTCTGTTACCGCTCATCCATGAAGACGCATCACCAACCAACTAGCTTCCTTTCATAAAGTAATTCACGTCAGGGACAGTTGTGAGCTTCAGTGGAAATTATACTTAATTTTTTCATTGTAGTTTTTCGCTGTGGAACTTATTCATGTTTTGATTTTTGAACAAAACATGACACCCGCAGAAAATTTACATGAAGTCATAAACATCTTACGAAAGTCACTTGTTCGAAGATAAACTGTTATAAAACCAAATAAAACATGAAGGTGATACAACATAAAATTAAGGTTTTAAGCTGTAATCGGTAAAATCTAAATCAATATTACCGCAGCATGGTTGGAACTAAAATCGGGTTATGATGTAGGTAGTTATAGCGTCATGTTTGGTAGTGGCAGCTTAAGAAAAAACACTAAACTTTAATTAAATAATTGCCCGGTGCATCGTACTTCGACAAACATCAGGAACCTCTTTTGACGCGGTTTCGTTGTAAAATCGATGATGGATGTCAGACGAAGCTCTTAACGCATATCGACAGGTACACGGCTTGGGCAAGATTTCACGTTGAGGTGTTTTCGATCAAATGTGTCTCGGACGCAATAAACTGCCTTCGTGAATTTTATACAAGCAACAGGTCTTGTTACACAGAGGAGGATAGGAACTAAAACATCAATAATAGTCTGCATCGATTGGAAGTCGTTGTTCTTTCTCATATTGCAGTAATTTCTTCACAGTCTCTGTCTCGAAGATCTAGAGCGTTTAAGTCAGCAGCAAAATAAAAGATTTTTCGTCACTGTTGGGGGTTTCTTTCTTGTTTCTCTTATCAGCCGGTGTTCTGCAGAGGCAAATGAAAATAGCTGGCCACAAGAGGCACTCGCCTCAGATGCCGTCAGTTTGCTTGAAAGTATTTGCGATATTTTCAGCTTCGACAACTTCAATTATTTTGCTGGAAATTCACTGTCAGCATACGCGAGTATAGTCAACTACGGTAAATCAGTTTCATTAGTTTTCTAAAACTGTGAAGGTACACGATGTCGCAACAACAACCAAAGTCATATAATCGCCAACAACATAGTTTCAGGAAAGTCGATGCTCACTGGAGCTTCACAAAAATGATCATCGCTGAACTGATGCAAAACGCCGCAACAGCAAAGTTCGAACCCAACTTTCTACAAATTATCTGTGCTGTTGTTAAATATCAGGCTTTATGGCATCCTCCAGGCAATTCAACCAAACATAATCTTGTTGTTTCGAAAAACTCAAACTTGAAAATGCTTTTTTGCTTCTGCTGCTTCTTCTTCACTGAAAAATTCTGGAATTTTCTTCACACTACTGAAGCATAAAGTTTTTCGCATACACGCTGAAAAATGTTCAGCAATAGATTCAAACATGAAAGTATCGTGGTACACTTAGTTATTTAATTATGAGAGATTTTGCTGGATTGATTGATCCTGTGTGACGATCTTTTCACATGCAAAACAACTCAAAGATTTTGTCAAATCAAAAACTTTACCCAGCTTTACGCATCGACTTGCCCTTACATGCAAACAGCTTCAAGGAAAATAGTTCAATTTGATAATAGTTTTAATCTCATGAACTTTGGTAAATTCGTACTCACCATATTTTCGGCATTTGTAACTTTCGCTGAGACCTCCTCCAGTTCTTCAGTGCAAAAACCGTTTTTATGGTGACTACACGTGGAAACTTTCAGACTTAAAATCATGGAATTTATTTATTGAAATTTGACCTCACTGCATTTGTCGAAGTCACTCATCTTACACTACCGTGAACCACATCAACACACCTTACACTACGGTGCAAAACGTCTTGCACAGTTTTCCTAAAAAGCGATGGATATAATCGGACGTCAGTAGACTCGAAAAAACTACAAACAAGAACGTGACAAGACGCCTTGTAAAAAGTGGAAACACGTATTTATACCATTAATTATATTTGTCCAATTGAAGTTTTAGTTATAATTACTTGATGATTATATCAAACATTTACCTCTTCCGACGTTTCAAATCAATGTGAAGCATTTAACAACACATTTTTGCGCCTTGCACACTTTACAAAGGCGGACTTTACAAATCAGCACTGAAATGAGAATTTACGCTAAAGCGCCGTTGCGAGCGCTCGTCATAGTTGCGTATAGTTATAAGAAGCAGCACTTGTACCAAGTCTGGAATGAGTCATGAAAAATTTCTGTAACGAAAGACTATCTTTTGCTAGATTAAAAAAAAACTCGCGTTAGTTTTCCATTGACAAACATTGCTGAGCTCTTGTAATTTGCACCACAACTCAAATCACTCTAAATACAAGTGTTGATCCGAAGCTACATTTCTGAATAAAAGGCAAAGTCATCGGTCTCATGCAAGCAGTCGGTTATTCCCAATTGCGTGAGCCACCCACATTCAAGGTCCCGTGTAATTTTGTTTTTAAGGTATGCGCTTATTTTCAAGGAAAGAATTGATTGTAGCATTTCTTTTTGCGGATGGCCGTGTTTAGTTTCTTACGTGCGTTATCATTTTTTCTAATTTAGAGTGCAAATTTTTTTTCTAATCAACGACCGGCCTTTGAGAACAGCCATCACAGGGTATTGTTGATCTTGCTGCCACACGCAGTTGCAAGAATTTCGGGTACAAGTACAGTAGGCGCTGCCAAGAGTTGTACAAGTATATAGTTATTTTATATGTTATATAGGAGTAGCAGTGGAGAACATATTTACTATCATATTTCACATGAATTGTGGAATATCGCTGACAGGCAGCAGAACATGACGAATTTTATCTTAAAATTCCACTTTTATCATCCTAAGGAGAAAAAGGAGAGAAAACTATGAAAAGAGACTTCTCTTGAATTACTGTCCAAGCATCTGCTTATCATGGCGCTTCGTTTTGATTCGATGTTGTGTTCCAACCTGAGTAACCAAAATTCTGATACAGGCCACATTAATTGTTCACGCGGGCCGTACTTGGCCCTCGAGCCGATCGTTCGCTACCGTGTATACAGAGCTGTCGCGGACTTGTTTTTAACCGTGATGCAGAATACCAAAGTGGCGATAACAGGAGGCACTCTCATAAAAGTTGTCTTAAACTTAACAGAGACTGAAAACTTTTGTCGCAGGAAGTGACTGTAAGTCTTTTCTGTTGTTGCAGGAAACCGATGCGCATTTCGTCAGATTTTTCTAAAATTACAATCAGTGAAAACTTTTTCAAAAGCGTTAGTTTTACACCGAGATCAATTATAACACACTGACAACACCCAGAACTCCCTGCGCAACTGTGATGATCATCTAGCAGCTCTTTCCCACGTAGACACAGCACTTCGATTCGATCTGAACCTGGTTTGTGATAGAGATTATCTACCAGTCAAGGGAAACGACTCGATAACCTTCCGTTTTTTTCTGTTCCCTGGTGTTTTTGCAATTGAAATGATTTCTTTTTCGTGTTGTACCCACACCGAGAAAATGCTAAAATAAATCAAGACTTCTTTGCAAACATTAACGTTATTGTTCTACTTTGAGCGTTCTCAACTGACGAGACTATCTCGGTGCGCTTTACCAATGAGAACGTGGTTATTTGCCTTTTGCGTGAATTTTAAAATCGGTTTCCAACTTAGAAACCAAATTCCTTGGTAGGCAGATTTGCATCAATACACTTCCCAGGGTTCCTGCATTTACAGACATTGCGGTTATGCTACAGAATGACGTTGATAGAACTTATATTTCCATTCAGAAATGCTTGAAAAGCTTACTTTTTTGCAAATTTTGCCAATAGGTGTTCATTTGAAGAAAGAGGGAGCAACAAAGCGTTGAACCAAGACTCACCAGGGGCAGGTAGATGTCCAGGGAGGGCGTCATTGTCCATAAACTAAAATTAATACATGTTGCGCACAGCTTGCACTAAATGCTCAAACCAATGTTGTGGATAAAATTTTGGGAGTATCCTGTATCGTAGTTTATTTTATTGAATAAAGACTAGTTAGGTGCGTAGTTGCAACTATCAATCCGTAAGAAAATTGAGCAAATGATTCACGGCACGGGTTTGCAACTTAGCATGTTTCCTTTGCTTATGATGTGAAGGAGAAAGGGTCAAACCGACTAGTTTTACTGTTTAAACCAGGGGTCGGCAAGCACCGGGCCGCGGCCCGGTGCCGGTCAGTGAAGAAACTGTTACCGGGCCGTGCGAAACCAAGGCCAAATTAGTCCAAACGTGACTGGAATGACTGACATAAGGAACATATTGCGGGTGCCATTTACTACTATAATCCAAACAGGTCAGAGCATTTTATTGCGCCAAAGTAAGCGCAGATGTCTTACTGAATCAGTGCCATGATGAGCTACGACTTGTAATAAATTTGCATGTACCAACATTCATTATTTTATTGAGGGCGGTCTGCAAAATAATACCACGCTGAAACCGACCGGCAGTGCGAAAAAATTTGCCGACCCCTGGCTTGAACTGAACATGCCTACTTCAAACAAAATCGTGCGCGTAGCCAAAATTATAAACCTCACTGTACTGTGATTTGGTCAAACTAGTCAGCACCAGGTCATTCTGCGTCATGAGTCAGCGACCTTTCCAGCTCCCCAGCTTGTGTGTAAAAGCACGTAGGGTTGAAAGTGACAATGTTTATGGCGATCTTGGATGTGCCTTTTCGTTCCAACAGTTTGAAACAACTTTCACAAGAAAGGAATATTGCAAAATGGCCCTGACACGTTTGCTAAAATGTCTAACAAAAGATTTTCAACATATAAACGTAAACATCTCGTGTATATGAAAAAGCTTGATCAGCAGAAAATCACCAAAACACACTGATATAACGGCTTTGTTGAACATTAACGGCTTCCTTACATTTTACTTTAATTTTCTACGTGAAAAGCTAACCTTGTTTTGAGCGCATAGACAAGCGCCCTAAGACAAATGAGATTACATCCGAGCTGAGCCAACTTACCGAAGCATAGTTTTTGACACATTCCAATACATCGTCTGCGCATACTGTACTAAGTTCTCTGAAGCAATTGCTAGGAAGTAAGAGCAGAGTGAACAAAAAGTGCAAAACCTGACACATGCCAATGGTGTCGTATATCGATGCCTGCGCTCACAGCAACACAACTCGGCTACTCTCACTTTCAGCTCTTGCACTTCCGTGTTCGAACATGGCCGCCAACTGATGATCGCAACCTCATGTAAGGGATAAGTAAAATATACATGAAAACAGAATGCTCCATAACCCACCAAACACTCTCAGAACTTCTGATGTTTTAACTGCAAAACTTTACTACCGCTACCACACCTGCGAGGCCACCGCGATGATAGAAACCAGACCTTCCCGTGACTCATCAATGCCTGTCAGTTGGAAGGTGAGAGGGATGAAGTGCATGCCGCCTGTCAGAGCAAATGCGTGCGCGGAGGCGCGGGCCCGATAACGTGGTCTCAAAGAACGCATCATATCGAAGTTCCAGCGCCGTTGACGGTCTGTCCCAGCACACATCCCTCAAGCGCCATAGTTAGGCAAGAATCAAACTGTGGGCTACAAGAGCCGTAGCAAAACCTGCAAAAAGGATTATACCATTGCTGTCGTAGAGTACACTTCGGAACTTTATAATGGTGTGTGTTTAAAGTAAAGCCTCATCGTTATATACGCTGCAAAACTCCGGAGTATAATTTTTTTCTGTTAAATGGTTCGAATTAAGGTTTCGACCCAAGGATCTTTCTATAAATTCACAAGAAATGTGTCTGGTTTTATTCAACTATTTGGATCACGGGAACATATCACGACCGAACCCCCTAACCTTGCTTCATGCGCCACCTGAACCCAACTAACTCTAAGCTTAACCCTAAACCCGTGGCAACTTGCTTTTATTTATTCAGCATCTACGATAAAAATTCGCATGTATACACAGATGCGGGTTTATAACACCAAACCATACCATCAAGGAATTAGCAGCAAACCCTCAGGAACTTGCATGTTCAAACCGCGACAGAATTGCAGCTTACGAAAGTAAGCGCGTTACTTGGCTATCCACAAAAATGTTGCTCATGAGCTTCGCAGCAAAATTTCAAAATGGCACACAGCGTTCGCCCGCGCTTTCCATCGAACACATTTCTATGCAGCAATCAGCTCTCCGGCAAGGCTCAATCGTTGCTCTGGTTGTGAGGCTCAGCAAAGTTACCGAACTTCAGAGTCAAGTGGCGATCCATCCACAGAAGGCAGCTTCCATATATACTTCGATTTTGCCATAGTTTCAAAGACCAATAAACTTAAATGAAAAAATATCGATCTGACCAAAGAAAATTGCGTCAGAGAATATTACGGTTTGCGCTACAAGTCTGAAGCTGCTTCCTGCGAGATGCAGTGGACTACCACAAGAACCTGATCACTGCACCGAGAATATTGTGTGACAATCTACGCAGATCAGCTCGCAGCGTTAACCTGATGTTTAGAAGCAGAACCAATCGGTGAATCGTAATTTCCAGGCGACGAAACGCACTAAGGACATGGTAAGAGAGCACTGACTACAAACCACCTGTTCTTTGCTACGTTAAGTGGCAAGGTAAGAGCTGTCGAACCTGTCGGAATATAGAGCGATACGAATCGAGAAAGGACTCTTCACTAGCAGCAGACTTGAAAATCACCAGTCAGTTCAGCAGAGACACTATCTACTTACAACGCTTGATTCGTGGTCGCACTCACCGTTACGTTGCAAATCGTGCAGAAAGCATTGGAACGTCAAATGGTGGACAAAATTTCATATCCTTCAAAGAGGAAAAGTGCAAAAACCAATGATTAAATGAAACTATGTTGGATGTCCAATATTGTGTCTATCAAATTACTGGCGTCTGCCCTTATGCATCTTGTAAAACATTAACCTTACAATTTTCATTCTGTTTACAATTCGTGTAATAAAAAACACATTTCAAATATCAATCAAAATGTAGAAATGCTAAAATGAATAAGACAAAAAATTATAAAAAGCAGACATATTGAACACTTCGCTACACAACCAACGAAGGGTTTTTTTTGTTCAACCTTGGAATTAAATTTTTCTTTTTGTGAACGATGACCCCTTTGCAAGATTTAACTCTGATTTCGAAACCTTAAACGTCAAGAACATCCGTCGATATTCATCCGCTAACCTGCATTGATTAATATATTAGAAGCATAGACACCTGTGTGCAGTGACATCTTACATTCGCTGTAGCCTGAGTTGAGTCGTAGTCATAAAGTCATTGGAAACGACATCGAAACACCGCAAATTCAGATGCTGTCATTGCCTTTGATGATGGTATCAAAACTCGCCATCAATGTACTTTTATGATTTAGAAGTGAGTCTAAATAGTCAACAGTCGTCTACAAAAGGAAGCCTTTTGTTTGTTACGTCATTCAGTCATGGTGGACAGCAGCTGTAAATTCAAGCCAGGAAATCTTTTGGGATTTTTTGTGAACGCGCGAATAAGTCTTTCGCGCAGTAACTAATAATCCCGATTCGAAATCCAAGTATAACTGCGAAAAAATAAAACTGAAGAAAAAATGGACAAAAAATTAAGTAAAAAAAGTGTCCGACGTACATGAAAAAAACATACATCACAAAATTGAGAAAGTAGCAAACAACTGAACAAGAACTTTAACAGCTTACTTCAAAAATATTACCTCCCTGCTATTATCATTCAATCGAAAACCACTTCCAATTTCTGTCATAATTTTCCAAAGTGTGACAAACTTAAAAGCCCGCAAAACTTGCGAGGGACAATTCAGAGTTTCGTTAAATTATTTTCGCTGTGATAAATTGAGTTATTTAAAACACACAAATATTTCTTAACAAAATTTATCAAAAATCAGGATATTTTCGGTGCGACCGAACTTTGCCAGAGCAGAATTAAAGGAAAATTTAGTTGTTAGGATGGCCAATGGGCTTTCAAATGCAGTGGAGTTTAACATATCACACAAAACGTGTTCAACTATTAAACGCCAGACGACGCAACAGCGAAAAACGCGAGGTTTCGTGAAAGTGAAACTGAAAGCATTGGACGAGATGAGAAGCGATATAAAGTCCAGCAATGTGGCAATGAATCGTCAATTTTCAGCAAATGTTGTTAATCGGAATCGATTGAGTTGAGACCTGAAACGTTTTTGAAGACCCCAGACATTAAATATTCAAGAATTTACTTTTGCAAATACCATGGTGCACAAATATTTAAGCTGCGTTGCAGTTGCCTATGTTTTCCTCGCCATGCGCATGCGCGAAGTATGAAAAGGTAATTTTAGTGGAGCTAGGATTGAAACTGAATTCTTCGAGCCCCAATTACAAGTACAGTATTATGAGCATTTTACACTTCGTCGCTGTTTTAGGGCAAGTTCCAAATATCTGCACTCGGATGAACAGCTCAGTAAAAGTCAAAGGACGACAAAGTTTGACACCAGGTGTGGGAATTGAATATGGAGCAAAGCAAACTTGTTTATGATGTTGCACATAAGAACACATTAAAATCTGAAACATCAGAATGACTGCAAATGCAGCTTAAACGAATGACAATAATTTATTATTGAAACCATCACAACGCAAAAGGATTCTAGCTGCAGCAGCCGTTAAGTTTATGTAAAGTTTTAAAAAGATTTGAATTTTTGAACTAACGAGGAAGTCGATTTTATGAGAGAACCGTGTGGTGGTGATTCATCCCAAACAAACCACCAGCATTACCAGTCACATTTAGATTTCAACCAAAATAGAAACCGATTCACCTCAACATTTTTGTTTCAGTCTTATTGATTAGCGATTGGTATCGAAATAGGTTGATGCAAATGTTTATTCCAACCGCAACAATTACATGTGGAAACTAATTTCTTACATCTTCAAATATGAATACCTGCATAATTTGAGAGCCAACACGTTCAGGAATGGACCCACCATTTTGGTTGGCTATTACAGGGGGTGGCTTGCAAGCAGAAATAAAATGCTCGAACATTTTTTCGTGTTTTTATAAGATCAAGAATACAAGCACTTTGATCAGAGTACATGTGGCAAAGTTTGAGAGGCAACATTTGTGCACGCTAGTTTGAACAAGTTTAGAGCTTACCCGATTGCGTTTAACGCAGCTGCAACCAGGGCAGTAGCTGTCCAGATACGATCTATCCAAGGTCTCTTGATCTATCCCAACAAGCCAAGCAAACTCACGTCGAACGTTCGCGTCAGAGCGTCTGCTAATATTAGACGCTAGGTGGTGCAACGTGACAGCTGATGACGTTATCGGTGCCATGACTTGACAGCGATTTTATCTGCGGCATGTTTGGCAAAGGTCCAGGGGTGCGAGAAACGGCGAAACACTTTTTCTCTGCACAAAGGAGCAAAACGGCTTGCCTGCCATAAAAACAATATCTTCTTGTTATCCACTAAAGTTGTTCTTTAATTTATAGCACTGAACGTTATATAGCAAGCACTACTAGCATTTCGTTGCTGTATTAAATTTAGCAAAAATCATTCTCTGATGTGGCTGTTGTCATAAAGCTCTTTGCAACGTATGTCACCGTCATCAACAGTCAGCAAAGATTGGGTTGTCAATGGTTTTTCTTTTCTCTGTTTAGGCGAGTCTTCGAATATTTCTGTTGACTGTAAGAAAATAACCACGAGTCCAAATGAAACATTGTTTATGGCAACAATGAGCAAATATTCTTCAATTGAGTGATGCAACGCGAACTGCAATTTTAGTTTGTCACAGTTGTTCTGTTTATATCAAAATACTGATTATTTTTGTGAAGACCAATTCCAAAATACAAGTTTGTATTAACATTAACGCAGTGTTCTGCAATTCCGTAATTTTAATAGACAATGGAAAAAATCGCAATTTAGCTCGATTTATGTGGTTGCCACGACACGTTAAATGCTAGTCAACATATTTTCAACACTTTTCTCCTCCATGTTGTTAAGTATGCTTGCGGCAGTCTTTGTTTCGTTTGCCTTTGTCATTCCATTGCCATTGCACAGGACATTTCACTGCGATCAACATAACGATAAATGCCTAAAAACTGGACTTTGGACAAAATGTTGAAAAACGTTGTTTTTGTTAAAAGTTTTTTTTCTGTAAGTTGTGAGTCGCGTGAAAGCCTGAAATCTTGTCATGCAACCAAGGAGTATAAAGATATTCCGCTGCATGAAGAAATTGAAAACCTTTTTGGCGCTTAACCGTTTCTCCAACTTTACTTTGAAAACGCTTCAAATCATTTCAAAAACCGTGGCCCGAGCCTCCAATGGCGCGGCGCGAACATGATCGATATGGACTTTAATATAAGAGAGTGTTCCGGTGTTACAAAATAACTCACGAAAACTTTTTCCCAACTGCTGCCATCAGTTCAAATCAAATGGTTTTGTCATCAGGATCTGATCCAAAGCTCTGAAAAATTGATCTAGTCCACTCGTTTCAAAGTCGCACGAAGACATTTTTCAGCCAGTTGAGAAATACGAGTACATGACGTGGAAAAACCGTAGAGTTACAAAACATGGTTTATGCAACAGCCTTTACATATTCCGATTACGACCCGAACGTGCTCTTTCAAACCAGTCTAATTTGACTCAAACTCTCCTTGCATCACTTGGAGGTTTTGATTGTAAACTCTACAATTTGTGTAACTGCGTCTGACCGAAACCACTGTTGCTCAATATCAAAACCGTTTTCAAGAGCTTCTGATACACCAAAATCTTAAGGTAACTTCCAATTTGTAAGTTCCTACTTTATATATGTTCTTTTTTTTAATTTAATACAAATCAACCATCGTAACTGTTTGGGAACCAGACCAAGCATGCTTGCTTTAATTACATGCAATGTTCTTGAAAGTTGAAACACCGCCGCAAAAACTATAAAAACACCAATAACTTTCTAAAAAACAAAATCAGACTAACTGGGATTATTGTGTTATCTTGTTTCGGTCCACGACTCAGCTCAGGCAATTCTGCAGACTGCACACGCAAACTGACAGGTAGAGATTGCCGGACATCGAGTTAATGTCACCTGAAGCTTTGTCTTGAAAATGTGTAAGAGAACACGTAAACAGGTAGAGCGACAAAACGTATCAGGCGCGAAACACAGATGTTCCCGGACCACGAACAACTTCCGTATTGGTTATTTGCTGTTTTTGCATTGGCAACGATTTATTATGAAACAACCTTAACATCCATGGACAGCTTTGCTAGGGAAGTAGCGAGAAAAGTTGTTTGAATTCTGAAAAGCCATATCTTTGCCTTGCAAATAATGAGCCCTTTTTAACTTTATGCAATAAACGGTCGAACCGCTTTTGTCCGTTATACTGAAGGTAACGGTAAAATTTGGGCAAACAAAGGTATATTCCCTACGCCCTACGGCATACCTCAATAAAAAGTCATGCATAATTTTCAGAGCAATAATTTATTACTGTGGGTACTGGACGAGTCCCATGTTTTGTCCCAGAATTGTTTGCCCGGTGGGGAAATTGAAATGCTCGATTTTCTGAATACGTCACTGCAAGAATCTCTCCAACGTATTGCTTCTCTCTGAGTGTACCTGAAATAGCGATACAAGCAAGTCCCATTCTAAAGTTTAACACCCCCACGTTCCCACGATACTAAGCGTTCGCCTCAGTTTTTCCCAAATTTTGAAGCAGAAAAACTTCCCAAATTAATGACAAAAATATGCCACGCGCTTGTGACTCGCACATGGACAATGAATTCACCATAAAAGATACTTTTGCAAAGTTTAAGAGTATTTTTTCCTTTTCAATGTAATAAAAATATTGTAAGATTGCTCCAGTTACATATTTTCGTGCTTGTGAGTCTTTAGTAGATGTTATTTGTTAAATAAGGTTTTCGAACATCAATGTGTGTCGAAAACGGCTTGTTTACGCACAGTGAAGTTGACTGAATGGTCTGCGGTCTTGAGTGGCGGAGTTGGGTGTCAGTTGTGTCGTCTGTGTAAAACTTCGTTCTGCACGAAGTTGCTGAAATTACAGGAAAAACTTATATATCACACGTAATCGTTGCGCATGTATGTCAAATAGAATAACAAAAAACTTTCAAAGTATAAGGCATGATGTAAAAAATCAAAGGCTCCGTGTTGAATCACGCACCTCATACAGACGGCACAACAGAAACCCGTCTTTGCATCTCAAGACCTCTGACCATGCAGCCTGCCTTACTGCGCGCAAACATGTCATTGGGGACAAATATTGATATCCGAAAACCTCATTTGACAATTAACATCTACTAAAGACTGGAAAGCACAAAATAAATGTAACTGAAGCAACCTCAAACAAAGTTTCAAAACCATACATAAAAATTTTAAAAACTACATCAAATTTTGTAAGAATTTCTGCATCGAAGAGCTCATTGTCTATGATGCTGATTTATACATGTCGCGTATTTTCGTCCTTAAATTGGACACATTTGCTTAATTTCGGAAGTAGGCGAAATAGAGGCGAGCAATTGGTGTTGTAAGACTACGGGGAAGGTTAACTTTGAAATATACCTTACGTGTACCTTCACTTCAGAGACACTTTTTCAAGGCATGTTTTTTGATTCTATGTTGATCATCACCCGATTAACGTCAAATCCATGGATGAGTGGGCAGCCTTGAGTCGGCAAATGAGTCACCTTTAAGCCAAGCAACCATCAAGATGATGCTGGGGTTTTGACGCAAACTTTTGCAAGAACACCTGTTGGTGTTTATTCAGTTACAGCAGGAAGTTTATAGTAAGTGATGAAACTCAAAGCTGTATACGAGATGCTCAGAGAAAACGTTTGTCAGGCTACAAACAAGGTAATTCATATAAACCTATTCAATGAGTAACAGCGAGTGTGATCCGGATTATGCGTCCGCAGGTAACAAATGTTCGGGCACACATGCAGTGTGCAATGCATGAAAACGATTGCTCTGTTGATTTATTTTCTTTCACTTGATGAATTTGTTTCAAAAAACATTTTGTGGGCTGGTGATAGACGTTGTAAGACTCATTGCAATTATAATTGCACAAAACCTAAGACGATATTTACACACCTTCCATCCAGTGGCGTAACTAGAGGTTGGTTTGAGCCAGGGGGGAAAACTTAGCTGAAGGGGGTCCACTAGCCAACACTCAGTAAAAAGGTGAAAAGTGATAGTGAACCCGGATGCAGATGTCTAAAATACTAAAACCCGAAATCAGGAGAAAACACTCCGAAAATCAAAAGACAACCTACTGAAAACCAACAGTATGTTTAAATACCGAAATATAACCTAAGTGGTGGCCCGGTTTTTATATTTAGCTTGCCAGGGGGGCGGTCCGCATCCCTGCCTCCCCTTCAGTTACGCCACTGCTTCCATTACGTAATTTTATCAGAGTGGTAAGGGTACTAACGGAATGGATAATCTAAGCACAATGCTATAAAAGGCAAAAAAAGAGCACACGTGGCTAGTTCGTAGAAAACTATAGTAACAGAGGTGCTCGTCGCTTATCAGCAGAGCTCCTTAAGGTGATTTCCAAGAGCTAGGTTTTTAGATTTGAATTACATGACTACAATTTGGTTACGCGCTCCTCAAGCACTACCTTTAAAAATTGTATTTGCCATGGAACACAAAATGGAAAGAAAAAAAACTAGTTGTTCAAAGCATTCCATTAGAATAAGAGCTGTCATCTAAAATAATGCATTGTTTCATGGGGCGCAGCTGATTATTCTGTTTTGCAACCACGAGTAGTGCACAATAACATACTACGAACTATTACATGTAACAATTTTAGATGTCACATTATACCTCTGTATAAATCTCTCAATATTCTGAAACTTCGCGGTATTTATGGATCTGAATTGGCAAAACAGATGCATAAATTTCACCACGAAACCAACATAATTTAACGACTTGTTTTGGAAAACGGCTGATGTTCATTGTCATAATACAAGATATGCAACCCAACAAAACTATTTTATACAAGTTTCAAGAAACACTGGTAAAAAACAATTTCTCATCGGGGAGCTACTCTTTGGGCAAATGTACTACAACACTTCAAAGATAAATCCAATAATGTCTTCAAAAAAAGCAATGCCGATCATTTTTGTTGTTGTAATATCAATGAATGGCCGAAAAATTTACTACCGGATACATCCTGTTCAATTTTTAATAGAAGTATATTCACTTCATCTGTCTTATCGTCTATGCATGCGTTTCTGATTGCTTGTGTGGTTTGTAGCGTGGCGCTTGGTACACTGCATAAAAGCAACTGAACTATTTCCATGGTCCTCATCTCAAGACTGGTTCACTGTTTCACGTGTCTTTGTTTTAACTTTCATATCACACAAATATTACTGAGATATTTCATTGTGCTGGGAGGGCTTGGGCACTTCGACCTGATAACCGCAAGGTTTTTCGGTGTCCTGGCTGTAAGGTTTCAGTTTGTTTTTTGTTTTTCCGAAATAAATAAAGAAGACTCTAGTGCATTAAATGAAATAAAGAAACTAAAATTAATACTCTAAATAAGAGCTGGAGATGACTGCCGAATGTTCAAAACATTCTTTATTTAACAAAACGCGCCACAAAAAGTTATCACCAGTATTTGAAAAGGATTTGCTCATTATTGCTTGGCTTCTAAATATTGTTTTCCAAGGCTTTTATCTTTTTCAGTATTTTGTTTTTCAAAACGTATGTCCTGTCGAAAGATTTTTGGATGCAGGAAAAAGGAGGGATCAAACAACCATCAACATTTGGTCCCTTGCACGTGACAGTAAAATCTTAGTTGCTAAGCATTTAACACGAACTGGTTAAAGATTTTTTATGTTTGCATTTTTATGCGCGGAGTTGGCGTGTTTTTCGCCGCGAATCAAGCTCGTGATTCAAGAAAGATCAAAAGCATCGTTTCCAATGCTTCAAAGCCAGATATTATTTTAACTTCGATTCTGCCACAGGAAGAAAACAGAACACAAACCGCACCAGCGCCATCCAAAGTTGTCAATCCACACTGCAATGTCGCTACTGCTCCCAACGTCGTAAAAAGTCATGCTGCGCGAAAAGCTCAGCAGTGTTCCTTTCTAATGCAAACAGAGCTATCGAATTGTGGCTTGAAACTCACATCACAAGTTACAAGTGGCCAATCCCAACACGAAATATTTGTCACTTTTATGCAGAACACTGAATATACTGTGGTGCTGTGACATGCAAAACTCTCTTTCAACGTCTGCTGGTTGGTCCTTTCGCGCCAATGAGTGTGATCCAAAGGAAAAATCTAACAAATCAAAGGCAACAGCGTTTGCATTAGCAATGTTCATAAAACGTTTTCTAAGCTGATTGTTTTGAATTATTTTTTTCAACTAAATAATTTTGTGAAAAAAATTAACGCAATCTGAATTTTCAAATTTTCTACATCGCTTTAAAATTCGTTACTCTGATATGTTGGAGTATTTCCGCTCATGCGGCGACTGTTGTTCGCGAAAGTCAAGGGTAGAAATAGGATATTTCCATCCTAGCACTCAACCACGTTCATAGCAAGGAAGTTAATTCCAAGGTCACGTGTCATTCGATTTTAAAACGTATTTCAACCTTTAATCGCGTCTTCCCGCCCGGTGGAAATAGCACTAATGGCAACAACTTAAGACAATGGTTTCAAGTATGTACTTTCCACGATGGGTGTAAGCAAGGAATCGATCAGCAAATTTTTAATAGGAAATCGATTTCACGTAAAATTACGCATCCTCAG
>JGI24021J15306_10004883_pt1 | contig 15754 bp, 9 predicted proteins | sample Ectturendosymbi1_FD_15306 | JGI IMG/M metagenome (IMG submission 15306)
CAAGTACGGTAACTTGTAAGTCCACCAACAAGTTTAAAACCTTTCAAGCCAGATCGTTTTGCATAGTGGAGCAATCGTGATACATATGAAGCAGTTGAGCAGAGCAAAGATCGGTTCGCCATGCTGTTGCATTAAGAAAAAACAATAGGCGGCTTTCTTCTCGTATTTGACTGCTCAGGGTCTATTATTCCGATCGACCTCTCTTGCCATACCCTAGTTTGGGGAGCACTTGCTTACACCAAGAGGAGGATTTTTTAAAGAATCCTGGACAGCGACGCCCTAAATCATCGTCGCGGCTCCCCGTCAGCTTTTCATACTCACTGTGCAACGCCAGCTTTGATTTGCGGCAAAACGCAGCGATCAGCGAAACCGCTGCAGACAAATCTCATCCATGCTTGCTGTAATTGTTACATGGCGACACCTCAACATGATATTTTTGTCGTCGAACATTTCCTTGTCAAACCAGTGTCCTTGACAATCAGCTGACTTTGCTATTACTTGGCGGTTGCATCTGGAAAGTTTTGCCCAAGCCCCGCAGTCCTCGCATATCTACTGCCTCCAACTCGACACACATTTTGTGTTATTTTCGTCTGGTGATTTTTGTGTTTCTTACCTGTCAACGCTCGGGCAAAGACGTTCGCTTGATTGCCTGAAATCTGCGATATTCTCACGTTTTCCCCTCTCCGCGCTAAGTTGGCAAAACCTATTTTTTTCTTATATAAAAAAGTAAAGAAGTTAAGAAGTTCTTACTTGGGACATCCGCGCCACTTCGCATACTTCAAAAGTAATTGTCGATTCAGACTACTGTGGAGCGCGTTTGATACGCTTTCAAGTTTGTTTCTCATACGACCGGGTTAAGCTGGCGGTTCTCGTTCACATCGAAATCTCAACGGGTAAGCTGATCATTTCTAATTGGCAGAGGGGATGTGCATTTCTGTTAGCTGATCGATACGCGACTGATGTAACTTATCCTGTACAAGCTGTTGTGTGGCAGTAAACGGCAACTACTGTTAGTGTTGTGCGAGCTGAGTCGTGACAGAAGGAAAATGAAGAGGGGAGGAACACTGAGTGGTGTAGAATGATTTTAGGCATTAATCGTACGGGTTTGATAAAAGTAAACGTTTAAACGTTAAATCCATTAATAAAAGTAAACTTTTAAATTCACTCATGACTTGGTCCGTCTAGCTGCTAAGTGCTTTGACGAAGATTTGTGTGAGTCGTGGCCTGGGTTTTCGTTTTAACAACGTCGACGATGACGTCAAACGAGATACGTTACTTGTTTTGCCTTCGCCAGAGATGAATAAACAAAATCCAGGCTTGGCTGTAGCCTTTTTCCTTCCGAAAGTTGTGACAAATTGTTGTGGATCGCAACTTGTGATAATTTCAAATCTACCTCTCGGCATCTCAGCGTTGTGCGCATGTGATCACAACGACGACTTCACTGCAAAGGCCCGTTGGCGAAAATCACTGTGTTTCAGTAACCTGTCTTAAATAAATGTGGCGGAAAAGTCAACTGAACATTTAGTTTCAACCCAAAGCGTTTTTTTCCAACCGTCGAAAGAAGTTGACCTTTTTTTGATCAAATCGTCAAGAAATCTCTTAAAACTTGTTTTTTCTATTTTTTACAGAACCTTTTCAAGCAATTCGACAAAGACGGCAGCGGTAGCTTCAACATTCACGAACTACGAGCGGCGCTGCGCCAAGCTGGTTAGTTTTTGATGCCCGTTGTCGACGTTTGTAGGACATAACCCGATACGTCAGCAACTTTCTCAGCACTGGTTTCGGTGACATTCGTGTTGATCGCTTGTGTTGATCCAGTAACACAGTCCACCTTCTGATGTGTCCAGAGACGTGTGCATTGTATTTTTTGCGACAAAATAGTTGTTTAGTTGTTCACACGGTCAATAGATCATACAGCATCGAGTAGAACAGAAGTGGGCAAACAGCGGACCGCCGGCCACATGTGACCCGCCACAGCGTTTTTAGTGGCCCGTGAAAGCATTCAGGAAAAAAACTTTGAATCTCAAATTTACTCCATCTTATTACAGTAAATGTTAGTGCTGAGCCTAACTTGAAACGAGCGTTGCTTCTAATCTATTTCCATAAGATGGTACGGCCCTCCGCTAAGCCCGGCCGTTCAAAATGGCCCGCGAGCTGAATTAATTGCCCACCCTGGCGTAGAATATATGCTAATGCAGAAGCTGTACAGTGACATGATTTGAAGTAAAGTTCTACACAAGCATTCAACATTTACTGGTTCCTTAGTCACAAAGGATTGGTGAAAGACCATGAGGTCGTCTGGTCTAGCAAACCTGCAATACAACTTTCAGTATTATCGTAAGTAGTCATGTGAAAAGAAATGACAAGATGATTAAAAAACAAAGACACATGGTATTTCAGATTAGTGCATGCTTGTACACATAGTTATCATGATGAGATACTTAATTTCACAGGTGTGGAAAGAACAAACAATGAAATTAATGCACATTTGTTTGACAATGTAAATGATTACATGATAAAAAAACAACAAGGTGGAAAAAATTTTAATGACGGACGGATGAAGAAGATTAACCCCAGTATCATGGGCGTTGGCAGAAATTTGTCCAGGGGGGGGGAACATCGACATTTTGCTTATCTTTTTCAAATTGCTGACGATGCTCTGGAAATGGACGTTAACAAAACCCTTTACACTTTCTACGCCCTAAAGATAATACCCATGTTCATGGACGTCGGGAGGGGGGCTGGGAAGACTAAGACCCTCTTGGATTTTCAATTTGATATTTTCCCAATACCATTTTAGCAAATAAGGTTGATTTTTTAGTTTCGAATGGAAAAAAATGATATTTCACCACTTTTGGCCATCTTTAGAAAAATCTTTTTGGCTATTCTGGAAAAATTCCACAATTGGCCTCCACGGGAAAAAATCCTTCCGACGCCCATATTGCGGCAGCAGGTGCAATAATGCGCTTTGTTGGGAGCAATGGTCATGTATAGTACCATAATTTATAACAGGGGTGAGCAAGCATTTTCTGCAGAGAGTCACATTAAAAACTTTATTGCTACCAGGGGGCGCATATAATACATTTGTCTGCCTCAGGTACAATTTACGTTTCAAAACATGAATTGATGATTAATATTATTATAACTTTGCATTGTTTTATTTCACACTGACACTGCCGTCGTACACATAGACGGAATAAAATCTCGAGAATTCTAATCAAATCGATAAAATTACTTTGACATAGATTCGAAATGTGTACTCTCTATGTACGTGTGGCTGCCATGCGGGCCGCGCAAAATGCTACCCGCTGGCCGTAATTTGTCTACACCTGATTTACACAATAGGCCATCTGCAGATTTTCCAAGCAGAGTACTTTGTTTCAATGTAGCATTGACACAGTCGTTACAGAAACCACAAATCATGACTTTTTTTACCTAGCAAGACTTGTTAGCGTCACTTTAAAACAAGAGCTGCAAACGTCTGAGATCTCGTCCAAAACGACCAAGCACCCTTTGAATAAAACCTTGCTCGTCTTCGCTGATTTTTTCACGGTGAACGCTCGACATACAGTATATAAACTGGGCAAGCGTTCATCTGACTTTGTCGATTGAAGCCACGCTTTCACTCTTCGCAAAGTAGGCCTGCTAAGCCAGCGATTTTCAACCGGGGTTCCGCGATTGACTGCCAGGGGTTCCGCCGAAACAGACCGAATTTGCCTGAGACGAAATTCGCAACCACAGTTCTATGCAATTGCAGCAATAAAACACTTAGATCATTGCATGGGGTTCCATGAGCAACGTGAACATTACGGAAGGTTCCACTGCAGGCTGCAGCAAAAAGGTAGAAAAACACTGTACTAAACGATTAATACGTATTCCCACAAGCCTACCTTGTTGTATTCTAACAAGCCACGTATACGTTTGTGTACTGTGTGAAAAAAGCCTGCATGAGGGTTGTTTGATCTCACTTACAGTCTCAACGCTAACAATGGACTTTTCAAACTTGTGGAACCTTTGCTACGAGTTGACTGATGCTTCTTTTTACACAGTATAAAACTACGAGCCTTTCCCCTATCAGCAGTCACTGTCTCGTCGTCATTGCATTACCTGCCAAGATGTTAATTTGCGTTCAACAGTCACATGCGGCAAAACGTCTACTACCGTAACTTGAAGTAAACCTTTGAAGATCTGCTGCCATGCCATTGTTACGCAATAACGACCAACAGTAGTACGATCCGCACGAATACTTCGCAACCTCTTTTTGCCGGGAAAGGAGTGGCACAAGCTCTCATCACTGCATTACACCAGAACAGTGAAGCTGGTTCGTGTGCAGTGTGAGTGTCATACCGGTAAATAAACTATCATGGCAAGAATTAAATCAATTTCCAGGGGGGGAATGCTCGTTTTTCCCCCCTTGCGGACGCCCATGCCCAATATTACGGGAAGCTTTACAGAGTCTGTTAAGTATAAAATACATAGCAAAATATGGTTAAAATTTCACATGATACAAATCACAAGAATGGACAGCACACGATGAGTTGAACAAATTCCTTTTGTTACTTTGCACCAACAAGTGCAGAGATTAGCTTTTGTGGATATGTTTGAAGTCAAAGTGAGATCGAAACTTGATATGGTCAGGTGTTTCTGACCATACCTTGGGTCCAATGAATTTGAGGGAGCAATGCCCTTGGGACGAGTTTACTTTGGGTAAGGAGAATTTTTTTGGAGTTGCAAGTCCGGTGGTGTATTTATGAACTGCCTGAATAGATTTTAAATATTGGTTAAAAAATGGTGAAAGTTGATTGTTTTCATAAGAATGTATAAACTTACCAGCAGACATTTAAAATAAATTGTTGATTGTTATAATGTTATTTTGTATATACATTTCAACCGAAGTGGCTTTGTTGGATGTTTTCAGAAATTTCACAGCTTTGTTTTGTGGATATACAAGAGGTTGAATAACAGTTTTTGAAGCTCTGCCCCAGTTCAAGACAGCATAATTTAGATAAGGGTGTATCAATGCATTATGCACAGCTTTTAATACAGGTTGGGTGGTATAATGTCTTAATTTGGAAAATATTCCACATGATTTAGAGATTTGTGTGGTTAATTTAGCAATATGTGGTTTCCAACTAAGCTTGTTGTCAAGAATGCTGCCTAGGTATTTTATGTCATTTTTAAAATACATTTGATGGCGGTTAATAGAGATATCAAATGTGGCAGTGTCACGTTTAGGTCAGTTTTATATATTGGATCTGGTTGTGTTGTAATTAATAGACAATTTTGTGTCCTTATCAAGTAGTCAATATTTTGAATTTCATCTTCAACGTTTCTTTATAAAGTTCTATTATTGGATGCAGACATATGTAAATTAATATCATCAGCAAACATTGTAGTAGTGAATGAAGATGTTTGAGTAATATCATTTATGTATATAAGAAAACGCAAAGGCCCAAGTACAGAGCCTTGTGGGACGCAGCATGTTATAAACTTGTAAGATGATTTTGTTTCACCAATTTGGTGCATTATTTTCTATTACTTAGGTAACTACAAAATAATTTTTGTGGCGTTCCTTTAGTATCATAATGAGAGAGTTTCTGGAGTAAAATTTCATGATCGCAATAATCGAATGCTTTGGTTAGATATAAAAAAAAGTGGGCAGGTAATAAAATGTTTGTCCATATTATTGATATATTCAATATACACTGTTGTTATAGCTAAGTCAGTGGAATGATTAGTGCGAAAACCACATTTGCCGTTTGGCAATTGCATTGTTTTGTGTTAAAAAGGAGTAGAGTCTTTGATAAAAATTTTTTCAAACACTTTTGATAATTAACGACATATTGCAAACGTTTCGATAACTCCTGCTGTCATCATCAATGCGTTGCAAATTTTGGATAATGTAGGGAGAATATAAATGAGTCTGTAGTCTGATGGGTATTGAGGATTTCGAATTTTGGGAATTGGAGTAATACCAGCAATCGTGATGGAATCAGGAAAACACCTTCATTGATACATCTAGTGAATAGTGTATGGTACGCTTGCTGTGACATGGCAGCGTCGAGAACTGCAGTGAAACGAAAAGATTGCTGATATCAACGTATAATGGTCTGGAACGTTGCGTCCAATGGTCTGTCGCATGTGAGTGTGGACCACTTACCTGAACATTACTCCAGGAATAAGTTACTGCACTCTTGTCGCCATGCATTTTTTAGGGAAACTGAAAAGTACACGCTACGCGAGTCCTGGAGGCTGAATGGCAGGTCTTTCCGACATATAGAAGCAGGGTTGCGGAGTCGGAGGTGAAATGTCTGAATAAAAAATCCGACTCCACCCAAAAACCTCCGACTCATTGCGCACCCGACTCCGCATTCCTACTAGATAGTAGTCACGCAACTCTGCACTACGACATCATGTGTTTTTTAAAACTACTGAGCGCCGAAGTAAAATAAGGAAGAGCTTGTCGTTCGTAACCAGGGACATCTTCATCTGTCAGGCGCAGAAAGTCTTCCAAAGCGCAGCAGGTTTTCTGTGATTTCAGGTATTAGTCTGACCCGCGGCTTGTACGAGATGCTGTGCCTTCGTTACGCCAGCAAAGATTTCACTATAAACATGGACGACTTCGTGCTGTTGTCTGTGCGGCTCGAAGCTATGTTCAGTGAGTTTTGTCAAGAATTTCTTTTTCTTCCAACTGTGCTTCTTCGTCTCGAAATCACGTGACAGCAGAACCTCAGCGTTTCTGTTGCGGCGGTGTCTCATTAAGTGTTCTACATCGAACGATAGTTTAAGTGCAAGGATAAAAACTTCTAGCTACTCCACGTTGATGAGAACTTGATGATTTGTTGATTTTCAAAATTTAACATCAAGTAACGACAGTTTTTTACACTTACTGTGGATATCGGTGCTGAATCCGATTCTGAAATTGTAACTTTTTCGCAACTGCGTGCTGTCCTTAAACTTTACATCTGGAAGACCAAATCAAAAACCTCCCTTGTTCACATTGTATGCAATGAAGAGACCGGTAGCTAATCGGGTGCAACGAGCAATGTCCGTGTTGTCGTATTGCGTTAATTAGAGAATTGAATGGTTTTTCGTAGTGTCTTTATTGCAGGAAGCAAACCTTATAACAAGGTTTAGTAAAATAATTTTTTTACCTCGTTTCATTGTTTTACTGAAGATGTCATTTGAAACCTGGTTGTGTGCCCCGCATTTACAGCGATGGTGCACCAACTTTCTCATGTCGTTGTGGCCGCTGCTGTGTATAGATGGCGCACGCAAAGCTTAAGCGCTTGTGTTTCACGAGTCACGAGGTTTCAAGTGAAAATTTAGAGTTTTTTTTTAATACCATATGTAGTAAATCTGACGTGGCGGGAACAGAATAGACAGAGCTTAAAGTGCCGGAGACCATTCCCGCAATATGTGTGTAAGGCTACCGGGACCTGAATCCTTTCTCTTGCTTCTTGCAGACTCCTTCAGAGACTTCAGTGAAGACGGCGTGTTGGCGAAGCTGTCGTTGTGTAACGTAAGTTTTTCAACCTCCTGTGTATCGGATATCAGCCGGCTGTCAGGAATATGAAATCGTTTCTTTTTCTGGTGTGGATTGCACGCATGTCTGATGATGACGTACAGATGGTTCGTGACAAAGTAAATTGCCAAGACATGCATTTATAACGCTGTGATTCAAACTTGTAGTGATCGCTTTTGAACCGAAAAAAAACGAGGATTCTCTCGATTTTTGTTTCAGTGGCTCATGACTACCATGTGCTCGTGAACTGAGTCCTTCATCTTTCAGTTGGATCGACTTCTTTCTCACTTCGAAAAACGCTATGTCGTCACCGGGAACGCTGAACTTGGCAGCGTCGCCATCTTGTATGCATGCTTCCGCTTGTATTATCATCATTTGTGGTCGTATTTAGTGTGTTATCACACTGCGCGTGTACATACCCATGCTTACGCCGGGCACTCTACACGACTTCGACATGAAATAGCGTCACCTGTGAGTTGCATTAGTACCTTTCGCATATCTGCTCCATGTTCGTGGATGTTTTCGCCGATTTACCATCGACATCAGGTACATTTCGTTTGTTCGGTGTAGTATGTTTTATTCGTTAATGTGTATTTGGAATATCTTCCGGTAGGACGCTTTGTCCTGCATATTAATCGGACCTCATGTTCACTTCTATTTCAGGGTTAACTTCGTGGACTGTGTTTTCAGTAGTTTGCTTTTGCATTTTGCAGTTTAAGTCAGTGTCTCATTACTGCACCTTCCAACATCCTGCCTTCCCTATTGTCAAATGCCTTTATCCATTGGCAGAAGTCTTCGTTGCGGTTTAACAAACTTGAGCATTTTTTAAACAAAAAATACGACTTTTTAGAAAAGTTTTTGCACTCGGTTTCATCACCGGTCAAACTTCCTGTGCAGCACATACTGGTTCCTTATGAAACGTTCTGTTTATAATCAGTCAGACTTGCTCAAGGATCTACTGTGCATGTCGTAATCAACGTACCCGCTTCTGCTGGATCTGTTTCAAATGTGTGGTTAGACCTGTTTCCCATCTTCCCGCGACGTCGTTTACTTGATTTAGTTGTTGCAAAAGGAAAGCTCTCATCTAATGTCGCTGCTGCTACCGTTGCGATCCCGATTGCGATTCGCGTGAACACGGACTTTTCTCTCCTTGCATTTCGTAAACGTTTGTGACAAGTAATTAAAGTTCTGTGCGTTATCACTGCATTTCCACTGCGTCGTCTCTTCGGACTTTGCCGCTAGTCAAAGATTCATGCGTGTTTGGTGCGAACATGTTGCTAGCGACAAAATGCTGCCTGGTCGGTTTGTTCTCGTATTATCTGGTCCCAAAATGAAATGCTGTGCTTGTCGGCGAAAAGAGACGTTGTTGTTCGTGACATCACATCCTACCAATGTCTGGTGTCGATGGGTGTGCCGTCGGTTGTGAGTTCTTGAATGCGAACTGTTTTCGATTGTGACGCACACAAAGGTAAACGCCTATGTTTCAGGCGATATTTTTGCGTATTTTTACAAATTATAAACAGTAGCTGACAGCAGTATTGCAAAAGAAAGTTTTAACTGACTTTCAGTGACGAACAACCTTTTGCAAAGTTGCCGAGTTCCCGCGACCTGTTCTTCACCTCCGCCCTGAAACTACGTCCCAGCTTTCTCCGTCGCTCCTGACTGTCCATCTCTCTCTCCATCCTCGACGTCAACTCGCTGTCGTCACTGCTTGCTGACGTATCTCGCTGTCGTCTCGCATGCGCATGCTCGTCGAAGCAGTTTTATTTTCGACGTGTTTTCACTGGCTTCGTACTTCGGTTTGCTGCACGTCTGTTTGAAATAAAAAAAGGGAAGAAAAAGTAAAAATGAAGTTTCACCAAGAAGGACATTCATGCTGCTGAGAATTTGCAACTGCTCGATTGCTTCGTTTCGCATGCCAGCCTTAGTACTATGGACAGACTATCAGAATATGCATCGTCTTCTTCGCTAGAAGGAAAGTTGGGACACTTTGTCCTGAACTAAGGTTGCGGCTCGTTTTTTACCAAGAAATATTTCTATAATCATTGTTTGCAGAGGGCAGTGGATCCTAGCTTTGCTTTCATCGTTAGGGCCACGTCCCTCGGTCAGCGGAAGGACGGGGGAGTATGTTAAACATCAAAGGCACCAGTGTAATCAGTTTACTGCGTTGTGTGGGTAATTTTTGTGGACAACGCCCATTTTTCACGTAACACATGCAGACCGGCAGTATTCCATGAAGAAATGTATACACTTTTGAGATGATTGTCGTTTTGACATGCTTTGCACAAATATAGCCGTTCGAGACAACAATGATATGGGGCGGTAGGAGATTTTCTCGGCCTTTTTCATGTCTTTTCCGTTTATTTGCGTTGAAAGTGGTCCAAAAACTGTAAGATGTCATCTTTACATCTTTGAATGAAAAAGAATATTTGCCCAATTTTTTCAAGCGAAATTCTCAAACTTTTTTGATTGTCTTGGATTTTCTGCTGAGGGAGGCTGTTTCTCTACTTCTTGACACATACGAAAATGCACAAAAGTTAGAACCCAAAAGGGTAATATAACTATATATATATCACAATAATAATTTCTTTACAGTCTCATGGTCCATATCACAGACGCAATCATACAACGCAAGAGCAAAAAATGGTTAGCCATACAGTAGCGCATTACAGAATCGGTGTTTGCACATGACCAACATTGAGAGGAGCAAAGCAATTTAACAGTGCCCCAAATGTAGCGTCATTCACCCATCATAATGCAGGGATTCAGCAGTTTGAGAGAAATGATGGTATTCTAACATCGAAACTTTGAGGCAAACAGCTAGCAGAGAAAAAGATAAAGTGAAAGTTAAGTCAAATGGCGATGCACATTGACGCTCAGAGGCATGCGAACGGTTTCTATCGAAGGTTTCAAATGCTTGCAACGCATTGATCATAAGATAGACAGCCAATTGATTTTCTTAATAAACCTATGTGATCTTGGTGGCTGCACCTTAGATGCTGTAACAAAGTTTAAAGTCATCATTAATTAAATATCAAATTACTGCTTCTTTGTGTAAAATCACACTTTATCCTCCATTTTTCCCTTTATGGAAAAGATGGACAATACAATGTCTTTTTGTTTCGGCTTCCCTGGTCAACTGTTGACCAGTGATATAGTCTGTAGTCTGGGAATGCTCCACTGATGTTGCTTGGTAAAGCTACTTTGTTCAGCGTGTTTCCTGTCTATCTATTGCATCTTTGTGGAATGAAGAACCATCAAAAAGTTTCACTCACTCGTAAAATTCGACAAAGTTTCTTCAACTGGGGGCGTGAAATATTGGCAAGGTGGGGTGGCAAGCATGGCAGCGAAATGCTGCTGAAAAGTATTAAATGCATTATTTTCATCATTCTTAAATTAATTACCATTTCACTATAAACGCCATAAAACAAAGCGGACAAAACAAAATTTAGGAACAAACTAAAACGTGAAACCGATTTGCGATATGTTTATAGTGAAACAATGCGACTTTTAGAAAAGTCGTTTTCGACAAGCCAAGAATAAAACTACTCTTTCCAAAAAGAGTTTAATGGAAAATAAATTGTTCTGTTTTTATGTTTGATTTTGAGGTTAGATGAGGCGCGAGTATAAGTGACTAATACCCAAAGGGCGCGACTGAAAAAGTTTAAGAAGCTCTGCTCTAGCGCCTGGGTTGTTGAACTGGAGGGGGCGTGAAATGTTCGCAAGGGGGACGCGAGTATGACAACGACATATTCTTGAAAAGTTTTAAATGCATTTTTTTATCATTCGTAAATTTATATAATTCACTATAAAGGTCATAATCAAAGCAAAGCAGACAGTACAGTGAACAAAAACTGAGATCTCTCAAACTTGCTTGCTCAAAGTTGAATTTATGAATAAAGAACGTTTCATGTTACGATGGTGTTTTGTCTGCTTCGCTCATTTTTGTGGCACAATGCGAATTCTATTGAAGGGCTATATCATGCCTGATGTTTTGGAGATAGATCCTTCACTTTCAATTGTTTTAATAAAGATCAAAGTAATACAGTACATTTGTCAGAATCAACATCGTTCGGAGCTGTTAAAACACTTTCGACGCGAAGTACGATAAGTTTCAAAATGTACTTTTTTTGTGAGCAGAGCTCCAGCGTACGTTCTGATATGTACTTCATTTTTTTATTGCCAAAAGTGCCATGCAAAACTCTGTGCCCGGGCACTTACCTACAGTAGCATAGAAGGTGAACTTAAGGCCAAAGTAGAAACCCACCCACAAATTTTGAAAGAGCAATGCCAGCGTTATTTCCTGCCTGGATTTCTCACATTCGTCAGTACCAGAAGTTAGTAGGGGGGCATACAAAAGAGTTGTTTACCTGGCATCACTACACTTCTGCATGTTGGTAGGTGGCGTCCTATTTCTTACCGGCCAAATGAAAATGATCACTTTCCATAGTTACGTCTGTTGGCATATCGACTGCCAGAAATTAGACTAAGTTTTTTAAATCAAGTATTACACAAACGGTAAATTGCTGCCCAGCAGCCCGCTTACTATCCAAGCAGATTTTATGCGTTCTTTACCTGAAAACTGAGAGAAATTCCGTTGTGTCGCTCGAATGGCTCGATGGTAGGTCAACCTGAAATTCATATTGACAGTGTTTAGTTTGTTGCTTCAGTTTTGTCTGGCAGGTCTTTCCGAAATTTCGGAAGGTTTATTTTTCCAATGAAACCTCCCGCGTAGGAGCAGTTATGTGAGTAAACTTGACCCACCATTTGTGCAGGTGACGTCATATTTTTTTCAGAGGACGGCACAACCTACGGCGGCCATTTTGTTTGACATCCATTTGTCAGTCATTTGGCTGACAAGGTCCACTAAAGGTGCAAACTCATCAAAGTTAATTGAAAGTAACTTCTTGTCAGGCTAAATTCAATTATGATTGTGCTAATTAAGAAGCAAGCATGATGACGTCATAATTGTAAAAAACACTTCAACTTGTCAAATCGCACTATGTGAACCATTTGTGGTTTTGCACAATGGGGGGTTCGTATTCAGCCCTTGTCAATCATTTTGAACTGCCGTGTGACTTGAAAACCTCAGTTGCTCCAAAATGGCGTCAGTAAGTTTTAGTTTGAAACTGAGTGTGATCGAGACATGTCAAGACATGCCTGGTATATGTCGCAAGAGCGCTGACGTCTGGGAACAATATGACGTCACCGCTATGGTGAAATCTACGCTGAGTCGCTATATAGTCGCAGCCGTCAGTCGTCAATCTCGTTGCAACCGTGGTGGTTGATTGTAGACAAGGCTAGAGCAAGGATTCTTGTTTTCAAACTAACAAATCAAAAAAACACAGTTTGGATATATTTATATAGATGTAATTTGCATTGGTTTTAATCAAACACAGACGTTCAGCAATACATCACGCTGTGCTGTGACGTCAATCAGCAGTAGTCATTTCACTAAAGACCTGGCAGTTCGCTATGTAAGACTTGAAACAAACGCTCTTATGCAGCAGGCCAACTTTATTATACACACGAAACAAACACGTTTAATGCATTGTAATCAAACACGACCTGTCGTTTTTTTGTAATATCAATGGTGTTGAAATATTCACCAAAGAAAATTATGTTCAGTGTTTCTGGCAAGACGTCGGCGAAAAGTATTTCAAGTCGAATTGAGCCACACTTGACCGGATTGAGGTGAGAGTCTTCGTTCAGGTCTGGGGTCAAATCCAACACATTGAATGTAAACCCGGAATTGCAATTTTCCCGGAAAATTCGATTTCCTTCATCTTTGAAAAACTGCCCTGTTCCGATGAAAAGTGACATGTATTCGCACAGGGTGTTTTTCAGAAAAATTCGGTTTTAATGCCCTTGCCGGGACTTGTTGACTGTCCATGCACAAGGCAAGAAAATTCAAGCTGTAGTGTTTGAAATTGAAAGGGTTCTTGTTGTTGGTACCGTTGAACGCACTCGTCGCTACGCAACCGAGAACGATACGTTTGATCAATTGTCCCAGCAGAAAAAGGTTGTCAACGTTGGTAGGGAAACCTCCTCTTGCAACACTTATCACTTTGACTTCGGTTCTGCTACCGTGGTGCCGTGCATTTCCTTTCTCCAAAGCTTTGATGTGCGCCAATTGAACGGATGGGCTTATATGATATGAACCTTTCGAATAAACAGCGACATGGACTTTAAGACCACTTTTGCATCGTTGGCACACATGATGCAAAATTTGTCTGGGTTTCTGACAAAACGCAGCTTGATGAAAACGCCATGCAGCAGATGCTTTGCCTGAGAAAATATTTTGGCGTGCACTTTACCATACATGTCAACTACATTGATATCGGCTGTAAATTCGAGTCTTTACATCAGTCCTGCGCGTTTGCCACGTCATCCACAGAGCCGGCATTGTCCTTGTATCATAAGACTCCCGTCAAAAAGCTGTCTATTGCTTTGGAATCAAATGGCAGATTGATAAAAGTCTCCAGAAAAGCTTTGTACGCACGAGTGTGACTGGAATCTGTGTCGAGCTTGTTGTTTAAATAAATATCCAATTGTGAAAAGAGCGAACGAAACCAATAGTTGGTCGGTCCAGCCACTGTGCCTTCATTCAGATTCGTTCCATCGTTCCATCTGGTTTGGTAATTTGCACTTGCACATGCATATACGTGTGCATCAGGTCCAAGTATTCATCACTGCTGGCGCTCACGTTCAAATCAATAAGAGAATCTTCGTTTATTGTAGAAATGGGTAGAAATGCACACCAGTCACCATTTTGACAGCTGGTTTGCCTGGGCGGTTGACAAAAGAGATCCAATTCACTTTTTGCACACTCGTGCCAGCAAGGCCGGCCCTAGCACGTGCGGGGCCCAATACAAGCCTTAGGCGCGGGGCCCAATGCAAGATTTAGGCGCGGGGCCCTCTGAGCAGTGTTTTATGACGTCATCGTGCTCATTCAACCGTGCTACGACCTTTTTAAAAAAATGGCCCACATGAATATCAAAAAACACATCAAATTATTGGAATTGATCTGTATGCAGATGATATCACAAAGTATTCTTTTCATTTGGATGAGTGTTGGCATAGCTAATGTGTCCCCTAACTACGTCCATGTTTATGACGAATATGCTGCTGTGGTGGATATTAGACAGTGTACTGCAACCATTCGTAATTAAGCCGCAAATTCTAAAGGAAACTCTGCAATGGAGATCTGAGCGGCGAGTGCAAGTGGAAAGTTACGTAGTTACGTCAATCAAACCGAACAAGCGAATTGAACCTACAATGCAATATACTTCACTCTTGTAACAGTGAACGCTACTTTCGTTCGAAGGACCAGGCCCCTAGCTAGCCACGGTGCGGGGCATTCGGGGGCAGGATCCCTGAAGTTTTTTTGTGCCCCTCCCAAATTTTCTTGTGTCCAGAAAAATTTGTCTTAAACATATAATAAAAACAAAAATATTGTCTCCTAAAAATGTATTTTCCCCCCAAACCTTAAAACCTGACTACGTGCCTGCGAAGAACGACCGACTTGGAGAAAGTTGCTAATGAAACTGATTAACTTTTCTCACTTTCGGTAACCACAAGCGCAGACGCATTCTTGTATAAAGATAACGTCTGGGCACACGATCAAGTGTACTCTGTATGATGCAATACACGAAAAAACTACGTTTACGTCCTTTATATCAACGCTCGCTGTTTGAAATGCCTTTTTCTCCATTTTGCGATAGCGAACCCGATCGCAGTATTTATGCATCACCGAGTCTAAATGACCTGCTATGTTGACAAAACCCAACAGCGGCGCGAGCTTTAGGCCGTTGAAGCTGTCTTGCACAAGGTCACAATACACAAATAGAATATTTTCACTAATTTATCATCATCGTTTTCAACTCCATCCATTATGACTACTGAATAACAGACTTCTACCACCGTGTCGTTAACAACCACACGGACACGCGCCGTTCGCCGACCTCCATTGTTCCGTCCATAATAATCAGAGATTTATCTTTTCCTGCACATTTTTGTCAGTTTTGTGTTTCATTCAACGTCTTTTCTCAGTCCGCAATCTTCTCTCTGCCCACGTCTCAGATTTTTTTGCTAAGACCCTTTGAAAATCCATTTTGATTTTCACGGACAACCCTTCCTTTTACAACTTCTTCAAACTTGTGTAGATTCTCGTCTCATCTGCACTTCGACTGCAGTCACTCTCATGTTACATGGTTGCGGTGGGTCATT
>JGI24021J15306_10004888_pt1 | contig 15746 bp, 8 predicted proteins | sample Ectturendosymbi1_FD_15306 | JGI IMG/M metagenome (IMG submission 15306)
GGGTTCTCAAACTTTTGGTGTTATGGAGCCCATGAAGAGATTGACCATAATTTACGGAGCCCCACAATAAATTTATTTTAATATTTTAATAAGTAAAAGAATAGCTCGCGGAGCCCCGAGGTTTATGGTTATGGTTTAGTGGCCCTCTTCAGCTAAGTTTTATTGCTGCTGGTGCCGGCAGATGCCATTCCAAGCTCCGGCCTGTTGTCGATTGCCGTAAAATAAATAAACAGCAAACTACAGCTAAGTTTCCCCTCCCCTGGCTCAAACCGCTAGTTACGCCACTGTCAGCAATAGAGCTCTTAGCTATAGTTCTGCTTAATGTCATTGCCCTTTGTTCAAACACGTCATATCCCACAGCCCGTCCTTTTATTTTGAACAGGGTAGTTCTTTTGATGACAAGCGCAAGGTAAGATCACCCATAGGAATCGCCCCGCGCAACACATTCGTCATTCTAGCGCAGGTACTGCTGGTAGTGACTGTCAAAGAAAGAAAACAACTGCCAAACGTTTTTCTGTCTGTTGTTTGGTGGCAGCTTATATGTTCACACGCTGAAGAGCGCTACAAACGCAACATATGCATCAGGGCTGGGAAACCTGCGCACCGCGTGAACCTTTAAAGGTTCGCATCAGAATTTTTGTTAACCAAGTTACAACACAACATCGCGTCAAAACGAAACTCCATGACAAACGTAGACAGTAAGTCAAGAGAAGTCTATCTCGCTCTTTGACTTAGATTGCTCACCTTGCTTTCCTTTGGAAGATAAAGGTAGAATTTTAAGATAGAATTTGCGGCCCGCCAGCGATATTTCACAATTCATGCGGCCCGTGCTAGTAAATAGGATCCCTATCCTGATACACATTTTGAAGTTAGCGGAGTCTGTTTGCCAGTGGGTATTTTTTTACTGAGCTTGCCGCTCTTTGTTTCTGCGTAGGTTCGTCGCAGATCGTATCAGCAAGCTATGAAGCGATGGCAAGGTGTACATGCAAGGAGTCAGGAAGCATTAAGCAGGCTTCATTTTACCATCGACCTGGTATGTGAGCCTTGACTGTCGTGGTGCTTCGTGTGTAAATAGTGAAAAGCAGCCTGTTCTTGACCACTTTCCAAAGGTGCACTCCAACGTATATCGCTGGTAAAGAAAAGTGCCTTACGCTTTAGTAGTCACAAGCCAATGGCGCCACTAGCCGAAATGATGCGCTTAAACAGTTAAAAATCTGTTTTGCTCGAATTCCACTGACAATCTTCGGAAACACGCTTAAACCAACTGCTTTGTTAATCCACTCGCGACTTTGAACCTGGACAACTTGTTAGTATCCAGCGTTTTACGAAAACTTTTTTCGTGACAGGTGAAATACGCCAGTGCGTGTGAATGATCAACTTGCTCACGCGTGGCTAGGTCGTTATTTGCAATAGCCGCGAAGTTGTTGTTAACAATATTTCGTCCAACTAAAACTGTCGTTGGAATTGTCTGTGTCTTGGCTTGTTACAATCTGCACTACTGTTTTCAGATCCAGTATGCGCAGAACAGCTTCAATGCCACGTCGACCGCGGTCTTCTCCACAGCTCATCACGCCAGTGAAAGGTTTCAGCAGGGTCTGGGGAGTGCTCGTTCAAATCTTAACGCGGCTGCAGACACCATCAGTAAGGTGGAGCTGGCTGCTGCAGTTCGATGTTGGTTTTCGTAGAGACGCAGCAGATTTGTGTTGGAAAACGTCAAAAAACAAAATCGTAGAATGTTACAAGCGGTTGACAAATGTTTTTGTGATGCCATGATGCATTTCAACGTGAACGAGAAAACTTCAAAGTTAATTTCTTTGGTACAGCTTAACGTGTGGACACTCACCTGCTTGCTCGCGGTTTGCGTTATTTGTTGTAAGATTATGAGTATATATGCACTTCTGATATCTATGCTTTTTTCGTATTCAGCAAATGGAAGGAGATATACTCGCTCATGCCCAGAACCTGAGTAAGCATCTCAACGAAACCTGCTGCAGAGCTATCCGCTATCTGGATGAATCACCTCAACTTCATCATCTGCTAGAGAGAGTGAGTGCAGTAGAGGTCTCATACGTAATGTAGAATTGTTGGGTTTCAATCATAAATCATGTCATTTTCCATTGAGCTGGCTTGTACGATTACATCATTATTGTCAGCGTGATCAGAAATGTTTTTTTTTGGGGGAACTGTGGGTCGTCTACTGTTAAATTGACAAAGCTGGCAAGGCTTATCATCCAAAAAGGTTTTGAACGCCAGAATAGCTTTTTACACTAAAACAAGTTATGTTTAGGGACTAAAATTGCGCTGGGCCGAGTGGAAATTAGTTTGGAGCACAGCTCACATTTTTGGCGGAAGTATCTGTATTGGTATGAGCACTCTGCATGCCGCTGATCAATGATAATTAGTTTTTGGCCGAATTACGCCTTTGTACGTCACCACTGTTACAACCGTTTTTTGACCCAGTGGTCTTGTTACGCAGGAAAATAGTTCAACTCGATATCCGGATACTTATTCCACTGATAAATGACACCCATCAGCTGTGTGGAAAGTTCTGCTGTCTTTCCTACTGTTTCACTACCTCTTCGGCTTGAGAAAGGATGAAATTAGAGCAAGTTTAAGTACACTGGCTTTTCTCTCAGCAAAATCACTGCCCTGTCGATTAAAATCTTAAATTACAGTTGCTGGCTATGAACATACTAACCTGATGGTTGTATTTTACGCCTTATTATTCATAATTGGAAAATTTTCCACAAATGTGAACAATTGCTTTAGATTAAAGATTAAGTGTTCTACTGAACGACATTTTCGTGCTAAACAAGATTGGAATGGGAATGTTTCATTTGCCAAAAAATTAGATCAAATTTAAAGTCGGAATTAAAAAAAATTTTTTTGCTTACTGCAAAAACAAAGGAAAGAGCTGAACTGATTTACTATTTTTATGATTTTGCTTGGAGCTTGCGAGAGCTTCAGAAAGTGTATGTCATTGTATCATTTACAACATTTTATGCGTTACGTGTCACTTAAATTTGTAATGCTTTCTTTTGTTAATTTGCTTTTACAAGCTGTAAATGCGTTCTTTTTTCAATATGGCCGTTTGTTGAGTTCAGGTCTTGTGCTTGGCGGGTAAGGATTAAACAGGAAAATTGAGATGTGGATCTGGTGTAAAAAGTCCATGTCGGTTAAGCTTGGCCAAATCTTACCGGGCCTGACTGCTGACGCGCTCTAAAACTGATGTTTAATTTCAGCGCGTTCGTATAAATTTTTATTGCGATTAAGTAGTTTCTGTTTTTGCGCTGTTTACCTGCCGTCCGTCCTACAGTTTGGACGCGTTTTGTGGAAAGCTGTTATTTGCAGGCTCGGCAAGCCAGATCTGCAACCGAAGAACTTTACGCAATTTTCGCTGAGAAGACCTCACTGGCTCAGATCTCTGCAGGCGTCATTGCTTCGGTTCGGCCGAAGATGCAGCTGGTTGAAGAAGTCATGCTGCGGATCGTGGAGAAGTTCACGGAGCAGCCCCCGGTGTCCTGGCTGGTACGACCGACCTCTCTTTCTGTGCATGTGATTTTGCTCTTAACGTAGCTCTTCTGGGATGTGTGTGACACGCAGGGTGGTGCTAGAGATTTAACAATGTGAGTGGTTTGCTGCTAATTTAACCAACACTAACTTCAGCAAATGCGCTTTTTTCCTTGACTTAATAACCCGTGTAATACTGCCGCTCCAAAGATCGCTTCTGTTTGGTAATCTTGTCAATTTTGAACTGTAAGAATAGCAGTTTGTTGAAGACTTCGGTTGTCCGATTGGTTTAATAGCGCGCGTCCCCATGTAATCGTGTTTGCATTGGGTGAGCAAGGCTAATTTTCATCGCGACGGAAGTTTTGCGCGCCACAACGACTTAAATTCGTGCGTGCCTTTCACTCCAGACCCCGAACGAAATTAACGTGGACCCTTTTGGCGGTCTTTTGATGGAAGACATCGAAGCCGACTTATATGGACGTCCTCGCAACCGTGAGGGTGCGTTGCCTTAGCGCTTATGCTCTTATACTGCGCGGCATGGCTTCGCATGCTCATACGTTACCATCCTTTATCAATGTACTACAGTGGCGACGGTCACATGTTTTCAGTTTACCAACTTCCCATCGGTGGTAATTTAAACCTTGATGTATCAGCGCGTGTATAGGAAAATCACTGGAGATTGTTACGAAGTAATCAAGCTTAGCTGCTCTTTACCGAAACTTGCGCTTCCTGGTCTTCTCGCTTCGTTGTCTCAGCGAACGTTTGTTCACTTCCGCCAGTAGCGAGGTTCATTCGGAACGATGCAGTCCACGCATTGTGTTGTGCACGCCACTCGTGCAGCAACACACGTGGTTGACGTTCATCAGTGTGGCGACACGCATTGTGTTCATCTGTACAAAGCTCCAGAGACGTTTTGCACGCACTGAAACCCGCATGCCTATCAACCGCTTCCAGCGACAGCGAAATGTTGCGACTCATTGATACTTTTTCGTTGTCAAGGCTGCTGAGATGTTTATGTTGACTCGGGGGACCTTCGAGTATTTGCTTCTGCTTGCAACGCGGTTTGGGCACTTGCTTGGTGCACACTATTTATTATTTGACATGATGGGAGATTCGCGTGCTTGGATCATGTCAGCATTCGTTTCGTTTCCTTGCATGCACGTTTCTTTTGCTCGGAATGATCGTGGTGATCCCCTTCTGTTTTGACTGTGAAAAAGTATGAGATGTTCGTTTATTGCCAAGACCTGCGCCTGATGCATATCAAAGCATTGTGGGACGGCGTCTGAAATGAAATGTGAACATATTTTGTACATAAATTGAGCACGAACCAGGGGAGAAATCTGTTTTCACTATGACCACATTCAAATCTTAGTCATGAGAAGATGTCCAGCGTCGAACACTTTCCTGCAAAACTTCCATCGACAAAACTCGTAGCTCGATGACTGAGATATGATTTCGACTGGCATTGAATTTAGGAGTTCTAAAGAACATTGAGTTTTTTACCATCCTGGGGTTGCGTGCCTTTTGATCCTATTTCCATTAGTACTAAAAACTTCCATCAGTGTAACTTGCATTCGCGTATTCCCATTTCCCAACAACCTGCAGGCAGTCCCATAACAAACGGACTCCAGTTATGGTCGCAGGCTTAGACCAAAGCGTTTAATAGTTGTTCGCAAACAATGTTTCCTCAATGTTTACTGCAAGTGGAGTCTAAGAAGCCACTCCCTCACCTGTCATTAGAGATGATGAAAAGCACTTGGTGCAGGAAGTTTTGCTTTGAAGCTGTAGTTTTGTTACTCCATTCGCAGTGCAGTTGCAGTAAAAGTTGTCGATTACAAACTAATATCTGGAACAAATAAAATCAGCGAAATGGTATAAGAAACAAAACGCCAAAGCCAACGACATCTTCATTGACTCTCCGGCCCCGCTGCTCGGCGTGTTATTAAACGAGAGTACTTCAAAGCCACCAGAGTGGCTTTTGCAGTCCTCATTAAACCTGATTTTAATATGACTGAGCGTTTCCGATCACTTGCGGAAGCCAAGGCTTCGTCTCAACCTCCGGGTGCTGCTCAGTGTGCGCCGTTAGCAACTCCTATGGACTTTCTGGTGTTCGTGAAATCTGTTAGTGAAAGTACGCTGCGTCACCGCTCGACAATGTCTGCATGACGTCTCGGCGTTTAGGGGCACATCCCTTGTCAAAGCAGGAAGCTTAGCTCCGAACCGCATCGTGAAAAATAAGTGTAAAAAAGTCACGTCGTTCTGGTTCTTTCTAAGTTGCCGGAAGTTCATGCACCGTTGGGGAACGCTAACGTTCTCTTTTTTCATAAAGAGAAATATCAGTGGGTCAAACGTGATATCAATCGTGTTTAGAAATGTTGTTCACTCACGGCTCTTTTCACACCGATTCTTGCAACATTGCTACTACCTATGGGTGTTTTTATGTATTTCAAGCAAACACCAGTCTAACTAGGCGCTGCCAAGTCGTCACGATCGCAGAAGCTGCATTTGCTTCGTTGCGCGTTGATTGTCTTCATTCACTTCAATCGCATCTACACAAGTGCGTTTGTTGGTCACAGATGAAAGGCGCAAAAGTACTCACTCTTTTTTGCCTGTATTTTGCGCCAGTGTGACATAAAATAATCACAAAATATGCGGAGATATGTTGCAAATGTTCAAAAAATGTGCGGGAAATTTACATTATTCCATATTGCACAAAACCAACGCATTGAATATGGCGACTAGTGTACCTTTATATATACGTTGAAATAAATACGCTTCTGGCAAGCAACGAACACCCACATACCCTTTTTTCAAAAAGCTCTAATTTCACTAAAAACCCACTAGTTCCTGCAACTCAAAATTAGTAGATAGTTTTTTCTTTGTTTCGGTCAGGTTAATAAAAATAATGATTTTATTAAAATTCGAACAAATCGGATTGCTTGATTTAAATCGGATTTTTTTATTCAAATCAGATTTTTTGATTTTTTAAATTTAATGTGTAGGCGTTGACCACCAACACTTGCAATTTTTAATTTTAAAGAGTTTGTTTTGCTGTAATTTTTGTGCTTTGTTTCTTTTAAGTACAGCAACTGGAAACAGCTGAACTTTCATTCAAACTTCCGTTGCGCTTATGCAATATCCCTTAAATCACTGATTTCAACCAAATGATTTTAATGAACCAATGCTGGTTTCCGTTGACAAATGTTCTCACGAACGCCATGAGAAGTAGAACAAACAACGGCAAATATCACACATTCTTGTTGATAAAAAGTTGATTTTTTATAGGAAGTGCGATTACTAATCAACGAGGTGCTCTTTGGTCATTAAAACGGCAAACCTTATGACTCGCGCCACTGATGTTTGTGACAGACCACGAGTGCAGTGCTGGACGAAAAATAGATGCTGCACTGCTGATCGCTCTTGATGCTGTTTTTGTGAAACTTGACGCAGCGTAGCCATGTTGTCAAGTTGAAGGCTGGAATCATGGTTCGCATTATCTCCCCAATAGATAAAACGGAGCAGGAGCAGTGCACAAGCCAGTAGCGCTGTCAGCGAATTTTCGCGAGCTTTCACTTGTTGCCAGTGTTGCGGGCCTCTTGCCGATATGCATACATTTGTTGATGGGCAGTGAAATCTAGGTCGATCTGTCGGTTGGCCGCTTCCAGTTATTTACGCTGCTGGATCACAGTTTGTAAAAGTAAAGCTGTTTCCAGATTCTGTTTCAGCCGCGCACGACGAGACACGTCCACGGACGGTGCCTTCATCTAAGAAGCTGACCAGCACAGCTATTTCTGCTCTCTTTCCCTGTAACATCACGGAAGTTTTGCTGACACACTTCCTATTTTCTCACCATAGTTTTACTGGCAACGAGACCGGGTGACCTGACTAAAGTTGACACATAGTGAAGTCCCCGAAACCGGAAAATGAAGTTCTGACTATTGCGCCACCTCACGCGCTCACGAAAGTGCAATGGGGTTTGAACTGCGAAGCTGCTACTGAATTATGAGCTCGCTCCGTCGATTTTGCTCCAAAACCGATGTAGTATATGCCATCCATCATCCAAAGTACCCACTGCTGTCTCCAGCAGCCAGTGCCGTTTGCTTTTAATTTGTTGCGCAATTATTGTGGGCCTTCAAGCAGCAAAATTTGGATTAATGTTGTTTTGCAAAATTCATGATTGTGTGGGAAAAAATGTTTAGCTGTTGATTCAGCTGCATGCGTGGCGTGCCATCGTGTTTCAATTTCTATTCAATCATGCCAAAGAATTGGCAGTGGAGATGCTAATGTGCGTGCTTAGGATACTCCGCTTTATTTTGTGCAGTTAACCCGGAAAGACGCCGCAATCGCTCGTCTTCGACAGGAAGGCAGCAAGGCTGAAGAATGAAATGTGCTGAACATCAGAACAACGGACATTCTGTCACGATATTTTGTATATGACAACACTCGCTTTTGTGGTTTTAATTTGAATATTAAACGGGCCTGATATGAAAATTGACGTTTTTTTTGCTAAACTTTGTGCAGTACATCAAGCGTTTGACTTGTATGAGACATGTGTATAAAAGCTAGTAGAAAACCCAGCGGTGAACTTAATGCATGCCTTGCTGTATGTGTGGGTTTCTTTCTTTGGTCGCTTGTTTTACAGTATGTTAGAGTTAATATGATGGTGTTTGTAAAATTCTGTTGATTGAAAAATCACTACTGGTTGAATTTCGTCACAGCGACACGTTCAGACGTTGTTGTCGTGAGCACCGAGTTGTACGCTTCGTGTTGTTTTCTGTAGTTATTCATTGAACATACCTTCAACAGTATTCGATGCTTGGTGGTCCTTGTGTGATAATAAACGGTATTTGTGCATTGCATTTGGTGGATTTTCTCCTTGTGTTTCGATCAAAACCCTGTCTTTTAGTGTCTCTGAAAGTCAAACGGTTAGTGGGCGCGGGTAAGGAGAGCGCTTCGAGTCTGCGATGTTTCCTTTTCTCGGGCTTTTGTCTGGCGTGGGAAAGATTTCTTTCTGGCAGCGTATCCTGAGTTCGCGTGGAAAGCTTGTGTGGGAGTTAGCCGGGAAGCAGTTCGATAAATAGCAAGCGTTGGATACATTTGGAGATGCCAGCGCAGAATGTGACTTTCCCTGAGCACCTATTTCAATAAGGACGGAGGATGCGTAGTTTTGCGTGAAATCAATTTCCTAAAAAAATTTGCTGATCGATTCCTTGCTTACACTCATCGTGAAGAGTACTTCCCGAGTATCATCGGGGGAAAAACATCTTGAGGCAAAATGTGCAGTTGTTTCACTTTTGGGTTCCGTGTCGGGAGCAAATGGCTTGGAACCAGGGACGGATTTAGGGATCGGGGAGCCCCAGGCCATCCTAGTTTTTGGGGCCTCATGCAGGTGTGACCTATTTGGTCGCTTGTCTTAAAAGCGTGAAATTATGTCTCTCATGTGTGTAGTGCTCCCGCAAAAATGTGTCTTTGTGGTACCGACTTGGTTCTACGATTGCCTTAGATCTTCAACATAAATTGCAGCCTTTCTTACATTCTTCTCACGAACAAATGGCAATGCGCTCTTGGAATTTATAGCTCTTGTACTTCAGAAATATCTTCGTGAGATTTCCGTGATTTCTAGCGTTTTTTGTAGGTTTGTTTTTCGGCAATGTACATTTCATGCAGAAGCGTGTTGCTGCAGCCCTCGACAATATTGTCTAGTTGTCGATATGATTAGCTGTACACGAACTCCTTTGTTATACTATTATAGTACAGTAATCCTCGGTTAATCCGGATCTTCGCCAAAACTTGCGGTACGAATGAGTTCTAACGTTTTTCTTTACAAAAATCTTCGGTTTATACCATATAAAATCTACTCTTTTCACATCTCGTAATCCGGATTTATCTCCACTAACACGCGGTTGTGTTCTCAAAGTGCATTAACTGGTCGCTAGGAAAGATTCGACACCTTTCAGGCGCAACACAAGCGTGCTCACGATCACCAACGAACGTTTAAAATTATCATAACAACGGCCGCAACTGCTCGCAACATTCGGCTAATCGTAGAGACGATTATTACGTCACACACGGGCATAGGATATCACGTTGAACAATACGCTCAAGGGACGCCGCCGCACCACGGTTTCAGTCTATATTGATTAGTGTTGAGTGTACGCATGTAGAGAGTATTATCCCTGAGTGTATTGTACTCGGCAACATGTCTTAGTCACTGCTGATGGAGCAGCCGCAGAAATCTCTGCGTCAGTCCAAACTCCCAGATTTCTTTGCAGCCAAGTAATCTAAAATTATGAACTTAAGATTTTTCATAACTGCGTGGATATGGCGGTTACTAGTCTGTTACACCATTGTAAATACATCACTAAATTCATTTTACTTCTGCGGAAGTTTGCTGTTGGGTCGTAAATATGTTCAATGTAAGTAATTTTCACTGATAACTCAGTACTTGGATGACGTTAGGCGAGAAAAGACTATCTTCGGTTAATCCGGATCTTCACCTAAACCGGGTAAGATCGTCGGTCAAATCGAATCCGGATTAATCGAGGTCTGCTGTAACCACATATTATATGGATCAAGCAATCACAATCCATTCAGAGGACACAGGGTTTATTTATGCCGTTTTGAAGTTGTCATTTTCCAAGCAATACAAATATAGTGTTTTTATCCTGTTTGCCAGCGTGGTCCAACTGCAGGCCCGCGGGCCGCATGTGGCCCACCGCAGCGGTTTCAGTGGCCCGCAGAAGCATTTCGAAAAAATCTTCAAAGCTGAAATTCTTGAAAAGCGGGTGAGATTACAATTGTCTCACTGAATTGCTTACGCTGGATAAAGTGCATTTGCACAAGAACAATGAATAATACGTTTTTTTGTGTACCATTATTGTTTTTGTTTTATTTATTCCGCTAAACCTCCGCTGGGGTACCTGTCTGGATAACTTCCGCGTTTTTTCGGTGCCTCAACGTTTGTTGTCTTGATGAGTATATCTGGTGCAATGAACTCAGTTCTGTCAAATAAATCTGTCTACCTATCCGCTAAACGCGGCCTTGGCAAAATTTCCCCCGGGGCCAAAATTAAATGCTCACCATGCAAACTGTAGGATCTTCTGGTAATTAGTCAACAAAGATTGATTTACCGAACTTAAAGATTTCGCGCTAAAAATGCATTCGATGTTTGGAAGAGTAGCCTACATTTTGTATACTATGAAGCAAGTCAAATCTATAAACAGAAATCGAATGGTAGACGAAATACTGGACGATAATCTTCGACCTGCTAGTTGCTACCACTAAAACTGCTATTGATAAAGGAACGATACTGTCAGAGAAGCCTCGACTACAGGCATACCACTGACAGAGATATTTATAACTTGCTATTTCTTCCCTGAGGCGCTTACTTACCTTCCATTTTTTAGTTGTAAATGATGTGAATCTTTTGTTTTTTTTCATCATTTTATTGGAAGAGGCCCGCAAATTGTCAAGTTTTTGTAAAATGGCATGTAGATCAAATTAATTGGACTACGCTGCATGCTATATGATGATGGCAAACAGCATGAAGACAAGTTTCTTGCACAGCTAAGTATTTTCGCAACACCTTCATCTTACTATTCGAAGTAAGTCCAACGTAGACATGTTTTTCCAAGTAAAACTCACGAGAAACTGTTCTAATTGATTTAACTAATATTGAGAGCTTCAATAAGCAAGCCCTGTATACTGGCTATCTAGTTGGAAACAACCAAACGTAGATCCGCATCATACACACCATCAATTTTCATACTAAGGTTCATATATTTCAGAAACAGTACAATTGAGAAATCGTTTGAAAGACCACTGTGCTGCATTGACTCTTGTTCTGGGTCAGGGGTTCCCAACCTTTCTCTGACCATGTACCCCTTCAGCATTTCAACAAATAAGCATGTACCCCTTCAGTATGTTGACAGATGAAAATGTACCCCTGAAATTTCCTATGACAAGTTATGTTATCATGATCATTCATAGACATATTTAACAATAAGCATATAATAATTTTTGATGATAATACTCAGCGATATATGTATAAATATTTGGAAATAAATAATATGTAAATATATTTTTCTCATCTTCTGCTATAGCCTTCAATGTACCCCTTCGGATAGGCAAATGTACCCTTGGGGGTACATGTACCCAGGTTGGGAACCCCTGTTCTAGACGTTGGTATTTTCGCTCGTTTTAAAGTAAATTGTGGAGTTATGCCTCTGCGCAATTTTGCAAATTTTAAGTTAGTAATGAGTCGTCGTAGGAACGATTGCGCGGGGCCCTAGGCCATGGCTTATGCGTAAATCCGTCACTGCCTGGAACTCCTGCTTTGTGCTTTACATTGAATTTATGGACATGCATTGAGTTGTTTTTATAGTAGTACGCTCCCCCCTCAAATTTTGCCAAAAAGTGTAATAAGTTGTTAGCTATAATGTCGTCCTCAATCTGACAATGTAGCGTATCACACTGACAAAGCTTGAAAAGACGTAAAACTACATTTTTTCAACCTTACAAAATCTGAAATTTGGCGTACGTAAGCACGGTTGCCAGATGAAATTTTCAATAAAAAAGCCAAACAGTGCTTGAAAAATCCAAACAGATTATTTAAAGGCCAGAAAAATGCCAAACTGTGTGGCATTGCGATTCCTTTGTTTAAAAAAACTCAATTACAATAACAGTGTCATCAGAAATTTTCTTCGAAATTGAGAAGTCTTGCACTGAAGCTCATTCCTGAAGTTTCTCTGACTTTTCATGGTTTGCAAGATTGCACACTTTTGGTACAATGGTGCCACAGTTAGCACAGTGACAAGCACACTGATCCATCCGCAGCTTTCTGTACCCATACGAAAGCCATCGTCCATCCACTTCTGCACTTATGACCAGAATCACAAAAGCCTTTCCACTTCCTCGACGTCATCGTCGCAATTCTATCGCAGAGACACAGACCTGTCTACACAAGCGTTGAGCCTTTTTGTTGCTTGGAACACATTACATTTCCAATGATTACGCAAAACATTATTTCATATCTCTCATCCCTCGAATCTTATCAACATAAAAACGCAGGCGTCGGTCTAATACAGAATCTATCACAAAAGGTTTGCAAAGGTGTTGCCAAAAAATTGGAATAATAAATATTTTTCTACAGAGGAAAATGTTTCAGCGTAAAAAAGCCAAAAAACGCAAAAGGCCAAATGAATTTTTGAAGGCCAACCAAGTTAAAACGAGGCCAGTGAAAGTCCAAATGAAATTGTTTAGGCCCACCAACTTGAGATGAGGCCAGATTTTTGAAATTTGACCTAAAGAAGGCCAACTTGGCAACCCTGTACCGCAGTACACACACCCACTCACTCTAAAGATTTACGCCTATGGTTATTCCTACAGAGAATGAAAATAGGAGCATCGTGCTTGGAAAGCTCCAGAAAGATGAGATACTTCCGGAATGTTTTACAAAAACACTTTGTTCTGGATAGGCCTCCCGTTGCAACGTAGGACACACAAAAGATCAATAACTACTGTATCACTGTCATGGCAAATCTGAAACAGGCGGAAATGGAAGGGGCAGTTAAATGTATATCTTATTTTGACCAAAACAAAATTAGACAAAAGAAGTGCACGTCTGTTCCAACTTTAAACCGAGTCCTAAATGAGTTGGGGCAGTGGTTCCTAACTTTTTCTCTATCACACCTCTCTCAAATAATTGCCTTTTGATGCAGGCCCCCCTGCATTTAAATAAGTAAATATTCCCGTTCAAAAACTTTCCATGTTGCAAAGCGCGTGAGGACTCGCGACTCCCGGTTACGAACAGCTGTGTTAGAGCATTACGTTCCTAATTGAAAATAAAAAGCCGGTTGTAACGTTTCTGTCCCAAGACGTCAGGATGAAAATTACGCCCTGAAAAGTCGGTACGCTAGTCGGATTTGCAACTAATCCTTGTTGAAATTCTATGGATGGAAAACCTGCAGTGTCTTACTGCAGGTACAAAAATAAGGCCTATTTAGCTTCAGTCGCTTTTACTGCGCTTTATGTAACACCAGGGTTTTTTAAGGCGTTTTAGGGACCCGATTCGGGTCCCTAGAATTGAAAATCGCGTCCCTAGAATCAGAGAAAATTCTCCTAGGGTCCCTAAAATCAGAGAAAATCGGGTCACTACAATCAGAGAAATCGGGTCCCTACAGATCCATACCGGGTATCTAACATTTTCCTTAAAAAAAACTGCATAACGCTGTTGTTACTCCTCATTTCACAGACTAATGCATAATGAAATGATACATACTCCAGATGAAAGATACCTTGACTTTTCATTTCATGCATTGCTTCAAAAACTGGACAGCATATCTTGTGAAGTTAAAAAGAATTCGGCAACTTTTACTGGGCTTGTTTTTACCAAAACGGGAATATTACGGTAATCAATTTCAAAGTCTAATTGCTACCTTACAGAAAGCAGCATTTTTGTCCACTCAAGACATCAGTTGTCTTGTGGCGAAACGATGAAAAACAAATTTCGTGGTTTGTTTAAAATAAATGTAACGAAAAAATGCACTTTTCCATGAAAAGATCCCATCACGTGAGATGATACATGGTCAGTCAAGCAGGTGTCTGAGTGTAAACAAATGCAATAGGTCAAACATTAATAAATTTCCCCATTTCTTTTCTACGCGCATGCTTATTGCGAACTTTTAGGAACCCAAGTTGGTTCGTGCGCAAACTTTTATGTAAGACGTTCCAGATTTTCGCGGAATTGAAATTTCGTGCGACATGTTTTTCAACAACTTTGTACCGTGAATGCGATGCGCATGGAAACCCTGATGCTGGTGTAGAGAGTGCACGAGCAAAAGTCACGTCAAGGCTGAAGTGCAAAGTTGTACTGTAAATTGACATTCATTCGCTGTTAATTGAGAGTCGAGTTTCAACTGCTTGGCTAGCATCCAGATGTGTGCCGCAGCAACTGTGCGTATCTCCAGTAGTGGACCATATGTTGCCACAAAGATAACCGTTGAAAAACAAACACTGATGACCCCATAGGTTGAAAATTACTCACAAACACGTCTTAAAAATTTCTGGTCGGATTCACGTCACGCAACATTGCCTTGGTGTTCGCTGGCTGGGTGAATTTCTGTGCAATTAAGTTCCTTCTTGTTCTTACTGCAATACGTTGCGAAAACCTTAAGGGTTTACAACAACCCTTGTCGGCAGTCGTGTGTTTGAGGGGGGGCGAGCGAGGCACTTACCTCGGGCCCCCCGTTTTCAGGGGCCTCTCTCAAGGTGTTTCGTGCATAAACATTCCTCATCTTTGGTAAAAATAAATGAATATCCGCTTATATGATATTTTTCGAACTACATCATAATTCAGTACTCTACCTTCAAAGGGGCTTCCAACAGCAGTTGTAATGTGTAACTGGGCTACTCTGCTGTCAAAGTGCTCCCTATCAAACAACTGTAGTGTGCAGGTGCCCTAAGGCCCCCCAACAACAACTTTAATGTGCAAGTAGCTTACTCTGCTTTCGCAAGGCCCAGACCAGCGTCTCTAATGTGCAAATAAGGAAACGCTTCAAACCAACTTCAATAACTTTTGAAAAGACTGTGGGCTAAAGTTTGTTCCAAAAAATTCTAAAAAGCCCCTATGAAGTAAGAGCAAAAAATTTATACCAAATGCACGTTTTTTTAAGGAAAATGTTGGGTACCCAGTATAGACCTGAAGGGACCCGATTTCTCTGATTCTAGGGACCCGATGATAATTTTCGCTGGTTCTGGGGACCCGATTTTCAATTCTAGGGACCCGAATCGGGTCCCTAAAACACCTTAACAAAAACCTGCCAAATGATAATTTGTTCACGGTCAGAAAATGAAGCTTCTCACAATATACCATAGTGTGGAGGACTGAGAAAAAGAGGCTCCAGCTTTAAAAACATATGTATTGCAAATGAAATCCCAAACGTTTAGTTTTGGTNAAATGTAGACATGTTCTATTCTTTGCTTAATACGGGACTTTTAGTCAATGAGCCAGATGGTAAGTTTGTAAAAACAAACACTGCACAAAACTCGCCAAAGATTTCCCACCAAATTTTCCGGGAAAACTAACACTCAAGCTAACCAATATTCTAAAGTAAACTTTAACACTTGAACTAGCTGTATACCCATGCAGAACCGTTGCTAGAATGTCGTCAGTAGGGGGGCTTTACCTTCTTCGTGCGGGGGGGGCGTGACATTCAAATATGACAAAAATTCCACCA
>JGI24021J15306_10004890_pt1 | contig 15746 bp, 6 predicted proteins | sample Ectturendosymbi1_FD_15306 | JGI IMG/M metagenome (IMG submission 15306)
ACTTTGCAAAAAACTGTATGATTTTATCTACTTTAGTTACTTCGCAATTACATTTTGAAATGTGTGCAGGACTTTATGGACACCCTGTACATCAAATAGATGCACATGGCAATGTTCTGAAAGAGTTAATGTGTTTATCCGTTGTTTAATTTCCAGCTTTGTTTGGCTCGTCGTGAACTCGTCGGCGAACTGCTAGTTTACTTTCTTCAATTTATTTAATCAAAGTCTTCTTTCGTTGTTGTTTCAGGATCACAAGACGTTTCATGTTGAGGAGCCAAGACGAACTCAACAGCGATAATCCCATATGTTCAACCAGAGATGAATTCTCGCAGCCCTCCCGGCCAATTTCACCACGAGCCGCCACTGGCTGTTATGTCAAACAAACAGAATGACAAATACAATCTTTCGTATAATGATGTTTGTGTTTCCATAAACTATGGAACTAATATACAAATACAATCTTTCGTATAATGATGAGCAAATACAATCTTTCGTATAATGATGTTTGTGTTTCCATAAACTATGCCTGGATAAGTGAATATACACCTTTCGTCTGGTGGACATCATTTTGTCTAAAGTGCATTCTTTTGACCATCAGCTATTTCGAGAACAAAAAATGAACTTTTCGTTTTAGCGCGACAACTATTACCTATTAACTGGGCAGACTTTATTCTATCGGACTGGTTTATAGACAGTTTAGTTAGCTATGGGGGATAGAAATTTGCAACAAATTCAAGTGTTGCAAGTTTGCGTGATGCAGTATCGCATTCGTGAGGTATGGGCGTGGATCCAAGACAGGTCAGGGTGTTTTGAAACTGAAAAAGAATGTTTATTTCATTATTTCAATCAAAAACACGAATACGAACTTATGTCCCGTTTTCAGATATCAGACAAATTTATGCACAAAATTGTTCACAATTGCTTTCCAGGTATCACCTCCTGCTCTTATTCTTTTTCCAGGTTTCACCTCCTGCTCGTATTTCCAGGTTTCACCTCCTGCTTTCCAGGTTATACCTCCTGCTCGTATTAGCGAAGGCATTATTATCCTACTGAAGTAGCTACTAATAGCAATGTAATTACAACTTCAATTGAAAAATCTGTAACGCGAAGGTCTGCACAATACACAGGGCTAAGACTCTGGATAAAGTTTCCAAATATTTCAGAAATAAATCATTCCCAGTATTTTCTCCAGCCCACGAAATGCTTACTGAACCAAGTGATTTTGTAATTTACCTCTTTTCAATGCCTAATGATCTGGGAAATATTTCATTTATTTTTGCTTCTGCACTCCTGTTCTGTTCAGTATTAAGTATTTAAGCCGAAGCAGCTTTTCCTTTATTTACCGAGACCTATGTCCACTTTCGTAGGGTTCTGTTGTCAGTATTACGTACTGTTATTGCATAGTTTTAAACAATGGGTTTTGGGGTGATTATCCTGTTGCTCCACCATTTTGTTTGCGTGGGTTTGGTGTTGATACTGTTCGTCACTGATGCCATGATATTTATATGAGTGGATTCAGATGTACTGATGGAGATTGCGAAAATGTGATGACGCTCTGTTATACTGTACTACGTATACACGTGTCTAGTTTGTTTCATATGCTTTTTGGTTTTGCTAACTGGCGCAGTTGGTTTCAACTGATCTAACACCTAACGATATGAAGGTCTTCAATTTGTCTCATTTATGTTCTGTTTTCAGATATTTACCGCTGACTCCACCTTGGTCTGCTTTGTGTGTTTAAGATGTATTGAATTGCTTGACTGTCTGTTGTCGGGTTTCGTTTGAAATAACCGGTTGTTTCTGCTGATGTTGGTGATGCTGACGTTACTGTTGCTTTTTCGTGTCTTTTGCTTATGGGTTTGCGTTATATGTTTGTGTTTTTGAGGGGCTTGATTTAATGACTTTGCAGTCCCTCGCCCTTCAAAATAACAATACTAATATTATTAGACAAGTGGTTTTATTTTTTTAATTTATGCTGGCGGGACGTTCTTACGTAATTCAAAAATTATATTTTCGCAACCTGCTTCAGTTAACTCTCAGGGTCTGAGTATTCTCGTGCAGAAGTGAGGTAAGAGGTTGGAGTTAGGTTGTTGTGTCACTGTATGCGCACAACCTTTTGCTGAAGCATGGGTGGGCAAGACAATAATGATTAATATTAAAATGTTCGATCTCTAAACCTAGTTGTAAACATTCTCCGTATATTGGCACAACGCACCACTTTTTCGACATTTTGACAAATTTGACAACGCCGCAGTTTAACGTTATTCTCGCTACTGGCATTGCAACAGTTGCATTTTTGAACGCCCCACCGTTTCCCTAAGTGTAGCAATGAATGCAGATCACTTGCGTAGAAGGCGAACCTTCAGCAACTTTATTGGAAAAGATTTGTGTTTTCACAAATCAACATATGCGCGACATTTTATCTAATAACTATGGCTCAAAACGGTCACAAGCAACAAAGCATTGGATTTAATTTCTGTTGTGGGGAGTTAAGGGATTTGCGGGTTGAGGAATGTCGAAAATCACCAACTCATCCGCAGCCATTTCTTCATAACCGGAAAACAAACTTTAATCACCCATAACACGATTAAATTTTTAAGAAGATTTAAAACTGTGTAACAAGCTGTTATATAGTTGCAATATGCACAATGTTTACGTGATCAACCGTGCAATGTATGATATTCCGACAATAATGGTCGACAAATTGGCCTTCTGCTTGTACGAGGATGCCAATGTATGTCCGTCTTGCAACTGGTGCGAGGATGGAACGATAAAGCTACAAAACAACAGTAATCTGCTTGTAACCTCATCGAACGTCATTTTTAACAATTGTCTTGTTCGTAAAAGGCACTAACAACTTTTCTGCGTTTTGCAATTTTGAAGCACCTCTTTTCACGAATTTCTCAGTTGCAAAATCCGGTGTTCGCACTCAAAACTCAGTAATCAGTTTTTTGGAATTTGGGAAATACCACAGCTTTCGTGGTGCAAACAGACAATTCTTTATTCACTGAAAGTAGCCTATACATTTTGCATTTCAGTCATGGGACGTTCCCCGATTTGAGTTTAGTTCTTCCTGTCCTTACCAAAAATGTCGCTGGGAACCCGGTTGTGCAGTCTTTGTAATACAGGACAGTTTAGTATGATGGTTATATGTATGTGCCACATTGGCAAGCCTGCGAACATCTTGATTGTAGTAATTGAAATGCGATAGTGTGTGCGGTAAGCTAAACTGTTTTCTTGAAATTCTATTGTTAATCGTTTCAGAATATTTGCTGGAAACGTTTTGTTTCAGAATGTGTTCACTTTGTGTTAAGCGAGCCCTAAAAGATGCTGAAGAAGATGCACGACGTGCACGCCAGGGATGAGCGAACTGTCATATTTTCCGATCCAGATCCAGTCCTGAATTTTCAAAACTCAGTCCAAATCCAACCTTAGTCCAAAAAGGTTAAGAAATTTAAAATCTAAGTCCAAATCACGTCTAAGAAATTAACAAAATGCAGCTTTCATTGACGAAAACTACGTAATTCGTTTCCATTAACTCAGTCCAAATACGGTCCTGATCCTAAATTTTTGAAGCATTTCACAGTCTGGGTCCAATCCAAAATCAACAAAATTCGTCATAATCTGGATCCAGTCCAATCCAAGTCCAGTCCAATGCTCATCTCTGGTGCACGCTGAACACGCCTTTCGTGAAAAGCTACAGGAACTTGACTTTGGTATCTGATCTGTGACTTGCACATGATGAGAAGCTGTACTGAAGTGTATAATCACATAATGTAAGTGGCATCTGTAGCCTGCAGCAAAATGCTCAGAGACAGGCTTTAATCAGGTAAGCCGATGTGGTTCAGTGATTCATTAACTGATGAAGTGTGCGTCAAGTCGGGTTATTCTGCATTCTAGATTGTAAATCTGACTCTTCACAGTTGCACTTAGTGCTAAACGCGCTTACCCTATGTCACACAGCAGTTAGTTGCGTAAAACACAAAATACACTAGCATTTCTCACACAAATGTTTGGCAGCAATATCAGGGTTGTCTAGATATCTCTGATCAATAGCAAATTCAAGCAAAAGCTAAAATAAAACTAAAAGTTTCTCTCTGTCTCGCCCCACCACCCACATTCCCACAGTCATTACAGCGGAGATCACAGACGTTATAACACAAAAACGAAGATAATATAATTCAATTATATTTGGTCTTTATGCAGATCATAGCATGCAATACTCAATGCACAATCACAACAAAAACGTAATATTTCCAAGTAATCCAAACAACCTCATGCATAAAATCAAGGAGTTGATTTTCATAGCATGCAAAAAAATTAGATTAAAAACTGAGAAAGTGAAAATCATGGCTAAAAATTATGAGTGTTTACATTTGCCGGGATGTTTGCGGACAAATCAGAGAGATTTGTCGAAAGACAGCTATTTACAGATCTCCACTAGTAGTCTATCGCAATGTTGTCAAATTTTGACATTCCAAACTCTTGTTTTGCAAATAACACTTCAGACCAGGATGCAGTGGGCGGTAAATAAGGAGTCTACGGAGTAATCGTATTCCTACCGTAAATTCAGGATCACTTTAAGTCTGCTTGCATAGGCGTTGGAAGGATTTTTTTTTCCAGGAAAAGGGCAATAGTGAATATTTCCAGGGGTAGCTAAAACGATTTTCCAGGGAAGGGCCAAAGTGGTGAAATTTCATTTCACCAACTTGAAACTAAGAGAACAACCCTTTTTTGCTAAAAATTGTATAGAAAAATGTCAAATTTAAAAATCCAAAGGCCGCTTGGTTCCCCTGACCTGTTTCCGACGCCCATGTCTGCTTGTGTTGTTTCGCTTTCGCAAAAAAAGCTTAGGTGGCGCGAGCAACCAACGGTCGTGTTGTGCATGTGAGTCTACATGTGGACGATCAGACCGAGAACAGAGCGTAAATCAAGGCGCAAAGGGCGACCGAAACGCAAGACGGAAGGACAAAGTTGGCGGCGTTGTACTGCACCACATCCGACTTCAGCATGACCCAGAAGGTGTTGTGGTCTGTCGCAATGGTGGCCCTGAAAAAATGCGATAAAAGACAATCAATAAATGTGGTTCAGATCATCTCAAACTGACGATGCGCATGCTGTAGTTGCTTCTAGTACATTTTAGTGTCTAAAACAATTTTTCTGGGTGTTGTTGGACATCCTATCGAGCCCCTAACGCAAAGTACTTTAATTTTTGCACTTCAGGAAAAAAAACAAACACATGGCAATTCAATCATGACACTCAAGCCACCGTTTATTTCGCTGTGTTTATTATTTCATCATTGTCATCATTGTTTCGCAAATGCAGCTGTTCATGGTGTTTGCATCTGGCGCGAAACACGTTTTACTCTTTGCAAGAAGGTTTGATATTCCAACTTGCAGACATAACAAGGAAAGACAATCAGGGGCGTAACAAGGGTAGATGGCGCCCGGGGCAAGAAGCAAGTTTGGCCCCACCGTGTTCAAACCTGAGATCTTTCGGGAGCAAATGTACTGTATAGAAGAAAGTACTTGTGACATTGTTGGGAGTTTTCGGCGACCCCAAAATGATTCGGCACCAGGGGATTTGTTCCCCCCTTGCCCCCGCTCGCTACGCCCCTGACGACAATATGAAAGTGGGAATTGGCAGACTTAAGATGAGTAGAAACAAACGTAAGCAAAAGATTTTATGTGTGCTTGATACAAGCGTGTAGACAATATCTTTTGCTAATATATCGCTTTGCTATTTGAGTAAATCTGAAGACTGAATAGGTTGTATGTAACTTAGACTAAAAATAAAAACATTAAATCGTCAACCGGGAAACCGGAAAAAATCTACAAGGTTCTCCTACACAAACTATTTCATGGTTTCAGGTAAATTCTTCCTCCTTTCTGGCTGTAATCAAGGTACTACGATAGCGCGCTGATTAGCGCACCTTTCTGGACGCGATTTTTACGGGCGTATTTTATAATTTTTGGGATGTGAATAGCGCTTTGGATACCAAGAAACGCGCTTTTTGCCAGAACGTTCAATGCAACGAGCGATTGCACTCCTCCTCCGTCGTGATGAAAATGTGTTAGCCTTAGCATAGCGCCTTGAGGAACGCAAAAGTATCAAACATACACAAATCTGATTTTCATGTGATTTCCCGTTGCCTTCCACTGGTAAACGGTCTTTTCGTTCTTGAGGTTTTCCGCTTCGGAATGTGTGATCGTATCATTCGCGGCTGAGCACTGAACACGTTTTGTATGGGTCGGGGGCGCAAGCCACATGCCGACAGGCGTATCTCCGCCAACACTCCTCGCCTGCAAGAGCAAGCCCCTGTAACCAGCAGTCGATGTGTTCCTGTTGTCCTTGACCCACACTGCAGCAAAATATAAACACTAGTAAGGAAAACAAGTGCAGTTGCGCCCAGGTCCGTAGCAGGTTTCAAGGTTTGGAGGTGAAAAATACGTTTTCAGGAGGCAATATTTTTGTTTTTATTATGTGTAAAACAAAATATTCTGTTTACAACAAAATTTGGAGGGGCTGAAAACAATTTGGAGGTGCACTGTCCCCGAATGCCCCCGTGGCTACGAGCCTAGTTGCGCCATGAGAACGTTGCAGTTGACCTAAAAATTGAGCAGCATTGCCTCAGCAGGCGAATGCATACTGGGTAAGAACATTCTTTCGAAGCTCCACAAACATGTCAAGGTCAGGTGAACGAAGGCAGTTATTTTGAACTTTCGGGACGAGGAAACGGCTTTTTGAAGGCAAAGGTAAACAATCAGAGCAAGAATGTATGGATTTTTAAAAGATGCAGAATTGTGCCTAGAATGATATTTCTACAAGTGTGTAGCCAGAAAAATATTAGGTATCCGCAGCTGCGGAGTAAAAAATTGTGTGAAATGCTGACCGCTGTCTGGTATTTTCTAGCAAAATTACCAAACATCGATGACCTTTTTTGATCTTTGCTTTGACTTTCAGAAACATGGCGACTCTTCGGTGCATGATGCAGACCCACTTTCCATAAGACAAAATTTTGAACAACTTTCCAAAACATTTCACCTAGCACGCCCACTATCTACAAAACGCTTTTAGATCCACTTTAAAATATTGATTTGGACCCACTTCTTGGGAAAAAAACTCAGAATAGCCGTTCTCAGAAATGGAGTCAGTGACGGACGTTTTGGGACAAACGCTTTCAAACTCCCTGATGAAAGCCCTCCAGCACACTTATGACTAGTTGCGTTGCTCCTGTTTATAACGCAATCTGGAATCGAAACTCAAAATATCATATCATTGATGGTGTTTTCATTGTTCCAATAGAACTTGCAACTAAAGTCAGGGTTTCCCAAACAGTGCAGCGAGAAATTTTCATGAATTGCAGTAGGTTTGTTCGCCACTACAGTAAGTTAATCGGTAATACAATGTTACTATAGTGTGTTGGTTGGGTGAGTAAGGTGGGTCGGTATGTAGTTAACTATAAGTGCTGTGATGTAATATTGTTATTGCAATGTCACCTTGCTATTATTACGTTTGAATGCTTAAGACAGTAAACCGCACGATTGAAATCACTGAGTTATTATATTGCAGTTGAGTAATAAAATCTTTCCTTTGCCATTGCAGTTTATTCATTTCAGACACTGTTGAGCGACAAAGCGAAGTTACAAACATTGTCAAACATGGATACGCATGTGGTAAGGTTGAGCGACAAAAGTTGTGACAAAGAAATGCAAGCAAAAAAACTACACTCAGAACTATTTGCAGTTTGGTTTTTATCTCGGCGAAATATCCTTCCTTCAGAGGCTACTGCGTCTCCTGTGTGGCAAAGTTTCAAATGAAGCCAGGGTCACCAATATATTGAAAAACGCGTGGTTAATCCAGGGGTCGGCAAGCTGCGGCTCCGAAGGCGTATGCGGCTCTTTAACTGCTCTGAAGTGTCTCTCTCTCTCTCTCTGGATTCGACAAAAATTGGAATTTAAATATGCATTTGATTATGATTACTATTAGATTTAAGTTGGGTGCATATTTGCTTGTGTCCATGTGAAGTCACATGAAACATAAAACGGTATCAACGCTTCGTGGCTCCTCATCGGTCATATCTGCTGGAAAATGAAGCAGAATGGCTCAAGCTCAATTAGTACAAACGGTTGCCGACCCCTGGGTTAGTCAGTCGAGTTTGTTTTAATAATCTACACATTCTGCAATTATTTTAGCACAAGTGATGTGAAGGAAGCTGGATAGTTAGTAAGTGTCACCAACACGTGGCACTTTTATCCGCATGACTGATTCTAGCGTCAACATAAGGAAGAGACGCTTAAAAAGCACGAGAGCCACTGAACTGATACAAGGTGGATACCACGCAATGCTGCAGACTATAAAAGCCGGTAGTTGAGATGTATGCTGCAACCTTTTTTCAAACGGCTGTGCCTGCAGTTTATTACATATGACATTTTGCCACAATGTGAAAATCTGTTTTATCGTAAACAAGCTGCTATGGATGACAACAAAACTCAAAAATCACAATCGCAAACGTGTCAAAAGATTATCTTCCCCTCCGACGGTGCTTGCTTTCTAAAACCGTGGTAGATGTTTCGAAGACTTTTTGAAGTCCCGGTCAGAGAAAGCTTAGTCGCAAAGACGGCAGATTATCCCACTTCAAAGAATAAAGACAACTCACCACGGACAGTAGAACCGTTCTTGTACGTTGAGGGATCAGTCATTATGGAATAGCTTGGAGAAATTGTCTGCGCCTTAATTTCGACTTTTGTGCTTGTGTTTGTGCTTTGGCCACGGTCCACTTCAACGTCAGTGCTTTGGTTCGTGCTGTGGTTTGTGCTTTGGCCACGGTCCATTTCGACTTTAGTGCTGTGGTTTGTGCTGTGGCGATGGTCATTTCCGGATGCTGGACTTTGGATATGATGCGGTGTCATGCTCGTGCAGGCTTGGGTGGGGGCACCATTCGGCAAGCACGTGATTGTTGTTACCCAGGTGAAGATGAGGAAGATTGCGAAGACAGATTGCCACATTTTTCCGCGGGAAAACATCTTTTATGCGACTTACAGTCAGACAAAAAGTTAAACGAAGCAGGGTGTCCTTTAAGGAAAAGCGGAATAAAAAACAGGTCTTTCATTCGCATATTTTCCAACCAAAAAAAACAAACAAAACGCTGAATTAACCGCGAATGTCACATGAAAAAATTGTTTCAAGCGTTCCGTGTTGAAAGATTTTCTGAAAGGTATCAGCAAACCAATAAAAAGAGTGTTTTTGTAGCTTCACTGCTGCGGGAACATCTTTCAGTAATAGCAATACACCAGGGGCGCATACCTCGGGTGTGCTAGGTGTGCGTCGCACGCACACCCTGTGAAACTAAACATGACGTGACATTTTCCAGATCGTGCGATCAAGGTAAAATAACAAAAAAGATATAAAGATAATTCTGTGCTTTCCAGCGCGAAGGTGTGCGCCATGTGTATGTGCTCGACTGCTCTTTTATTCGAAGAGACATTTGCGAAAACTGCTTTTGCAGTTGTGATCTGCGCTGTTACAGGGTTGAGTGAACTTTACTCCCCTGTTGTTTCTATCTGACAAACCAAGGTGTGCGACATTCCAAGCGCACACCTGCAGGGCTCGCAAACTCGTAACCGATAAAACATTCGCGCAGAACCGCAGATTGTTTTTCCAGTTGTGACCTTCCAGGGCTGAGTCTATTTTACTCCCTTGTTGTTTCGATCTGGGTGTGCGCTATCCGAGGCGCACACCTTCTGGGCTCGACTGCTAGTATTCAAAGAGACATTCGTTCAGACTGGTTTTGCAATTGTAAACTGCGCTGTTGCAGTGCTGAATGTGTTTTACTCCTTGGTTTTAACGTGCAGTCTGATATGTTTGCAGTTATAATTCCTTTGTCCTAGCGTTGAGTGTATTTTGCACCTCCATTTTAAGTTGGAGCGCTGATAGTTTAAAGTCAATACAATGGCATATTAAGTTATACAATAATGAATAATGAGAGTGTATGTATATGGATATGCATTGTGTCAAAAAACTTTGCTAAAACGTTGGATTTCCAACGTGAAGTTGACGTAATCGTGTTACGTCACAAACAGCCCACACGCAGCAATAATGACCATCATACGCCACTGCAATACACACTTCAGTAATAGCAATACACACTTCAGCAACGACAACACACACTTCCGTAATAGCAATACACACTTCAGTAATAGTAATACACACTTCAGTAATATCAATACACACTTCAGTAATATCAATACACACTTCAGCAATAGCAATACACCCTTCAGTAACAGCAATACAGACATCATTAAGAGCAACACACTTCAGTAATAGCAATACAGGTAAAGCCAAGCAGGGTTAGAAACCGAAGTCAGATTGTTTTAAGGATGCCAAAAATGAATAATAAGCATATATATTTGAAGTTATCATTGCTGTGGTAAACTTGCAGTAGCTTATTCTTCCTGAAACCGTTTGTCAATCAGCTATTAACTTTTTTTATCAATCATATAAACTTTGTCATCAATAATATGACAATAACATCCATTTTTAATGAAAAATAATAGCACAATGTAAATTATTTTTTATCAATTATAAAAATTATAAAGCCTGCGAATCCTTGTTGTCATTGAAAAACTTGTCTTCTCCTTCATCTTTCCTATGGATCCGACAATTGTCAGGCAAAAGCCTAACTGTAACAATTTCAGAGTAATATTTTTGCTTTGGACTTGCAACATTAGACTGTGATTTTGATATCTGGAGTAAACACTAGGCGATCAGTGTCTCGTCAACGTTCCGAAAGTTCTGCTGTTTCCATGGGCGTCGGAAGTGGGTGACAAGGGTGCCTTGGCACTATTGGCCTATTGCCCCCACCTGGAAAATCCCTCCGACTCCCATTGTGTTTGCAATAGCTACGATTTTTTTCTACATTAGTAAAATTAGATTCGAAGAAATCTGCAGTGTCGAATTTACTATCTCTGATGTGTGGAAACACTTTAGTTGAAAGTTGTTTTTGATTCATTATATTTGAAAAAGAGGCTTCAGCATATTTGAAAAGGAAGTACCTTATCTTAGAGAAGCGATATTATCCTGCACGATATTTAAACAATACTGTACTTGCTGGTCTCAGTGCAGCAACCCTGAGCTTATCACTAAAATACATTGATAGCCTTTCTTCAATGTTGTCGTTGTGTTAAGTCAGGACCGTGTCAATCTCTTTGCAGACTTAGCTCGTTTGCAAAGCAAACGGCTCGACATGTTTTTCGAAACGTTTCCGAATATTTTAAAAACTGAGAAACCAATCGGAAACCACAAGAGGCAACTGCGCAAAAGCCACTTGTTTGAAAGAAGCCACAATGAACGTTTTGAAAAACAACTGTTTTCATCGTCAGCAAGCATTCATTGATTGAAATGAATGCATTACGTCACAAAGCAAGCAATTGCGTTAAGTCAATAAGCGCGACTTGCACAGGAAACAGGCGGCAAAAATCAGTCACTTAAGCCGGGAATTATCAGGTACTGTTATTTCTTACGACGTTTCATACGCGTTCCTTATCTTACTCTGCTGCACTTGAAATCTACCTTGAATAAATGATTGATCTGCAATCTTTTGCTTAAAATTTAAAAAAGACTGCCTCTTCAAAAAAGGAAGAAACCCCAATATAGAGCCGTTCGTGGACTTGGGAAAATCTGTGCAAGGCACAGAAGAATTGCCTTTAAACTCTCTAACGTCTCAGCATGTGGCAGCAATGATGACGTCATTCTGATTTTGAGGAATTTCAACTGTAGGGAACAACGTTTTGCAGCGACATTTTCTACAGACGCGGATGTTCTGTGAGCGTTCTGCTATGTCACTCTTTTATGACTGGTATGTTCTTCCGGCTCTTTTTGCAACAAAGAAAACCTGGGGCTGCTTTGAAGAAAGTATAGTTACGTTCGGTCTCTCTGCTCTTGTTCACTAGCTGAGTTCCTCTGGTTAGAATCAGGACTAAGTGTCACCATTTAAACACAACCTCAACCTCTCTAGGCTGACCAGAAAATTTTAAATCGAAATAAAGCAAAAAGTAACTGGCGACTGTATGATTGTTTTTTTTTGCAAAATTTCTTCTTATCCTGGATCAACAAATATGGGCATAAATAATTAAAACCAAATAGACATTTAAAAAAGTTTGACTCGTGTAATAATCGCTGCGCACCATCAACAATCTTTCAGGTCATGGGGGAAACACTACATATTTATTTTTATTTATTAACATGCATAGACGTAATCATGCTTCGACTTTCTAGCACTTTTAATGTTCCAAAAAAGGGACTCTACTGCTATGAAGCAATAGTTTAGCCACAATATTTTGCTTGATTTCTTGAACGTTTTAGTTTCTAGTTTCGCAGCAACAAACTGCACACTGCCGCATAAATCGCTTCATGCCTCGCCTATATAAAAATTCAAGACTATATATCGCAGGATTTTCTACGGTCTGCTGATCAGCGATAGTGTGATTGACGCCTAAGGCAAAACGTGTTGATGTCTGGACTGAACCTCTTTCAAGCAAAAAGTTGTCTTTCAAAGGGCGTTTATGTAACGTTTCACCAACACGTTCTTGCAGACCAGGATGCAAAGATTTTTGGGCTTCAAGTTATTTCCTGGAAATGTGCTTTACAGTACTTCTTGCTTGGATAAATCACGAGTCAATGTCCGCAACAATAAATATACAACAGAGAATCGAAGATTCAAGTAATGGTAATCGAAAACTCTAAGGTTGCTGTTGAGCCTTCGAAGCATCTGCCTGCCATGCTCTACCTTCGTGGCTTTGCGCTGGCTCCGGTACCGACTGCCAATACATTTCAGCTGGTTCCGACTGCCAATACATTTCAGCTGGTTCCGACTGCCAATACATTTCAGCAATGAGACAGCACAACGGAGACGCTGCTGAATCAGCAGCTGATAGTAGTGGTTGCTTGAAGCAAGCCGCCCGCCATAATTGACGTTAATTTTGCTTTTTGGCTTCGGTGGTTATAGCATTATCATCATAGCGTGTGTTTGAAACTACAGTTCGAGAGCTTATCTTAGTCTTGTGTTATTTTTTTATCGTTTCACCCATAAACTTTTGCTTGCAATTTGCAGACTGAAGATGCGTAAATTACGTGAAGTCGATTTCCCAGTAAAACACTTTGCGAGAGGATTTGGCAGCGTCGCCCTTGCGGAGACTTGTTACTGACAAATGAATATACAAGTTTGGATGCCGAAAAGAACGACATTTCTATAAACAGTATGTCCCTACTGGAATGTCCCTCCGAAGACCAGCATGGGTCAGGCTAAGCTACCTTCATAGGTTCAACTTCAACGTATATACACGGTGTCTGGCCCTATCGGCAGCTTGCGAGTTTGGCGCCGAGGAGCAAATCGCAGATCGTATTGTTGTGGTATGTCAGGAACACCGACCTACTAATAATGTTATCTTTGGCATCCAACCTGTTTCTGTTTTTTATTTGATAGTAAGATAGCTGAAATGGGCCTAGAGCCCCCCACTTTTATTTCTGAGGGGTCTGGCCCCCTCACTTTTAAATTTCGGATTTTTTCTACATGTCGTAAATTTAAGTAACACAATCAGTATTGGATTCAGAGTTAAAGTAAATCGTTTAATGAAAAAAATGTTGCACAATTTTGACAGTATTTTGCCGATATTATTTCCAATATATTATTTGAAAACAGTGAATTTGGTAGGATTTCGTAATTGTTAGCAGAATACACCGTGCACGGTCGGTCACCTTGCTGCGGATTGCTTACGGTATTGGTGTTGTTGAACGGTGTTGCCAGATGGTGTAACGCAACACAATTTTTTACAAAAATGGTTAATTTTACAGGCTTGTGTGCATGGGCGTTGGAACTTCGGAAGGAATTTTTTCAGGGGGGGCCACTATTGGATTTTTTTCTAGGGTGGGCCAAAAGTGGTGAAATTTGTTTTTTACCACTCGAAACTAAGAAACAGCATTTTTTGCTGAAATTTTCAAATTCCTCCCCCTCTTCCGACGATTATCCTTGTTTGTACAAAAAGTTCGTGCTACACATTTTAGGTATACGACTGAAATTGATCTGTCAAATTAGGTAATTTGAAGCATTAAACCCATTCTAAATAATGACATTTTACTGAAGCTCACACGCAAAATGAAATATTTGACAGATCAATTTCAGTCGTATTTTTTTGCATTGGCAACGCCAGATAACTATATTGTATTTCTGCATTGGCAACACAATTGGCATCCTTACCAACAACTTCCTAGTTGCTTCGTATGTTTCGTCTTGTCTTTGGATTCCGGTATTTAATGCAGTTGCAGAATGAGTATTCAGTCATGATACTTCTTTGTTCAAGACAGCACCGTTTTTTGGGGGGCCCAAGGAGCCCGGGCTCAGGGCTCCCCACCAAAGAGGGCCCCCACCATGTTCATGTGTTTAGCCATATGTGCAACATTTGCGTGCCACTTAGTCTTTTTTAGCGAGAAAAGTTTGTTTGTAGACGCTATTGATTGTAGGTCAAACAGCAGTATTTCACTTGACGAACATTTGATACTTTGACGAAACAACTATCACACTTATTGGTTTCCTGAAAGTCGGTCAGGTATCTGAATCTAGTGAATGCAAGGCCAAGCCACGAAGAACACGTTAGCTTACGTCTCTATTCGTTACTGGAAGATTTTGCGTCTGCTTTACTCAGATTTCCACAAGTCGCATATGAGTAGCATTGCTAGGTATGGCCGCCATAGCCTACGCCCTCATTTTGAAGTACATGTCCACGTTTTTCATGAGAAGATGAAATATTCTCTGAGGACATTCGAAAATATCCTCCTTTTTGCATTCTTATTTTACATAGCTATAATCAGTGGCGTAACTAGAGCTTTGAGTCAAGGTGGAAAACTTAGCTAAAAGGGGACAACTGGCCTCCGTACAGAGCCCACTACCACTAGCCAACGCTCGGAAAAAACATGAGAAACGATGGTAAATCTGGATTTGGATAGCTATGCTAAAACCCTCAATCACCGGAAAATAATCCGTAGAACGCAAAAAACAACAAACTACTGAAAACCAAAGGAATACTAAAACCGAAAGATCACTTAAGGTGGCGGTCCTGTTTTCACATTTAGATTGCTAGGGGGTCATTTCGCCCCTCTGCCTCCCGTCTGTTACGTCACTGGCTATGATATATTGTTTTTGCATGCAGTAAGCTGTTCCTACTTAACTGCAACATGATACGAGATGGTGGCGTAGCTTAGTTTGTGGGAGGGCCTGCGAGATTTGTACTTTATTTATACTGTGGTTGAGTTAATTCTCGGCTGAAAAGGCGGGAAGGCTTTCACATTAATCGTTACATAAAAGTGGTTAATTTTTTTTCAGTATCTCAGTGACCTTGGAATTAGAGTGCGGACTGCTGACGCCATTATACTGAACTAGCTTTGCTGATGAATTGTGATATGGTGATCAGTGACTTGTGCATAGGGTTGCCAGATGACCGGTAATTCACCGGCCTGGCCGGTATTTTACTGCTAATTTACCAGAGGCCGGTAAGACGCCGGTATTTCAAAACCAATGCCTGAAGCCGGTATTTTGAAAATAAATAATTTGCAGTAACTGAAAAAGTCACTAACGCATAACTTCTCAAATTCTACTGACCCTTGTAGTGAATCTTGATAGGCAGTGGCGATTCTAAGGGGGTGCCTGGGTGGGCCATGCCCCCCCAGATTTTTGCTTGCCCCCCCCCAGTTT
>JGI24021J15306_10004891_pt1 | contig 15744 bp, 8 predicted proteins | sample Ectturendosymbi1_FD_15306 | JGI IMG/M metagenome (IMG submission 15306)
GAGCCACACTGTCTCTAGGGCGCCGTGCTACGGAGCCTGGACATTTGCTCCACTCAGCGTTCACCTGTCCATAGAGTGGAAATACACGCCATGTGAAACCGTCACGCCCATTTATACCCGCCACACAACAACTCACAACTTCATCTGACGACAACAATAGAAGTGCGGCGTTCTGTGTGGATCACCAATGGAACGCTGAGCGATTGGAGAACACTACGAAACTCCGTACATTGATTATCGACATCTGGAATGACCACCCCAAGAACAGGTTCCGGCTTAAACGTAGGATTGCCAAACGGGTTAATTGACCCCTTTGCGATTTTTAAAATTTTAAGAAAACGGTTGTAGCCGGGAATCGCAAACGGTTTGATTCCCGGCTACATTTTTGTGTCTTTAGCAAACCACCAAGTCGACAACACATTTCATTTCAAAACAAGTGTTTTAAGATGGAAAGCGGTGAATTATCACATTGGTCAAATGACCCCTAAGCTGAAAAACTTGAGCTATCCAATTATATTTCGAAATAACGTTTGCACACAAGATCGGAACACGTTCAACACACAAAATTTGAGCAGTTGCAACCTTTCATTCTTGTTTTGTTTGAATGGCAAACTCGGAATTTCGTTCCTTCATGGAGTGACATGTCCTCAATAGCTCCATCCTGAATTCGTTTCAGATGCAATACATGAGTGATTCTACATGCCTTACAGTTTTTCCCTGCTGAGCACAGCTTTTCTGCCAGTCGGTTAATAGAATCCCTTTATAGTAGTTTCTTGCAAATACAGTATTTGCAAATGGTGTATGCATCCAGTGCCACAATATCCAACTGGTTCAACAATACAGCAAGTGGTTATCTTCGGGATGCTGCCTAAATAGAGCATATCATCAACTGTACCCACACCGCCCTTGCTAGTGTTGAAGTCCAGTCGTGTCTAGAAAAACAGGTCGTCCTTTTCATACCTCCCCACGAATTTCTTGAAGTTCAACCCTTACTTTTCAAACTCCACAAAGAAACACAGGCCAAAGAACGCTTCGAACACTTCTTTTCTGATAGAGAACTGGCTAACCCCGTGTCGACGAGCTTCAGTGCTCGTGAATTCCAAAATATTGTCACAGTTTTATGGCCCCACATCTCTTGAAAAACGTCTTCAGCACCGTCTACCTGTGCAGGAATGAAGTGCTTTGTACCTGGCTTTGTACTGATTATATTTCTTCTACTTGTACGTCCATTTTACAGCCAAAAATATCGTAACCAAACGGCACCATCTCTATTGACTAGTGGATCGCCGTTTGCCAAAATACATAGGTATCCAAATTTTGTAAATATTATTGCTCAGTATCTTGCTTTCCATCAAGTGTATACCTCCTACATTCTTTGCTTGTGCTCATCAAATTAATTTTCACCGGAGTCTTNATCAACTTGAAGAGCTGTGAGCACTTCATGTGCATTGTATCTTTCATTTTTGCAAGCCTAGATATAGCAGATAACNGCACAAGAAAAACTAGAGCGTATCTATGGCCAAAAAATATCACTTAAAACGCAAACCTGTATTTGAGGTAAACAGCTACAGGATGCCCCTGAGAAAAGCAGTTACAAGGCCACTATCGAGCGCTCAACCATGAGAGATTCCGCATACTTGCATACTACATCTTCAGATAAGTTGCTGGATGTCTTCGGGAAGCCTATTGAACAAGGGGATCCACAATCCTGAATTCTTGCTTCGTGTATTCGATCATAATCTCTTTGCCTTCACATAACTTTTTAGTGTTCACAAGCAAATTGACGGTAAGTACTCCGCAATAGAGGGACCGAGTTTCAGGGGAGACGGGTGGACATGTCCTCCCCAGCATTTGGACATAAAGGCACACAATAACTTTTGTCTCCGCAATATTTGGTGATGTTAATATAGTTGTATAAATTTAACTGCCAAGATATTGCCAAGGAATTTTTGAGGTCCATTGTCATAAAGTGCCGTGTGTTTGGCAAATTTAAATACTATCCCGATGTATATGACAAACAATGGTATGATTCATTTTTACATGACACGCAATGGCCTTTGGGTCATTGTGCCCGTCAATGGAATCTCAGAGATACATTATTAACTGGAATTGCATAATGTTGCTGCCGATTGTTTGAATCTCAGAGATACATGCTCATAAAGTCTACTATGTATTGTTTGTTTTTTGAAGAATAATTGAAGTTATAATTGTTTGCTTTATTTACTTTTCCAAGAACTCTTCAAGTGCTTATACTAAAGTTTTGATACTTGGTAAAGACGCAAATACCTAGTGATCATTGTTAAGTACTACCACAGCATCTTATGCAACTTCCGTAACACCATGGACGTAGCCACTAGTCAGTAAGGCAGTTGGGTCATGGTCCTTAAAATATATCATTTCCATAATTTGTCAATTTTACACAAAAGTTTGTAGTGGGGTTGATTGAATATGTTGACGTCATCGAAACGTAACCATCAATATTCTATTTGTGCGATGTGCCCAGTGACATGCATATCACACAACGTTTTCTAGCAAAATCGGTCCCTGCCGCAATATAACGATTGAGCAGTTTGCTTCCACAATTCCAGAAGGCAACAAAATCATACAAGAACATTGCCACTGCGCATGCGCAAAACGTAGCAGAAAACGCACTGTGACGTCACCACAAACAAAGGTCACACTGTCAAAATTAATTTATATGAAAGAGATGCGATAACTAGTGCGCTATGTCCGAAAACCTACTGATATTCAGCGCAAGGATCAATTGAATCCATTGGTAATTCATGAAGAAAAAAATCTCGGTAATTCTAGGGTTAACCGCCTCTGCACTGGTGTCGGATGTTTCCGCAACGGCTTTCACAAATGGGATATGACCCCTTCTGGGCTTGTGCGTGAGGCACAGAAGAACAGACCATCGACCATGTTGTCCTCCAATGTCCAATCCATCGACTTCCCCGTGGGCTGCATGGCCTGACGGTTCTGGATGATGGGACAATCTAATGACTGCTCAACACCTGCCCCGAGATTTAGTGCGGCCAAGCAGTGGATTGAAAGAAGTGTTTCATACGATGAAGACGTTGTTCAGTCACTGATGTTTCTTTACATTAAATTAGTCTTTAAATCGCTAACTATCATCTTGCCAAGTAAAGCAACATTGTTTTAAGATTTCGAAATTCTTCTTTTTGTATTCAACTTTTGCTTTAGCTGTCATTTTTATCATGAGGCTATTTAACACTTCTGTTTTTAGTGTACTGATATTATCATACAGCAAAACATTTCCAATTGGACCTGGTTGAAATTTTGTTCATATTGAATTGCGTTTTATTGTCTTTTGCTGTTTTCGCGTCAAGCGTGATTTTTAGATATTTTTGTCCGACGCTGATGTAAGTCACATCAAGCTGCTCATTCTATTTGCGTTGTTGTAATTAACACAACAGATCTTTTGTAAAAGAACACAAGGCTATTCTGAGCTGTGCTTGATCGTGAAAAGGAAAATGGGCATTTGTGTAATTGCTAAGACATCATTTGGTAGCTGGGAATGGTTTGTCATATCTCATTACAGAAAAGATTCCTATGGCTACCGGTTACTTTGGACAGGAAGTTACCTAGCAAGGCGTAATATAAAATGTAAGCCAAACATCGTCAACGTTGAGCACCTACTGACTTCACTACGTATAATTAAAAAATTCACTACCTGACAAAACCAGTCTTTCCAGACATTGTTCATCTGTGTCAAAGGATTTCTACGATACGTAGTGATGAAGTTTATCAGGAAAAGTGGCAATTGCACAACCGCACAAATTTGGAAATTTAGCAGTAATGTTGGTAAAACTCATTCTACTGACGAAGCATAACAAAAAGTACAGTATGTGCACCTACGTCCGTTAAAGAAGTGATCAACACAAAATGTTCCTCCTCCATTTTTCATGATGTTTGCCGACAATGCAATAAGACCCAGCTTTCTTCACCCGACATCCCGATCATTAACTTTTAGAAAATAAATCGCGAAACCGTTTATTGAAAGCAGCAAGGTGCTGGACAGTGAAAGAATATAAAACTTTCTATACAACTGTACGTTCCTTGGACGTCAGACGATACAAAAAGAGAAATCATACTCTTAAACTTTTGTGATGCTTTATGTTAAATATACAGGCCTTGGAACTTCAAACAAAATGTTGTGTCATATAACAGTACATTAGACGTAAAAGACAATGGCAATCCGTGTTCACCTTTTGACTTAACGTTGACACTGTAAACACGTCCAAGTCTTATACCTGTTTTTAAACTTACGCCGCAAATGGAAAGAATATTGATCAAAAACATGAATGTTAGTAGCTCAGGAGTAATGTTCGAAAACTGCAAATCTCATTTGTTGAAAATTATTATTTTCTGAGATTTTTCTTCTTGCGTGTGAACAGCGGTTCAAACAAAATCCACAAGGTCTTCAAGCCATTTAGTGTTGTTAATGTAAGGGGACTGCAGGTCTTCCAGGCAGTTCGGAGGGCGAAGGATGCCACAGTCGAGTGTTGTGTGAATGGCCGATTGCTCCTCAGCGCCACACATACATTTCAGTGTATCTAGCGTGCCCCAGCAATACATGCATATAACAAAGTGGCCAACTCCAGTTCTTAGCCTATTCAGTGCTACCCACAGACTCCGGGGGAAGCTCTGAGCCAGACGGAAGGCAAACGGCAGGGTTACTAGAAACTGGGTCGGTGGTCTGGCTCTCCATGGCTCAAGGAGATTGAAGCCAGAGTTCAGCAGCGCCACAGCATGGCGGTGGAAGGGACGTCGTGAATGCAGGCTCTGTGTGCCGAGGAAGTGTACGCTATGGACAAGGGTATGAAGGGGGTGGTTGGTGTTCAGCTGTGCTTGGAGCGCCAGCTTAAAAGTGGAGCGTTCCCATCGCAGGTGGGCCGGTGGAATGCCCGTGAGCAGACATGGGGCGATTACAGCACAAATGTAATCGATTACGATTATTTGCCACCTGTTCGATTACGATTACGAATAAGCAAAATCACATTGTAATCGATTACGATTACGATTACATTGAAAATAATCACGATTACAATCGCGATTACATTTGTCTTGAAACATCTTCAGAACGAAAACAAACCGCATTTGCATGGTTTGATGTAAGTATATTTTCAGACAGCATACGATATTAATGAATGCAGTCAACGAAATTACTAATCTGTAAGGATCAATCACCGGATAAAATGACAATAATTGTTTAATAAGATGTTCGTGCAGTCAACAAATCAGTGGCGGATCTAGAGGTTTGAGCTGGATGGGAAATTTAGCTGAAGGAGGCTAACTGGCTTGTGTAGGTGACCTACAAGTCAACACTCAGAAAAAAACTTGAGAAATGATGGTGAATCCTGGTATGTGTGGCTATACTAAAAACCCAAATAAACGGAAAATCTCCGAAAAACGCAAAAAGACGACAACCTACTGAAAATCAAAAGAATACTGAAACCGAAATATAAGCTAAGTGTGGCCCTGGTTTTAACATTTAGCTAGCCGGTGGAGTCAAATCGCCCCTCGTCCCTCCCATCGGTCATTCCTCTGCAAGAAACACTTTAAATATTGATTAAGCATAAACGAGAAATGTTTGGAATCATTGTTACAGTTGATAAACATCAAGGCTTCAAATCGTTAACTGTCAAACGACATCTATCAGGCTTGAACATTCGTCCGGCAAACTGAGAAGTCTTTGTTAATTGTTTCAAAATTGCTAACTATTTCTTCTAACTGTGGGTTACGATTGTCTGCAAGGCAGCATACCATTGTGCAGTTTTTAATTTGAAATGAAATGAACAGCGACGCCAATATAGCTGCGTATTTGTCTATTGGACCAAACGTCAATGGTCAACAAAACCTCACTGGTTTCGGTGAGATTTTTTCACCAGTATCTGGTGGATCACGAATGACATGCTAGTTATCAGTGTTGTCGAAAAGTACTTTTGACTTCGAGTACCTTATTCCTTTGAATTAAAGTACCTTAGTCCTCTGAAAAAAGTGTAATTTACTGTATATAAATTACTGTACTAATTTATATAGGCCTACATAGTCTACCCCAGCACTTACATTCATAAATTCACTCTGAATATATATAAAGAAAACTAACACCTCTCTTCGTAATGTCCCGCTATTCTTTTGCTTAAGTATCAACTGTTGCTTAAGTATCGTTGTTAAGTAAAGCTCTCCTTTTTGTTGCTACGTCTCGTTAGACTAGACCCACTACGTTACTTCTGGCGGCCAACAGGAAGGGTAACTGTAGCAAAGCGAGAACTCNCTGCAAACGCTGTGCTTGCTGCTGGACTATCTGCATTTAANGCACACAGATGGGGAAATGGTCTGCCCTGAAACATAACCATAGCAAACGATGATAAAGAAGAAAACCCAGCCATCACAACCGTAGTTCAGTGTACTTTGATGTAGGGTGAAGATTTCAAATTAAATCATGAATGCAATCGTCGCTTACGATTAAATTGGCAATGTAATCGATTACGATTACATTTCATTTTTGGTCAATTCAATCGATTACGATTACGATTACTTAAAAAAGATGTAATCGATTACGATTGACGATTACGATTACCCCATGTCTGCCTGTGAGTACAGGTAAAAGCTTCCTACGGGTCGGTTTCAGGCACCCAGAGATGATGCGCAATGTATCATTTAACGCAACATCTAGCTTTTTAGTTTGGGTGCTGCGGCACGAAGCTGGGGCGGCGTATTCCGTGGCACTGTAGACCAGCTCCAGCGCTGAGGTTCGCAGAACAGAGGTTGTTGAGTCGGCCAAGAGACGTAGAAGGCAATTACGGGCTCTGACTTTGCCACATAGGCCTTCCAAGTGTTGCCTAAAGGTGAGTTGGGGGTCAAACGTGGTAAGTTGGAAGGTAAGTTGGATTCTGTGTCTCTAGGGGATAGTGGTACCATTGACGGTGACCGCAAGCTTACGGATAGATTCCCTAGTATTCAGGTGGAATGCAGTGCATGTAGTTTTGGCTGTGCTCAGCCTGAGCCTCCATGCAGATAGGTAAGCAGCAACTCTTTGCATGTCTAAGGAAAGGACTTCTTCCACCTCATTCCAACACTTGTAAGAAAACAGGAGAGCCAGGTCATCAGCACAGCCACTGAGTGGACATGGTGTCGGAGATGTCGCTGATATAGGCTAGTTATTAAACTGCATACGTGCAAGCATTGACCCTTGAGGCACTCCATTCTTCAAACGTCGGAGGCGGCTGCATTGCCAATCATTCGTTTTAAGGATGAAGCTGCGGTTTAAGATTATTTCGACAATGAAGCGGACCAAGTGTCGATCAGGGATAGTCTGGAGTAGCTTCAGTGTCAAGCCCTGATGCCAGACAGTGTCATAGGCCGCAGTAAGATCCACAAGGACGAGACCCGCCTTACGTCTTCCTTCATAGCTCTCTTCAATATCGCTAGTCAGTTTGACAACCTGTTGGGGAGTAGAGCGGCCCCTTCGAAAGCCACCTTGTCGGGTCGGCAGATGGGGGTCGACAACAGGCTCGAGTCGAAACAGGAGGTGTTCAAGCAGCTTGTACGGAACACAGAGAAGGGAAATTGGTCGGTAGCTCCTGGGATCGTCCATTGGCTTGTTCGGTTTTGGGACAGCTGTGACAGTTGTCTTTCGCCAGATCTTCGGGATGGCGACACGATTGAGGCAACTGGAATAGAACTCACGCAGCCACGACAGGCAACTGCTACCGAGGTGTTTAAGGAACTCTGGTGGGATGTTATCCGGTCCTTGAGCTTTCTTGCACTTGAGCAGTTTGATGGCATGGGCCAGTACCTCCGATGTGAAAGGTGATGTGAGATGTCCGTCATTCCCGGGGAATTCCACAGAGCACTGCACTGCCGCTTCACATTTAGAGAGTGAGTCTTACTTGCACCAGCATTGCGCCAGTTGGCCAGGAGCTGATGAGCGATTGAATTGGCAGTGACAGGGCACTGCCTTGGACGTGCACTGCGGCCCGTGAGGCAGTTAAAAGATTTCCATGCTTCTCTACTTGAGTGGGTGAAGTCAATGCCTTCTACCGACTCCATCCGTCGCTCTCGGGGTATTCTATCAAGACAGGATGTGAGCTCCTCCGCTTTGCAGTCGGAATCTACACGACTCTATGCAAGCAGGGATGCATTGTAGAGCTGGTCAAATTCACTGTCCAAGTAAGGATCTACTGTTGACAGCATCCCCGAGGGATAGACTTCCGTGTGGAACACTGAAGCAGTTGGCAGAAGGCAGAGTACGCTGCGTCCTGGTTGGAGGAAGGGTCAGGTAGAAAGTCAGCTTCTGATTCAGTAAGGTTGGTAACCTAAACTGCTTCCAGCGTGCTTGCCGTATGTTCCACCATCGGTTTAGCGGTAAGGGGCTTGATAGGGTTTATTGGCTGTATCAACGATGTTCTATGCTGGGACTTCGGAAAAGGTAACAGGATGGTGCGATGTGGTAACGGCCCAGCCAGGTTTACAAATGCAACGTAGGTCGGGTTTGTGCCGGTGTTCCATCTGCGGGAGTGGAAACTGTCTGGTTGTTTTGGGTCATACAACAGGATCAAGCTGGAAGCTGAGGCTCAATCTTCAAGTACCTCTCCAGATGGGTTAGTAGAACGGTAGACCCATGTAGTACTGTAGCAATTGAAATCGCCAGCGTACACACAGGAGCGGCTAAATATGGGAGGGCGGTTTTGTCTATTTTAGTTGAGGGAGGTTTATATACATTAATGATGGTGACACCTTCTACCTCCGTCGCTGTCCATTCTAGCAGTGAGTTCTCAGGACACACTGCAATTGCACTCCATTTGGCATAGTGTTTCACAATAGTTGCACTTCGCTTTCGGTACAGGCTGCAAGGATACACCCCGGGATTTTAAGGTGGGATCTGTCTTTGTAGTGGGTCTCTTGCAGGAGTATGCCAGACACTGCATGAGCCTGCGCGAGGTAATGATATTAGTCTTTGCCTTTGTTAGACCTTCTACATTCTGCTGCAGTAGAGCGACACCATCACGTACGACCAACGCTGGTGTCTCCCCTGACAAGGGTAAATACGTCGGGACGCCGTCACCTACCCTCGGCTCTAATGGATGGTTTTTCTTACGGGACTTTATACAAGTCGCATCTCGGGATGTTGTAATTCGCCTGACTACAACTGTGTCAGTTACCAGAGCTCACCACTAGGAGGTTGTCAACATGTGCCGCCATTTTCTGAGATAAATCTTGCAAACACGTCCAAACAAATCTAGCAGAACACAAGCCAAGAGCAAATGTAATATACACACAATGTGAAAGCAGATTTTTCACAAACATCCACCAGAATATTGTAAAGGAAATGAAACCAAGAAAACTTATCACAAAATGAAATATTTATATTCAGTCAATTTTTGGTTAAATTCGAATAACAGCAGATATTGCAGGTTGTATGAGAAAAGAATATAAATACTGATTCGATGTGATATCGCTGCAACATGTGTGAATGCATGTGATGTGAAAATATAAAGATTTCAAAACAATGTTCTGTACTTCAGTCTGTTCGCCGAGGTATCTGACTCCGGTTTGAACATGCTCGCCGCGACCTTCGAGGTACACACTGACAAGCAACTGGTATCTGAACGCTGGTGGTGACATTGTTTCTGCTTTTCACAGGAACCTCAACAAGAACTTGCTCGTTTCTATACTTTCGCAGACGTCGGCAATTGCGCAGAGGATTAACGCAGTGTTTGTCACAAATAACCGTCGGAACGAATTGGTCGTCCAGGTTTCTACATTTGAAAACTGCTTTTGTCCAACGGGATGGTCCTGTTTCTTCACGTTGTCGACTGAGCATGACTTTGCACTGATGTTCACACAAAAATCTTTGAAGACAAAAGAGCGTTATCAACTGACTCTTTTCCGGAGGTGAAAAGACTACGAGTGTTTTTATTTTGAAGAAATACACGCGTGATTGTTCCAAGTAACACTGAACAAACGCTCACAGATACTTTGTCTTGTATCGGAATACACAGATGGTTAAGTTTGTTTTACACAAAACTACATTACATAGCACTGAAACAAGAAAAGTTTTCTCGATATCAACAAACTGATGTGCATGGATTTGGTAACAGAAGTAACAGATATCTACGATCAGGAGGTTCTTAACATGAAAGAAAATGGAATTGAGTCCGGAGACGTGCATGACCACACTGTCGCCAAATCCCTTTATTTAAGGTCTGAAAATATTTTGGAATGTGGACAAGGGTCGCCATGTCTTAAAACGTAATCTTCGACGAAAGTCATTCGTATGAACATCTTCAGAGAAACTTTCGTTGCACTATCAGTATTCTTATTGAATGCACACTGAAACGTCAAAGCACTAGCGTTGTTCTCAAATTGCAATCGTGGCAAATCATTCTGAGAAGCACCTAGTGACAATCTTCATTTTTGTTTGAAAACATAGCTTTTAAAAGTTATAATGCGCCCTAACTTTGGTTTGGAGACATAAAAACATCGGAAGGGTATTCTTATTGAATGCACACTGAAACGTCAAAGCACTAGCGTTGTTTTCAAATTGCAGTCGTGGCAAATCATTCTGAGAAGCACCTAATGACAAACTTCGTTTTTGTTTGAAAACACAGCTTTCAAAAGTTATAACAAGCCCTAACATTGGTTTAGAGACATAAAAACATCGGAAGGGTATTCTTATTGAATGCACACGATAAGTATTCTTATTGAATGCACACTGAAACGTCAAAGCACTAGCGTTGTTCTCAAATTGCAGTCGTGGCAAATCATTCTGAGAAGCACCTAGTGACAAACTTCGTTTTTGTTTGAAAACACAGCTTTCAAAATTTATAACAACCCCTAACTTTGGTTTGGAGACATAAAAACATTGGAAGCCAACCTTATTGATTGAGTGTCCATGTTTATCGTTACCACATTGAACAATTTCTTCTTCCGTCTGGTCATATGCTCAAGATGTGTGGAACAGGAAATTGCAAGAGCAGACACAACAATGAGCTGTGAAGCAAGATAGAAAATTAGTGTAATTTACGGAACACTTTGCTAAAATCATGTCCCTAATCTGTCGCTATCAACACCAGTTAAATGTGTATGAATCAGAATTAAAAGTCTGCTGAATCCTTTACTAGACTCTTTACCAACACTCTGGAATTTGCTGATGATTCCCGTTACTTGTGAATGTTAGCAAACGCAGTTTTGTCTTAACTGCTTTTTGATTAAGGTTAGCCATAAACTAACTCAATGAAGAGCAACTTGAAAAATCATAAAAACTAGCTGCAAGCGTTCATAGAAATTTAATGAAAACATTAGCACCTACAATTATGTTGTATGCCGTAAACTTGTTGTACTTACCGGAACGTTCATGTCCTTCTTTCTCTTCTCAATTGTTTTGTTTCAAATTCTCGTTTTTCGTCTTTGATCGAGTGAAATAAGCTGTCGGTTTGAAGTTGCTGTCTNGTGTGTTAACAACCATCTTACATATACTGTTGTAGACACTTGGAATATTGTTTCTTGTTCATTGGAAAATCCTAAAACAAGAACTTGTCTGCTGAACATAGTTTGACTTCACACTTTGCTGTGTATGCTGATAACATAGTCTCGTGCATGGGGAAAATGCGTCAAGTAGTTTCGTTGAGGGTCTTCCCCTGCACTGAAAGGCGGTTGCAGCTTTTCTACACAATTCACACGCCTGTGTGTTTTTTCTGCTTCGTCAATGCAAATTGCAAATGCTTTAAGTTTGTTTGTTTATCATGTTTGGGATGTAAATGGAAGTTTAATGTATACTGTTTGAAACATGGGGCAGTGCAATTGTCGATCTAGTCCTTAATTGGGGTTGATGCAACTCCAGTCACGCATTGTTTTGACAGAACTATGATCATGATAGGCAAAAAATGCAATCAAACACCTCAAGCTATGTTTTATTCAAAACTCTGCCAGGCACACGCCTGACTCAGTTGTTAGCAAGTCTGTTGTGGTCACAATTTCGCCATCGAAGACTCCAATCGAGTCATAGTCTGGGAACAATCGTTAGAGAGATCTGTTAAGCATAATAATGTGAGAAAGAAATACAATTCTTTCTTGTACCAGTGCAGCTGTGGCTTTTTCCTTAAAGGAGATCCTTTGCAACGTCTCACGTTTGGCTGAAGTCCAGCCTTCGACATAGATTTGCAAGATGACAACAGGTTCCTTGCCATAGGTCGGGACCTCTCGCCCTGAAAAGGGCGGTTTGGAGCTCGCTGCTGTCATCTTGGAAGATTGCCTTGGAATTGTGTCTTCTTTCACCAGCAGGTAGTGTGCAATTTTACTGAATATTTTGCTGGCCTTTTGGTGCTACTCGGGGTGGACAACGAGGACGTAAATTAGTGCCCACCAGGGAGCTCCATGCAGCATCTGCGATATCAACAGCAAAAAATCTACTACAGGGGTCAGGAACCTAAGGCTCGCGAGCCAGACGTGGCTCTTCTGATGACGGCACCTGCCTCGCTTGATATTTTCTTAACACGATTTTTACGAATGAAACATTTTCTGCAATTTTCCATCTACAACACTACAAAGTCATCAGCAATACCATGCAGCACTTGAAGTCGCATTAACAGTAAGAAGTATGTTATTAAAACGATAATTCACACATTACCAATGTTGATTTTGCTTAAAAATGCCCAAGTTAGTAAGTTAGTTGCATTTTGTGTTGAAAAATACCATATGGCTCTCACGGAAACAAAATCAAAAATATATAGGTTTCATGGCTCCTCAGCCAAAAAGGTTCCCGACCCCTGATCTACTGGAACATTTTCTGAACATTCATTTTTGACGACAACTCGCAGTGAACTGCGTATACGGAAGAAGAAAAAAAGAAATGCAATTCTTTGAATGGAAGCTGACTGCTACTGATAATGTAGTAAGTTGGAAACAAACAAAAAAAGAAATGATTCAACTCAAGCAATACCAGTGGATTAAATAATTTAAATAGGAATGTTTTAGTTGTTAGGGACTCGATAAAAGTTTCAATGTTGTTTGGAACATTGAATTGGACATTTTTTAGAACCAATTGCAGTCTTAATCGAAACATGTTACAATCACAATTTTTTTATGTTTTATGGTTCTGCAATATCGGCTGAAAAATATTTGTGGTGAGTATTGACATGTAATTTAGTTTTATGTCAAATAAAAATAATGCTGTAGCAGCTTGAACTCTGAATTGTCGGTAGGAATAAACGGATAAATTCAAAACGCTGATTACAGCAAATGAAATTAGGGATGCTCTTATACTGTTAAAATTTCAGGTAATGATGAACTGAGGTTGCAAGTTACCTTAATGTCAGATCGAGTGGTCATCGGAACAACCCCAGGAAAATATATATGCGGTTAGACTTAGGAAGGTATAAAAAGACATGTGGTTTCTTTCATTTTTCTAGATAACTGCAGCATTTTCCCCACACCTACAGAAACTTGTGCACAATTATTCGCTCAGGTAAAGGGTTGACGCAAAACTGAACCGCACTGTCATTTGTAGTTTGTTTGTCTCTTCCCTGAGCATGTCGAATTCCCATCACAAAGAAAACAATATCAGCTCCTGCTAGCGATTCGTTGCATCAGGTAATGAAAAAGAAAGATGACTTCATACCACTCTGCTACACAGTACCAGGAACCATATCGGCATATCGCTTCTATTACAGCTGTTAAGGGTCATGGCAGTTCGAATGCGCGTGCATTGCAGAACCACAGAAGCGCACAGGAAAGCGTTTCGCTGTGGTGTTAATTTCCTGTCTGGCGCTGGTGGAAAAACTGCATTCCTATGGATGATCGCATTACATCAATTTTTGGAGACGTTGTCTCTGATTAAACATCAGTACAGCACTATCTGTAACATATTTTGAAAGACACACTTTTTCTCACATGAAAGCTATAATTCGCCAAGTGTCATACCATAGGCACATCTTAATAAGCTTATTTTCAGAAAAAATGGTAACAGGTCAGATATTTAACGAATAAATTGCAGTATTTGGTCACTTCCTTTCTGCAAAGTTATGCATCCTGACTGTTGGATCGTTCCGATACCTTCAAAAGACAAGAATAGGCTCTAATAGAGAAGCAATACAAACCTGCAAAAAAACGGTGAGAAAAAATATTGCATTCTAAGACATTTCTCTAAAGCTTCAAGAAACACGACCAAGCATGGAAAACATCCGAAAACAAGGATAGGTGATTGAGACGAAGCGAACGCTTGTTGAAGAAACGCATTACAGAAATATTTTCAATTGTAGTCCCCTGCTCATTGCATTTCTATAACATCAAGCCCTCATGCTCCGGAATGGTTATTTCAAGGAAGGGTCACAATCTTCTGAAAAAATATAATTTCAATTCTTTTTCGCCTCCAGGTTTTTTCAAAGGTATGGCTTTGCTGACCACAAACGCCATTTTGAGCGGTCGTAACAATTTTATCTGAATACCGAGACGATCGTGAAGCAAGGTTTTGGTGTATTGTGATGGTGGTAATAAAGCGAGTTTCTAATGTACTTTGAGAGACTGCAGGAAAAATTTGAAACAACACGTCAACACGAGAAATGTTTTGTAGTTTACCTTGGTAATGAAATATCGCTTACTGCATATCTCAGCATCACTGACTCCTTTTTCTTATGATGATCACAACGCAAGCGATTAATTTACGTAGACGCTATCTTTGTAAGCGTAGTCGCACCGATATTATATACTTTGAGCCTCTTGACCCGGTTTATTCCAACAAAACCGATGTCAGTTACACAACTTCCTTTTTCCATGAACCGATGATTACCGTTTTTTTTAGAACCGCGAATGACAATATCTGTCTTTTCTACAAATGACCATAGCGTTGATTGTTGTCATGCCCGTTTTGTTTTTCCAGGTACTTTAAAAAAAGCGGTCACAATCCCCGTGACAGAGTTTTGCGTAATTTACAGGTTGCGAATTTTGTTATGAAGTTTTTCTCCAACCAGTCCTTCTGGTGCATTTGTAAATTTTTTAGTGTGACATCAACTGGTTGTAGATCCGATCACTATCGAATCTTTTGAAAACTGTGTTTGCAAAAAGCCACGATGAATGTTTAGCAGCCACCTCTTTTGCATCACTTTGCCTTCGCACAAACCCACTTCTAACCTTTATCATGCGTTCGAAGTGTTACTTGATTCTTTTTCGTTTTTTCTAAAATTTTTATGGGCAAGTAAAACGCACGACAGTCAAGACGATGCGTTAGTTACGACCGGTACGTTTTTCATCAACTTTTGTTCCAACCAATGCAAATGTGCAAAACGTTCAACGTTGTTCCACTCCCACTCGCATGTCCAAGCAGAATCAATTTAACTCAAACGAATAATTTCACTGTGAAATCTGGCAAGGGCATGTTTTGTTTTGATTCGTTAATTGCATGTCGGCGCAACTGCTGTCTTAAAAATATTTGCAATAGCACCTGTTGACAACTTGACTTCACAGCTGTGACGCTGTCACGACTTTTCACAAACAACAAACTGAACGAAACGTCACAGACCTGGGAATTGATAAGTTATACGCACCCCGCACCAATGAACTGCGCGTCGTCTGTTTTCGAAAACAGGGAAGGCAATGTGCTGAAATTGAACACAGCAACAGGTCAGTCTCTTCATCTTGTTGGAGAACCGGACCAAAGTTAAAGCTGATACCTGTGTCAGCACGCGCTTAGAAAGATGGACGAACGTTTTCGTCACAAGTTAC
>JGI24021J15306_10004892_pt1 | contig 15744 bp, 8 predicted proteins | sample Ectturendosymbi1_FD_15306 | JGI IMG/M metagenome (IMG submission 15306)
GAAGACTTGTCAAGGTGAGAGAGGGTTATTTTACATTGTTGATTCCCGGCAAGTACAAGATTTCATATAGAACATGTACAGACCATAAGTGTCTGCTACATGCCAGAGCGACTGCAAACGGCCCTGAGGCGAGGATCTGGAAAAAAATGACCACACGTTGGTGAGAGTTTTTCAAGCAGATGCCACGTACTTGTTAGTTCCGGCAAGGGGAGATACCTGGTATCACACCCCCCCTAATAGTCGTACGTCAAACTTAATTAAGTCACAGTGAAGAACAAACAAGTGCGCATTGATAATGACGAATAGTCTCTTTACCGAAGCCTTCATTCAAGTCTGGCTAAGCAATTTTTGCCCGGCGAGTCATTGCAACGAGACGCTGTTGCCAACACCTTCAACATCTCCAAGGAATACCCTTAAGGAATTCTGGAAAACAATGTAGTTTTACAAAACCTTTACGCGCTACAAGTACTCCATGAATCCAACTATTTTTTAAAGGATCATTTTTAAGCGATTAACCAAATCGTTTCTCTATCGCAGCTTCATATATTCCCTCATCATACCGGCTGAGAAAGATCCTCATATTCCCTCTTGAGCATCTCGAATCCATTCCTGTCGACGCCACAGTACATGACAACAAGGTCATCTCTTATCTTCGGAAGACATTTAGACAAGAGCTCGACATCTTTTCCAGAAACCGAGACGTGATCCAGAAACACACAAGCAATCTAAACAGAGGCGTTAACTAATAAGTCATTAATACTCTTTAAAAACAATTTATTGTCTATGTAAACAAAAAATGCCGAAAGCCTAAAGTTTATATAGATAAGCTCAAGAAAGTCACTAGAAAAGGCAGTTAGCGCCACGAAGTTGTGGTACTAACATATATATCTGTCTCTTACACCAACGTTAGTTTTATTCGCTAAATGCATGAACGTCGATCTGTCAGTAGTTCCGTTTCCAACTGAGTCGGATTTGTTTTTAATGCTCCAAAGGAATGGTTTCAAGTGACGGTGTTGCATACTTTTATTAAAAGACACATAATTAAACTTCAGAATCTAATTTTTTTAAATCCTTTCTACACAGCTTATCACTTAGTACGTGGCAAAAGATGATGCGTCTAAAGATACTACATGACCCTACCGACACTATAGTAAACGAAGATGTTAAAACGTTTTCCGAAACGATGCGTAAATGTTTCCACCTTTCTTTTTCTCATTTGCGAGGCAGAAAAACAAAATTTGCTTTCAACATTTTTGCTCAGTTTGCAAATCCATAGCACAAAAGTCATATTTCAGCAATCGTTGCTGTAACAAAAGTAACCCACTTGTTGTTTTCGTTGCAACAGGCCACTGAGCAGTTTACAAACCGCTCCTTCTTCCTGTTTCTCAAGAGAACAACCTCGTAGGCGAAAATACTTGATAGCCATGAGACATTTTCCAAGTTCAACCGCCGACCGACAAGTCAGACACGGGACTCCGATATCCAAATTTTCAATCTTTTATAAAAAGCAGTGTGATCAGAAAAAGATACAGTTTTTCAAATGATTTTAGTGGTTTAGTTCAAATCAGATGTGGCAAATGCCTTGAATGTGGCTAGTCTAGCCTGCAACAAAAATCAGAACTATCAATCCTGGAACAAAAGACAACTTACAAGTTTGTTTATTGGATTTTGTTCACCAAAGTAGTTTTAGTACATCGCAGCTGCACACTGCGTCTAGCAAGATTTGTTTCAAAAATAGGCCAGAAGATTTCATGGAAAACCGTCCCTCAAAATGATGGATGAAATGAGTACAAAATGACATAACCTGACTTTGAAATAAAATGATTTACGAGACCATCTCACTTAACACCACAAATAGAAGTTTCACGACAGATGTAGAGACAAGTTTACAGGAATACTCGATGCACACTGGATTAACACCTAAGGTATTTTATTCACTGCTTTCTAAAACATTTTGAATAAACAGAATTAGCGGAATTATAGAAGTTCAAAGGCAAAAAGTTAAGTATGTTAACCAAAGAAAACTTTGAAACAAAGTTAACCGCTAATTAGTTCATTCGCGCTTCAGCAAGTCAGACACAGGACTCTAGTATTTATTTATTCTGGAAAAATTGACAGTGAAAAATCTTATGTCACTTATACACTGCTTCAAACAATTTTAAAAGCATTGCAAACTTCTACTTTTCCCTTAAAGAACTGTGTAGCTTTAAAGTTTATTTTGATCCTAGGCCAAATAAAAGGTCTTTATGGCTGTACATTTGACACATGCCGAAATCAACGAGAGATTAAAAGCTTCAGAATAGGTTTAGAGTAAAAACAGTCTATAAACGTCAATCCAGAAACTAACCGGGATAAAAACCAGTTTCACACATTTTCACCTTTTTAATTTCTTTGTGTTTTTTAGAATTGTTTATTGCTCAATGTTTACTTTAAGTAGTTTTGTAGACTGTCAGGTGCCTGCGGTTTGCTTTAAACTTCACGTTATTTGTAGTTGCTATTTTGTGAGAAGTGCAAGGTGCAAAAGTGGTAGTTGAGAATCATGAACAAAAATATCATTGTTTCTCATAGACCAGTGGTTTTCAACCTGTTTTGCTGCAACCTAACAGCAGCCCATTATAACATAAGGAACTCTATCCATGACTTCCGCCGTCCAACCGCAGCAAGCCAGTGGTTTCCAGTAGGCGTAAGTAAAACGCTTACCCATCCTTACTTGCAACTGCTTGAAACAGGCTCTCACGAGTCCCGCCTTACAGCCATTGTTCTAGACCAGGGACCTTCAACCTTTCTATGATCATGTTCCCCTTCAGCATTCCAACAGATGAGCATGTACCCCTAAAATTTCTTATGACAAAAAGCCTAAATAAAATAACAAAATTCCACTGCATTTTAAATAGAAATTTTACAATATAGAATATATAAATATAGCAGGTTTTTTTTTAAGGAAAGTGTTAGGTACCCGGTGTGGATCTGTAGGGATCCGATTTCTCTGATTCTAGGGACCCGATTTGAAATTCTAGGGACCCGAATCGGGTCCCTAACACGCCTTAAAAAAACCCTGAATGTAGATTTTCCTTATATTGCTAACCTTACCACTTCAGATAGGGAAATCTACCCCTAGGGGTACATGTACTCAAGGTTGGGAACCCCTGTTCTAGACTGAGGTCAGTTTGTCGGAGTGTCAATAACTTCGTGCTGAGACATTTACAGTAATTTTGCTTTAAATCCATGCAGGAAGCTGCAACTTTTGAAACTTCTCATGTCGTCAGTTCTGTTGTGTCTGAGGCTTGCTTACCGAAGAATTGTTGCTCCTGACCGCTTTGGCAAGCTTCATCAGGTTTTGGTCAGAGTTGTCGTCAATAGATAAACAAAGATCAATGATTCTTGAAGTAGCGTGTCTGAATGCCAACAGCGTTGACTCGCACATGGGTTTTTCCCTGGTAATCGAGTCTTCGACAGCAACACGTTTCATCTGCAAAAGTTTACTGATGAGTAAGTTTCGGAGGGTCATGCTGTAATTTTTTGAGACAATTTTTAAACCGCAGTCTTTCAAACAGAGCAGTATAGGATCTTAGTTTTAAACTACTATTTCATAAATTAAATCGCAGTTTTTGAAAAATCTTGAAGTAGCATTCGTGATTTGAAATGCCTCAATATATGCAAGGAAAATTCTACTGAACCAAGATGCACGAGAAAAAAATGAGCAAAGTTTACATTCGACCATGGCCGAAACAAGTGTTTTCCGAACCGTCCCACCAGGGGGCTCGCATCGCACGAGCACATCATTCCGTTGAAATCTTGTGAAGCGTTCAAAAGACTTGGTAAAAGTTTCAATTCCTTGAAAACCTAGTTGTGGTGATTTTAGGAAAGGCACGCTATGCTGCAGAGGCTCTGGTGTTTTACAATGGGCTGTAAATTTGAATGTGTTCCATGACATGGGGGCGTAACAGCATTCTATGGAAGAAGATGACAAGCGTAGATGCAAGACATCACACTTAAATTTATTAACAATTCTTCAAATCTTCTTTTGTTTATATGCAGACGCCTTGACTTTTTTTCTATGTTTCTGTTGTTATTCCAATGCTGTGACAAAATGCCATCAACCAGTTATAAAATTTTAGTTTTCATCAATATTCCGCTGTTCTGTACTTATCCTTTGAAAACTGAAAAGGGGTGGTCGCTCCACAGTTGATTTTTAATTGATTTATAACTTTTTAAAATCGTGTAACATTTGTTGTTTTTTTTTGTAAGTTCAACTAAGCCTAATTGCTTTAAATTTCTCAAAATGGAAATATCAAGCCGATAATTACAAAAAGCATGTGCAGAAGGAAACGGAACTTTCATCAAGTTATGAGTCACCTTTTGTCGTTCTCCGAACTATACTCGTACACTTCGAGGTTTAATCAGTGGAGCACAGAGCATTGTCATAAATGCGGGCAACAGCCCTTCCCAGTAGCTGAGTGATATGCCTTTTGTGGCGAACACACAATAGCAACACTTCCATGCATCACAGTGGAAGCAACCAAAACTTTTGAGGTTCACTTGCCAGTCCAAAATATTAAAATCTTAGAAAATCGTAGATTGATGACAGATTTTTGAACCAAAAGGGTTTTCAAACTCTTCCTATCAGTCGAAATAAGTCAGCATATTTTGCTAAAACGTGAGTTGGCACTGGTCACTACTCCACAGGGACATTTACAGTAAGCAATTTCCTGCCCTGCTCGTGGAAATCAAAGCAAGTTTTGAGTTTGAAGCAAACGCTTCTTCTCAATTAATATTTTTTAGTTCACTAAAACAGAAACGCTTTCATTTTAATGGCTTGATTGGTGATTTTTTACGACACAACAGACTAAACATAAAAAATAGAAGTTTATAGAAGTTTACGGGTTTTTCCCGAAGTGCAATTTTCTTCCAAATTCTTTCAATCCCCTTAGGTGTGATTTGGGTGCTTCTCAAGTTAAAATGGTCGATCTTGTTCACGCACGTTGATATTTGCTCCACAACATCATCCTCGACCTTGTTTCCTCTTAAATCCACGGAAGGCATCTGGAAAGTTCAAGTAATAATTTGACGCTGCTTTACGAAATTTTATAATCGGCTGAAGATTAATGTCTAGACTCTAACTAAACTGGCTGGTGGCTTGATTGTTTATCATGAACATCGTAGCATCTGCTGCGAAGGAATTTTTTGTCTGCTTTAGCCTTAAAAATCATATTTGCGCTTATTTTGAAAGTCTTAGGTAATTTTGAAACAAGGCAGAAGCCGCTCAGAAGTTCAGTTTGTCAGAAATTGAATGAGGTGAACCAGAAAGTCATTGGTGTTGGCATCGCATGTTAAATGAACAAATACTTTACCAACCGAATTTTGCTGTAAAACAAATATCTGTCGATGTGCAATTCTTGGTGCATTTATTGGCACAGTAGCACGAAGAGGCGGACAGAAAAGTCTCTGATTTCGTTTCTTTTTAGTCAACAACATCGAGGGAGAATTGTCAACTAACAGTGATTTGGTGCTGTTGGTTACAAAAGCTTTGGTGGTTGTTCATGACGTTACTCCAGTTGGCAGAGATTATTTTTCCGTATTAGATGTTTTGTACTTTCTATAATCTACAGCAAACAAGGAATTTAAACTTTATGAATTCGATGCTTTCTTTGTCGTATCGGCAAACGCAAATTGGACTTCATGTATGTTATATTGGCGATGACCCTCTCAAAGAGGCAGATTCGGAATTTTTTTGCGAAGATAAAGACCAGCGTTAATGGTAAATGATGGTTTTTGCCTCTTCCAAAATTTTTTAAGAAGTGCCTACCCCTTTTACCCTCTTTATCGTTTGGTCTGAAAATGGTTTGCAGTGACTTGAGCCGGAAGCATATGACATATTGCGTGCATTTTGCAACTTGCATTGCAATTGCTTGATTTTATTAAATTTGCTAAATAGTGATTTGAAGCTCCAGTTTTTAAACTAGTGATAATCGCAAGGCTTTTTTATTTTGTAAAGTAAGTTTTTTCTTCAGTCACGAGTGATACAACATAACCGGAAGTCTACACAAAACGACCAGCGATTTTACTCGTTTCACGCTTTCCCAGTCAGTCAAGTGTTTTCTGAAAGCAAAATTTAGTTTTGTAAATTGCAATTTTTCAAAAGATGTTGAAAGTAGTCAACAACTCGGTGGAACTGTTTTCAAGGCTATAGGATTTGCTGCATATCTAGTTTTTAATTTCTGTACAAAACTAGTTGCAAATTACCTGAAAATAAATTGAAAAATTGGATCTGAAGCTGTGCTCATGAATGCCTCTTTCCATGCAGACTGGTTGTAAAGATTTTAATGGTGGTTGGTCAGATAAAAAATATTTTATTAATCAATTTTTGCTCACGTTATGTGGCTAAGAATATTCGCGGCCAGGGCTATACTAACGATTGGTTTCATTAGCAGCATTATCATTAAACTGAAAAGAGAACCTTACTGTTCACTCGTATCTCTTCTTACCGTAAAATATCAGCTCTCATATTTGTGCAGTAAGCGAACATTAAAACTGATGCCTACATCCCTAGGTTTCACAGAAACAACAAAAGTAAGACAACTAAAAAAAGAAGTGAAACTCACGAATAATTTCCTTTTCCTGGAAACAGAATGAAACAAGATTGGGAGGCTGTTGCCTTGAAACAGAGGAGATCTCATTGTTCCTACTTCCACTTGTCGTTTAGTTCTGTCGGGTTTGAGAAGATGCATCAGAGCGTTCACATCTGATGGATATATTTTGCCAGTCAAGGTCACAGTTGTTGGAACGTGGCTCTCAATTTCATGAAGAAGATCATCATCTTTCTTTTCTTTCAACCAACGACCAAGCTGGAAAAGGATGTGATTTCTTTCGTAATCGTGGCCCTTGTCTCCAGCCAGCTTCACTGCTTCTATTGCCTGATCCCGAAGAAATTGTTTCTTCTTTTCCCAAGTGTCATCCGTGTTCGGAAAGGAATTTGTATACGATGATAGTTCAAGGTTCTTTTTATTGCACAGACCAAAAAGGAAGCAAGTAAAAGGCTCTTTGTCAGCGTTCATTAGGTTGCTTAACTTAAAAAGCTGACGAAAATCGGAAACGCTTATTTTTGTCATTGCATGCAAAGCAGCAAAGAAATGTTGCCAGAGGATGTGATAGAAGTCAACTTTGCGTCTGAAGCCAATTTTGTTTTCTTCTGATCGCATGAATATTGACTTTACACCATCACTGACGTCAGCATCATCAAAGCTGGGATTCTTGTTGGTGACTTTTAACCATGCGAAACAGCCAAGCTTATCGAGATCATTGAAAAAACTGCCTCTGTGAGAGGCGTTTTCATGCAGTTTGTTTACGCAGCACTGGATGGCGTAAATAAGTATTCCTGTCACGGTGCGCAGGTTAGCTGCGCCAGGCTCGTGTCCAAGCGACAACTTCATGCAGTGCATCACAATGACGCACACGAAAGGCACATTACATATTTCGCGGAGATCAGCATTTTCATTCAATCTGCTTTCGAACTTTTTCCACATTTCGCCGCACATGGCTTGCCCGATTTTGTTTTGGTCTTCATGATTCAAGCCTAATAACCCAAGTACTGTAGGAAACTGTATTCTCTGCAATAGGGTGGCTGCAGTGGTCCTTCTGATGGTACAAAGCTTCTTCGCATTTTTCAAGAATCGGCCAGTTAACAAACAGAATATGTGCTCAGCAGCTGTGTAGTCGTCTCCGAAATTGTAGCGGCAGTTCCTGACAGCGTCGAACTGGTTTGAGCCTATCTCCTCCAACCCATCTAACATAATCAAGCACCCAGCGCCAGTTGTCCCTATCACAGCTCTGAGCGCCTCTGATCCAATGTCAGACGGAAGTTGGCACTCACTCTCGCAGCCGCTCTCTACCAAGAGAAAGTGAAAAAGGTTCCACTTCTTCTTAAGGTCAATCTGCTTGCAGTCAATGTAGAAAACCCATTTGACATCAGGTAAAACTTTTCCTTCCAAAGTCTTGATGCCGAAATGCTTAATGCCAGTTGTTTTGCCTATGCCCGCAGGACCAATGAGCATTACAACGTTTTTGTGCTTATGAATGAAGCCTCGTTTTGCTTCTTCAGTTGAGCTATACTTTCCAGATTCGCCTTCAGCGTTTCTTTCGGCCTCAGAAAAAACATCTTCCAACCTTGGAGCTGATGCTGGTCGTGCAAGGTTGCCGAGTTTGGTTTCCACATACATGGGTGGTCGAATGTCACCAACGCACTTGTATACTGGTATCAACACTTCCCCACATCTTTCCTTTGCTATTTGTCGAATAGCAAGTTTCACACTCTCAGCAGCAGTGGAATAGTGGCCAATTTTGCCTGCAAAGTTTAAAAACGTAGACTGCTTAGTGACTTAGTCCATCATTTTACATTCTGCAAGAATAGGAACAAAGTCGGCAAAGTGCTTAAGATTTCAAGACTTCAGAGTTTTCTAAATGAGAGTGTCTTTTTGTACATGGTAGCATGGGCGTCGGAAGGATTTTTTCAAGGGAGGGGGGCACTAGGGGATTTTTCCAAAATATTTCTTCGGGGGGTAAAATGGTGAAATTTGTTTGTTCCCACTTGAAATCAAGAAAACAACCTTTCTTTGCTAAAGTTTCCAAAATCCAGGGGTCTTGCCTCCCCTCCCCACGACCATGTGTGGTATTGTAAGTGCATTCCTGAATATTTACGATTTGCTACTTGATTGTAGTCGTTTATGTCACGAAAACCACTATGATATCAAGCTAGGTGCCAACGAATCTTTATGGATTTCAACCAAGCATTGTTAAGAATACTACCGTATATCACCAATGTTTCAAGTTTCACCTGTAGCACATGAAACGAAAATCAGCAGAGGTTTCAAGTATTTTGCAGCAGGGACACTTTTGGTCTTCACATAAACGCTTCATGCCGGTTATTTTGGTAGAAAATGGTAAAAAATAGTTGTGATGTCACAAAAAGCACCCGCAACAATGGTGTAAATTGAACGGCAAAGTTTATTGCCATCAGAATTTCAGAAATGCAAGGTTTAAAGTGAAACGTTGGTGGTAAACATCCATGTTCTCCGGTGCTTAACAGTCCTGTATTCCTTGATTTCAATCGCACTCGCACAATAATTGACAATGCATATTACTACGAGGTCAACACTCCATTTATAAACTGGAGATTCGCTTTGAACAAAGCATATATCGAAAACCGTTAACAAGAAGTTTGGCAATAACGCTGTCATTGCAGCATTGTAAATGCACAAACGCAACTGGCGGCAAGCACGGCATGTATTCGTTACTATTATCTTTTTCAGTTAAGAAGCTCCAAATTGGTATGTGAAGAATCGCTAAAGGTTCGAAACTAGACTTTCGTATATGATTCATGACATTTGTGAATTGAAAGCTCGTTTTTGCGCCAGTTTGATGAATCTGTAAACCACCCTCTCTATTGAGCATGTCCCTCTCTAGTAAGTCATTTTATCGCTTTTGCTTCACCTCAAATTCCTTCGTGGCTCACAACCAATAAATCTTCCCACAGTCAGATTGCAACTTGAGATTACATTATGATATAAAAGAATTGATTCTTATCGCCTTTTTGTATACCCATTCCAGCAGTAACCAAACTTTGCACAAATGTATCGAGCTTGCTCCCGTCGTTGATCGATCTACGCTCACGCAAATATTCTTCGCGCTGAAAGTGCTACAATGACGTCCATTCCATTAAGTATTGTAGCACAAATAAAGATCAGGTGACAGAGCACAAAAGTGCAGTGTCATCTTATAGTATCTTTTCATCGTTCCAAAGTCAAAAGGCCACTGCAAGAACACAACAAGTGAATCGCAAATCAAACATCGCTTTGCATGTTTTGTCGGAGGTAGCTGCCCAATCCAAGGTCGCTTCAGCGAGTTCAGAGAAGTCGCTCCGGTTGAAACAATGCGACTCCTTTTCGGCATCAACTTGATGATGCTATAGTGTTTACAGTATACCTCGCTTACTGTGGCATCATCAGCTGCTCCCAGGCATCATCAGCTCTTATTCAAATAGAATCATTGATAAGACTTCCAACAAACTTTGAGTGTCCACAGTAATATTCATGATGCTATTTTTCTGATGCTTCAGTAGTTCTCGGAAACGGTAATATCAACTTCGAAGATTTCGCTCACCGACATATTTCTTGAGAAGTCGGTGTCGCTGTTTTGATATTGAAAGGCGTTTGAATGTTCGCGTCGTTTAGCCCAACGTAATAATCACTCCTCCGCCCATCTAATTTGAGAAAAGTAGTGGTATTTGTCAAGACTGTGAAGCACTTGCCTCACTGACCTTCAATCAGTTAAACCAAATGCGGTACGATGAGCGACGAAGCATCATCGAGGGCGAGTTGTTTTTCCCGCTCATTGATTTGGTTCAAGAGGTTGAAAGTTTCCTCTGGCCTGCGATGACTGCGGTTTTTCTACACAGGAAACAAGGCCCAATAGTTCCTCTTGTGCTTGTTGTTGACATCGTCCGATCGGCTCCCGTTATGTGTTTTTCCCAAAGGCAAAATTGCTAGTTGTTGCGTAGGGCGCTGATTCAGCTCGAGAAGGTTCGTTGTGAATCAAATTAATAACCTTTGAATCTACACGCGTGTTTAGAAGTGTTTTGGCGCACGCTTTTTTTGCATAGTTGGACTTCACTTTGACGAAAAACTGTCTTGGAGTCAATGTGTTTAAAAGTTGGTAAAATAGTTTCAAAGTCTTTTTGAAAAGCTTTACCAAATCTGTTACTGTGTGTTTGCAGATAGAATAGGTCTCTTGATAATTATTTATTCACGTTTTTTCAGCTTCGTACGAATAATTTAATTTTGACTTTTTTGACCTATGAAACTTTTTTAGTAGCTCTGGGGACTATGTTGCCCATTCCTCCAAATATCGCGACAAAAGGACGAAACGTACCACGAAAGATGCACAAAATAGTAGTACGTATAGCTTCCCTATCAACTACTTTGGGCACAATAATTTCATGCTCGCACACTGCAGTCATGCTTACACCTACCAGACTCTGATACGCTAGCATGGTAGTGATTATCTCCAACATGCAAGTGATCGACTCTGTCCAGCAAGATGTATTGCACAATTTGACTTTCTCCAGCTTGTTCCATGTCATCACTGCTTGTGCTCATTATTCTTTTCTTTAGAAAAAAGTTTAAGAAATTTGCAATTAAGATATAGCATAAATCAAACTTCCTTAGTTTTAGCCCGTAATTCTGTGCCTGTCTGTGGTTTAAGAATTTTTCAAAAATATGTAAGTGATCATTACTATTGTCAAATCCTGTCTTGCATTACAGTTATACTTTTTCGGTATGAACGCAATTAGTGATTTCAGGAGGGGAGAAGGGACAAGTGCCCCGGAGGCAAGGTTCAAATTAGGTTACAAAAGTTTTGTAAAGACAAACGAAACATCACATCTCACTGCATGGTTTGGGGATGCTCATAATGCTAGGGTAACAAATGTTCAGGAAAGACTGAAATAGGGTTTGTAGGAGTTCAGAAAATGATGGGAAAATTTATTAAATCTTGACGATTTTTTTGTAAAAAGTTTATCTGCAGTGATTAGCATTTCTTCCAGGAAGCACACATACAATGTGGTCCGACTAGATGTATCCATTTATGATAAAGTAGCATTTTGTTTTAAAATGAATACTTTGCTACATCTTTTCGTAGACCTGTCTTACAGGCATGTAAGGTTTGTGTGGTGTAATTTTTTTCCTCGTACACCACACCATTTTGCGAGAACAGCTCAAAAGTTTATAATGTGCTCGATCCAAGCTCCTTGGCGCTGAATCACTGTGGCTGCTCGCACATTGAAATTTTTAATGACCTTGTCCAATATCTTATGGAGAATTCTCCTGAGCTCCGTTCAAATGTTGTTCTTGTGCGCATCAGAAGTTTGATGGTTGTTAGCATAGAGTTTAGCTTGACAATGTCTTTCAGGTTTTCCCAAATACAATAATGCAAAGGGGATATGTCTGGAGAAAGTGCAGGCCAAGGGTGGTCCGTACGACGGGAAGTCTCCAGATAAGTACGGTGGGGTTATTCGAGTGAAGCATTGGAGCAATGCGGTGTGGTTCTAACCTGCTGATGAATAACAGTATCTATGTCCACTCCTCGCTTCCATCTCAGTGCCTGAATGAATTTTCTTCTCATCATTTCAGTGTATCGCTCTGTGTTCACAGTTGCTGGACGTCCGTCAGCATCCTCAAACAGTATCGCCCGATAATGCCATTACGACCAAACGCGCACCAAACAATCACTTTCTCCACACTAAGTGGGCGAGACTGATGCTCATGAGACTGAGGCTGAGCCTGAGCCTGTGCCCAAAAGCTCATATTCTGCTTGTTCATTGTTCATGTGATCACTAAGTTGGGAATTTGCCTTTTCATTTATCACTGAAAGAAATGAAGTCCAGGAAATCAAGCTGGTCTTCCAACTCCCTGAATTTGTGCAAGGGGCGCTGTATTGTGAAACCGGTTAAAACATTTCCGTCTGGAAAGTCCCTCCGAAATTGTCGTTGAGTTTGGACAACTGATTTAGTGGCGAGATAGGTCTCTACGATCTTGGTCCTCTCCCCCACAGAATATCTTGCTGCTTGATCCATTAAATGTGGGAAATATAACGTTGAAGCTCTAACTATGATTTACCTGAAGCCTGGGGAAATAGTTTGGGGTTAATTTGATATGAAATGATAGCGATAGAGAATGGATACATCTTTTTTGGACCACCCTGTACATTCACGTGCCCAAGCTGCATCATTTGTAGGGCACCGGAGGGCGCTCTGTTTTCGGGTCATATACTCGCACCGTTGAATGCAATAAAAGCAAGTTCCATTATAACACAATTTTGTGGGAGTGCTCCACGAGATTTTTCCTTACTTTAACAGATATATGTTTTTTTTTTTATTTATGTGAAGTTACAGGGACAATTATCTAAAATACACACCGGATTATTAAACCGCAGTGCATTTTGCAAATTGCAATATCTTGTTATCAAATGCGATTCTACAGGAAGTTTCACCGAAACAACCAAACATAAACGTCTGTAATTTTTTTTTATCTAGAGAAAATAGCACGAAATTTCAGTTTTCTGGTTTACGCATTTAAAATATTTCCAATGTTGAAACTAAAGTTGAAGAATATAACACAACGCAATACCTTCATCTTTTTCTTTAAGTCTTCTTTAAAATCGCTTTGAATCGCCAACCGAGATGTATCTTATTACAAAGCTCTTGATCACTTCATCGTAGCACTGCAAAACATTGGCAGATAATAGACTGTTACGGGGTAGCTTTTCACATTTATCAATGGGCAAAAATGGGCTAAAAGCCAAGACATCTCTCAACGGCTGTAGCTTTGACCTTAGATTACACTTCAGCAACATGCGTGCATGAAAAGAATGCTAATCTGCAATTTTGCTAATCTGCGATTGACAGTTATTTCTTCTTCACTGGGATTGACATTAAAGGTGATAATCTGCGATTGACAGTTATTTTTTCGATTTAAATCTGTTTTGAAATGCAGGCAGTTTTAAAAAATATTCTACGCCTTGAATATTGCCATTTGATTTTGACTGTGCTCTCATATGTTAATGAACTTAAAATCATGCTGAGTGTAACTGATTTTGTTCCAAAGTCAAAAAAACACGACCTGATTAGTGGTTTACCATGTTGCCTTGTGCCAAGAGACAAAGATGATGCGTTGGGTGTAATACAGTATGTGGATTAAGATTGTCCGAAATCCGCACTCTTTCTTTCCGACCTGGAGGATTGTATCTGACGGAAGCAGGAGCTGAAGATGTATTGTTTGATTTAAATATCGCTCACTTGTTTTCGGTCTCCTCGCCACGAAGCTTGTCTCATGGAACTTTAGATACAGCGTTTTTTTCGGAGCCACACAGTGCTTAAAATGTGCGCTTAAACAAACAAAAACGTGGAATGTTTCCTGAATAGAAAAAAGTCATGGAAATGCAACAAATAAGACTTAATAACGTCTTAATATAAAAATGAAACTGCACTGCGCAGTAAAACTTTATAAACGTCGTAAAACAAAACTGCGAAGCTTAAATGAAAAATGAATGAAAAATCTACAGAAGAAATAAAGTATAAAATTTGGAAAGACAAATGAATTTTACCAAATCTATAAAAATCTTTCATGAAACTACGTACTTTGCTTTTCCAAGATGTTTCAGTTATTTATTTTCAATAAAATTCATTTTTTGATATTGTTTGAGAACGATCCTAAAAGTCAGGAAAAATAGAAATTTTAAATTCTGCAGGAACATTATTAGTAATGATCATGAAACAGAATAGTTTATGCAGATGAAACTTTCGGTTAATTTCGAAAAATACAACAACTTGGTGTTCTTTCGTGTTATATTGCTTACAAACAATATATGCTAAACCTTGAAGTGGCTACAGAACTCCTATTTCAATCTCCGTTTTAGCTGCTCATCTGCTTTGTTTATCTTCTGTTAGTAGCTAGAGAGACGAGTGCTTTATCAGGTGACAACGTATTTGCTCACGTTTTTCTTTATTTATTCAAAGTCGCAGATAAAATCAGCATTTGCTGTATAAAAGCGCCATTTAACAAAAATGTCACCATGCAATTTCAATTTTCTTTTCACGTACATTTGTTCGCCATAACAGAAGCTTCAAGATTCGTTGCGAATATTAACCTGCTTGCTGCTCTGTCGACGGTGGGCAAGCTGAAGAACAAAAGTGCTAAGTTTGTGCTGCTGTCTTTGAGTGCAGGACCAAGTGGCATTGCGTCCGTACTAGTGATGTGAAGTCAGAATATTTTTGTAGATTATGGTTTTCAACCTTTTTGTTTTTGGCCTCTAAACCTATCTGCATTTTCGATACAAAACGCCGTTCAGCATTTGTATGATAGCCTAATCATGAAATATTGAGCTAAAAATTGGAAATTTGTAGAAATTCTGTTAAGCAGTGGCGGTCAAGTACATGCAGTAAGTTTGGAGCTTCAACTGCGTGTTGCCTTACAGAACATTTTTCCAAAGGTCATATATTAAGTGATGTGATAATGATGCAAAATATCGGTCACACACTTCCCAACAAAGAGTGTTCGGCTGTTTTTTTTCGAGCTATTATTGCGTTTTTTTTCACCAGATCATTCCAGTTTTAACCAGATCATTCCAGTTTCAGCTCAACTCACGCTATAGCTCTTAATCAGTTTTCAACTTAAACGTTAAGACTGACGAAAGAGCATGTGTATTGAGTTTGACAAGACTTCAAAATCTTTGATCATAACGTTTGCATCATCCGAGTTGTTCTACAGTTGGCGAGCAAAGGCTCTTGCAGGCCATGAAAAACGACAGTTCTTGTACACATTCATTGAAAAACGTCTTGCATCAAATACATTAAAAGCTAAGAAACAAACGGAAATTTTCCTCATTTTCAACATTTTTGATAAAACTTTATGTTAAAAGAAACAAATGCAATCTGAAAATCGCAGATATCTTCCTCAAGGAATAACATACGGAAGATTTTACAATGGAAATACCGTTACAGAAGGTTACCTGCGTATGTTTGAAAGTAACTTTAATAGGAAATCAACAATTACAGGCCCTAGCTTTTCAGCGGGCATTTTGAGGGATCGCCTGCCTGCTTCTGCTCCCATCTCCTTGCAATGATTCAAGCTTGTACTTATCATTCAGCAATGTTTGTAAAGCCACATCAGTGACCCACACCAAGCGAATCTATCG
>JGI24021J15306_10004894_pt1 | contig 15742 bp, 10 predicted proteins | sample Ectturendosymbi1_FD_15306 | JGI IMG/M metagenome (IMG submission 15306)
GAGCAACTTAACACTTCGTCAAAGGAAATATGCGGTTAAGTGATACAAGTCTACAAATCAATCAAGAATTCCTATTCGATTAACCGATTTATGCGATAAACCCTTATGCGATTAACCGTTCAATTTTCTTCACAAGTGAATGGGAATGGTTCGGGATTATGCAATGCTACGCTGTAAAGCGATTTATGCCTTTAACCAATATGCAATTAACCGATTTCGACTGTACTACCAGCGTTTTCCGCAAGGCCGCCCAGCGCCGTTAATAGGAAAATAGCCACATTGGGAAAATAAGACGTGGACCAAATAACAGCCCGGGCTGTTATACGGCAGTTGCATATTGCCTGTGTCTGTCTCGTTTTGTTCTAGTGGTTTCAAATGTAGTAGGCCTTCAATAGCTATTGAAAAGGTGGTCTGGGCCGCGATAAAAAAGTTTGCCGACCACTGGTGTAAGGTGGCAACTACAAACAGTATTAAAACTCAGTATAACATTGGACGTACAGTGTAAGCTGACAGGTACACATACCGGTATTTAACTAAAATATTAGCATCATATAAACGCCCACCTAAAATAAGCGCCAATGGGCGGACTTCCGGAAAACCCCCGCACGAGTGTGCAGCGTGGATAGAGTGAGGACTATTCAGTGCAGTATACAGTTAACAGCAGCGAGGTTTCGGCACCAGTTACACCCAAGTAGCACAGCAGCGCCGCAGGTAGGTGTGCATCGGCCTTTAGGGCGTGTACCTGATAGCAAGCTGTAACAGCAGGCGTAAAACGCATTTTGCAGAATATTCCGAACAAAGTCCTTCATTTTCATATTCACATTGAATTTTCCTCTGACTGATCCTCAAAAAACTTTTCAACCCTGCGTTGATTCATGACTGTCTTGTCATAAGCGAAACACGCACTAACTCTAAACCTAAAAACATTCGGACAAATAGACAATGAGCAATAGAATTCTCACACAGATCCCTGCACAGTCTACGTTAGAGTTTTATATCATCACCTCAGCGTAACTTAATTCTTCGATTATCATGTCGACTATCAAATTCATGAGAGAAATCATCGAAATCTATTTTTCAGCTCATAACTTTCAACTGAAAGTAGATCAGTGTCGCCAAGTCGATCATGGAATTTCTGGGAAATGTTTTCACTGATTTCAGTTTTGAAAAACTTCTCCAGCATGAAGCGCTGGTGACGGGAAGAGTTACAGCTACAAGTAACAATCAAACGCAGCTTTAGTGGTTATAAATGAAATAAATTGTTCAAGCGCCATAAGCAGCTTCGACTCCTTCCGAATCAAATTTTTTGCCGAAGTTATTTCACGTTTTAAATAATTGTCACCAAATGAATATGATTTTCGAATCTTTCAAATGTTTTTTCTGATAGAAATGTTTGACCTCCGGGGCAAAGAGCTGAAATACGCGAAAGAATTGCTAGTGAATCATTACAGGAAATCTCCACAAAATTCTATGAGGTTGGAGGACATGCGTGGGTAGAGTTAAAACTATAGTCACGAACCACTTACGCAAGATGCTTGCGAAGTCGTATACAAAAGGCAGCAGAACGCAATACTGCAGCCAGAACAATATCGCACAAACTAACAGTTAACTGAAATCAATTGTTCATGCTTTCACAAGCCTTTTCCAACTGGGACAAGAAACAATCTGCAGAGAGCAATGCGATCCAGTTCCATCTCACCGTGAAATGCACAAAAGATAAATCCTCCCGTTTCTTCGACTCTTAGTTTCGAAATGAATCTTTCAACACCACGACCGCGGTCTGGCTAAATTTCACGCAGGATCCGAGCAAACACTGGTGTGTGTCGTCATACACAACTCTAGTTACCTGACCGTCAAAAACAATAACACAGCTTATCATGCATTTGGGAAATATTGAATGCAGGCTACAGAGTTTCTAAATTATCGTTAAAAATATTTTTGGCCGGAAGTTACCCACTGTAGCCTATATGTCAACCAAACGCACATAACAGGAAATTTAAAAAACAACTGGGGCGGCCATGACCCACCCTTAGAAACGCCACTGTTCATAATTATCTTTAAATCCTTTTTTGTGATTTTCCCTTGATCGCACCATCTGGAAAAATTCATGTCACTATCAGTTTGATTGGGTGTGCCCTACACACCTAGAGTGTAGTCTTTGAGGAATGTGAGAATCACTGGCATAAGAATACGTAAAAACTAGTTTTTGCAAAAAAGTTTCGAAAAATTAAATCCATGCAGGGTGTGTTAGTAGCCTTACAATATAAAAAATCATCAAGTTACAGCCTTTTACTTTCTGTAATTTCACTCCTTGGATGTCCCCCTGCCTTGGATGCCCAGGGCCGTCGCCCTGTTCACCCCCCTGCACGCCACTGTATTGTTGCTGAACAGTGTGTACTGCTATCGCGCAGTAAAAAGATTTTGAATCTGAATTGCTTCTTAGCCAAGGTTTGCGCTTCAAGGCATACAAATTGTATAAAACCGCCACATTCACGCATTTAGTGCAAACTGTACAAAAACAAAAATCTACGATGTTCATTCAAAGCTACGGCTGATGTTGCAGTCAAGGGCAAAATATGCAATACAAATGTCAGAGTTATTAGAGAGGAATTTTTGCGATGGTCTTGAAATGAAGTTTACATCACCATTACGTGGGATACAGCAATTAGCTGATTTAGAAACAGCTGCAGAAAGCATTACACCTCGTTTTACTTTCGGTTAGTGATTGCAAGTGCGTATACATGATGGGCGTCGGAAGGGGGTGATTTTGAAATGTTACATTTTCCTATCACTTTTTTTGTAAAAAAGGCTGTTTTAGTTTCGAGTGGTTAAAATGTTTTGCCACTTCTGGTCCCCCCTGCAAAAATCTTCTTGCCTACCCCTGGAAAATCCACTATTGGCCTCTCCCTGGGAAAAAATCCTTCCGACGCCAATGCGCGTATATACAAGTTATATTTCATTATCACCAACTTCCACACGAAACTTAAACCTCAGGCAAAGGTCAACCATGGCATGCGATTCTCCAGCGTTTACACTATACACAATGTTTGATTAATCACGGGCAATTGGTAAACCATACTGCTTTGATCAGGTTCGACTAAAAGTTGAAGGAAATAGTTTTTCAGCAGTTTCATTGATTTGTACTGAAACATTTCTTTGGCATACACATCAAAAGCTTGATTGACCTGAAAATTGTTTGTGCTTCTTTCGGAATTGGGAGGGGGCAATTGCCCCCACCTGGCTACGCGCCTGCCTTGGTCCTGACAATCCAAGGTGGAACACTACGTCTACGCCAATCTACTGATGTCCAAGGAAAAGTCTTATAAATAATCACGTCAGATATTGATGATAGTGATGATATTTCAGCAACCGGCTGGTGGGGTTTTCAGAGTTCTCCGTGGTCTGCATCGTTTCGAAACCAGTATGTTCAACACAGTGGTAACGGTCGATTAAGTATGCATTTACTTTCCAACACCGCGCATCCGCAAATTATCCTAGCACAACGCATTTCCAGTCAAGCACTTGCACGAATCCACACGCCACCGCATCATCAGAACCGCAAAAACGACATCACTTACGACGCAAACACAGAGCGCGTAAAGCATCACTCCGCGTGTTAACTACAATGCACGGCATTTCTGTACTACCAAATGAATGGGGAATGCCTGCAAAGTTGCCCATCACGCTCCGTGACATGGTGAAGTCAGCGAACACTCACTGAGGTAAGCACGATTTATGCTTTTCAATGTGGCCAATGGAATACAACCAAGCTTTTGCAAAGCTGGTTGTTCGCAACAGTGGTGGAGGAACCTTTCCCAAAGTGAGGGGCACAAGTGCATGTTACAAAAACAGTTGATATTTTTTTCATCAAGCGATTTATTTTAATAATACTAATTGTGCTGCTTAAACATATGAGCAAAATTCGAAATTTAAAAGTGGGGCAGGCCACCCCAGAAAGAGTGGGCCTAGGCCCATGCGGCCCCCGGTTCAGCCACCCCTAGTTCACAAAATACGTCAGGATAGGCAAATTACATGATACTAGCTGCTGCATTTGCTTGGCGAAGCATTTTTTGACCAGTCATTGTATTGGGAAACCTTCAAATATTTTCCTTGATCTAGGTATGGCTTCTACTAAATCGTCTCAAAATATTAAGTTTTGCCGGAGAAACACGAAATAACATCGATAAAGCACCCATACTCAATACCTCGGTGTTTTACTGTCAAGTCGTAAATTTGAACACTCGCACAAGCATTGAAATATTCATGACGTTTCTATCTGTGCACATGAGATCAAAGACTGTATCCGACATTGCACGCACCACTTCAAGCAACAAGATTCTGCTACAAAAACTACCAATAAAAATCCTCTTAAGGGCTTACCACGCCAAAAAATAAACAACTTGTCGTTGATATATCAAAATATTGAAACAAATTCCTGTTGTTTCTCGTTTTCACGACTTCTTACCTCGGTTTGCGGTACTTGCCTAGACGTAATGACAAAATGCAAAGTATGGCAGCGTACGATACACAGGTCTCTTCACAACGCTCAAACAACCTGCTCGAGACACCAAATTTTAAAAACGGCATAATTTTGGTGATTTGACATTGCTTTTTTGCTCAGTGAAATATGCACAAATGCATTGCTTCAGCGATACACCAGGTTTTTATAGATAGAACATGATCCGAATTGGTCGAACGACGCAAAGCTAAGGGTTGCGACCAAGTTCTTTCATGCTCGTGGTAACTTCAGTAATTCGTGAGCTGGCTCAAAAACACAACAAATGAAACACTGCTCACGATTTCTCGCACGGAGACGATCACCTGTGCGCGCGTTATCAAGCCTACGTAAACTGCAACAAACGCGTGTATGATTGCGCACCGTAAACCCGTCTGGTAATCTGGTGAGAGGGAGCGATTCGGAACACCTGCGCGCATCCAACAACAACACGCTTCCAGTCGCAATGAACAGTGCAGTAAGCTGGCATAGACGCGACCTTCGCTTCGCTTCGGGATCGAGTTCATTCGCGAACTTTACATGAAGTCGTCAAAGTCGTCGTACTGCGATAAATCGTCCATGGCATCGTGCCGGTTTCCTTTTACTCCTCCGGCCAACTTCGCTTTTTGAGACTTCTTGCCGCCTTTTTTTTGCTGCAAGGCAATGCATTTAATGATTGCCCACGAAGAAATGCTAACGAACGCTGCCTTTTCAAACAACATCGGGGCTAAGTTTTTTTTGAAGTAACTGATTCAACGGAACTTACAGGATTCTTTTGTTTTCTGCAGGTATTAAAATAATACAAAAATTGCCTTCCGCACACCTCGTTTTGGTTGCATTATTTACCAACTGCTGATGTCCAGCCCTTGGATTGTTGTGTAATAGTTTATACGGCCCTCGGACAAAAAAGTTTGGAGACCCCTGGCCCCTGCCCTAGAGTAACAGTTACTGCACGCTGTTTGAGCTTGACCGATCAAACTTGTGAAAAAAGTAACTAATTTCATCCTCAACAACCACTTCAATATCGATGTGTAAAGATCACGTATTTGCAAAAAGAGTCTGAGCCATTCCAAAAAAACATAAGAATCAGTTTTAGTCAGTAATCACGTAATCAAAGTCGACTCGGCAAAGGCTATCAATTTTTTTGCCTGAGGTGTGGAAAATCTGTGCTGAAGCTTATATGATCCAGGTAGCTAATGTATTTACTGTAGTTCTAAATGCAGCGGTGACTTGAGAGAAAGTCTACATTGTTATGTAAATGAAATCATACCACAGCTCTCACGGTGAAAAAGAACAAAATGCAATCTAGGAAGCGTTTCGGGTACAAACTAGGTTCCAATTACTGACAAGGCAACAAAGTGTTCTGGCAGTCCATCCGGCGTCTTCGCGGCAAATTATCTCAAGATGCTAGATCTACCAAAGGCCAAAAATGGTACGTTCCTTGATCAGCAATGAGGAGGACATCGTTGGCAGATGGACAGAGTATTTCACTGACCTTTTAAACCACGGTTGCGGAGTCGGAGGTTTTTGGATGGAGCCGGATATTTTTGTCCGACTCCGGATGTCCAATTGCATCATTTTTACATCACACTTCTAATTTGGGAATTCCTATTGAAATGGTACAATTTCTTTTGAAACAGATTTCTTGCTGTGCACCACGATTTCCATTGATTTTAACAGCCAAATTCCATTCCCCTAATGTTAAGGAGTCGGAAATTTTGTAAAGGTCGGAGTCGGAAATTTTGGGAAGGTCGGAGTCGGAAATTTTGGGAAGGTCGGGTATTCTACCTCCGACTCCGCAACCCTGTTTTAAACCCAGTCATTATCACACCACCGGACACATAGGAGGTACAGTTAGAGGAAAACACCATCACTGAAGCCGAAGCCTTCCCAGCTGTCAAAGCACTGAAAGCTGGGAAGTCTGCAAATTGTGATGAACCTGAAATGCTTAAAGTCTTGAATAGAGGAGTTCATTGGCTGACTCGTGTGTGTCAAGTGGCCTAGTGTTCTGGGTGGGCACCTAAAGATTGGCAAACTGGGTGATCATCCCCATGTGCATGAGGGGAGACAGGAGAGAATGCACCAACTGCCGGGGTATCTTTTTCCTTAGCCTCCCTGGAAAAGTTTATGCCAAGGGCCTTGAAAAAAGATGTCGAGCAACAATTTAACTAAAGCTCGAGGGAGCCCGGTGCAGTTTTGTCTCGGCCATAGCATTACAGACTCTCGAGCAAATTTACGAGAAACCTTGTCAGTATGCCAAGGACGTCTACACGTGTTTGGCTGACCTCGAGAAAGCAACGACCGGGTTCCTCGATAAAAGCCTTGGGGAGTGTTGCGGGAGTACGATGTCGACAGCCGCCTGTTACTGGTGGGTAATTGTATTCCTGCTCAGACGTTTGTATCCGTGGTGGCGAAGTAAAATCACAACCGTTCATCGTGGGTGTTGGGCTCCAACAAGGGTGTGTGCTGTCACTGCTCTTCATAGTTTATATGAATTGGATAGACAGTAACAGCCGAGTTGACGAGGGTGTCATTGTTGGAAGCTGCAAGATCCACTATTTGCTTTTTGCCGATGATTTGGTGCTGCATGCATCCTCTGAACAAGGTCTCCTACATACACTTCATCGGTTTTCAGCTGCGTGCGACCAAGCCGGAATGAAAATTAGCACTAAAAAGACAGGTATTATGTATCTCCAGAAACCCATGTCCGTGTACGCTGCAAGTGAGCGGCAATACATTGCAGCAAGTCGAGAAGTTCAAGTACCTTGGGGTGGTATTCACGAATGACGAAAGACGGAACAAGGAGCTTGATGATACACGGATTCGTAAAGCACATGCAGTTCTGCGTGAGCTTCATCGCTCTGTGCTCACAAAACGGGAGCTTTCAAACACCGCAAAGCTGTCAGTTTTTAAGCTGTCAGTTCTTTGCTGTCAGTTCTTTTAAGCTGTCAGTTCTTTTCAAAGCTGTCAGTTCTTTCTTTCGATCCTCACCTATGGTCATGAATCTTGTGCGGCAGAGACGGGATTTTTGCGAAGAGTTCACGGTGTGACACTTCGCTACAAAGTGCGCAGCTGGGCAATCCGTAAAGCCTTGAATGCGGAGTCACTCCGAATAGAGATCCCAGCTAAGGTGGTTCCGCTATGTGTCCAGAATGTCCCAGGAAAGTCCTGCTGGCTACACCCACAGGAAACCGGCTCAGAGGTCGTCCAAGGACCAGGTGGCGTGATTACATTTCGGACCTGGTTTAGTCCTGTCTCTGGGTGGAGCCAGCAGAACTATCAGGGATTGCTGTTGGCCGTGAGGTCTTACCAGTTCTCCCAGGGCTGCTGCCCCTCGACCATTCCCGGAGGAAATGCGTGTATGAAAATTAATGAATAACATCCAGTCTTCTCAAAAAATCTGACTTAAGTTAGTACCGGCTGTTCTTTAAAACCTATTTCAAAAATAAAGTCACCATTAATCGCGGATAATTTCAGAAACTCTCCAAAAATGTTATCAACACATCCCCAAATTCAGCAAAAAACGGAATTTTTATACTGTACCCATAAATGTAAAATGGGGGATACCGATTATTATAGATGGATATCCAAGACCACTCCGCCCCACTGGTGACGGCCTGTTTCAATGTGCATTCTACTGCTTAGTTGTTAAAAAATAAATGGTTCACAATGGTTTGCCTGCCTCATCTACCAGCCATTTCAAGGTCTAAATCCAATTTATTTGCATCACTCAGTTTTGCAATGGCAAATGTGGCGTACACTACATAATAATTCGATCAGATGTGTGCATGAGAAGCATCACACTTCAGGTTCAAACGAGTTGAATCTCCAACATAACAATTTTTATTATAAGCTTGCAACTATTGAGTTCCCATTTGACGTCCCTAAAAACAAGGGGAATAGGAGTGAAGTCTGCACCGCACCCAATTTACCTTCGTGCTATGTTAACTAACGCACTCAGCTCAACACAACAACTCTTCTTCTCAATTCCGCAGTTTCACGAAAAAAATTTTGGGAGAAAAATCGTGCAAGAAGCCGCAAGAATTATGGGGCACTTCCCACAACTCACTTCGTCGTCTGTAACTGCTGCAAAACACGTAAGAATTCTAAAAACTTCCCATCCAAGCAAACAGCTATCTGAACGCGTACAGGAAAAGTTGCTTTCGTTACTCACCCTTTCTTGCTTTATTTTTTCGGTGGCCAAAACATTTATGGAAGTTGACAACTGCTTTAAATGTTCCGGGTCAACTGCAAAACACGCAAACAGAAACTAAAATGAAAACTTGTTACTTTAAAACAACCATAACTTGTAGGAAAATAGCCCTAAGGATTATATAAATTACGCGAGTCAACAAACAAATTAATTGTATTGCTGAAAATTCCTCCATGGCTTCAAGACGCAACAGAATAAGTTTGTGGAGAGTTCTACTTCTTAACTAATGAAGCCGTGCGTTAAACACATGGTGCGTCGTAATAACGCAAAAATAAGTTTGGCGGTTAATGTTCGCAGAAAACTGGGATTAGCAGGAAGCAGTAAATAACCAACAGGATTCAAGGTCGAAAGCGTTTGGAAAAAGAACATCGAGTGAGTCGTTCGGAAACGTTTCACGATTCGGACGAACAACGATGATCCTTGTGAGTTGAGGGTAAGTGTACTGTGTCTCCACCTGGAGACATTTGCTTGTGACAGAAAGTAGCAGAACACTTTTTAAGAAGGTTTATGCGACTTGACGGGGGAACCATTGAAAAGCGGTTTGGAAAGAGTTGTCGTTTCAGTCGACTATATAAGTTCCGTTCATCAGGATGTTCGAGTCCGCCAGAAATGTGCTCATCTTGAAAATATACAGTATACGCATTTCGCAATACTGCTTGCAGTTCGTGTAGCCAGGTTTAAACCTCGGAAGAGAAAATCGCACCGCCGACTGGCCTAAGCCTGAACGGTTTGCTGGTTGGTTGCTGGTTTGCACGCAAACAACTGCATAAGGATCACGGATACTTGCCTTTATGTTGTTTATGCTTCACTGTCTCGCGTTGGTATCACCAAGTTTAGCTATTCACTGCGAAGCTGTTTTTTACGCTGAGACGTTTCGGTGATTTGTCCGAAATAGCTTAAATAATTTCTGTCATCTTTCGTTTTCGGACATTTTTTAACCGAATTGATTTGATTTTTTTCGGTCAATGACTGAAAAAAAGCAGCTACTAAGCAGCTGAGAGTACTTCACACTTCTCTGGCACAATACGGACTACCTTCTTCAATTTTTTAAAGAAAATAGCATACCTCAAGCGTTTGCAACTAATATCCACCAACTTCATTGGATACTTTCGCCTATAATTCGTACCACAGCATAAATATTAGTCACATTGCAAAAATACGGTTGCGTTCAATTACATCACGCGATATAGTAGGCATGCTTTTCAAATTTCAGCAGATTTTTACGCATTTTTAAACCACTGCAAAATCGCAAAATGGACACCAGGCTTGGGCAGAGAAGGTAAGGCCTCCGATGGATACTAAACAACTCTAACTTTACGACGCATCCGAAACAGCCAACTTAAAGGCTTGGCCAACAGCCATGTCATTAGTTTTGCCCTGCACCATACGCAGTCTTTACAAGCACTTATTTGGGGTTGTCAACAAAGCGAAACATTTTGTAATACAGTACAATGCGTATATTTGAGATTTCGGTTCTTTTTAGTGGGACTATAACACGCAACAAAAGTATAACCAATTTATCGCTGAATTCGTTAACCACTATAGGTGCAGTAGCCCATTGTTACATAAACAGAAAATGGAATGAGAGTTTTGTTTCCGCTTTTGTGGCTTGATAGTCTCTTTGGGGCCACTTACTGCAGCGTCCTAAGATCTGCTTCTTGTGATTTTGCTCGTTTTGTGATTCTACTGCTGCTCGTCAATACCTGCAAACGGGCCTTTTCCCAAAGAAGGACACGCCAAGTGTTTTTCTGCGCATAACCGTTTGATAGTGATATGGTGGTGAAAATAGTGCCGCTTGAACAAAGACTACTGACTTTTGTTTCAACTCATTCGTACGATGTGTTGGAGATGCTGTTAACGGTTTAGTCGGCTGCACTCATCTCGCTTATATGCACATTTGCTGGAACTTGGTTTGTGACTAAACAAACCAACGAGAAACTGTCGTCCACACGTTAACGCGATGACACTGTGGAAAGCACCTGAGTCAGAGATGCCCGGTGGCGACGACCATCACAACTTATGCAACTTTAGATCTCAAACCAATGTTTTGAATGCACTGTGGGGTACGTAGGGCCTGACACTTCGGCGAAACGCTTTGCTATCTCTACCTGGGACCAAGATCCCAATCAGTTTAAACTTTCAAGAGAAAAATAAGCTTCCAAAACTATAAAACGTTTGTTATCTAAAAAAACGACGATCGTGGCTGTTGGAATGGCACAAATGGAGAATAATTTGAGTACGCACATCAAAGAAGAAAATGTTACTGAAACATCTACAGTTATGCTTAATCCGGCAGCACGCAAGACGGTGCAGAACATCACGAGAACTTCTGCTCTTTTACTCTCGCAGGAAACTTTAGCGCTTTTACGTTCTCGTAGTGGGCCACAACCTTATCTTCTGTGCTATCGTCCCTAAACAAAAGCAAAAGATACTCATCCTATCTGTTCGAAAGCAAGACAACACAGAGGAGGTATAATGGCAACCGGAGCAAGAGACAACTTCCGCGTCCCAGCAATCTTATGAATAAGTAATCAAATTCTGTTGATAACATGAAAATTCAACCAAGATGGGTTTCAAAACACGGTATTCTTTTTGGTATCTAAGTGGAAAGTTCTTGGTAAGATGTACCTCTTACCCAAGTAGCACAATCAAGCGTGTTGATCGTGAAACAAAGGTTTCGCACCTCCGTCTTAAAAGTTGGTTCGATTGGGCAACAAGCAAAAATTATGTTAAGTCTTAGTCTATTGACATAATATTTCTGTCGAGGAATCACCAAGAAAAATCGCCGAAAAACACTATATTGCTGCGAAAGCACAGTTCACCCTTGGTACTCACGTGGTAAAACGGCATTTGACACAACGGAACTGAGAAAATAAAAATAGTGCGGGGAGCCCTCCAGCTCGTTGAACTTGGTTTTGAGAAGTTCGGAAAATTGCGTAAAATCCTCTTTTGTTCTCGGTTGAAATGAATCGAGAGTAAGTTTGTCGGAATCCAATTCGGTTGACTCTGATCGAAGAAAGCTCATGACGCACGACTTGATTAATTCCATTACGAAACTAATTTTGCGATAAGCTTTTCTCATTCGTGGTACAATTCGTGCCAAATATGTGACGTTTTTCCGTAGCCGACAAAGGTTATTCGCAATGCCGTGAAAAAAAACGCAGCTCCACCAAAAACAAGATGCGAGTTTTAAGATGAACGAGTTTTAAGATGAAGTCGTTTTTGTTACTCGTATCTGAATTTACCACGCCACCTAATTTCAAAAAATCAATTATAGACAAAAAGCGAAATGAGAACTCACTAAACATTTCTTTCGCAACTTCAAGATCCGACTCCTCAGCAAGTTTCTGTGCACGAAGTTTATCGCGCATTTTCTCTTCAGGAGTTTTGTTTTCTTCCTCCAACCGTCTTCTTTCCATCTCTTCCTTTCTTTCTTGTTCTTTTTCTTTAAGCTTTTGAGCCAAGAAGCGCTTCCCACCTTTTTTGGGCTCAATCTTGGGTTGCTCCGGTTCTTATAAAACGACCATCGCTTTTAAGTGCGTAAAAAGAAAATACAAACAAGAAACCAACAAAACCAACACAGAACTGTTTGCTCTAACTGACAGACCTGAACAAATCTTTACGCTGTGTGGTCAACGCTCCGAGATAGGTCACCACACTAACCAAGATAACTTGAAAACGAAGCTGTGATGTGCTCGCAGTTGTCAAGTCATGAAATATGGGCAGTTATTTCACCGAAGCACCTTTCCATACGACAAGGGTCCGCAAATACTTTTTAACGCGACTCTAAAAAATATTTCTAATTCTAAATTCTCGCGACCTAAACCTTTCGTTAGCACATAATTTTGCGGGAACTACTTACTCCTGAAAAGACTACCTGATTGACAGTAGCAGTTTTCTTGCAGAAAATTGTATGAAACTTAGCACATAAAACAGTAAATGATTGCATTTATTCTGTCTAAGGAGAATGCCAAATTTATACAATAATTTTGATTATTTCGCGACCGAAGTGGAAGGTCTCGCGCGATTGGGTCGCGAGTCGCGACCCATTATTTGCGGATCCCTGCCACACGACATTTGTGTGTTTTCTACTAACACATTCTTGTGTTTCATTCTAAACACTGTTCGTGAACCTTGATCGAACACAAGCTAAGAGATTTGTTTGTTAAATCCTTTTTAGACATTTCACCACGAGAAGCATAAACCATAGAAGCTGCATTAGTAAAAATGACCTGCCCGCCCACATCATCTAATTTGGCACAGGCAAATATTGCAAGATTACCAAGATTTTCGCAACTTCACTGCATCTTTACAATCTCAGTCATGTACTGAGTGGTGATTTTAACGAATATTTTACAGTTATTTCAGAGACAGACACACACAAATACAGCACTGCTGTAATGGCGTTACAGGAACCTACGCAAAATCAGTGGACAAAATTTATATTTCAGCATTTATAGCCCATTGGAAATTGCAAATACTCTGATATTTAAGCAATGCTGTTTTCATGCAAACCTAGAAATTTCAAAGCGAATTTGTATGAAAAAAATTATATGCAATTACTTTTTACATAAAATGATATTTATGCAAGGCACTGCCTAGGGAAAGAAATCCTTTCTCAGCAAAGAATCAAACCACTAAGATCTTAAACATATATATTACGCCTACGAAGTAGTCATCATCAGCTCAAGGCGTTTGACCAAACACTGCTCGATCAAATTGCACATGAAAAGATCCAGTTGTCCTCCGGCTGCTTAAATAAATTTACAAACTCTAAAACCATGTAACCCTTCAGCTAATGAAACTTACTTATTTTCAGAACTACCTTTTGGTTTTTCTTCTTCATCATCGTCCCAGTTATCTTTTAGGTCCTCATCTTCATCCTCACCTTCCCACTTGTCAGAAACGACTGGAACTTTTGGGTCAAAATCTTCATCATCTGAGTATGTTGTTTGTAATTTATTAAAAGAACACACATGAATGCTAAAAATCACAGTTCGCCTTACATCATTAGGTTACTGATGGTTGCAGGGACCGCAGAAAGACTAACGGGCCACATATAAATAACTAAATAAGAGTAGTTCAATAATGCTTGCTTGACATTAAGCAACAGAAGAGTCTCAATGCTGGTGAAAACAGAAACTTGTACTTAATAGTATCACCCCCATAACCAATTTTTCGCATGAAAACAGCATTACGCATGACACAGCTGCAAACTTATGATTTCAGTATTTACGTTTACTTATCATGTTAGCCCAACAATACAAAAAATGATTACAGTCAATCTAATTCAACTGTCAAGCATCTAAAAATATCATAAGATACATACCAAATACAAAAAGATTAATAGACACCAAATAACACATACCCCAATTATCCATGGTTCGATGCTCAAAATAGTTCTTTTTCACTGACAAAACAAACTAGAAAAATTTTAAGGCAATGTGCAACTGCAGACAATTGTATGGAAGTTTGCTTACCCAAGCTGAATGACTATAAAAAACACTGAAAGTTCCTAAAAATTAACTTGCATAATAAAATCTTGATCTGTTTACAATAATAAACCAAATGAAAAATACAGCAATGTTTCAGTAACAAATTTTTAAAACACAAAAAAAACATGTAGGAATCCTCCAACTCCAAGGTATTTCTAATCTGCATAGCCATATGGGAATATTGAGCATCAACAACTTTTAAGCATGGAATGCTAGTTTTTCAAAAAAACAAAAATTTTAAAGCAACACAGAACACAAAAAATGGATTGACTAATGTAGTCCATGTCAAATCACACCACTGACTGAAACAAACAAAATACTTTTCAAATCAGCTTTATAAATCATTTTACTATTCTGCTTCTCAACTTTTTAAAGGTTTTCTGTTTAACTACATATTTCAAAATCATAAATAGTAAACAAGCACAGCAAAACAAGTTTGATTAACACACGAATGTGAAAGGTCACCTTATTAACAAGGTGATTTTTATGTAATTCAAAAAATTCTCTGGATGATGTCAATGGGTAAGTGTTTGTACAGATTGCTAGCCAATAATGAAATTTGCACAACATGCGTGGCAAACATTTCTAGCATAGTTCAGGCTTCTTTGAAGTATTGAAAATAGCAATAAATTGTTTCATAACATTTCTCCTAAAATTAAGGTTCAACCTGCAAGCACATTGTTTTCTGATAAACAGATGCCAAACATTATGTTCTTTGTTTCCCTGTGCAGCCAATGGCACGAAGTGTGGGGTAGTACTTCAATTTTCCATTTTTTTCCAAGGACATAAAAATTTTCTCCGAGAAAGTTGTCAATATATTGTGCAGGGTTTTCTTTTCTCAAAACAGGGTATCCTGTCACACTGAATTCCACATCCAGCTTAAACTGATGTGGCACAGCAATATCAACATAAACGGATGAACTGAGACAGGAAAAAAGTTATATACACTGTAACATGCCTGAGATCTAAAGTTCAAGTTATCTTTTAGAGTTGAAATCACAAAATGCCTTGTTAACTGTTCTGAAGACTATGAAAAAATTAGTGTATGATAGAAAATCAGTCTGATATTGTTGTTAACTATTATTGTTTCTCACCTAATAAGATAAAGGAATAAGTTTATCAAAAAGAGAGCACAGCAAGATGATGCTGTGCAAACTACCAACAACTTTCGTTTTAATTTGTTCATCATAGATTGCTCCACGTCAAATGAGCTGTTTTGTCAAAATTTCATTCATTTGAACTCTGCTTAATTCAGACAAGCTTAACATTTTGACAAACGGCGTACGATATATTCATACTTCGATTTCAGCCTAAAAAACAGTAGTTTTCGGTTGCCTTACCAACGCCCTAACTCCTCCACCAATTGCGCTAGAGAGCTGTTCAAGGGCTCAAATGGATCGGCCAGTCTAGCAGATTGAACTCGAAAAAAATTTTTTGGTTGGGGGGTGTGGATTTTTTGTGACTGATGTCATAAGTGAAGTAGTTTTGGGGTCATTTTGGCTCATGTTGCCTGGCCTAGGGCCCAACCGCTAGGCCAAA
>JGI24021J15306_10004896_pt1 | contig 15739 bp, 12 predicted proteins | sample Ectturendosymbi1_FD_15306 | JGI IMG/M metagenome (IMG submission 15306)
GCAGATTCTGCATGAGTTAAATATTTGAAACTGGCGCTACTAATCCCTTGAGAACGAGCTAGGCTCGAAGGGCATGCCGGAAGACGTCAACGCCCATCACTGCGTTTCTGCATTCACCACTGGCTGAAGCAACATGTGCCAGTGATGAGGCTTATACAGTAATACCAATACAAATACCGGTGTGAAGGGGGAGATATCTAGACAAGCACAAGCATTCAGTCGGAATGAGACACAGAAACTGTGAAACAGGATGTGAAACCTCAAAACAATTATGGTAAAAGAGCTGCTTTGACTGCTCAAACTGAAACTGCAGAGCTTGTTCACTATGCAGTAATCTGTCCTACCAGATGTGGTGATTGTAGATTTCGTTCATTAAAACGTATTTCAATAATGACATCGTAAGAGAGGTTTTAATCTCATATCCCTGCGCAAAACGGCTTCACTGCGTTCAATTCTTTACATGCCTGAAAAAGTAACAAACACGGCAATAATAATGAATCTCGCAGTCGCAATCACTTGGATGCGTTTTACTTGGAGTATTTTGGAAGAAGCAACAACGTTTGCTCGTGGGCAAGGCATATGTGCGCCATTTCATTTTCGCAGCTGAGGCAAGCGAGTCGCAACGTGATCCTTACTCCCTTGTTGTTTAAGGCGTGAATGCCCCCAAACATATGATCGCAGTGTTTTGCTTTAGGAAATTGTATATTTTGGATGCTGCTTTTTCAGCACAGGTATGTGGAAACTTATCAGATATGTGGGCTATGTGTTTGGTAAAATATTTAACCATGACGTTTTAAGTTGGTACATTTCTAGAGATTAGAAAACCTGCTCCCGCTAGCCAGGCACGATTTGCACAAATCCGTGTCAATATCGAATGCCTTTGCATCGAAGGCAGCAAAAAACGCAATGATCATGGGCCACTCAAGGCTTTATAAAATTTTCATTGAGCGTACTTGTAGAGTGTCAATATCGTGATTTATTTCTTAGCCAAACTGATTAACGTTATTCCATTTGCCCTAACTCGTAACAATGGAGAGTGGGCCCACACTAGTGGATTATCATAGAGCCTTGCATCAGCTAAATCCAAACATGGTTCTTCTGGGAGAAAAACCAAACTGGGCTGATTGATTAGACTTCGTCGCCTTTTGGAGACAGGTTTTGAAGCAGTTATTGAAAATAACACAATTAGGTTTTTCAATCTTCCAGGCACCCGTTAAATTCCACAAGGAATGTAACAAAAATGAAGGATCAGCGGTAAAAGTGGGACCTCTTGCGGCACAACCGAGTATCTCGATCAAAACAACTTTTCGAATGCTGTTCTTTGCCCGCAGGAATGGACTTAGTTCTTTCAAAATAAAACACGAATCGTTTACATAACTCTTCTTTTTATTTTAACATAAGTGACTAACTCTCAAAGATGTACAGTATTTACACTGAAACTATAAGATCTATTATTCAGCAATTGCTCAGCAGCAAAAAGTGTTTTGGAGATAAACGTGTAGATCCTTCTCACTTGTGCAAACGTTGTTAAGAAGACGTTTGCCTAATTCATTTTATTTTCACAATTAAATGGATCTATATTTCAGTTGCAATCAGATCCGGACGACTTTGTTGAAGAATGTATTTGTTTTCGTTCTACTCATATTGTTAATTTGTTTTTTGAAACATTTTTACAGTTGGTAGCCCCAGTTTAATCACTTAATTTGTTGAGTTTAATTTGTCAGTTGATGGCCGTTCTAATACTTATAAACGGCTAGCTATGACACTTGTGTCTTTGATTGAGCTTGAATGATAGCAACGTTTGTTCCCGTAGCAACGAAATCGCAAATTAAATACAAACTCCAATGTTGAAACCTATCCATTTCAGTTGTTCCCCGTGTGCTCGACTTACACCAACCAACACGATGAACTCTTAAACAATCATCGACTCAAAGCAACATTCGGGATTTGTTGGAACAACACTGGCATTTGTCATAATATTGTGTTTAAATTGTGATTGGTCAGCTCCTCAGAGCGTTTGGTTTTACAAAGTTAGGTGGTGCTTCCTCTCATTTTCCTTGTGCGTTTTTGCAATCCGCCCATCTAAGTGATGCGATTGTTGCAAGCAGTGGACTGACTCTTGATGGCCTAGATTTGCAATGTTCGTTTGACGACCGTGCTATTGCTGAACAGGCCAGACACGCAACAGCGGTTTTTCTCTACATTTTCTACTTTAGCATTTTCTTTTTTTTCAACACTATTTTCAATTTTCTATACTGACCCATCTAATTCAGAGAACTTTTAACACCCGTCTTGTCCCTTTTGTTATTCTCAAGGACGGTTAAAGTGTTATAACATCGCTGAGTATGAGAAACCAACAGATAATGCTAGTTTGGTACTCCGGTTTTGTCATGCACAACTTGTTTTTCATAACTATGTGTGTTCCTTTTGCGTCAATACGTTTCCAGGATACTAAAGTTCGAACTGAAATTTGTAAGATTTCTGTGATTGTCTAGTTGTTTTCATTGACCACAATTAATTTCAATATTAGTCGCCTGGAAACAGAACTCTCATTGAATTTGAAGGTTTTCCAAACCTGGCTGAATCTAATATCAACGCTACGAAAGAGCAAACTTTTAGGCTCTTGACAACATATTAAATTCCACAATGTGGAAACAGCAACAGACTACGTCGATTCAAACCTGTATAAATGCAATGTACATACATTCATTGTGGTAACAGAGTGTAACTTGCCCTTTGTTGCCAGCGGAAAGCCAAAGCCGCACACTCGAAAGCTTCACTGTGGCAGCAGGCAACAATAGTGATCAGGCGTTGCAATCACCCTAGTATTGCTTGTTCGCGTCATATGCATGTGGGAATTATTCTTCGTGCACATCCCGTTCGTGGTTAAACGCACATTCAACGTGAATCGCACATTCCACAAAGTCAGAGTGGACTGTTCGAACAAGCCGCCAATGCGATACTGTTTCAGTCAACAAATATCAGCTAGTAGAAGCATGCGTGCAAAACCTTTCTAACATATCATATTTCAAGCCGAATTGGGCCACTTGTTTTTCTTTGCTGCTCTTATACACACATGAATCTCGTTTTGATCGAATATGAATCAGAAAAAGGCCAACAGGACGAGGGTGGAAGAAACAAAGGAACTTGAACATTGTTTTATAGAAAACATTTCATGAAATATCAGTCTTTTCAGAGGTACCGGAAACTGCAGCTTGTTTGATCGAAAACAACATTAAAAAAACTGTCAACGATTCATTCGAAATTCCTTGGCTCTGTGGCTACAGATGGATCACGCGATCTTGTTTTTAGGTACCGGACATGAAACCACTACGTTGTCGTCGGTCACGCGTTCTTAACTGAGAAGTTTTATTGATATTTGCTGAAATACTATTTCCCATGCACTTAGAAGTCTTCATGTGAAAGCAAATATGAGTGGACATGCAAGATTAGGGTCGTCAGTTGTCACGCATTCCTGGCAGTGACACATTAATCTTTTTAAAACTGCAAGCAGCTTAGGGTGAGCTGGAAATTTATGATGTACTGAATGTTGCTCATAAAAACTAACCACTGCTGAAGTTTCTTTCTCAAATGAGCGAATGTTGGAGCTAAACAGCCAGAAAACAATTTGCACTGATAGTGACTAACTTTAAAGACATGCCCTCAGACGAAATTGTTTCGTCGTCTCTCCTGCATTCGCAATCATTGCCAGAAAATTTTCAATAGAGGACTTTAAGTTTGTGCAGGGTCTTGAAATTCTTAAAATTTGACGCAAACTCCACTAATTTGTAGTGTTTCATATTTCAATTTAGAGGGTTAAGCCCAAAAAGCATGCGCGTGGCGACGGGACCGCTTGCATTGTGGGCAGTTACTTAGATGCACGACCCAGTAGGAATTCAAACTCATGTAGACACGTAAAGAGTAAGGAGCTGTGAAGGGCAGATCGTGAGATCGATTGATGGGTGAGTAACCTTTTGCTTTCGGAGAGTAACCGCCCAAAAAAGATGGACAAAGCACTTCTAGATATTAAAATATTGACGAATGCTTCTGCGGAAACTTTTCTTCAAGATTTCCGTCACACGTTAACACCATCCCACGGTACTTGCAGGTCACGACATGTATTGCCGTCTACTACGCACGCTATGCAAGAAAATTTTGCTTTTATGCGAAATAAACTGACAGCAGTTAGTGCCAAAAAATGATTGGGGTCGGGCCAAGTTTTGGGCTTCAAAATGAGATCCATTTACAATTCTGGTCGGCTTGTCTGCATAGCTGCAATCCTTTTTGAATTCCGTGGTCTGCAAAATGTACTTTCGTCGCCATTCTAGTTTTCCAAATCCCATTGAATCAAAACATTGACGTGAGAATGCACACATTGGGACACTGTTTCGCGGCTTAGAATATTTAACTTTGTTTTAAAATATTTTTGATTATAGAATGTGGAATTGGCAACAGACTACGTCGATTCGATTGTTCCAAAAATCAATTGTAAACCCGGCAGTTGTGGCAACAGAGTTGTTATGACAGTGGAGTCTTGACTTGTTCTTCAGCATTCCAAAGCGTTAGTGGTCTGTTCGAACAAACCGCCAATGCGACTCTGTTCCATTCAACGAATTTCAGCAAGTAGACGCTTTTGTCTAACTAAAGCCTTAACACCGTATCAAATTTCAAGCTGAGCTTGCGCTACAAGGTTTGCGAGGAATCGCGTTCCTTTTTTTGGGTTATCCGGTATTGAAAGAGAAGCGAAAAATTGTGCGACACGTTGCTAGGCACGTTGCCAAGAGGAAGCAAAAGGCGTTGTTCCAAACCCAATCTTGGGTGACGTGAACTGGAATATCAAAGCTACCTGCCGCCAACGTTCAAGCAACGCTGCAGACACACAGTCAATGATCATTATAAGAAATGCAGAAATATGCTTATTCATATCATGGAAATGAGTTAAAGAATTTACTGTAAATTTCAATTTTCTTGCAGTAGACAAGATCCCTGAAGAACACAGAAACTAATAAACTCTTTTATTAAACGAATGGATAAAGTATTAACTTCCCAGGTGAACTGATAAACTTCTTAAATCAACAACCTAGTATTGACCCTGTCCCTAATCACATGGCAAATATCTTTAATGACTATTTTTTATAAACTGGCAATCAATTGGCAACCCTAAACTTAACCTTGTATTAAGCAACATCTGCACATGAAAAACTCCTTTGCCATAAAATCCTCAGTCGCCAGTGCAACACAATTACATGGCCTAGACACAATTATCAAAACTTTAATAAATCTGGGATGCCTTTGCGACCTATTTTGTCTCTTATTGAATCTTCCACTTATATATTATTAAAAAAGGTGCATGAGGAAGTATTAGTGCCTTTCGACGTTGCATACTTGCTTACGAAAGTACTTGTTGAGTTGACAGTGGCTATAGTTAAACAAAGGTTGTTGCCTTGCGACGACTTGACTAACTGCACTAAATGGCCTGTTGATAATGTACAGGGTGTGCATAAAGTCTGGACACACAGGGATTTTCACTATCTGTTTTGTTTGTTTAAGATATGTTTCCTCCTCAAAGATTTATTTTTTTAAAAGATGATGGCTCTGTCCGAAGAAGAACGGATAGTATTGGTACTTTTAGGAGAAAGATGGCCTCAGACTTTGTGTTTTTTATCATGTACCCAGACTTCATAGACACCCTGTATGTGAGGGCCTATGTTTGTATTAAGAATCGACCCATTTCCCTTTTCGTGTAAGTTATTTTCAGGAAATCTTTGTTACTACAATGGGTTCACGGTATCGTGCACTGTGGCGTATCTCGTAATAGAATATGTACAGTAGAAAACCGTGCTCTGGGTGAATTTTGGGAAGCAAACCAGTGTGTGGTAACCCAAGTAGTATTACTGTATTACTCGAATTAAATTATTCGCTACTTGTTTTTGAAAGGCCTGAGTCTCTTCCCGTTGCCCTTGCACGTTTCGTGGACATTCATATTTATCAAAATGCTTTCCATGACTTCTGTGATGTCTGCTTGTATGCATTGACGCAATACATTCCGCATTCCGTCGGCTTGGGAATGTACGTAAGTTGCCACTGAAGCTTTCCAGATCCCGTTGAATCAAAACATCAACGCCCTAGAGCACAAATCTTGACACCGTTTTGGTACTTAAAATATGCAACCTTTTTCTGAAAGATTTTTTATTTCAGAATGTCGAATTAGCAGCAGTATACTTTAATTTGAGCTTTTTTAAATGCAATTGTACTGTTGTTTATTAAGGTGACATATTCTTACTTGTCCTTTAGCATTCGAAAACTGGAGTGGTTTGTTCGAACAAACCGCCGATGCGATTCTGTGTCAGTCAACGCATTTCAGCTAGTAGAAGCTTTTGTGCAAAGCCTTCCCTACTTATCAAATTTCAAGATGAGCGTATGTTGAAAAGTTTGTGGGGATCGCTTTTCTCTGTTGTAGTGATTCCGAATTAAAAGAGAAGCAAAAATATTTGCCACGCGTTTCTAGGCGCGTTGCCAAGTGGAAACAAAAGCCGTTGTTCCAAACCTAACTTATGAAAACGTGAACCTCAATGGCGCCAAAATATGTAAACATGATTACCATTGAAAGAGTGAAATGAACGTTTGTGGTAAATGTAACTCATTTCTGTGAACCGTGTAAATGCATTTCAAAATTTTCTTTAAAATATGTTCGTTTTAGCATGATGCATCAAAAATAGCGTGGCCATCAAAAATAGCATATATGAATACTTTTCTCAAGTCACGATGAAATCTGTTGTTTTTGTGATAATTTCTGAAGCGTAAACAGCTTTACAAATAATTTTTTTTAATGTAGGTAAAATTTCAAGGCCTTAATGTTTTTCTGAACCAGATAAATCGTTCCGTAAAATTTTCAAAACAACAATTGTTGCTCGCTTTCCTCACTGCTGCGCTCCACAGACGCACTTGAATAATCTTTTTCAAATGTCTCCTTAACTGTGAGGTTGTTTTGCCATATGGCATTTTCACATTGCGAAAGATTTCTCAAGCAGATGCAGATATCTTCATGTTTTGAAGTAAGCCTTAATCCGTCAATAAAAACCAATTCTTCCCAAAAACACGGCGAAGTACTATATATGATGCAAGAAAAACTTCCTTTTAATTTTGGTATTGCCATAATGGACCTTAGTTTCTGAGAATATTTGTAGAACTAACTAATGCTGCAACGCGAAATTTCTGAACAACCTAATCATTATGCAACAATGCGTGCCGTAACCACTCTTTACTTGCAGATTCTGCATGAGTTAAATATTTGAAACTGGCGCTACTAATCCCTTGAGAACGAGCTAGGCTCGAAGGGCATGCCGGAAGACGTCAACGCCCATCACTACGTTTCTGCATTCACCACTGGCTGAAGCAACAGGTGCCAGTGATGAGGCTTATACAGTGATACCAATACAAATACAGGTGTAAAATGGGAGGTATCCAGCCAAGCACAAGCATTCAGTCGGAATGAGACACAGAAACTGTGAAACAGGATGTGAAACCTCAAAACAATTATGGCGAAAGAGCTACTTTGACTGCTCAAACTGAAACTGCAGAGCTTGTTCACTATGCAGTAATCTGTCTTACTAGATGTGGTGATTGCAGCTTTCGTTCATTAAAACGTATTTCAATAATGACATCGTAAGAGAGGTTTTGATCTCATATCCCTGCGCAAGACGGCTTCACTGCGTTCAATTCTTTGCATGCCTGAAAAAGTAACAAAAACTTCAATAATAATGTATCTTGCAGTCGCAATCACTTGGATGCGTTTTACTTGGCGTATTTTGGAAGGAGCAACACGTTTGCTCATGAGCGAGGTATATGTGCGCCATTTCATTTTCGGAGCTGAGGCAAGCGAGTCGCAACGTGATCCTTCATCCCTTGTTGTTTAAGGCGTTTGTGCCCCCAAACATATGTTCACAGTGTTTTGCTTTAGGAAATTGCATATTTTGGATGCTGCTTCTTCAGCACAGGTATGTGGAAAGGTATGAAATAAGTGGGCCATGTGTTTGGTAAAATATTTAACCATGACGTTTTAGGTAGGTTCACCTGTGGAGATTAGAAAACCCGCTCCCGCCAGCCAGGCACTATTTGCACAAATCCGTGTCAATATCGAACGTTTTTGCATCGAAGGCAGCAAAAAACTCAATGATCATGGGCCACTCAAGGCTTTATAAAGTTTTCATGGAGCGTGTTTGGAGAGTGTCAGTATCGTCATTTTTTTCTTAGCGCAAACTGGTTGACGTTATGCCATTTGTCCTAAGTCCTAAGGTAAATTTGGGAAGCAACCCAGTGTGTGGAAACCCAAGTAGTATTACTGTGTTACTCGAATTAAATTATTCGCTACTTGTTTTTGAAAGCCCTGAGTCTCTTCCAGTTGCCCTTGCACGTTTCGCGGACATTCATATTTATCAAAATGTTTTCCATGACTTCTGTGATGTCTGCTTGTATGCATTGACGCAATACATTCCGCATTCCGTCGGCTTGGGAATGTACGTAAGTCGCCACTGAAGCTTTCCGAATCCCGTTGAATCAAAACATCAACGCCGTAGAGCACAAATCTTGCCACTGTTTTGGTACTTAAAATATGCAACTTTTTTCTGAAAGATGTTTGATTTCAAAATGTCGAATTAACAACAGAATTCTTTAATGCGAGAGTTTTTAAATGCAATTTTACTGCTATTTATTAAGGTGACTTATTCTGACTTGTCCTTCAGCATTCCAAAACCGGGGTGGTCCATTCGAACAAACCGCCGATGCGATTCTGTGTCAGTCAACGAATTTCAGCTAGTAGACGCTTTTGTCCAAAACCTTCCCTCCTGATCAAATTTCAAGTAGACCCTACGCCATCTGTCTGTTTCGTCGCTTTTGTAATTTCCATCTTGTTATCTCCCTTTGATTTAATACGAATCAGGAAAGACCAGTGCCACGAGGTTCGAAAAAACAAATGAACCCCGCCATTGGTTCATAGAGGTATGACAATATGACATGAGACATCAATCTTATCCGAGACACACAAACTGCAGCTCACTGGCTTGCCTGACCGCAAACAACATTTTTGTTTCAACTGTCAGTCATTCATTTGAAATTCCTTCGCTATACACCAGATGGACCACACGGCGTTTTGTTGGAATGCGGCGTGGAACCACTACACGTCATCGTCTTTCAGGCTGTTGTTCTGAAAAGGTTGTGTTGCTTTTTACTGAAATATTATTTCTTGTGTGATAAGAAGTCTTTGTGTGAAAAGCAAACATGAGTGGACAGGTAGGACTTGCATCGTCAGTTACCAAGTATTCATTGTCATGGCAAATCAATCCTTTCAAAAGTTGCACCAGTTTTTGGATGTGCCTGGATTTCAAATTATATATTGAAAGTTGCTCATAAAAAATAACCAGTGTAGACGTTTCTTTATCAACATGGGAAGATTCTGGAGCTGAATAGCCAACAAACGGCTTGCACAGAGTGACTAACTTTAAAGCGATGCACTAAGTGAACATATATCGTCGATATTCCCGCTACTGCACTGCGCGAATCTTTTGATTTACGACTCAATAGACATTCGAAGGGCTTGAAAAAGTTCAGAGCGATTTGTTGATGGGAAGAGATCGTGAAATCGATTGATGGATGAGCAGTGTTTAGCTTTTGAAGAAAAACTGGTAGATGATAAAATGGATGCCGAATTTGCGCATTTAACCCAAACTAACCTCGCGCGATAAAAACGCTGGAAACACTGCTCGTTACTGCGTCAAAGTAGTAACTGCGGATCCGCCTGGCATGACGCGGCTCGGAAAAAAGGCTGGGTTTGTCAGTCAGACGACAGCAACCTCGTAGCCTAGCAGATATGTTTCAGGGCTGGTATGCCAATGCTTTTCGGTTCTACTCTCAGCTTTACGACTTTGGTTTTGGTAGAAGTAGTTGCACAAGTATCCACACTCTTCTCTTCATATTTTCCGTTTTGCTTTACATTTGGGCTTTAAGTTTAGCAGATAGGTTTAGGGGTTAGGCTTAAGGTTTAAAAGTTTAGGTTTATAACGGAATCAGCCGATTACAGCACAAACGTCCCTCCGACCCTACCTTGTGGCAGAAACGAACAGTGTTTCCAGCTTTTCTATCGCGCGAGGTTACCTTAGGTCAAATGCGCAAAATTGGCATCCATTTTATCATCTACCAGAAAAACTGTCCAATGTTTAACAAAGAGATTGGCAAAGTACTTATCAAGTAAAACAATTTAGGCGACTTCTGCTACGCAAATTCAATTGTCTTTAAGTTTTTCGTTACTTATGAATACTACCACAAAGTGACGTGTTTATGACTTATACGAACTTCTCAACCTGATGCAGCTTATTGTGCTCTCTCCTCGATCTACTACACACACATTGAAATGAAATTTTACTTTTATTTGACAAAAGGTGACAGTATGGAGTGTCAAACGTAAAATGCACACAAATGAAGTCAAATCTGCGGGTACACAAATTTCCATAACTAAACATTGTGCACATTAACGGCGTCCGCTCGACCATATCAAAGCTAATCTGGGAGTTTCTGTAGATAACGCAAATACCCAGCCGAGAACGGGAGGATAAAAGCCACAGATTTTCCAACATAAACAAAGCTCAACTTAAGATTGTAAGTGTGAGACAAGGTTCCCAAGCAAAACAAGTACAAACAGCAAAGCAAAGTTTGTCTTGATGTTGGTCGACAAATTCGTCGTGTTGCAAAAGATATGAAACAGTAACTAGAACATGGTGATAATTATGCGTTCAGTCCTTGTTGCCAAAGTGCACACGACATGTGTCTGCAAAATGTTTTGCAAGTTCGCTTGTGGTTTACGTCATATTAGGTATTCAATGCTTCACCCCTTAGACATCAAGTACATTCATTTAAGTTGTTAACCCTATAACGTCCGCCCCGTCCACTGTACTGGCCGGTACGTTTTTGGCTATGACTCGCCAGCTGCTAAAGCTAGAGAGGTGTTTAAACCATCTACGGACTCGGCAAGACGTCTAATTTCGACTGAAAAAACACATTGTCAGTTTTGGGCTTGGGGTTCTCTTGGGGGGACGTCACAAGTAGGGGGGATTTTGTTCTTTTATGACCAGCTTTACTCGGCCCTGGGCGACAATCCAATGAGCCAAATTTTTGACTCAAGTTTTTTTGGAAACTAGACTATCATCCGAGTCTTTAAAGCTCTTGAAGGCTTTTTAGCATATCTGAAGCCAAAATTCTGGCCCAAAAAACAAAATTTGGTCAAAATTTTTACCCTCACAAACGCTAATCTGGGGTGCATTACACCCATATTATATATGGACATAACTCGCTGCCAGAATATGCCCGAGAGCTGTTCAAGCGCTAGAAACGCTAGGAAGTCGATCAAGAGCTCTAAAGACTCGTGTTACAGCTAGAATCCAAACAAACTTTGAGCCATTAAATGGTCTCATTCTTTGGGCGATGACGTCATGAAAGAAAAATACAAAAAACAAAACATACCCCAATCCTGACGACATTCAACGAAAACCCCAAACCCAAATCTGAAACGTTTTATTTTCAGTCTGAACTACAAGACTTCACAAGTCTTTTGAGGGTTTGAATTGCTCTCAAGCATACGCTGCTGCTGAAATATCACTGCTCAAGCTATCCGTTAGAGGGCGACTCACGTTTTTCTTGCAATTTTTTGATTTTTGTGAAAAATGGGGTCTCTGAGTCATAATTCTGATTCCAGATATGCTAGAAAGTCAACCAACGGCTCTAAAGACGCGATTGATCGCCTTGTTTCCACAGAAAGTTTAAGTCAAAAAATGGCTCATTTTATTGGCGCCCAGAGCCAGGTAAGTTTGGGCAAAGATGGAAAAACATGGCCTTATTGTGACGTCACCAACCGAAAACCCCGAACCCACTCAAATATTTTTTTTCAATCACAATGAGGAGACTTGTCGAATCCGTAGATTGTTTGAACAGCTCTCTAGCTCTAGCGGCTGGAGATTTCTGGTCAAAAAAGTGCCGGCCGCTGTAGTGGTTTGCATTTCATCACCACATCTCTAAATATTCGCCATCCATTAATTAAGAATGATTAGGACACAATTGATTTTTTAAGCTAGTTCAAAAATTTTTAGTTGAAGTCTAGAAGCCTATTCTGGGTGTTTGCGAGAAAATATTTTTTCGACTAGTTTGCCATCAATGTGAATCACAATTTGAAAATTCTGTGTCTTACACTGAATGTAAATTATCAGAATATTATGCCCCCCTGCACAAATGTAAAGCTCCTCTATTGAAGACTCTGTGGCGACGGTTCTGACTACGTTATCGTCCGTCACGTGGTTGATCTTGAAAATGATATTGTTCTTTACTTTTTCATCGTATGAGCACTTCTTTCAATCCACTGCTAGGCCCCTGAACCTTAGGACTACTTTCCATATTGGGTTGATAAATTGGGCTGTAGAGGACAACATGATCACCGATCAGTTCTTCTCCACCACACTCAAAAACCGCAGAAGGGGTCATTTTCAATTTGTGTAAGCAGTGTTTTTACTGAATCATTAATTCATGGGCTTCGGAAGGATTTTTTCTATTGGGGCTAACAGTGGATTTTTCCAGTGGTAGCCAAGGATTTTTCCAGAGTGGTAAAAATGGTGAAATTTGAATTTACCTACTCGAAACTAAGCAAAGGACCCTTTTTCGATAAAAGAGTTAGTAGGAAAATGTCAAACTTAAAAAGCCAAAAGGGACCTGTGCTCCCCATTCCGACGTCCATGCTTTATTTTCTATGTACGTCAAAGTCTTCATGTGAAAACAAACATGAGTAGACATAAAAGACTTGCATCATCTCTTGCCACGCTTTCCTGTCAATGACACATCAATCCTTTTAAAACTGCGGCAGGTTTTGGATGAGCCTTAAGATCAATGCATGTGTTAAAGGTTGCTAATAAGAAATAATCACTGTAGTGGTTTCTTTCTTAAAACATGGAAGAATGCTGGAACTCAACAGCCAACAAGTGGTTTGCGCTGACAGTGATTAATTAAGACACGCATTAGGATAGTATTATCTGTTGTCTCTTCTGCAAGGGGAGCAATTCCAAAGATTTGCGGCCTAGGTGGAATTCAAACGTATGCGAACACATACAAAGCAATCAGCTATGAAAGACATTTCGTGAGATTGATTGATGGATGAGTGGCCTTTTTGCTTTTAAAGAGAATCTGCCCACAATTAACCACAGGAAGGCAAAGTGTTTCTTAATTGAAGCAACCGCTGGTGCGGAATTATTCTTCATATCTTCGGTCACATGTGAACAAGACCGCAAGGTGCTTGAACTTCTGATGCAGTTTGTCTCGACCTGATGCAGTTTGTCATCTCTTCCACACGCTATGAAAAAAAATTACACTTTTGTGCGACATAAACGGACAGCATTGAGTACCCAAAAAAATATTTACACACATGAAACACATTTTCCATGCACAAATCAACATTGGACAAATTAAAGGTTGTCAATCTACCAAAACAAGGCTCGTCTAAGTGTTCTTGAAGATTTGCGCAAATCAGCAAACGAGGATGTGACGATAAAAGCCATACATTTGACGAAACAAATCTCGCTTATATTGTAATTTAAGATTGTGTGCGTGATACAAGGATCCCAAGCAAAGCAAGTGTGAACAACAAAGCAAAGTTCGTCTTGATGTTGCTCGACGTGTTGCAACGATCTTGCGACGAGTTGCGACCATCTGAAACAAAAAATACGACATACGTGACAACAATGTGTGTAGTTTGTTGCGTTCACAAAATTTGGTCACATTCACCTCTCGCTTAAAATAGTGGGATGCTTTTTTGTCTCCAAATACTTTGCAATGCACGTGTCTGCCAGCAATGAACAAATGTCAGTTCCCATGCAGGAATAATCATATCGGCTCAAACTGCATTCCGAAACACATGATTGGACGCATTATTCTCATCCTGCTTAAATTTTTTTAAATCATTACAGTGCTGCACTGCACCATGACTATCGTGACGCATTTTCCCTTTGAACTAGCACGAATATTTCCAATATTTATGAACACTACCAAGGTTTTCTTGTGACGAAGTTTAACCAAATTCTTCCGGTAGCTTGAACTTGCTTACAAAGAATTTTGCTTCCATCATGTAAACGCATTGAGCGTATTCTACCTTATAGTCAGAGCAACAGACTTTTACTTAGTTTTGTTAAGTGCTCCCTATAAACTGAAGAAGCTTCACCCTCTGGAAGCCCTTTGCAATCATCATACTGTGCTATACTTAATCAAGCCATACATATCATTTTATGTTGTTTGTTTTAGTTCTCCCTGCTAGTTCTTTTTTGTTTTCATGTTGTTTCAGGACGCTGAAGATTAGCAACCACCATCTTCGACTCATCTGAGGCAGTACCATTCCCCAGCAATCATCCAGATGGTCGTCCACATATCCAAGCAGCGGTTTTGCCGTCATTCAACTCACCCTGTACAAATTGTTTTTGAACTTTTGTTTGCATGGATCAAATAGTTTATAGTCACCCGGATGGATATCAACTTTGGCTGGGTTTACACTCCTTCCGTCCAGCCTAATTGCCTGAGGAACTGCGTTGCACCCCAACAACCGGTTGCGACCCAGCACTCCATGCTCAACTGCAAGGATAATCCTGCAAACACCCTTATTTGGCAGCATCACTTGTTATCTCTCTTTCCACATGGCTTCTTCATTCACTGTATTGTGGAAATGTATTTCATTGTTACTATTTCTGGGGACACCTGACTGGATTTTTTCGTTGCCCCAGCAGCCTGTTGATTTTGGAAAAGGCAAATACATTATTTTGTTATTTCCAACAAATTACAACCACTCACTGGTATTTAATCATGTTGCCGAATACAAAAAGGCAAAAGCTAACACAGGATCTTATAAAGCCTTCGACACCGAGACTCACAAAAACCTGTCTACAGACTTATTCAGCGATTCAGAGTAAGATATGTATCCAGACTCCATAATTACAGTTTGAGGTCAGTTGTGTTGTTTCCAAATCAGGGAATAAGTCTCAATCGTTACCTGGTTGTGGTGTGAAAGAACTGAAGTAGCATTTCACTGCTCAAATTAATGCCTCTACTCACAACTAAAAATTCGACCCAGCAGTTGGAGAGTTGTTGCATATATCATAAAGGACATGCTGTTATCACTTGTCGCTTGTGGGCATAAAAATCACCTTTACACGATCGCCGCACTTTTAGGTGAGTCTGGGCTTTCTGTAGTTACGTAAAAATTTTAGGGAAATATTGCTCCCAAAACTAAAATTTTCGTTCTTTGCTATCAGGAAACGGTGTTAAAAGCAAACCAAATGATGAAATGTGCAACTAAAAATTCCTACTTGCACAAATCTAACTGAGGCAAAATTAAATACATTGATCAAATGTTTCATGAACTCCTCAAGTGAATAATTTCCCCGACAAAGTTGAGGTTAAAAGCATTTTACCTGTGCTGCAAAAATACGCAGTTGATCCGAAGGCTGTAACGCAACCATCTCCTGGTGCATTGCTACAGCCTCTGACAATCGCTGAAGACGTGAGAGTACCAACTGTAAAATAATACATGCTTGTGCTGTGATTGACGCAAAATAGCCGATTTCAGCACTGTCTGTGCACACTGCACCAGTAACAAAAATCAGCACGCATTGATGTTATTTAATGGAAATCGATTTCGCCATACGGCATCTTCAGTCCAAGTAAA
>JGI24021J15306_10004905_pt1 | contig 15732 bp, 6 predicted proteins | sample Ectturendosymbi1_FD_15306 | JGI IMG/M metagenome (IMG submission 15306)
TGAAAGAGAAGTTGGAGTTACACATGGCAGTGCATAATTGCGAAATATTTATGCACGACGGGGCGCCATGCCATCGGGCAAAAATCGTCATGGACTTTCTCAAGATGCAAAATATCAAATTGTTGGAATGGCCGGGAAATAGCTTAGACCTTAATACAATTTAGAATTTCTGGGCAAAACTGAAGAATAGAGTTGCTAAGAAGCATCCAACCAGTCTTATGTCGCGTATTAAGACCATCAAGTCATCCTGGGTTTTGGACAAGCCCACAGAGCTGTGCCGAAACCTTATCGAGAGCATGCCAAGACGGATCAGGACAGTGTTAGAGGCCAAAGGAGGACATAAAAAGTACTGAATGTTGATATTTTTTATGTAAAATGGATAATAATATAAATTCGACGACTATCTATGAAAATTATAGATCGGAAACACCTGTGCACTTTCATTACGCTACAACATAGGTTCCCAACCTTTTTTGAAGCTGGCACCCCTTTCATAAATATAAAGTTGCATTCGCTCCCCTTTTTAGAAAAGCAAAGAAATCACGGAAACAGTGCAATTTTGCAATATCTTCATTTTTTAAATTATTACTTGTAACCAGGCCCGCAATCAGGGGGAGACCAGGCAATTATCTCCCCAAGTTTTTGAAAACAAATTTGGTTGTTATGCAAAAGCATTTCCCACGCGACAATATCAGCTAGTTGCGACCCTGCTCATAACGTTAGGCCCACTGAAGTCACAACAGAAAGCGCTCAGCGTACTATTTAACTTCCATGTCTTACTACTCATTAGAAACCAAGCTAGTGACTTTTTGCTGCTTCTCTGAGATTATCCACTCATACCTTGACACACACTTATTCATAGCCACGCACAAATCGTTCAAAGGGTTCAAACGATTCTGATACTTGTTTTTTTTCAAATGAAGTGGAAAGGAAAATCCAGATTCGAACAAATATGTTATTTCAAAGGGCACTAGAGTAAACACGATTTTGTACTCAATTTTTGGTAACTTTGCATGGTTGAATACCAGAAACTTTCGAGTATTGTAGTATCAAGCAACAACATTGACATAATTGCGCCATAAACATTTAAAAGTCACAATCGCATCACCGGCAATCTTCAGCGTGGTAACCGCAGCGCAGAGTTGTAAGTCGGACTGGGCTTTCAGGTCGTGCCAAGTTCGGACTTAAATTGGTCAAAATGTTTCTGGCCTGCACACGAAATTTTTCACATTGAGGGACGTGTTTGCCACCAGTTACTGTTGAAGCAATCAAGTTGATTAAATCTTCAATAAAAAATGATGTAATTGTGAACTATATAGTCACAATACTTTGCTATGCCACCAATACCCTGCAGTGGCCCACCCCGTATTTAATTGATTGTTAGCCACCCGTGAGTGCGCTTGAACATAGCTTACTTAAGCCTCTGAGATATTTTCGCGTACTAGCACGTTTCGCGTTTTTGGCAACCCTTGTAACATAGGCATGGCCAGGAAGCCATTCCCCCCCGAAATTTTTAGCGTATCTAGTCATTTTGTGCTTTGAGTAGCGGCGTCCCAAAAAAAACACTGCTGCTCGCCTAAAATCAAGCATTTTGGCACCCCCAAAAACTTTTAGGCTGGCTACGCCACTGCTTGGTAATTATGTTTACACCACTACAACTGCCTTTTGTTCATCATACTCTTTCCAGTGACGGATGTGCACGTGGTGCTGAAGAGAATAGAAAGGCAAAAGGAGGGTTTGTTTGATAAAACAAAGCCAAGGAAAGACTGGCCATCATCTATACCTTTCGATAAGGTAAAGAAATAAAAAATGTAAGACGCCCTTGATTATTATATGCCGCATGATATGATAAAAAAAAACTTTATAAGCCGCAGCTTACAATCGCATAAATGTGGTGTCTTGACTCACTAGGTAAATTATGATTTCGTGTCTAAATCAGGCTTCAAAAATAAATGTCGCGATAGGGCTTGTGATTTTGTGTTCGGTCTCCATAATGAAAGGGTCGCAGGTTGGACATAGCTGCTCTAGACCCAACCGCTAGATGGAAGTATTTTGCTCAAGATTTTATTGGAAACTATGCTAAAATCTAAGTCTTTTGAGTCTTTGATCTGCTTTCTAGCGTTTCTGGTTTGAAAGTTAAAATAAAATTACTTGTTTTTATAAAATTATCAAATTTTGGAAAAATTACCAATATTATGTTTTTTGTCCAAAACTTTTAAACCAGAAATGTTAGAAAGGCAATCAAAGACTCAAAAGACTCTTATTTTACCCTAGTTTTCAATACAAAATTGAGCGAAATGCTTTGATTAAGCTGCTGGGCCCTAGGCTTGGTAAACTGAACCAAAATGGCAAAAAATCTACTAGAATCCTGCCTGGTGCAAGTTGAACTGCACTGGTTGCGGGTACCTGTGTTTGTGTGGTGGGTACGGGAACCTGCACTGCTTTGCGTGCGTGGTTGAACTTGCTGCAGGGCGGGCGCAGGTTGAGAAATTCTTTGTGTAGGTAACTGAGTGTTGAGCCAAAGCACCTGAACTTAATCAGCTCAAAAATCTCATAACACGGGGACGTACAGCACTAGCGTTGTTTGCCAGCATTGCTCTTAGGACAGTACGCCTGCAGCAATTATTACATTATGATGTAACAACGCTATGTTGCGAAACGTTAGCTCAGACTCTTGCCATGTGGTGGGCAAGTGAACATTTTCCAATGCTACCGTCGTACTGGGTGAGGAATAATTCAGTCTAGCAGCACTTCCAAATGGATAAAACAACGTTTAACGCACAGCTAGTCACAACTGAACTGAAATGTGTTTTTTATCACCTCAAATCTGTTGACTGCGAAAGATTAGATCTATGGAAAGTTTTGGTTTGGTTGTCAATGAAAAAGAATGAGTAGCTTGATCATGCTGCTTGTTAGACTTGTCTTCAGACGTTATGAGTAGGGCAAGTTTTTCAGCTTTTTTTACACCTTCCAACAACTTCAAAGTGTTAGGAAGCACTTGGATTTTGTCTGAAACTACAGCTGAAACGATATGAGAGAAACCTGACAATTACTTTTATTAACCCTACACGTGACAACCTTCTGAAAATGTACTGCTGTTATTTTTTACTTTTCCCACAGTTAAGCCATTGTGTTTTTCACATACTATCCCACTGTGCTGATTAGTCTATAATGCTTTTGTTTAGATATTTGTTCAGATCAATTATTGCAACTAAAACCTGGCAATGATATCTCATTTTGTATGGTTTTGGCATTTGTTTTTTTGGTTTGTTATGTGAGTGATAAAGTAGTCAGCTTGAGTGATAATAATTCCTAAGCGTAATGTTGCTTAATGTAAACATTTTCTTTAGGATATCTTTTGTTGATTTATAACAAAGAAACTTCATGACAGTGTGCTTCAAAATGCACTCATTAAGCTTCCGGCTGGTTCTGGTTCACTTAAAAAAGATTTTGTTCTAGCTCTTTCGATTGTTGAGATTTTGCACTTTTCTATTTTTTGGGTTGTTTCCATGGAAATGCTCATAGAGGAGGCGTCAAAACAACAATTGATTCAACTTTTTTTGTCATTTTTGTGAATGATGAGTCCAACTGCCACGTTTGACCAACTTACATAGAGATCTGAGACATACGCCCAAAATTGGTACGGCCTAGCAGACGCGGACAGAGTAATGTACAACAAACGTGGAGGCTGTGCGGACAGCAGACGGAAGCTGCTGATGCGGTGCGGACAGCGGGCACCGATTTTCTGTCCGTGCCATCTCTAACAGACACTTCACACTTGACCAGGTTAACCGTACTGCTAGTATCGTGTATTCTCTGGACTAAGCTAGATACAGTTCGAGTGGAAAAATAATCCCAGGAGAGCTTTTGTTGCTGGTGGCAAAAGAAAATTATATTATGTATGACTGATTGTGATATAAGTAGCTGGTTTTTATTTTTGTTAAAGCTGTTTAGCATTGCAATTTTACTACTATCCAAACAAAGAATGAGTGAAGACCTGTCATGTCAAGCATCGAGTTTGATGCATCATCAGGAAGCATGTGTTGAATCTCCACCAGCCAAGAAACAAAAGTTGGAGACTGTGCCAACTTCATCAGAAAAGCTTGAAGAAAGGTTGAACCACATTTTAAAATGCAGCGTAAGTATGTTGTTTGTCATTTGTTTGTCACAAAGTGAAGCAGGTAGCAAGATATTGTTTTAAGACACTGGTACTGTTCTGGAAAACTCATACTGCATCCTTTCTTTATCCATGTACATTTTATATAATGCTGTTTATGAATGCATGAACTTTGGTGTTTCACCAATAGTACTGTGTTTGTTGTTTGAAACAATCTATAGCCTTTCTCAAATGGAAATATATCTCGGTTTTGCGTAGATTGTTTCTATATTATCCTTGTTTAGGTCAATAAAAAACTGCTGTGCAAACAAATTTAATTAAGGTTTAACATCCACAAACAGTTAAACAGCATTTGACACACTTTTTTGTGTTTTGCTAACACTATCAGTGTTTCTTGGTATTTCCTAATATGTTACTCACATGTATGTTGTTATTTCTGTGTCACACATAATTTAAAAATAACTCAGGCTGTGAGTGTCATTATAAACTCAATAAAGTAGGATATTTTAATATAATTCTTGTGGTAACTCACATCGACTTTGTCATGTGCAATAGTTAACATTTTGCTAACTCCTTTGAGGGTGTTTTGAAAAGTGCTGTAATTACTACCTTGCCGAATGTATCTACAAGTTTACAAGGATTGACCTTGCCAACTGCGAAGACATTTAAAAAGGTTTTCAGTATAAAATTCAGTAAAATCTCACTCAAAATTCAGTATAAACTCACTTTACTACCACCATCAAAATAATAGTTCTATTATTTTGATGGTGGTAGTAAGTGAGTTTATACTGAATTTTGAAAGACTGTTTTGGTCTCTCAAAACACCCTTGAAAAAGCAATGTGTATATACAGTATATGGCAATGCCAGCACAGCAATATTTATTGCATCCCAAATTTAACGTTAAGCAGCCCGTTAGAAGATGTCAGATTACCTCATGAAGAATTTTGTTTCAAGGATTGCAAAAACAAATTTAGGTGTCTTTTAGTGATGCTCTAAATATGCAGGTTTTGTGTGCTACACTGGTATTTTTTATTGGATAAATAGCTCTTGTGTGGCATTGTGTACAAATGTTGTTTGCAATATAAGACAATTGGACAAAACTGCACTCTATAATGGATAGATGTGTTGAAAATAGTTCTTATTTTCACTAAAACATTTCTGTCATTTGTACCATAATTTCTATTAAAAATTATAACAGTATTAACTAGTCTATATTTTAAACATTATGATCAAATCAACATTTTTTCAGTCATTTAGAAATATTCAGTCTAAGACCAGAAAACAACCTAGTGTCGAACTGTTTTAGTCCTTGCTATCAGTTAAGCGTTTTTCTCGATTCAAAGCAAATCTTGTGCTTCACATCTCTTGTTGCATAAACAGCTTGCAAATTACCTCAGCTGATACACGCTGCCCCAAAAAGGTAGTGCTGGTAACAAAAGATTTGTTTGACAAAATAGATTGATTTGTAAGAGTAGATGGTGGAAAAAGTATTTTTTTGCATTTGAGATTCTTTCAATTAATGAATCAAAAATAATGTTGCATCGTAACAACTCAACTCGCAGTGTTGGGCCGTATATGCTTATTTTGAAGTGCACTGCGTGTCATATTGAAGTTTTTCTGTTACATTCTGTTTTTACCTATAGCACACCTAACATGTATAGTAATTTAAATCTATACTAAACTATGGTCAGTCATGGTTTACAACTGAGACTAAGTCAGTGGTAATTATGATTGCTAAAATCTCCCAAAAAGTTTTTAGCGATCATAATTATCACTTTGCTATTTTTACCAAAAAAATGATTGGAAATGCAAAGTTTTGTTGCAGTAATTAATACCTAGCACCTTAATGATGGCTTCTTTGCTTGTTTGTAAATGTACCTTTGGTATGTGATAGGTGTGCCTAGATCTACCTGCGTCAGCATGCATGCAATGCTGTCATGGCCATCTGATGTGTATTGGTTGCTACCATCACTTATTGGCAGATGCCAGACTCAAGGATGAACAGGTAAGTGTTACTTACTCTGGTGCATGATCAACATTTTTCAAACCAATGCATGGTGTTTTTCTGTAGCTTTTTGATGTTTTGCAAGAGCACTTTTTGGAAGAAGTAGGTGATATTTTTTAACTGACAAATTGCCCCTTTCTGTGGAAGTGTACAACATCACGGCATTTACTTGAATTTGTAACTTTCACCTGTGGTGTCCTTGTTGCTTTGTCAGCCAAGACAAAATTAGTACTTTGCTATCCATTTTATCAAAACTCCACCAAAATGGTGGAGTTTTTATAACAGTTTTAATAAATCAGAAAGGTCCGTTTATAATCGCAAAGTTGTGTTTATATTTATAGCAGTATTAAATCATCAATCATAAAGTTGCATTGACCAACATGTATGTCTTGAGTTGAGCATTGCAGATTTGAATTTATTCCTAACGAAAAAAACAAGTTATGGCAAACACAATAAAGCAAAATGAAAACATTTAGAATTTCCAAGTAGAAGTTACCTTCTGGATCAGAAGAAAAAACAAATTTGAAGTTGACATTTTGTAAAGCTTGTTGGACTCTGCTGCATGCAACCAATATTTTGCATATATGCAAAAATACTGATAAGTTCAATTAGCACTAAAGGCACTTTTTTGAAACAGCAGCCTAACTGGTGCATATATCAATCTGTATCTTTATTTGCTGCATTGTGGTTACTGGAAAAAAATTGTTACCTTGCTACTTTTTCTTTATAAGGGCACACGTAAAAATACGTTTTCTATCATCACTTTCAATACTGACATTCTATGTGGGTCACTCGATCTATGTATTGCATTGGTTCTATGTAAATCAGAGTATGCTATAGTCATCCACGTGGATCTTCTTTCTACAGTGGGCAACTGTGTGTGATTGCCATGCACATTTATACAAAATCGCAATACAAAATTGGCAACCAGTGAGCTCATTAACGGGTGGTTATGTAATTTGAAAAATGATTAATAGTATACTTGTATGCACATTAGTAAAACAACGAGTGTCCAATCTTCAAGAGAGAAGTCCGTCAATCACCACGAATCTCAGCCCGCTGTAGCCCTTTAATCACTTCAGCTATAGTTCACATTGTCTTTGCTTCTGCTGGAAGAAGTAAAAAATAATCTGCTTGTTATATGTATGTTGATGTTATTTTGTGTGACACAATATTAGAAAAACATTAGCTTAGGTTTTAAGATCATTGTGAATTAAATAAGGTATGATAAGTCAAAACGTAGTGGCTTTTTGTTATTTTTGCAAAGCGAGCTTTATAAAAAAGCTTTGGGGGTAATCACTGTTCAAGTGCCTGTGCCAGCACAAGTTGTTTTCGTAATGCATGAGATGCCGACGAGGCTTTGCTGGTAGACCCACCTCGCCGTTTGACTTGACTCTGTCTTCTTCAGGCCACATGCCCATCCTGCAGAGTGGACATCACTCGAAGCTCCTGCAATCGCAACCTCGCCGTAGAGAAAGCAATCTCGGAGCTGCCAGTCGAGTGCTCCTTCTGTTTCAAGCACTTCCCCAGATGTCAAGTGTCGCTGCACGAGAAAGAGCACTGTTCCGACAGACTCGTCAACTGCAGGTGCTAAAAATAATGCTTCAGCCGTCGATCTCTTGCAGGCTGGTTCGTGTTTGCCTGCAGTGAATGAGCACAATGCGCCATCCATCACAACTTCGTGTTTCAAGGAACGGAATCTAATGGTGCAAACTTCAGTTTGTGCGATGAAGTTGAATTGAATTTCACATGTAACAGTTTGGTGCTTGATCATGTTTGATGGTATTTTTTTGTTTGCTTTTGCTTAGAAAGCAGCATTTTGTTTTAACTTTCAGTATCCCTTATATGATTTATGAAGTTGTTTATCTCGTTAAAATATTTCAAAAAAGCTTTGTGTGCTTCAGGGGTCTTTTGTCGCAAAAACCATGTCTTTTTTCGCTGTTTGCTTATGTAGCGAAAAGTAAGTTCATCTGTATAAGTTTGAAATCAACCTGTGTTTTTAGCAAAAACGTGAATGTCTTTTTTAGCTATTTTTTAGGCAGTGAAGAGTTAATACATCTGCTAAAAACAAATATTAAATGGGACCCTTCATAATAACGCGGCAACTGTTTATTTGCAATTCTGAAAGAAAAGTGCTATAAATGCAGTTCTTGCAGTGCTGTGAATGCATTTGCGCCATTATTTTTTAAAGCAAAGTCAAATCGCCACGCATGGACAGTCTCACAGCAGACATTTCTATTTCAGCGTTCCCTGCTGCATTTTTTGCCCATATTTTTTGTCGTTTCTCGGTGCATTGTTCTCCAAATAAACTTTTTTTCGTTTTGCAAAGGTGGACGCTGAGTAACTTAGTCTTCTGTGCATTCGCAAATCTCATAAATTTGCAACATTTGAAGCTTTTATATAATTATTTAGTCACTGTGAGCCAGCATGAAAAGATTTTGCTTGTCTTTGAACATAACGCCAACAGTCCGTTTCAATCGCGTTACCGAAACAAATAATTGCAGTCGTTTCATTCACTCAATAGTTTGGCTGCTTGTTGTGGATATCTGGCTTCGCTTCCTGGTATTCCGTTTAATTTCGTCCAGTGTTATGATTCATTAGACGCTGTCGGCGTTACTTCTGATCATAGGAAGATCAAGTCAGAAATGCGAATATGGCTGCGCTATCAACTTGCTCTCTGCCTTTTTGTCCAGGTTCAAGGAGCTTGGCTGCAATTGGTCCGGCCCCGCCCACGAACTGACCAATCACTCTGAAGAATGTTCCCACCCAAGCAAGTCACACAGGGAGATAATAAAGTGCCTGGAAACAATCAACCAGCGACACGTCGAGCAGGTGCAATACGTTGAGGATGGCATTTGCACGGCAGTTTCCTGATTTATTCTTTTTTACTCTGCCTTTGCACTGACTAGTATCAGAATGAACTTGACCACCAGGTCTGGAACGGACGAACTGGATTGCACCATATCAATAATTGCACACTAAGCCTCATAATTATCGAGTCTTCAGTATAGGCCAGGTCGCAGTTGAGTTGTCACGGCATATTCGTTTCATTGAAAATAGCATCCACCGTTGGTAATAAAGTAGAATGTTTAAATCTTGCTTGGCAGAAAGATATTTTTATGAAGTTTCATGATTTATGAAGTAACTTCTTTCATGCTTAAGGTGCACTCCTTGTTGTGGCTTCTATACTTGTATCAGATCTGGTGCAAGTTTGGAGCTTTATGTCTGGTTCGCAAGGCAATTAACGTCTTGCATCAGGTGCAGAATGTGTTTTCCTCTGTAAGCAAACAAGTCCCCACGAATTCAGTTTGAGGTTCGTTCTTGATTTGGAAAGCCATGTACTAGGAAAGAAATGTTCAGAGTTCAGCGAATACTTAGACTACATCAATATAATTTCTAGGCTGAAACATCTGTCATTCACGAGCTTCTTATGTGCCAAACCAACCTTGTTGCAATCTGCTAATGTGAATTTTTACATATATTCATTTGTGCCGTTGCCGTCGTTTTTTAAATTGCCGTCGTTTTTTTTAAATTGCTGTCGTTTGTTTTCATTTGTGCCGTTGTCGTCGTTTTTTGCCGTTGCCGTCGTTTTTTTTTAAATTGCCGACGTTTTTTTTCATTTGTGCCGTTGCCGTCGTTTTTTTGCCGTTGCTGTCGTTTTTTAAAACAAAATGGTGAAATCGATCAGCAGAAGCGCGCGTGAATTGATGATTGCCCGAGTGTTGCACTAATAACTTGGATTTCTGTTTTTATTGCTTTTCGCCAAATGTCGTCTGACCGGATTAATCGCCACGAAAAGATGTCGCATCAAGCTTCATTTATCACGCACTAATGAAATGGGGGACACTGCCGGCTGGCTGGCATGGTTTTTATCAATGATTACCCATTAACCTCACGCAGTGCGACCGCTTTCACCAGCTGTTGTCAAAAAGATGCAAGCCATTAACATCTCGCAGAAGTAAATACGGTTCAAGTCACAGTTTCAAGGTAGTGGTTTAAAAAAACAGTTTTACTTATTCTCAATATTCTTACACCGCGTTACCCTGCCGTCAATTTTACGTTAATCGGTTTCACAATTTATGCAATCAGCCGTTTCTTTGTTTTTTTGGGTGAGGATTAGACGCAGCTGCGTCGCCGAACTGTAAACTTGCTGATTTTTTCATTCACTACCGCGTGCTTCTGTTTCATATGTATCAAGTTTGTTTTTGTTGATTCATGGCTTTTCAGTTGGGCTGACTACCTTTCTTGACAAAACAGCTGTTCCGCACGTTGCAATGCAGCAGTTCATGCTTTACTACAAGCTCTGGTCACATGGCAACGAGCTACAAGCGTGTTTCAAATTCAAACATATTTCGTCGCAGACATCGTCGCTCCGAAACATCGTTGACTTGCTCAGCTGCGAGCAAATTTGCTACAGCGAAGTTCAGCTCAGACCATATAGGACCGACGACTTCGTCACGAAGCTCTTCTACGAATCGAACCGTTTTCATTTGCTCGGACACATGTGGGCGCTCAAGGTAAGCGTTGCGAATTTCTTGCAGATGACGTCAGTGATGATTTCATTCATAGACTGAAAGTTGGCCGCTGTTGGTTGGAAGATGCAGCGGTCGTGGCTCAAACGTACAGCACAGTTTCTGAAATTGTTTGAAATTGTTCAGAAACAAGGTTTTATCTTTCACAATCTGGAGAAAACCAGTTTAAACCGGAATGCATTTTCGTAAATCCTGCAACGGATTTTTTTAAAAAACTGAACCACCCACTCAGATGTTGCTCAACCCCTGCTCTCCAGCGGAACTCGTAGTCACTGCACTTTGCTTCAGATACACAGATTCAGGTTTTCGTCATCTAACTTTTTCGTGATTTCTGTGCCAAAAAATCGCTTCCTATATTGGCACGAAGGCTTCACTCCCGCACGCAACGCAATTGACTTAAGCACACATGGCAACGAACGCACAGGAAGATGAAAGGACAGTCATCGCTCCTGGTACAATCGGTCGCCGATGACCTGGTTTTCGTCGAGAGGTCGATTCGGGGTCAACTGTGTTACGTTTCAGCTTTGACTGGGAACAAAGCCTACGAGAGTAGGGTACAAGAGATACTCCCCCACTACTTGAGACTCACGAGGATGAAAATATGCGCGCTAATATGTAATCCAGCCATAAATTACTGTTTCATGTGTATTGCGATATAAATGTACTGTACATACACACAAGCTGTACAAAGTTGCGACGAAGGCTCCAAAAGATAGAGGGGCTCGCTATCGGTCTTCATACCCCCTAGTGAAATTTCTCTTAGAGCCCCTGAATGGGAGTGAGGTAAACCACGAGCGTTCGATTGTTGTGCGTCACTGACAGATGTGATGACGTGCGATCTTTGTGACGTTAAACAGCGTGAAACAGATGACAGTTCTTTATGCGCTAACAAGAGGGTCGTCACTCGTCATAGATCACAGTAGGTCATTGTGCTCTGTTTTTGAGACGCGCAAAATGTGAAAACGAGTAGCAAAGCACGTGTGTGTGGGGGGGAACACCGCTCGTTGCGCTTCGAAACACAAAAAGCGATAGGAGTCGATGAGCAGCGCCACCAGCCGGACGTTGACAAGCTGTTTTAACAAAACAAGGGCGTCTAACAACAGTAAGCAATTGAAAGAAATAACAACCTTCGCTCTTTGCTCCGTGGCTTTTCACTTGTTGACCATCATCAGTTCTTCATTCATCGCAGCCACATGTGACACATGCTGAGTGCTGTTGAGTAATTCGTCATTCTTGCGGTGTTAACCTCCTTTTTCGTACAACACCTTTCTGCTTTAGTTAGTTGCATCTTGTTTTCGCTCTATCCAACTCTATGAAGATCCAGAAAATATTCTGCTTTCGATTGCAAAGCACAATTAGGCACTACTGGGTTTGAAATTTTTGTGTGGCAGCGTGACGTCACGAGGTAGTCCCGATGACGTCATGGCGAACTGTAACAAATTTTCATGTGGCAAATCACCCGTTTTCAAAAATAACTTGGACGGAAATCTGCATTTTTTGAAACCTGGGATGGGCCCTCTAGCGTAATCATCCGACAAGTTACATTCCAAAATCCCAATTTTTAGCCACTGCAATCGTTTTGAAGAATTTCATCTGTCTGTAAATTCTATAACTTCGCCATCAGACGCTTCCATAAAGCCATCTTAATTATCTCAAAGTAATTGTTACCTTCTTTCAACATATTTCTTGTTATTGAAAACGATTCTGCCACGTCATCCTGATGGAGGGACCAAAATGCTTAACTCTGTTTTCATCGCGAGGGTGGGTTTTGGCTTAGTCCACAGCTACCCCCAAACCATAATCAGTGAAGCACATCCGGGTCATTTGAGGTGCTTAGCCTGACGAAGCCGTTAAAAATATTTTCTTCGCTTTACCTCTGGAAGTTTCGCAGCCGTCCATTGTAAATTTTACTTGTCTTTTCAAAGCAATAAGGATATCAGGATGCAAATGAAAAATTTAAAATAAAAAGCTCTGAGCTCACACGCAGATATTTCAGAGTGCAAAAACTTTTTTGCTTGCCGATAATGTTTGTATCATGAATATTGCGTTGATTACGTGTTTCTCTATCTGCCAATCGAAAGGTGTTTTGTTCTGCAGAGTTAAAGTGACAGTTGATTGTGCGAGGGAAGTTTTTGCTGTTGTTCAGTGTGTTTGCGAAATTATCGATTGATGGTTTTCCTACCAAGCCTTGCTAGGGCAGCCAGCAAAGTGGTGTGGTTACCTGGGTCAACTTTTTACCCTAATAATTGAACCTCAAATCCTGTCTCTTCTCTTTTTGAGCAGAAAGAGTGATAAAATAATCTGCTGTCGCACCGTGCTTATTTCACTTCGTTGCTTAATCTGGATTATTGGTTCCTAACTGTACATGAAAATAATGTTTGAATCGAAAAACAAATACTTGGGTTGCCACCAGTGCTCCCTCTAAGAAGATTTTACACTGAGCAAAGGTTTGTTTCAATTTGATTTTGGTGACGGCAATTGGCGGCAGGCCAAAGCCTGAAGTTTTGCTTCTTGCTGGATCGGTTGAGGTGAACGCTCTTGCGCAAGGAGCGCTACGGTGAGTCACTCAGTGCGCGTGGCTCGAACACAAAACCTTCTGACTGAGGGGCTGAGACTTTATGTTAATGTTTGTTTTGGTGAGCATGCAATTGCGCAACCATGTAGACGCGCAGCCAGTGAAGCGTTGCAAACGGTGAAAGGGCGAAATGCTGTATTTATACGATATTAAATGTGGAATGTTGCAAGTGCGCAAGAATGAGATCTCACTGCGCAAATGGTCTGGTGGTATTGCGCAGTTGCACAACTTATAAGGAACCCTGGTTGTCACTCCTGTTTCTTGTCTTTCCGAGCGGAAATAGTAATAAAATTATCTGCTACGCCACCATGATTGATTCAGTTCATTGCTGTATCTAAATTAATGACTTCTGATACTACATTAAAATAATATTTAAATCAACAAGAAAAAATCTTTAATTTATTTTGTTGAAGACGAACAAGCAATCCACACCTGCCAGGCAGTGTTGTGGACTGAACGTGAAAAAAACCCATGTATTTACCGTGCGTGATTCTAATCATTCAAATTGTAGTTTTGCAAACAATAACAATAAAAATAATGAACAGGCCTTCATCTCCGCTGTTGAACGTCATCCGTCAAATCCGACTGTGACGTCAGACCGAAGACTGACCTTTCAACTCCTGCTCAAGACAAAGGTGCAGCGATGATATGTCAAAATGCGCGGAGTAGTAAAGGAAGGCGGTCAGCCGCAAGATTATGCGGGTTTTGGGTGTGTTCGGGATCGGGTAGCGAGATTCAGGTAGCGGGTCTGCTGTTTTCCCCAGCTGTCCTTCCCCTACCTATATTTTGATATTTTTTATGTTTTGATTCTTTTCATGTGTTTGATATTTTTTGTTTTTTTTCAATGTATTTCCACTTTTTTATTTTCATATTTTCACGTTAATGTCATTTTCCATCAATGATTTCATATTTTAGAGATAACTTGTAACTATTGGCACATCATAACCTGTCACTGATTGCGGAAGGCGCAAGGCGCGCCAGGGCATGTCACGTTTTGATCCGATAAGCAAATATTCACGCAACCGGCCAAGATCGCTTCACTCGAACATCATTCGATCACCATGCGGACGTTTGTATCAAAACAAAACTCACTGACAATCTGCTAGCTTCATCAGTTGTTTTGAGTTGCATTATTCTCTGGACGTTTGCCGTGTTTTAACAAAAGAAAACAAGAAATTTCTCATTACGGTTGCTTTGACGTAAAGCGCGAAACACTTTACAGTTAGTCATTAACCAGGTTTACTCTGTTCTGTAACAAAATTAATATAACCGTTTCATTTTTGCGGAACAGCATTTTAACAAAATTTGCCTGTGTTTTATGCCATCGTTGACGTTTCGTATCTTACGACGTCTTTTAACGGAAGTAGCAACCACTGCAAATGCTAGATGCATGTACCTCATTAGCAGTTTAAATTTCCTTTTCTTCCGAATGTTTTAGCTTTCTGTAAGTTTTGTGCCTTTGTGTATTGTTACTTCGCTCATGAACTAACTATTTCAACTATCGCGTAGCCTATGATGATGTTGCACAAACGAATCACACCATTGCTTCAATCTGTAACCGATTGCGTTATGAAAAAGCATGCCCACTCTACGTCATGTTTTAATCCGAGAAGCAAATATTCACACTTGCTTCATTTGAACATCAATTGATGACCGTGTGGATGCTAGTGTCAAAGAAAAACGTATTCAGACGACAACCTGCTAACCCATTCTGTTCTTTTACCTAGCATACAGCCCCGAACATTTTCCGTTTTAACAAATCCAAACAAGAAATTACTCATCACGACTGCTTTAACCTAAAGCGCGAATCATTTTACATTAAGTAATCATCCGACTTATCCTGTTCTGAACAAAACTGTACGATCGTCTGATTCCACAGAACACAGTATTCACAAAACTCGCCTGTTTGTTTCATATAATCGTCAACATTTCGTTTTCTTACGATTCATTTATTCGAAAGTAGCAAGCGTTTAAAAATCAAATGCTAGAGGCGCATCACGTAATCAGCCGCTTGATTTCGCCAGTCACTATTTCTCGTTTGCGTAACTGACCGAGGGTGCAACGTCGCTTGAACATCTTGAACTGTCGTATCTTAAACTATTTTATTCAAAAACCAGGAATATTTCAGCGTCAGATGGCATTGACTACTGCGCACGTCTCCGACACCTGCTCGCTGTGTTGAAGCAATTTTTTTCAAAAACTGTATGCAATGTCACAGGTCTAGGATCGATAAAAAAAACTTATGAAACATATCGCCAATGCATTATTCATCATTTTGCGAAAACACAAATCAGCTGCAACAGTTGCAGCAAGCATTCACTTACCTTTGCAAGTTTTCAACAACTAACCCCTAGGAATTTTTCATTTGTTCAAAATAAACGATCCATGAAAGTTTCGTGGCGTTTCTTTCATACGAAAGTACAAAACATTTCAAAGTTCAAATGCTACATGAGCGATACTTTGATCCAAACTGGCCACACCATTGCTTCAACCTGTAACTGA
>JGI24021J15306_10004907_pt1 | contig 15731 bp, 8 predicted proteins | sample Ectturendosymbi1_FD_15306 | JGI IMG/M metagenome (IMG submission 15306)
AGTGTTTCGCTGAAGTTTTCATTGGAAACTAGGCTCGAGTCCGAGTCTTTTGAGCCTTTGATCGACTTTCTAACGTTTCTGAGTCAAAAGTTATGATCTAAAATAAGCAAATTAATTGATTAGCTACTTAGTCAAATATTTTTACTAACTTACATCACAACTGTTGAACCCGAAACCGCAGCAGGTCATCCAAAGTATCAAAAGACTCGGATTGTAGCTTAGTTTCCAGTTAAAACTTCAGCGAAATACTACCATCTAATGGTTGGCGCCTAGGGCCAGGTAAAGTGGGCCAAGGTGGCCTAAAAGTCCTCCACTTATGACGTCACTCACAAAAAAACCACATCCCCCAAGCAAAAAATTTTTTTTCAAGTGCAGTCTAGAAGACTTGCCGTGTCTTTTGAGACTTTTACCGGGTCTGTAGAGCATACCGGACCGGATAAATTCCTGCGCAAAGCCATGTGCGTTTAAGTGTTTTTTCCGAAAATCCCCGAAACCTTGTGGATGCCAAAGAATTAATAAATAAATTGCTAATTTCACAGTTGAAAAAACAGTTTGAGATGGATTCTGATTACATTTATTTCAGAATATGCAAGATGAAAAATTTAAACAACGGATGTCTTTTTGGTGCAAGTGCACCTTGTTAGAGTGTCTGATTCACTTAGCATATTTGTAACATGTTGGGTACGAGGCAGATTTTGAGAGTTCGCCACATTTATGTCAGTTTCCTAGAATACCTTGCAAATGAAGCTCAAGCAAGTGCTTCATGGTTGAATCTACTATGTCTCTTCATATTTTTCCAAGAGAAAAAGATTGTAGCCAGTATCCAATGGAAGTAGAATCTGTATCTGTACAAAAACTGGTATCCACTCCAGAAGTTCTTTTCCATAAAGATACATAGGCTGGTAGGGAAAGTGTGAAGAAAGTTATTTTATCTTGCATCATGCACAAAATCATTAATGATTCACCAATAGCAGATTTAAAGGACATCATTTTGGTCATTTATGTTGTTTCTGTCATGAGCAGACTTTACAGAAGTTAATTGATAAAGCCTTGAACAACACAGGAGAAATTGAATCCACAATTTGACACGATCATATTATGTTTTTATGATGGATTACTATAACAGGCCAATATTTCTTAAGTCAACCACTAGGTGAATATTGTTACCAGTGATCCAAATGTTCCCACAGGTGTTTTGGTAGCCAAAGAGCAAGTGATAGTATCTTGCAGTAATGGCTGATGCAAATATATTGTGAGCTGAGCTTGTTGCATTTCGTGGCCATTTACTCCCTTTTTTGCATTACATACAGCTCTCTAGCTCAATTTCTTGGACTTCATTTACTGAGATTCACTGAAAAGCATTTGTTTTTAAACTATGCTACATTATATTGTTTAAATATGTGGGTTTCCCTTGACTCTAACAGAACCTTGATAAACCTAAGTAAATATCTTTTTACAAACCTGAGATGATATCCTCACAATTATTTTTTACAGAAGTACTGGATTCATATAGTTTCTCCCATGAGCAAAATAATTGCACTTCTTGAAAATATATACTTGTTAAGGGTTTTTCACATGAAATGTAAAAGTGCAGTGCCAACTAATTTACAGAAAATATATTGCATTTTGTTTGAACTGTCACAGGATGGGTAATACATTCACTACTTCAAAACTGAAAACTAGATCAAAAAGCACAAATGCCAGATAGTGAAGTGATACTCCTCATGTTATACAGATGTTTAGCATCAACTGTGCTTTGTAAGATATGAAGTGGAGTTCATTTTTCAGTTCAGTTTTGTTTATGTTTATATTGGTGCAAAGTTATGATAATAGCTGAATGAAGTCACTTAGCTGGTTGTAAATGATCTGGTTAAAATGCATAAACTCATGCTAGTGGTGGAATTCAACTACTTAAATGTAAGACCCTATGGCAGACAGGCAGATCATGTTTAGACATTCACTTTATGATGCTACTACTGCTCTGCTGGTATTATTATTTCAAAAGGGCCATTCTCATCATATGAACTTAACTACACAGCCTCGGATTTTTTAAGAATAGTTTAGAGAGAGAGAGAGTTTATTGGTGCAAACATTAAACAAATTCATGCATATTAAAGATAAGGCACTGGGACACCAAAATAAGCCTGTTAAACAGGTTGTCTTGTCAGGTGCCCCTCAACAGTGTCATAAATTCCTATCATGGTTTAAAGTTGATGGCCGAATTATTGGGAATTTAATAAGGTTATAGTTTTGAAGAGGTTATAGTCTGCTGGATGATCAACACAGTTGCGTGCGAGTGCTGGGTAGCAACCGGTATCTATCGTTGTTTGCTCAGTTTTGCAAGGAGCTGAGCATGGCAGAGAAAGTGTAAATCCAGCTAAAATGAAACTCTGCCCGCGTTTCCATAACCCTTTCTCATCCAAGCAGACGATTGTTGCTCTGTAGCAGTTTGTAGTTTTGTGCCAAGAAGAAGTAGTAGGTTTTATCATTAGAAGTAGGTTTTATTATTGAAGGCACGTTTCACAAATGTGAATTATCACCTAGTGCTCTGATTATATCAGGCGTTGTGCAGTAATTTCAAATTGGCTAAAATCCCAGTGTCTCAGAAAACTCGTCCAGCTTTATAACATTCATGTGAAGATAGACCTGTTTGTTTATTGCATGTTAGACACGAGCCAATTTTGTCATTACGGAAGCTGAACTAAGGATGTGTAACTGCTATTTTGTTTAATGAAGTCTGAAAGAATGTGTGCTGATGCTGAAACAATTATCCAGTGTTAGTGGAGAATAGCTTTGCTGTTTTTGTTGCACTGCTTTTATGCAAAGAGTGAGTCAGCTAATTGATCTTTGTAAAAGACTAGAATTATTTTTGAATTTTGGGTATAAACTATTATTGTGATGCAATTACATAACAGTTCAACTCAAAACAGTTTGTCTAGTGTTATACACTTTGATAGATGTTATCTAAATTGTGAAATTCATGCTAGTTTAATGTTGCCACATTGGTTTGCTTTTAGTGTCTAATTAATGTATGTTGCAAGTAATGGCATGGTGGTGATAATAGGTATGACTGTCTTAACTAGTACTGTACAGTCAGAAACTTGATTAAAAGCTTAAATAGATTGTCATTTTGTTGGTAAAATTGTAGTACTTTGTTCTGAATAAAATACACCTATTTTTAGAGAACAAGAGACCCACACTGGTACAAAGCACAAAACATGAAAGGGAACACAGGAATGGTACCAACAAATTATCTCATGAAAAAGTTAGTATTTTCATTTTTGATTTGAATTTTTATGTTATGGTGCAGTGTCAGAAATTGGTTCATTTTCAAATAACTCAAGATGTTTTGTGGTTGAAGTTGGCCTCGGAAAAGTCAAGGAAATTTGTTTTGCAGGTCAAACCCATCAGGAAACAATGTGAGTATTGGTTTTTGATGAGTTTCTACTTGTTATATTTTTGGTTGCTCTTGCAGGACTGAATTGTGAATGTCTGTTAGGTTTATCAAAACTAGAGAAGAAAAATGACAAAGCTTTGTTAATGGTATAAATGAGAAGTAAAATGTTCTAGGGTTACATAAAAATGCTCCAATGATTTTGTTTTAAAATCAGTAACAGATCTAGAGTTAACCAAGTGCCCAAATTGATTATTTCTAGATTGTTGAGTAGTAGATTCGATTAGTAATTCGGACATCCAATGTTAAAAAATCTTTACTCATTGATCATAAGGAGCCTGGTCACTAGCAAAAGAGTCTTTTCTAAACTGCCAAAAATTGCGCAGGTGCACAAGTTATTGAGGTTGTAATATTAAAAGTACCACACTGCGAAACGTGAAAGGAATTTACCCTAAAAAGTGAAAACAATGGTCCAGATATTTTATGTCAAGTTTATCGTGGTATTAGTTGTAGTGTGGACAGATCAAGACATTTAATCCTGTGTACATTTTCTGCATTATATGCATCATTCAAGGAAACCTACATATACTGAAAGCAAAGCAGGTCTTTAGAACTTCTACTTTGTCAATTACATCCTTATATAACTTCTGCAAAAACAGTGTCAACTGAAGGTCCTTGGTGCATGTTCATCTCACTCATCATGATGCAGTTCCTGCTGCATGTGCCAGCTGCAGGTTGAAGATGGCAGAAGTCATACAATATGTGGCTTTGTAAAGATAATATATGCAACCATCACTGTTCTCATTACCCATGAAAGACTGCTGCATGACTTTTCATCTGCCGGTATATATTCATACGCGGATGTAGGCATGCAAATTTATCAGTGGCAATCAACTAACAAGACATATACTGTCAGCTTTATCATACATGGAACAGGATATTTTTGACTTTTGCATGTATGATTGGTTAATGTACTGCTGACATTGTGCACCACCAATTGTCCAGAGAAGAGTATGATGTTTTCTCAAGAAAAATTATTCTAACAACTATCACCTTGCTCTGTGCTGGATACAGTACAATCAGTACATGGCTGACAATGAAATCAACAAACAATGCATCATGTCACTTAGTGATATATTGAAATGATTTAGTTAGATGTTAAAGTTTGCTGAATGTCTGCAGTTATGACTTCCAACTTCTATGCATATTCAGCCCATCATGGACATCCAATATATTTTCAACCAGTATGTTGCTCAAAATTTTGTCCATCACCCCTTACCAACAACACTGCCAACATAATGCACTATGGAATGCTTTTACAAAAGTCACAAATAAGCACCAAGCTATGGTGTTGAAAGCAGCAAGCAGTTTCAAATTAAGAGTGCTCAGTGAAAGTCTGAAAAACATATTTCTGCATTAAATTGCCATATAATCTGACTGCTTAAGTAACACTGTGGTCCATCCCCCCAATTCTTAATTCTCGTTATATTGCCAAGGTCATAGGTACACCTGTTGTTAAACCAGGACAGAAATGACGACCTCTTTCACCTTTCCACTGCCGTCAATTTCTGAAAATTAATCAACAGGTCACTGTAAAGTTTTCACACATGTGCACTACCACAGTCCTGTAACAGATGTCCTTGCAAGTGGTAACTCATCAGACCTTTTGACTATGATATCCAGTTGCTAAAACTGAAAAGTTACGTTTGTTGGTGGAGGCATGTGAATTGGTGCAAAACATTTAATTGGAATCCAAATACAACTACTTGACACTGGCAAAAATAGAATGATTGTTCATAATGTTTCTTCATGTCAGCTTTGGTTTAATGCGTGGCAATGGCTTATTAATGCATTTTTGTGACTCAAATCATGAAATAACACAAACGCAACAAGAGGAAAAAGAACAACGTCAAAGAGCAGGAATTAACTGCATGCTGATGAGAATATAAAAAACATCAAAAAGATTAGAAAATTCATGTGTTCTAACATATTTAAATCACAAAGGATTGGTAAAAGACAATATGGGTCAACTGCTCAGCCAGCCCTGTTGCATTACGTCTTAAATTGTGGTAATTGATGTACTGGTATATTTATTATTTTTGAAACATACCATCTGTCATTTTTTTTATCTTTAAAAAAAACTAACTTTAACTGTTTTATGAGTTATGCTAAATTAACACTTTCTCAATTTGAGTAAGCGTTCTCCACAAGAGATAAGCAAGTAACCGATCAGAAAATTTATTTAAATAGGAAATCAATTTCATGTAAAACTACACATCCTCAGTAATCCCAAAGGCATATTCAAAAAGAGTATAAATTTGTTCAGATTCATTGATCTACCACAAAGTGTGGAGCTATCCAGTCTGTTGTACAGAACAACTCAACAGTATAACAATATTATGAGCATAAAACTAGAGCATCAGCAATTTCATGATCAGTGTTTTAGTGAATGAAAACCTCTAGGCTTGGCACTCAAGCCTTCAAGGAATCAGCCTGCCGTGGACTGCTTTCATAACTTTGCAATGCTTCTGACTGCACTGCACATGTAACAAGCACATGCTAGCCCACACAGCTGCTATCTCCACTGTAGTCTGCGTACTTTGTCTAATCTTCAGGGTTCCCACGCAGTCCTGAGAAGTACGAAAAAAAATTTTGATTTTTCCAGTCTGGAAAAGTCTGGGAAAAAATTTTTTGTCTGTTGATATGGAAAAAGAAAATAATTTTCCAGAGTTGATCTTTTTGACATACATTTTCATGATATATATTACTCAAGATTTATGTAATTTTACTTATATTGTGTTAAATTTTGCAGGGCCTGTATTACATCTGGATAGGTTATACGGAAATGTTAGATCTGGAAAATGTCTAGAAAAGGTCTTTAAAAACTCTGGAAATTAATTTTCAAAATTGCGTTTTGAAAAATTAATTCAAACAACCCTAAATCTAGCTTTAGTGTTTTTTGTCATTTCACTTTAAGATTTTGCTTGATATAAGATGCGTCGCTGACGCGAAATCGATTTCCTAGCAAAACACTTTGCGATCAGATCCGACTGTGTCACCCTTGTGGTGTCTTGATACACTTGTTTAGTAATTTTGTTGTAAGGGGAAAAGATACCAAAAAAAGTACAGTAGAATTGCCCTATGACGTCACTTCATGGGACCGGAGGAAAAGGATCATTAGAGGCGAAATGTCATTGTAGCCGAACTACAATAAATCATTCCTAAAATGGCTTTTTAGTTCAATGCCAAAGCCAGGCAAAGGTTAAAAGTGTTCTTTAGTTAGGATTGCTGCGTGGCGCTTGCTGTATCTAGTTGTCGCGTATACTCTGAAGAAAAAGTGAAAATTTGTTTTTCCTTTATTTTTCGAAACTGTAGTCAACGTTGTTGTTGGAATCTCGACATCTTTTGCAAGTTTCGTGCCATTTTTGAGCGAAACAACGATGTCGTACTTTTCGACACAATTTACGCACTGCTCCATCAAGACTCGGTCAAACTGACTACAGTCGCAACAATTCCTAATACACTAAAACTCATGCAATGATTTGCCTCCATGGCTGCTGATGGCGCAATCTTTGATGCCATTCCCACGGCGAGGGCCGTAAACACCTGATATTTTCGGAAGGGGGTACAATGATTGTAACTTGTTGTACCTACCAACTAAACATTTTTTAAAAAGTTTTTCGGGGCAATTGCCCGGTTTCGCCCTCGTTGGCGGGCCTGCCCACGCCACACCTACCATGGCTCAACAATTGGCAGCTCAACTGTGTTCCTATTCGGTCATAAAAGATTTGTGTTGTGGCTCAACACAGCCAAGCTTACACTTTAAACTGTAAAGAAAACTTGCAACTGTCTGTATAACGAAGTTTTCTGCGGGGACCGACAAAAAGCGTAGTTATAGGCGAATTGACGATATAGCCGAAGTCGTTATATAAGCGAACTCGAATGCACGTAAAAGATAGGAATTCTGCCGGGACCGGCGAAAAAGCGTCGTTATAGGTGAAATGTCGGTGTAGCCGAGCCTGGGTCGTTACAGTCGAATTCAACTGTAGTAGGCCGGGTGTTTCATGTCTGAATATGTAACGGGTATTCCCCCTTGGCTGCCCTGGTAAATTTTTTATTTTGTGTCAGTCTCACAAAAAGTCTTGCAAACAGCAAATATTAAGGAATTGATGGCCTACTACTTGTAACATCATTGCGAGTCTCCGCTCGTAGCACCACTTCCATGCTAAAAGAAATACATTATGCACAACAGTTCTTGGTAAGCTTCGTTTTTCCACTGTGTTTGTTTGCTTGAAAAAGGCTCGCACTCAGGAAATGTGATTTTGGATAGTGAACCGTCCTCGCAACTGATTTTTATAAGTTTTGGTAAAACTTATCTTGTCCACTTGATGTGATTGTACTGAAATCGTTTTGTTCGAAATCACCTTCAGTCTTTTGGGCAGTTTGTAGGTGTGGAGAAACGAAACCTTAATCATAATTGTTGACGCGGAAAAAGATGACATTTAACAGGAACGTAGGCTACGTCGGAAAACCTTGCACAGACAACGAAAACTGTGATGAAGGTATGTGGATAGCTGTTCCACGGTCACCAAAAGGGCTTTATATTGACTGCGATGAACCATAAGAGTGAGCTGGGACGCAAGTGCAAGCCTTGCCAGTTGCTCTGTTGCTACGCCCCAAGCCAATCAGAATGTGACATGATGCAGATGAACTCAAATCAGACTATCGTGTGTTTCGACGCGTATTTTTTCCAGTTGAAGGCGTCTGATCTTTGCTGCAACCAGTCAAAAATAGCCTCAACGCTTGGACGCTAAACCTGAATAAAGATACACAAGAGATTAGGTTCGACAGCACGGTTGGGTTCGTACCAGTGTGTTCCCCACAATACGGGTGTGAGTTAGCAACAGCGATAGGCATCACCACACCTGAGCTGGGTACACAGAACCCCGTGTCAGAGAGGCTCTGAACCAAACCAACATACCCGAAGGCTAACTTGATGTAAAAATTTGTCTGACTCGTCTTGCTACTGGTCTTTGCGGGTAGAATAACTGCTATAACTGGACTATTACCGCCATAACTGGCACTGCACACCACTAACTGCTCGAATGAGGGTACAATTTTGACAATGCCATGCAGGAACAGGTTTGTCTGGTCAAAGCCATATTCTCTGCGTTACGGGTATTGTCCCATCAAAGCTGCTGTAAAATACTTGTATTAGATCGGTTCTTGTGAACGGGACGTCGGCAACGGCTTTTGTAACCTGCAGTTCGTAATTATTATTTAAGCTTACTACAAAGGGTTGAAAAACTAGAGAGTACAGTGCTTTAAGGTATCGACGTGGAAGCGGAAAAACAGTCTATTTTCGCAGTGCGTAAATGACTCGTAGACCCGTGAAATGAAACTATCTTATGCCTTGGCGGCAGGTTTCTGAAAAGAAGTCTGAGCTACGAACAGTGACAGAGTGCGTGTTTGTGCACTTTACACAAAGGAACGCGATAGTTGAAATGCCTAACACTTCGCAATTTAAAAAGATGTGTTCTGAAGAAAAGTTCGCAAAAGGGAATGCAAGATTGCTGTATCGACTCAAACTATCTAATGCCGCATGTATCAGACTTAGTCTGCATTAGTTGAGCGTTCAGAAATCAATCTACTCAGCAACGTAGTTGTGCTATGAAACAAGTGTGTAATATGAAATCTTTCCGCGGTTTGGAAGAACTAAGAAAGTTCCAGAAACGGAATGAAGAAATCCACGAACTTCTCGATTGAAACTGTAGAAATTAATCCCAAACTGCTATCAAGCAGGAGGTAAAACTGGTGTCCTGAAGGCTCGTCGAAATATTTGGTTTCACCAGAGCACGTCAACCGAAGTGAAGTGCACCGTAAAAGCAGAATGCACCAGAGTGTTGGAGAGTTAGCTTAACTTGTTAATATACAGCACAGCGTATACCGATAGAGCAGCGGTTCTCAATTGGAAGTGCTCGCACCCCCGGGGGGTGCGAGAAGGGACTTCTTGAGGTGCGAACTTCCCTGATAATACAAAAAACAATACATCAAATGGTGCAAGGGGTGAAAAAATGATATTTCCTTCCGGACGGGGTGCGGGCTTAAATGAAAGGAGAACCGCTGCGATAGAGTAACCAACGTAGCGTTGGAAGTGGCGTGTGTGTCGCTTACGGATAAATCAGATGGCTTGCGATTAACGGTCAGCCCAGTTGTTGTTCAAGCGTTTTGCCTCGTGTCCCATAACCAAATTGCCTTCGGTTGAAAAGTTTCAACCCTAAGCAAAGCTAGATAAAATCTTTTACCGTTTACAATCCATATCAACTCTCCAGATGAATGCTGTGCAGCTTGGTGGCTTTCCTTCGCCATATTTAGCTATTCTGCATGCGCGCGTAGACCAAAAACATAAGCACGCCTGGATACTTACAGGCTGACACGAATGCATCCTACATGGGAGAAACTGGAAATTAGAACTACATTACACTTAAAACCCGGATTAAATGCGAAGTATCGAATTTCAAACTATACCACGCCTGCAACCACTGAAATGCATGGTTTGCATTTAGGAACCAGGGTACAAACTTGCAAAATTTCTGAAGTTATCGTGTACATTAGGGATTGAAATGTTTTTCATCGAAATCTTTAACCCTATCTTACCGTTAGATCTGTTTTAAAGAAAACGAATGGAAAGTCGCGTTTGTAAAAAAAGTTTTTATGTTGCATAAAATAAACATAGTTTTGTATGTAAGCAGAATCGCTGATGTCAAACGTCATGCCTCACCAAGTAAACTAATTGTGACTGGGGAGCACTTGCTTCAGATTTATTTAAAAGTCGCTTTTATCACCACATTTGAACCATTCCCTTCAAGGTGTATTAGACACGTTTTTGTTGTTTGCTGCTATTTTCTAGGAACTTTCTGTTACTTTTTGTGATATTGACCCACCTTTTTATTTGCTTGAGCAGATGACAACACACAAAGAAGTGAAATTGACAGCAATGCCGTAAGTATAGTTATTTTTGCTTTAATTTTCCTACTCATACTCACAACGGTATTTTTTACACCAGTGCCACCAGTCAGTGTGTTTCAACGCTTTCTAAGACCATGATTTGTCTTTATTGATCTTATTTATCATTTTTTGCTCGGTGAAACATGATTGCAATACCGATTTTTCGCATTGGGTTGATGCTGTTTCGAGCTAGAGTGATTGACGAGCAGACCAGAAAGCTGTCAGCGATAGTCCTTTCATTCGCTGTTTTTGACGACTGGAAGCAAGCGTGATATGTTTTCATGTCTATCTGTTGACGGCAACCTTCCGGCCATCAGCTGAGCTCAGGGCTTGATCTGCGCCGTGGTCTCCACTCGGAAGTAGCAGTTTCCGGTTACGCGATAGTTACATGGCGTTTTCCGTGGATGTTGCACTTCCATTATTGAATACCGAACACTGAAGTTAAAAAACAATCCGTAGGAAGATTTTGTTCAGCAACGCTTTGTTTTCCTTTAATCAACGCGTCTTGCCAGTGGGCATTGCAAAAATCATGAATACTTTTCTCACATTTGGTAACAAAACGTGCGATCTTGGCGTATTCTTGCAAAGTTTTTCAAGAGCTACACAAGTATGCTGTTAAGATGAACTCACTGTTGGGATTTTGCGGTTTGTTGGATTTAAACAAGGATTCATTTCGATCACTCGTAATCGCCGCTGAAGTCCTTACTTTTTTCATTTGTTTTTGGATATAATCGTTGTCAAGGTGTTTGAACAAATGGTTTAATTGGCCACTTGCAGGTGGTTTCATGGAAAAATCACTAGACAAATTGCGGAACAACTGCTCCAACCTCGATCAAACGGACTCTTTCTTGTCCGTGAATCTACCAACTTTCCGGGTGACTACACCTTATGCGTTTGCTTTGATGGTGACGTTGAGCATTATCGAATTATTTATAAAGACAACAAGCTCACCATTGATGAAGAGGAATATTTTGAGAATCTGACCAAGTTAATTGCGGTATGTAGCGGTTGTTTTAATTTGTTGTGAGTGTTTCATTTCCCACTTTGTGTTTTTTTATTGTACCGTATACCAATTCTCTAGTTGTTTCGTGTGTTTTTCTATTCTGAAAGTTAAGATGTTATTTGCTTAATACAGTGACGGCGTTACCGTCTAACTTTATTGATTATGACCGAAAGACGATCAAATTCATGGTTTAAAACACGAAATAAGTCGAATTTGTACTAAATCTCGTTTATCTTTGGCACGATGCTTGTGCTACATCCATTGACGGTGGATGGCCGTCGCCTTCGAAATCTCTTTGGTATGTTGTTGCGCTCACACGGCTTCTTTGAAGTTTTTCTGGAAATTCCAGTAACTTTTAACTGTGTGAAACGTTGGCTTCTGGCTAGACAAATATTTTCACCCATCTAAATTGCCGTGCTTCATGATTTCATGTTGAGAGACTCCTTTGCTTGTTGGCTTTCGGCATTATGCAGTATGACTGAAAAATCAACGTCCGCTCGCACGCCTCCAAGAAAATTCCAAGTCTCTTCATTTATTTTTCACAGCATTACGAGAGGGATGCGGATGGTCTTGTGTGTGCATTACGAACTCCTTTGCAAAAGAAAGGAGGCTTGGAATTTTCGGTGGACACAGAAGACTTTAAGAAAGGTATGTTTAATAATACTGAAGTTCCTGCGCGCATTGCATGTTCCATCAATGAAACCGTGTTATATTGATATGTTAAAGCTAAGTAGCGTTTTGTTCAATTGTTTAAGATGCCGAGGTAGTCCCTTTGACGGATTTCTTTCTTGAGCTGTTTCGTTGATTTTTAAAATATTATACCGTGTCAATACCTTGTTGAAAATAAGTGGATTTTCATAAGAGCGAATCTCTGTTTTGATCGAGGCAATAAACAATGATGATTGCATTACTTCTTGCTGCCTTGGTGTTGTCTTCTGTGTTCGGAGATCTTTTTAGCGGATTGTATTGGTCTGTTGCCAGCCGGCTGGGCAATAAACTTTGAAGAACTGCAACTCGGAACAATATTGGGAAAAGGAGATTTCGGTGACGTCTACGAGGGCACTTACAAAGGTCAGAAAGTAGCCGTGAAATCTGTAAAGGATCGATCGAAAGCAGCTCAGGCTTTTCTGGCCGAAGCGTCAGTGATGACGTAAGTATGGCGAATTGCGTTAACACATACGTATGAAGTGAGGTCATCATGCATTTCAAAATTGACGTCGTGCATGTGCATTTTCTGCGGTCAAGTAACGAGCATTGTATTTATTAATGCTGGACCTCACGACTAAGCTCGAAAGCTCGTATCTATGTGGTTCTTGCTGCAGGATGAAGGTGAAATATGCTACGAACCATATCTCCGTATCTATCGCCTAATTTGACTCCTATTTGCTGCCGAAAGGAGAAAATAGACGTAACCGCTTGTGCACCAATTTTTCATTGTTTGGCATGGCTAACAAAAACTAAGCAAAACATTAGTTTCGTATAACACGCCCGTCAAGTCCCGCCAGTGATTTAGTTCATTTCAATCTCGAAAAGACTGACGCGAAACAATGGCCAGCGAAATGTCTCGTCGAATTCGAACAAACAAACCGAATTCTTATCGAAAGAGTTTCAAACAGAATACCTGCGCGCTGCGCGACAGAATACACCAAAACGAAAGTGGTGGCTTAGTTCAGTATGTCAACACGCCGATATAATTTTATGTACTTTAACATATCACTGCGAACAGGTCGCCAACAGAAAGTCCTGTCGCTCAGCACAGTAAGCTTCATCCAATCTTGCGCGCGTTTGCGCAAATGACAGTGACCGGCGGTTCGTCAAAATGATATTTACCATGATTTAGCGACGTGTGTGGACGCAAAGCGTTGTCTACGTGCGCGCACCGAATAGCTGAAAGTTGTCTTTTTTCAACTTTTGCCAACCTTGGTGCCTGAAGCGATCAGGATTTAACTGGACGACGTTAAAGCTGAAGCCTAAACGCTGCTATGTGATCAAGAACTCTTCGAATCAGTCGCTCTGCTTAAACGAAAACGAAACGTACAACGTGTTATGCGTGTGGTGCTTGCTTTGTGCTTTACAGATGTTGACTTTTGAAAATCACATAGAGTAACTTTGAATTGTGTTGGCAGTATGTGAACTGGAAGCATCCCGTTAACGCACAAAACTGTGATTTGTTTTCGCACTTTTTCAGATCACTTCATCACAAAAACCTGATACAGCTTCTCGGTGTTGTCATTCCACCTGCCATGTCAAACGAACCCATCTACGTGGTGCTTGAGTTCATGACGAAAGGCGCTCTGCTGGAGTACCTGCGGTCGCGCGGTCGCTCCTTGGTGTCCAGCGCCGATCTGCTCAAATTTGCCAAGTAAGTAAAAATCAGCTGGTCACGAAGACTTGAAACTTCGTTTTGTTTGTCGTTGATCGACACTAATTGCTGTCTTGACCGTGGCTCCCTGATGTAATCGTGGCAATTGTGTTTTAGCGTGAAGTTCGAAGGTCAATATTTAACGAGCACGCAATCGTGCAACCGTGAAGACGCATAACCAGTGAAGCGTTTGGCAGCACCCTGCATCTAACAGTGTGTTAGTTGTGCTTTGTTTTCGGGAGACCCCGGAAATGCAAGGACGAATAAGTAGGCAAAGAATACGAGAATGCCAGATGCGCTGTATCTCTTCCTGAAACGTTTGGCTGCAACGCGGAGATCAGCTCCAACAATGTGCGTTGACGCGAAGTACACAAAAAATTCAGGAATCCCTTTCGGTCTCGCATGGTTATGAGCGAGCGCAAAAGTATGTTGGCTTGTTCCTTTCTTTTTTATGCTTGATAAACAGTCATTTCTCAGCAGTATCAGTGATCTCTTGCAATGAACGTAGCGATTTCAGCACAAGGAAGTGCTGGTGAAACTCACAGTGATATTTATAGATAGTATGCTGTGTACCCTGATGAAGAGCAGGGTCTCCAAACTACGGCCCGCGGGTAAAATCCGGCCCGCGAAGCCATTTTAACCGGCTGCAAAGATGAAAAAAATAATATATTTTACGAAATATGTGTTGATTTGGTAGAATGTAGCATATCCCGAAACAATCGCAATGAGCAAGGTGTCCGGCCCTCGAAATTTTGTGAAATAGCTTATGTGATCCTCGGACAAAAAAGTTCGGAGGCCACTGTCGTAGAGAGCCGCACCTTTAGCCATAATGATTGCGCTGAGCTTGCATCACCATCAATGCTCCCTCTTAAGGTGCGCAACTGCAGAGTACGACCAGACCATTTGCGCAGTGGAATCTCATTCTTGCGCACTTACAACATTCCAGATTTACTATCGCAGATCTATCACCTGAAACCCTTCGCTTGTAGTACATTTGCATGGTTGCACAACGGCATGCTCACTAAAACAAGCATTTACTCAGTGTAAAATTTTCGTAAAGGGAACAGTGATCACCATTGTGGAGTTCTTCTGTTAACCGGGTGCACTGTTATACCGGACTGTGCTTTAAGAGGTGTATAAAGGACGTAAAACATAGCACATCAACACGAACACTCTCGTACCAGACGCTGGTCCCTGATTTGGCGCAACTAAATTAGTGACGTGGCAGCTGCGTAATCTCGCCAACACATTTCCCCGTACATCGACATGATTTGTGTTGATGCACTGCACGACTTTGCGATCCAGGTAAGTCGGAAAAGCCCAACGCGCACACTCGCACGTGCTTGGCGAGCAAGTTCGCTGGTTCGAACGAAACTTGCTTCGAATGAAACTTTCGATTGAAAAAGTTTCAAATTTCGAATGAAACTCGAAATGAAAAGTTCGCTGGTTCGAAAGCTAGGACTAATGGTTGTAAAGAGAAAATAGTTGGTTTGGTTGCCATCCGTAAGTGAAAAGATGAATAACTTCGTGGATGAATGCTAATTGCCAGGTAAATACCTACTCTCTCTACAAACACCTTTGCTGTCGGTTTGTGAAGCTGGTGCAGTAGTTATGGCTCCCACTGCTAGGTTTTTCATCTGGGTGTCTAGGCTTAATTGTGAAAAATCCCGTTAAATCTGTTTTATTTTGAAGATATAAATTGGGAAATTAGCTACAGTAAATCTAATAGTATAATAAACATATCTTCCAGTCATTGCAGTGTTCGCATGCGATCATCAGGTGAAAAAAGTGCTCATTTCGGTGAAAAAAACGGGTTCAGTTGGTTTCACACCCTCACACCAGTTTCACTATGAAATAGTGTAGGTCAGGGTGCAAAATTTTCTGTGAATGTTAGTAGCGCGCATAAATTTTTAGTAGCGCACACATATAAGCTTTGTCATAAATATTTCATATGCATAATGTAT
>JGI24021J15306_10004908_pt1 | contig 15731 bp, 10 predicted proteins | sample Ectturendosymbi1_FD_15306 | JGI IMG/M metagenome (IMG submission 15306)
ACGTTCAAATTAGAGGGTGGCGCTCTATTTTTCGACTAGCTGGTCAGAATTTTGAGATAAAATTTATTAATGAAAAGAAAAAACATCTAACACATTTACATACGGTAATTAGCAAAAGACCCGAATACAGGATGATTACTGGTAAGTAATCACAGATGCACTGGTGAAAATCAAGTGACACGTCGCTGTTGAAGCCGTCCTCGTCATATTCAATACTTTCCTCATCAATATCAAGTTGCTGAATAAGTTCACGTTTACCGGTGATGTCGGCATTGGCCCGTGCTTGCTTGATAACTATTTCCAAAATAGAAGAAGTCATCAAAGTGACGTTCAATTAGAGGGCGGCGCTCTATTTTTCAACCCTTCCTTTGTAGTGACGTTCAAATGGAGGTGGCGCTCAAATAGAGGTTTTACGGTAATCGCGATGATTGAATATGTCAAAGTCAAGTCAGAGAGATTGTTACATTCATAGCTTTAAAGTTACAGCCTGGCAATTTTCTTGTGAAACCTATGCGGCCACCCCACCCATCCCCCATTAAAATACAGTCATCCTTGTTGATCGTGCCCGCGTACTTGCTCTATATTTCCGTCGAGCATGCTAAATTTTTAGTTTTTCATTGCGAGCTTCATTTCGGCTTCTATCTTCAACTGCGTGATTTTAACAACCTGCATTTAAGCAGTGTGCCCTGATATTGTCAAATTGAAACGTACTGTCACATAAAACGGGTTCCTCATCGGATGAATTTTCTGGTGAAAGCAGTTCAGGGCCTAATGTTTCAGAAAAAGTAGCTGTCGTAATCATACGGCTGTTAGATGTTTTTAAGCTGTAGATTTCCGTGCTAAACCTGACGAGTTTTTTTGACGCACTAGTACTTTGCTTGTCTATATCTTGACAGGTTTACTTGTTAAGAACTTAGAAATGCGAATAATTTCAACATGTTCGACAGTTTGTTTTCTACCGACTGCTGTTAATGAGAACTCGTTATTTGCAGTGCCGGATTAAGGTACCGCGGGGACCTGTAGCATTTCAAGAGCGCGGGGCGCAAGTTTAAAAAACATCTCAACAAGTTTGACTGACAAGATGCCATGCGGTTGCTTCGTGCACAAAGCGCAGTTTTCAACTGCTAGGAATTTTAAACTTTGAGGTCTAAGCCTCTTCACGTTTGAACGTGACTCAAATCATATAGAGCAGTGGTTCTTAACCTTTCCACCGCGCCTCCCTTAAGTAATTGTAATTTTCTGCAAGCCGCCCAGACTTTAAATAAGCTGTAAAAACAAATGTATTCAATAGTAAATTCATTGATCAAACTATGTTGTAGGGCGCGTAAGGGCTCGCGACCCTCTGGAAATTTCTTGACGCACCCCCCTGGTTAAGAACCACTGATATAGGGGAAAACATTTGAGGCAGATTCTTCAATGACAAGTTTGCTTCACACCGTGTGCTTGGTTGCAATAACAGGAATTGCAAATATACGGTGCATCTTCGAAACGTATCGATTCTGTTCTGGACATCCTGTGGAGTCATGGATGTGACGCCCCTCATACGTTTTCAGGAAGGCATTCGTAAAGGTGACACCACATCTACGTTTTGTGGGACTCCCAACTACATTGCTCCGGAAATATTGCGCGGTGAGGACTACGATTTCTCAGTGGACTGGTGGGCTCTTGGTGTGCTCATGTACGAAATGATGGCCGGGAGAAGTCCGTTTGACATAGTTGGAATGGCAGACAATCCTGAACAGAACACTGAAGACTATTTATTCCAGGCAAGCTCACTGTTTTCAATCAAACCGTAAAAGCTTGTCCACGGTTTCTGTCAACAATATATTTGATGTGGCAGGTAATTTTGGAAAAGGTTATACGAATACCTCGGTCTCTGTCAGTGAGGGCTTCTTCAGTTTTAAAAGGTTTTCTTAATAAAGTTCCACAGGTGAGTTGTAGACAATAACTTTCTCGGCAGTTATCAGCAAAGCTGCATATTTGTGAACCAGTTCCGACCGTTGCTCTCAATCTCACTTAAGCAATACTTGAATGGTTGATGATCTTGTTGAAATAGAAGGAATGGAATTCCTTGTTCACATGTTTCTCGTTCTCTATCAACAATCTATCTTGATGATATTTTAAACTACTTGTACCCGTAGACCGTGTGTTGTAGCCGGAAGTGAAATCATCGGAAAATTTAGCCGAATAGACGAAACTACCAACGCCTATTTTCAGTCCTAGTCAAAATTTTGGTGGGCTCTGCCGTTCAAGTAGTCTACATGTTGAAATTGTCTGGTTTGTGCGAACCGGAAATAATTTGCTGTCATTTCGTTCAGCCAGAAATTATGCGCTTTTGTGAACACCATGAACTGCAACCGCTGAAAGATCAAGTTTATTAATTGTTGCACAGGATTGTTTTTTCGAAGTGTGTTTATTGCCCGAAAGTCTCGTTGGTCCATCCGTAGCACTCGTAGAGCCGTTGATTTGCCAAACGCTTCTCTGCAAAATTCTATTTCATATTTGCTTCATAGGACCGTCTGGGCTGTCACCCTGAAAGTGGTTTCCAAGATATCTTGGAGCATATGTTCTTTAAACCCATCGATTGGGATTTATTGCATGCCAAGCAAGTACGTTGATGTTTTCTTCGCTTTATTTTTGCTACTGTAGCTGCGTTCAGTGATTTGTCAAATGTGTATTGCTTCGCCCATTTCACATTCACCAAAGTCAGATGTTGTTTGCTACCTCTTTATTTTACTCTTTCAGCAGCGTAACGAGTTTTTACAAAACCGAGTTGGCAGTGTTCATTCTTACGTCAAGTTAATGCCACAAGCATAGTTGTAGTTGCGTTTTCAGTGCGGCAATTCTAAACCAAACAGTTTGAAGCTCCATTGTGACGGAGACTACTGCTATTTTTGTATTAAGTATACACCAATTGGTTGCATTCTACCGCAATTATGCCGTATTGATTGTTTTGTAGATAATTCCTCCTTACAAACCTAATATTGAAGATGAACACGGATTGGAGAATTTTGACAAGCAGTTCACACAGGTTTGTGCTTGCTTTCTTTTCGTCACAGCACGCAGTTTCTTTTCATGTTTTGGAACCCTTTTCTGCCAACCATCACTATTACTGCAAACAAAGAGCAGGATTTGGTACTTCTGCAGTGAAACCAGTAGTAGTTTGTTTTGAAATCGTCAGAGATTTTAAAATGTATTTGAAGCCGTGGTTGCGTTGGTGGTATCTTCAACTTGCAATTGCATATAACGCATGCGCAAGCTTCCCTTTGTTTTCAGCTCACATCTTTAACCAGACGAAAATACTACTAGATGATCGAAATAAAACAGGAATTTAAGTTTACATCAAAATGTATCATGGTATACGTACTGTATAATAATTTGCAACACGGAGCATTTAGCGGAAATAATGTCACAATTAAGGCTACATTCCCAGCGCATCAGGTGATCTATTTAGTTGTTGTTTCCAGTAAACAATTAAGCAAAGGGAAATGAATGACAGCAGACAAAAAATATTATATACTCTGTTTTTTGTATCAATTTTCCGTCGATCTGATGCAGTGGGCACGACAATTACTAATTCAACACGTTGAACAGGTTTTCCACCATCCTCGCTTGCAATTCCATTTTTGGAAAATGTTTCCACATTTTTTCCATTTTTGGAAAGCCCATTTTGCAGAAAAAACAAGCAACCATAACACCATGTAACATGGCATCGTATTATCGTGATGTTTTTTAACTCCCGATTAAGTTTGAATTTTTGGTCATTTCCACATCCGCGTTTTGCTTACGTTTTCAGATCATCTGAATTACCTTTTATTTCCTGTCGCTAGGAACCTGTCCAGTTAACACCGGATGATTTCAGCGTCATTCAGAAGATCGATCAGTCGGACTTCGAAGGATTTGAGTATATTAACCCTTTGTTAATGACTAGCGAAGATGTCGTGTAGCCCAACTCACCGTCATACCCAAGCTGGCGTGATGGCGACTACTCGGCCGATTGAAACTCGAAGCACCAAACTGAATGTCATTGCACTTTGGAAACATTGTTTCATACCCTGCGAACGTGTCGACTCATCAGTCGTTGAAATCAAGTGGAGAAAAATTTTATGTCTGTTTTTAGTTTCCTTTTTGTTCAGACATTTTTACAGGCATAGAATCAGGAAGTCTGCTTGTTAAATCATTCATAACTTGCACTGTACGTATGCGACCCAATGTTCGTTGATTGCTTCATCTTGCTGGTTTGATTTTTGTACTCTTACCGGTGTCTACTGGTTGCTAGGTCAGCTGCCGATGTCACAAAGCCATTTCAGCTACCTCGCCGTTGATGCGCTTTTGCGGCTTTTGCAGTGACGCCGCAGAACTTTCATCGTTCCTGAACCTGCGGCTCTGTTTGAATTGCATATCTGTTGTTTTCTCGTTAACAACGCCGTTACGCTAGTCCTAGGTTTTAATGGCAAGGCTATTAACTATGTTACTGGAAGGATCTCTCCTGTGCCACATGGTTTTAGCACATCTCACAGCAGTGACGTTTATAGCGCTGTAAACACCGTCAGAATCATAGGCCAAGATTGTTCAGCTGCTACTCTCTGCTTTGTAAAAGTTCGTATGTGCTGCAAGCAGAAAAATCACTCAATTTATAATGTATGCTAGCATGGTGATAAGAAAGGTTCAGATTAAACGGATGTGCGCAAAGCCGTGTTTTAATAGCAATGCCCTGCTAGACTGGAAGCGTCTAAGTAATCAATACACCAGGCGTATTTCTTGGGTGATTATTGCGTATCGGCTGCGGGTGAGCGTGTTGTTTTTTGCTCGCCTTGTGGCTGTTGGAGTACAGTATAAGCAAATGGTTCAACTGTTTTCTTCCGTTGTTGCAACACACATAAATTATCCGGAAGGATAGAGCCGCAAGTTGACTGCCCTTAGGTTAAAGGTTGTGTGGGGCAATCATATTTTAAGCGGATATATGTTGCGCAAATGATGTGGAATTAATTATTGGCGTAACCAGATCGAGATGATGCTTAGATCAGAAGTGCTTTTTTCAATTATTAGCCCTGCGAGTGCTAGCGAATATTATCATGGCTGTCACGTTTCTGTACCATACTTGACTGTTTGGCCGATGAGTAATAAACAACCGTACGCGCAAAAGACCTTGACAACAGTTTCGTCTTTTGCTAACTGCGTTTGTTGTACTGGTTTATACGACTTTATTTATTTCGTTGTGTGCTTGTGTCGGTAACGTTCCGTAAAAGATGGGCTTTTCTGTAACAAATTCGAAGTGGGGCCAAGCTCTTCGAAGGGATCACCTTAACCGATATAAACTTTTTCTACCCTTGCTGTTATGTTGAAGATATTTACGAAATTGCTTCAAAACATTTGCGGCTGTCAATACGGAATATTAACGTACGGTGGAAATGGCCATGGAAAGGAGGACGTTGGTGTCCGTGTTTACTTAGTCAAAACCCTGATCGCATTTCCAGCCGCGAATGTTCTGTGCCAGGTGGTGTACAGTAAAAGTAATGGTGCCAGATTTATTGCCGTGCGCAATTGATGTTTACGAACTTCACGCGCTCTACTACGTCGCTTCTTCATGACCCTTCGCACTCGTCTTGTGTTCTCAACCTATGCATCGTTCAGTGCCGTGTTCTGATTGTGAACATTTAGCAGTAGGCACGCACAAGAAAACATGACGTAGAACGGTTCACAGCATGGTACAAACAAGCCTTAGATGTAAGTGGTCGAAGAACGAAAAACTCTTTACTTCCCGTTCAAGAACCACCATCTTCTCGGCTCGCCATTAGCGTAATCTAAACGGAAACAGGACCGAAAAGTAGGGGCGCTTTTTATGTAAATTAGAACTTTCAGCTCTGATCTAAAGCACTTTTTCGCATGTGCTTGTAGCTGACGCATCCCGGACTACTTTTCATGACCGTAGCGAGTAATCCAACGGTGTTCAGTTGGTTCTCCGGCTGTGCATACACATCTTTCACTGAAAGAGCGCCAGACCTAGCGACGTATTCCCATCAGGTCGAACGACAGTGTTTTGAGGTCATGCATTCTGTACAAACGTGACGGGCCACCTTTCGTATGTTGCAAGTGTACATACGGCAGGTGACCTGTTGAATGTGAATAAGTTGGTATTGAAGGTCTGCTGGTTATTATAGTGGCAGTTGCGTGTGTCGTGATTAGTTTTCCTTAAAACTTTTTGGCGTATCCTTGTGAAACAATTCCGTTCCGTTGTAGCTCATATATCCTGATGTACGGTATCGTGCTGCCCGATGATAAGTCGCTTCGCCTTCCCATTACGATATATTCTTGTCGGGCATCTTCCTGTTACTGCATATTTTGGCAGACTAACCTCGAGTGTTAGAAAGTGTGCTGCTTATGTTGCTCCAAACATGCAGTGTCGCCCGATGCTCAAATTATGCAAGTGGTGTATCGAACGGGGTCATAAGGAGGAGCGAATCATCTGTAAGTATGCAAAAATGGAAGACTGTCGGTTAAACCAAATTGTTTAAGTGCGTAGAAAGGATGCATTATCCCGTTGGCAAATTACACAAATTGTGTGGCTGTCCGTACAAATGATGCCTGGTCTTAACGAGGGTGCAAAGACCGTTGTTTTCTTTCGTTGTGCGTTGTTTCATGAAATATTGGTCTATATCTAAGCGCTTTTATATACTTCCTGGGTGCTGCGAGCACAGTGTACGGACACATAGATGCATTTGAGGTACTACTAGTATCCTTTGTCTGTTGATACATCCCCGCCTTGAAATGTGCAACTAACAAGTCTTTACGCGTCGTAGTGAATCGCGTTAACCATGTGCGTGTGGCATCATCGTGCATTTCCGCTTTTGCAATCGCACATGTTACGCGAAGCCATTGTTGAACACGCTGACTGGGACTTTCGTTAACGTTGAGGCAGATAGCGACGCCGTTGTATATTTTACAAATGCTTATCGACACGCCTTATATTTAATAATGTAGGCCCGCATTTACGTTTATCGCTATGTTCAACAAGGCTCGTCAAACTGCTCACATTTGTTCTGATGTGATCTGCCTGTCTTAGGCGCTTATGATTCAGTTCAAGCAGATTTATTTGCTCAGCATAAAAAGTTTATCTTTTTACAAATGCACAAACGAACCATCAGTCAAAATCACCTGAACTAATCTACACTGCAAGAGCTAATAAAATGCGCGGTGAATCGGCGCTTCCTTCCAAGCAACGTTTCTCACGCTCTAGATTAAATTTACCATACAGGTCAGTAAAGGTTGTGAGTGTTCCTTTCGCCAATCTTCCATTATATCAACACAATAACCTTTACGGTAAAAACAATCGCATTACACAGCGATGCAATTTCTGACCCGTGAAGGAAACCAGACAAAAATGAAGATTGCCGATTAGGTTTGACAGTTCACACTCAAAATACAACCGGCCATTAAAATCCAACTGTGTTTGTGACGCATGTTGGTAACTTTCAACTTAAATTTGAGCTACCTTCAAAAAGCATGCCCATCATCGAATTTTACATGAGGTTTGTGTTAAGTTTACTTGACAAACAGTCCACTTGAAAAACAACCGGCTGTAGGGGGCAACGCCTATAGGTTAGCTGTCCAGGTCAAATCTTACCTTTATCCGGATATTTTAGTTAGGTTCTTCCACAGTGCAACGGAAGTAGCAGGCTGTTGTTTTTTCGGTGAGACATTTGTCATTTGTCTCACAGTTGTATCAAAACTCGCCACAACGCCATTCATTACTCTGTATTTCTGACCAAATTGGCTTAATTTTTTTTGGGTCGTTTCAAAAACATTTCGGTCTATGACCGAAAAAAAGCAGGTAGCAGGGAATGTTACCATTCAGAGAATAGATGTGCACAAGGCAGTAAATGCTACCGACAAATCTACCAGCAAAAACAGTTGTACCCGTTCCATTTTTTTGTAAAAATCCATGAAAAACACTACTTACTGCAACTTAAAATCGCTTTCCCATACAATTCATGTCGATGGTTCAATATTAACTGCGCAGCAACCAAGAGGAGACTAATAAGGTTACTGCACCATGCAACCATTGCTTTCACATAAAACTCAATTTGTGTGAAAAACAACTATATGCCACATGAACAGCTCAGCGATGCTTCATATTACATAGATACGGCTGGCACAGCTTTAACTCAAGCAACTGGCTTCCCACATATTGTTTCAGAATTTGTTGATCAGACTAATGGTGAATTGAACATTGAAGAAGCAGGAGCACTTGGGACGGATGATTGTACCTTGCTTGCAAAAAAACAACTGTTATGGGGCATTCAAAAAAAGCCGTCGCAATAAAGCTGCATTTCATATAAATGTGCTCAAAATGGAACTAGTACTTAACAAGGATGGGCATGCTGTGGGGTCTTAAATTTAATGCCGTTTTTCTACAAAGTTCTGGAATCAGAAAAAAAAGTTTTGAACTACTATTTAACCTTTGTAGAAGAGCTTTACCCAGAAGTTTACATTGCACATAAATCCATACAAAATCGACATGTCACTGCGCAACAGAGTGCATAGCGACTACTGCTCACCACCTTGACTTCATCACAGCAGTCAAAGGGATAAGTCACAGCCCTTATAAATCTTTTGTCTTGTTTATCTGGGCTATGCATCTAAACACAAAAATAAATATTTGTATAATGCATCACTGTGATTGAATTGCATTTACAAGCCAATCCATTGCCTTTTCAAGCCCAATGTTTTTTACTGCGCTTGTCTTGAAAATCTGCCATTTCCGATCTTTAATGCAAGCTAGACCCAGTTCTTTGGCAACTTCTGTTTCTGTAAGAGCACCTTCCAAATCCTGTTTATTGGCAAACACAACAAGTATTGCTTTCTTTAGTTCTTCCTCTTCAAGCATACTCACAAGTTCTTGTTTTGAAGTGCTCATCCTTTCTTTGTCCATGCTGTCAACCACATAAATAATGGCATCAGTATTGCTGTAATAACATCTCCAATAGGGTCTAATGCTGGTTTGTCCACCTAAATCCCACACCTGAAACTTCAGGTTTTTGTATGTCAATGTCTCCACATTAAATCCAATGGTAGGGATAGTGGTGACCACTTCACCCACTTGCAATTTGTACAGAATTGTTGTTTTTCCAGCTCCATCCAGACCAAGAATAAGAATTCTGCGTTCCTTTTGACCAAACAATGAACTGAAAATGCTGCTAAAAAAACCTCCCATTGTGAAACAACACCACCTTTATTCAAAAACAAAACACATTTTGTGAATATGGTATTTGGTTATGAATTAAGTCTTCCTTACATCACATAAGCTCATCAGCAACATTGCTCGGAACCTTACATGTTTTGATGACTTCTGTACTTTCAAATCCTACATTTTTGAAAACTTTAAAACTGTGGAGGTTAAATCCAAAAAAATTTCACTTAATTGCTGCTTAAATTCATAAGGATTAGGTTCAGTATGTTACTAGTTTAGGTTCAGTATGTTACTAGCACGTGTAGTGCAGCCTAGCACACATTTGTCGTGTGTTAGTGTCACGTTACAGGCAGCGGACGAATAAGTTTTCAAAAGTGCTCTGGCTGACCTATAGCCATTGGGACTACATGGTTTTATTGTCCAAAAGACAATGAACTGAAAACTTAAGTGTTGTTACTTTGCTTTTAATGTTACGGTGTATTACGGGCCACAGGCCGGTCCGGGCCAGCAAATAAGTTGTGGTTGAGCATAGCCAGGCTGGGCAGTTTCTTGTTAGCTCCGGGCAGGCCAGGCTGCAGAACCGCTTGCCTGTGCCATCTCTACATGATGGCATTTTCATTTTGTTGCAGGAACGTCGCAGAAGAAATAATTAGATAAATATTACGTTTATTAGTCTAAGAGAGGGGTGCACAACCTGCGGCCGTAAAAACTCTTTGTCTGCTCTATTAGTAATGAGTATGGAGTACTTAGTAGAAAGAAGGCCAAACAAACGTGTATAAGCAGAGTAGGCTCAGTGTGTGAAAGCAGAACAGAAGCAATGCAAAACATAAAATATCTTGAACTCACTGGCGGCCATAATTCATAAAAGTAAACGTAATGCAGCTGGCAATAGCAAAAAGTTGGTGCAGCCCTGGTCTAAGATATTCCATGAGTGGTGTCTTTTTCAGCTCTTGAAAAAACTGTGATGATAATTGGTATGAGATTTTCGAGGCTTCAGCATGATAAAGATCATTGTAGTGTTTACTTGTAGAAGTACCTTGCGTTGAAAATCTGCAGATAGACTGCTGTGCAATGCTGCTGTGCAATTTATTGTAATATGCCTGGCTATCAGACATGGGGTGATTACAGCACAAATGTAATCGATTACGATTACTTAATACTTGCTCGATTACGAATAAACAAAATCACAATGTAATCGATTACAATTACATTGAAAGTAATCACGATTACAATCGCGATTACATTTGTCTTGAAACATCCTCAGGAAGAAAATGAAACCCATTTGCATAGTTTTATGTAAGTATATTTTCAGACAACATACAATATGAATCAATGCAATAAACGAAGTTACTCATATGTAAGGATCAAGCACCTTAAAAAAGAAAAAACCTTGATTTGTTACTGAGATGTTCGTGCAGTCAACAAACCGGTGGCGTAACTAAAGGTTTGAGCTAGAGGAGAAACTTAGCTGAATTAATCAATTTTTAAATATTTGTTACAGTTGACAAACACCAACGCTTCAAATATTTTATGAGACAAACGACATCTATCAGGTTTGAACATTCCTCCAGCAATGCTGAAAATTCCTTTGGTATTAATTTCAACATTGCTGACTATTTCTAACTGCGGGTTACGATCGTCTGCAAGCAAATATAGCATTGCGCAACTTTTAATTTGAAATGCAATGAATAGTGATGTCAATATAGCTGGGCATCTGTCTACTGGACCAATAGTCAATGGTTAACAAAACCTCACAGGTCTCGTTGAGTTTTTTTTTACCAGTATCTGGTTGATCACAGTTCACATGCTAGTTATCAGTGTTGTGGAAAGGTACTTTCGACTTGGATTAAAGTACCTGATTCCTCTGAAAGAAGGTTAATTTACTATATATAAGTTACTGTACTAATTATATACATAGCATACTCCAGTACTTACATTCACAAGTTTATCCTGAATATGTATAAATGAAACGAACACCTCTTGTAATGTCCCACTATTCTGTTGCCGAAGTGTGAACCCGTTTATAAGAAGAGCTCCTATTTTTGTTGCTCCGTCTCACTAGACTAGACTCACTAAGTTACTTCTGGCGGCCAACAGGAAGGCTAGCTGGAACAAAGCGAGAATTAGCTAAAAACCCTGTGCTTGCCTCTGGACTGTCTGGATTTAAACCACATAGACAGGTAAATATCCTCCCCTGAAACATGACCATAACAAATGATGATAAAGGAGGAAACGCAGCCACTACAACTGCAGTTCATCGTACAATGATGCAGGGTGAAGATTTCCAAGTTTAATCGAGAAAATAATCATCGATTACGATTAAATTGGCAACGTAATTGATTACGATTACATTTCACTTTTGGTCAGTTCAATCGATTATGATTACTCAAAAAACTAATCGATTATAATTGATTACAATTGACGATTATGATTACCCCATGTCTGCTGGCTATTGCTGCTAATGAATCGCATTTTTTGTGATTGTAACTGTACAATGAGGCATTTTCCTTTGTGGCTTAGAAAGTTTAAGGGGTTTTGTGAATGTCCATTTTACACTGTATCATCTGCAACTTGAAAATGATAAGCAAGATGCTGATGTTTCCCTCCCTGGAAAAATTTCTACGGACGCCCATGGTAGTAGCAGAGATCTAGCATAGGGTGTTCTGTGTTGCCCAAACCTTTTCCTTCATTGCTCTGCAAGAAACACTTGCTTTATCTTATTTTTGTATAAAATATTCATGGTAAATAATACCATCAATATATGTCAATACATTTGATGATACAATAATGCCAAAAATTTGCACACTACTTATGAATGCTTCTACTTCTGAACTATGCTAAGAATGCATAAATGCAATCAAACTACTTGTCAACAGTTGGTAACAATGTCACAAATGAAAGCTAGTAACTTGAAACATTCATATCTTTTAAACTTGCAGGCTTTGGTGAAAACATGTCATTATGCTTTTGTTTTTGCTCATGTTACTGATTACCACTTTATACTGCAGTTTTGTTGGCACAGGTGATCTTTAATAGCTTACATCCATGCAGTTGGCAAACATATATTCAGACCGTGTTTATCCTAACTACTTTGTTTCGTCAAATAATGTCAGTTTAGCAAGTTATCTAGATAATTGGAATCAAAAGTATAAAAGGCAAAATTCTTGTCAACAATGTAAACAAAGGTGACAATGTGCAGTACAGTAGAACTTGCCTAAGCGGACGCTCAAAGGGGAACAGAAAAAACTGTAGTCTCAGACGAGCTGTCAACAGGCTGCATGTGGAACATGACTAAATGAAACACTCATAGATATTTTTTGTTTATTAGCAGATCCATACACATAAGCTAGTATATATGCATTCAGAAAGAGACTAAACACAAAAAACAACTGTATAAAAGATTAGGCTTTTAGGGGGCATGAGACACAATTTTTCAAGAGTCCCCATGTTTCCAATAAAAACCAATGTCGCATAGTGTCCCTATTCCTCATCAATTTGTTTTGCAAGATTGTAATCAACGCGACCAGTTTCTTTCTTACAGTCAATGATATAAGAGCATTTTTATGTGCTGCAGATATTTCATGTGAAGATATGCTTCGATATGCATTCTTCCATTCAGAGTAGCCATTCCCCAAAAATCCTTCTTCATCACGATATTCATTAAACAATTTGCATACAAAACAGTAAAGAGTAACTTTTCCAGGTGAAAAACAGCAGCATGATGGAATCACTGTTTCACCATTTAAGCATTGCGGATAAAACAGGGAAGACGTACAGTATTGCAATTTGTTACCATCTTTTTCTGTACATGCTGACATTCCTCACTGCCTCGTTGTTCCCAAAAATCTTGCACGACGCATTTCTTCAGTTGCTTTGCCTGGCCAACTACCAACGTTGTTTGGTAAATATTGGATTAGTTTTCTGTGAATTACATGCTTTACTTTCAGCTTCTGCCATTGCTTTAGGTCTATCCTCTCACGTTGCTAGTGGTTGTGAAACGTTAAAATTGGCATCGCTTTCAATTACAGCTATGCTGATTTGATAACTAAACTTTAACGTTATTTTGGCTTCATTAGTTTTAATGCACTCATTCTTACCTTCATTCAATATGGCTTCTAAGTTTGATATTAGAGATCAAGCTTGTCTCAAACCCATATATCAGCATACATGGCATCTTTTTCTTAATTTGCTTCTCTTGTTTTTCTTGCTCTATTCTGAGTTTCCTTTTAGCTGCTCCACTTTTTCTTTTCGCTACATTTGGCCTGAATTTATGATATCCATAATCTCAGCTACGAGGCACACTGTTTTCTCAAAATACTCAAGGACAACAAACTTCACTACAAAGTTAACCTTTCTAACTGATGAACTGTGGCTCAGGGTTGCCAGATAGAAAAAAACTGAAAACTGTAACCAAACTCACTTCAAACAATAGTCAAAACTCAGCAAATATAACCAAACTTCTGGAAATGTTTGCATCTTTACCACAACATTAGTTTTTTCACTGGAAATCAGTGGTTTACAGATTTTTTATCTTTCGCCTTGTATTTTACCATAAAGCATGATATACGTTTTCAATATTTTGAAAATATTTTTATTAAATAAGACTTGTTGTTGTTACAAACTATGCTCCTACTTTCAAAACTATCATTCTTTCAATGGATGTCACGAATTTTCAAACCATCAGCAAGCTCAAAATTAGTAACCCTACATCAGAATTGTAAGTAAATCATGCATGCAAATAAACAGGGCATTGACAAAATGACACAGGAGCAAATTTTCAGGGAATACCTTACAGAAAATGATACGTTAGTAAAGTATATTTCGCCAAACCAAAAAATTTGGAGCCAAATACTTTTAAAAAATTTCCAAAAATTTGCCAGATTTTTGGAATCCAGCAATAAATTCGCCAGACTAGGCTACCATGGTCACATGATGTTGAGGGTTCAGATCCAATGGACCAAATACACCACATCGCTAGTCAAAACATGCCAAATAACATACTGTATCAAATACCAAACAGGTTGAAGAAAATTAATATTCACAAATAGTTTATGCTGAGTGAAAAGCGGCAAGACAAGCCTTCAAAAATGCCAAACAACCTTTTTTCTAAGCCTTCACACACAGCTAAAAAAGTCGAAAAAATTGCAAACTATGACGTACATGCCAAACAGCATTTTCTCGTGCCAAACCACATCTGAAAAGGCGAAATTTCTGGAATTTGGCATTAAAAATGACAACCTGGCAACTGTTTTGCGATACGTTAACGTTCCACATCCATTGAAATATCTCAAGCTCAACTTCCAACAAAGCACTTTAGCAAAACACACTTCGATTCAATCAAGCTTCATTTCTTCATAGAAAGCCACATTGCAAAGCACAAGTTTCAATACATTTATCGTGAAAATCACCACAACATGTGTGCAAACAGAGATGAACATGGATTTGGATATAAATCCTGCGGATTTGCAGTTTTTTGATAGATTGGGAATGGATTTGGATTTCATAATTTCTGACTAACCGGATTTGGACTTGGAATTTGGATTTGATAATTCTGTTTAAATTTTTCATAACGTTTAGTTCAGTTTCAAGATTAATGTATTTAGGCTAATCTGTGCAATGACATTATGTGTTGTAATAATGTCATTGATCTGTGTAAATTTGTTCAAGTTTGGTACAGGGTCAAGGAAACTAAGACGTCATTAGGAATTGTACAACACACAGTCACACACATCGTGCTGGTTCAAATGTTCAGCCTTCAGGATGACCAGAGAGCACTAGCAACGATAAGAGTCTGCTCTCATGTTCAGGCCACTGGTGCCACTCCTAGTGTTTTTCCACTAGATCTAGTGTTTTTGCATTTCATCTTGTGTGCTGTTGGTTTTCATGAGTGTCTAGTGTTTTTTAATGAGTGGGCTGAATGTAATTAAAGTACAAATTTTTTGTAATTGTAACTGTGATTGAGACTTTTTGATTTTGTTCAATTGTAGTTTGGTAAAAACTCTACCCAATAGCCTACATCTTAAATTACACAAAAGCATACCATCTGTTTTGAGTTAAACTGCTATAAGTCAAGGTGATTGCGGTGATCTTTTAAAAGTTTCAGTGACCTGTACAGCCTACAAACAAACACAAGCGTTGCTGCTGAAGGTTGTGGCTATGTTGAAAGTCATGAAACAACAGAGGTGCCATTTACCCATTTGCCTAAATTTCACATTTCAGACCACAAGGAATTTCTCAAGAGCAATGGCGTGTAAGTGTGATTGGTCTTTTCCTTGTGGTAATTTACCATGTTGTGTGAAGGTGTTGCACTTCACCACGTTAAAAGATTGTAAGGCGTAAAAGAATAATGGTTTGTGCTGATGGACGTGTACCTTTAAGCTTTGTCAATTATTGTTGTGAGCGTCGCGCTTGATAATTGCATACCGGTGTAAATAAGTTCAGATGGTTTGACGGCCGGCGGGATGAGAGATGACAGCCGGTACAGCGTGTTCACGACGTCTCTGCGTTTACTTCAGTTTGCCTTCATGTTGTCGTTACGCAT
>JGI24021J15306_10004909_pt1 | contig 15729 bp, 8 predicted proteins | sample Ectturendosymbi1_FD_15306 | JGI IMG/M metagenome (IMG submission 15306)
TGCCTATGTTCTAACCTAAGTTCTTTTGGAAGCCAATGTACTGCATTGATGAAGGTACTTGCGACATTGTTGGACTTTTCGGGGCCCTCCAGTGAATCGGCGACCGGGGCATTGTTCTCCCTTACCTAGCCTCGTTACGCCCCTGAACACACGGCAGTGTTCTATTATCCTTTTGCCTGCACCGCAACAGTCAATTGCAATTGTTGTTTTTGAAATTTTGCAGAACTTGTTAGACAGTCACTGACATCGTCCTCGTTGCGAGCTGCGCAGAATTTCGAATGATTTCGAAGCAACGGTTGCTCTCACAATTCAGTCCATAATAGCGATTGAATTCCAACGGACCTCGCATCCACAGTTTTTTGTTCGATGCATTCAAAATGCGCGGGTGTACCAACCGCCGGCTTGCCCAATTTTGTATTCCCGAAAGCAATTTATCACTTTATACCAAAGTTTGAAAGTTATGTATCTTTGTCGTGGATTGCTGTGATCTTGGTTATAATGCGCTTCGATTTACATCTGCCTGCTTTTTGTTCTGCTGTTTTAGTGTTTGGTCATCTGTACCGCCACCACGTTTGAATCAGTGCAGTGTGTAAGAGCAATACTTCTGCTTGTTGCGAACAACGCTGATAAGGATGTGATTTATACAAATGATATTGTTTGTGAGATTTACGAATCGCCTACCATTCTTGCAAAAATTCAGGCTGGCTAATGGGCGTTCAATAAAACATTTGCAGTGCGTAAAAGTGTGATTGATAACGGTTAAGAACTGATCAGTCTGGAAAACGTGAGCCAGAATACAACAGATATAATTCATAGATTTACCTTTACCGTATCACGAATAATGCTGGATTTTTGGCAAGTGTCCCACTAGTCAACATAACGTTTCAGGATGGGTCTTAATGACAAATGTTTGCAATACAATGTTTTGAGAAGCATTCCCAATCGCCAGAAACGCAGAAGAATTGCATGGACATGTCCATAAGGGAAGTGAAAAAAAAACTTAAAGGAAATTACACATTTTAAGTACATGTCTAGGCCCGTAGCCGAGTAGGAAACAAAAATATATTCCAACTAAAAACTCTGTAGCCAGATAAAACAATCTGACCTGGTGTACATAGTGGCTCGTGCCGGCGCTACCATTAGGCAAACTTGGCGGCTACCTAGAGCTCTGGGCCAAAGGGAGCGCCAAGAATAGAATTGTGTGGTTCATAAAGTGACGGACGTGCACCAAAAAGGGAATAAACACGATGAAAGTGAATGAAACACGTTTACACAGTTTATGAGAAGGTGAAGGTACAACACTATTTCAGGTTTGCTGCAGAAGGGTTAATATTTTTCCTACTAATTTCAATTTCACATATACTAGGCAAGCTATGTCGCAACTTTCTATGAATTTTATTATTTTCTAATGTATAAAACGTCCTTCGTATTTCCGTAATATATGTGATAGTAGAGTAAGGATCTTTGTATATGAAGGGTGGGTGCTGGAAAGGATCTTGCCCAGGGTGCTCAATAGTCTATCAGTGATGTGCTGTCAGGACCAGCAAAGCATGCTCTCCAGGCCATATTCGATCAAGCTCTCTAATCACTGCAAAATTTTAAGGTTACAACCTGTGTTCTTTTCATTTCTTCATTTTTCTTGGCTGCGCCGCTTTTACCCGAGTAGGTTTATGTCGAAGCCTTCACTAAATCATGTTTCAGTCATCAAGTGTAGTCAGATTAGGAAAAGCTGCCGAAACTCCAGCGTTATTGGCGTTAGTAGCCTGGTTAATCAGTGAGATTTAAATTATAGGAGGCATCACCTAGCTTTAATTTATGTAACAAAGGGATACCAACTGGCACGCAACATAACCAGCAATGGTGACCTTCGCGAACGTCAAAGCTTTCTTTCCGTGTAGAATTTTGTCGATTGTTGCACCAGACTGTAAAAACGTTTTTGAGGCCTATGCTAGAATTTTTGTTGGTGTGAAAGCTTTAACGCCTGTTATTTGTGTACATAATATTTAGGTGAATTTGGTGTTGAAATAAACTCGGCATGCATCGAATGAATTATTTGGATGTAAAAAAATCGTCCTTAAAAGTTTTTTTTGGGTGGAGAGGTGCTGGAACGGACTTTGCCTAGGACGCACCGGCAAATTTAAGATTTACAAAGAGGAAAGAGTATCAGTTTATTTAGGAACAACCATAAGCAAACATCGAATCATGCAACAGAAAACAAACCACATTGGATCAGCGTTTATTTTGTTCCCAGGACATCTGAAATAACCATACGGTTTTCTAGTCAGATGCCCTGAAGAGGATGTATTTTTTACGTTTAAACAGATTGTGCCACGCTTGATAGAGGAGGATGGCATCATAAACTATGAGGGGGCGCTGCAAATGGATCTTGCTTAGGGCGCTGGAATGATTTGCGCCGGCCCTGATAGTGGAATTCATTGCAGTGCCCTTCTAAATTTCTTGCTTTGTAACTTTTTCATCTAACAAAAGTTCTTAAGATTTTCCTAGTATGCTTATACAGCAAACAAGTATGGTTCCGAATTTAAGCGCCTTAAGAGCGTTGTTTTTGGTGCATGTCATACAAAGCACATCATGCATGTTGTTCGTTGTTGCAACAGTAATTGGCTACGTTCAAACAAAATTGTGGAATGCCACATCTTTTTTAATGTGGAAGCCCTTTAGGATCTTTGCTCCAAGTGGAGCACCACCTTATGATCCGCCATATGTTTTAAATGTTCCAAATGTTAAGTGATATCCTAAGTTAAATTCTGTTGTTACAACAAAGATTTGTGGTTTGTAGCTGTCAGGCACTTGTTCCCAGTACCACGCAGCGGTTAATGCCGCTGCGTTTTCCTTCTGTAGGTTAATAATTCAATGAAATGGTTCTGTTTGACAATGACATACGAGTTTGCAAGCGTTTGCAGTATTTGTCGACTAAAGCAAACATGTTTACCGAAATGGCTGTTCGTACATTGATGAGATCTAAATGCATCAGCAGTCATGAGTTCGCACAAAGCGTTTATTATGTCGCAGCTATTAGGTGTACATTAAAGAAGTTTTTTTAAGATTTATTTTGTGTAGGTGATGTTATGCATAAATTCGTTTTAGATTCAGAAATAACATTCCTTCTGCGTTTTTGTTAAGTACCTGAAAAAGACAGCCATAACGATTTTCCGATAATGAGAATTTTGGTTGCTTTAACTGTCTTACTACTCACCCTGAGTGGTACTTTTGCAGCTCAATGCAGTGGGAAGGTAAAGAGTTGCTTTGTGTTGCATAAACTAATTACTTGGAAATTTATTTACTTGTTTGACAAAGACAGTTTTTTTCTTGCATAGCCTAATCCCGACGCCCAGCCGAATCTCAACCCAATCACTAAGGCCGATCTGCACTTCGTAGCATCAACGAAAAATGGAAAATTGTACACCATCGGTGAAGAAAATCCAGCTCTTAATGTTTTGCACGTCTGGGGTTCGTAGGTTGTACTGAGAACTACTTGCAAGCGATGTTTTGTGTAGAGTTACACTAGCATGTAGCATTAGTGGGTTTGCTTTTCCGAGACACATTGAAATAGTTTGTGCGCTGCACAGCGTATTAGCATATCTGTAGTATCATCCGCGAACAGCAGTTTGGCTACCTGTGGGAAAATTTATTGTAGTTACTATTCAACTGACTTTAGCAATAATCATTGGCCATCTGCTTTTGACAAAGTTTGATACTTTAATGATTGCTTTACGTGTGGTTCAAATTTGCACACATTCGCTAGAAAAGCTATATAGTCATTCGTATATAAATACAGAGTCATAAAATCATTCATTTTGATATCGTGGAGCCATATTTGCAATTTCAGTGACAAAAAAGTTAGGAATACCTTGATAAAATTGCGTACGCTGTTTTCACACATATGGAGTTTCGCAACTACGACAATACGTGTTTTTCGTGATTTGGGTTTTGAAAATTAACATTCATTTTGTCCTCTAAGTTATAGCTCACTGCACAATTCCATAAAAATTTGACAGCTATACAGGTGGAAAATATTTGCAATGTTAGAAGTGAAACGCAGTATTCTAATTTCAAGGAACAACGACAGGTTGACACGTTTTTATCAACTAATGAGAACACAAAAGTACGTGTTACAGTATTTTCTAGGATTTAAATTGCTTCTTAAGACATGTCGATAGTAGATGTTTATACATGATAGTTTGTTTTCGTTTGTTGCTCTCATTTCCATTACAGATGCTTACATATGAAAAAATCTAAGTTAGGCGTAATCTTGTTTACTCAATCAACTAAACTTCGGGTTAACTAAGTTCAAGGTTAAATCCAATTAAATTCGACATGTGCCAAGAAATATAAACGTTTGGAGGGGAGTAAGACAATTCAATCGAGTAATAGCATAAGACTGGCTAGTATTTGGTTGAAAACGCGTAAAAAGAAAATTACTACCTTTGTTTCTTTTGCCAGCTTAAATTGTGCTTTTTCATAAGCATGCCGATGACGTGGTTGACGTTTACTTAGGGCCGCCTCTTAACACCATAAACCAAATCAAAACGCGGTATGTGCTTCTTGTAGGTACGCCTTACGAAATGGGATATGCTCATGGAACATTATTAAAGGACAAAGCGACCGCGTTTATGAACGAACTATGGCTCTACTTGGAGGATCAAGTGGTAAGCTGTGGCTTGCTGTCCAGCAACTCAGATCAGTATTGCTCTTTTGCGTAATCGCTCTTATCGCGTGCCATGTTTGTGATAAAAGTTCGGTTTGTTGCATTTGCGATTTGCGTAATGAATTGAACCAGTTCTTTTGATATCGTGAGACAGTCCAGCTGACCTTGGACCCAGCGGCGTCACGAAAAATATTTTTTGTTTCTTACCACCCGCTGATATGAGTGGAATACTTTTTCGTTTAGAAAACATCAGCTTATAGAAATTAATTTCCTATCAACGTTTGACTGCTTGAGAAAATGTTTTCATTTTTTGCAGATTGAGGCAATTAATGGATCTCAAGTGAAGTGGCAATTTCACGATTGGTTTTTGCGGGACGTGGCAAACCTTGGGTAATTATAGAGATAAAGAAATGGGGCTTGGTTTGAAGATGATTTAAGTATTAGAAGATATTGTAAACATTGCGGTAAAAGCAAACTATGAAAAATATTTTGATTGAACCCATGTTTTGGTACAACAAAGTAAAGTTGGAAAACTTGGGAAAGTATTTCTATTAACGTTTTTTTCACGACGTTCTGGTGGAAAACAAAGGTATGTCTGGAATTAATGGGTGAAATTCACTAACACTTTATTATTGTTGAGCATCAAACTACGAAATCTTCGATGATGTGGTTTACATTGCAGGACTGAAGTAGCCCTTGACTTGGAAATTCTTGCTACGTCTAAATACACTGGAGATTACTTTTTGGAAGAAATAAAAGGAATCGCCGACGCTACTGGCTTAGACTACAAGGTTAGAAACGAAACTTTTGGTGATGGCAAAATTATTTTTTTGAAGTTCACTCTTTTTTATTTTTACTTTGATTGAGCAATCTTTCGGTTTGAGATAAAATGATCCAAATAAGACTGCATGGAAAAAGGTAGAATTGGGACTATTTAAATTGTGATAACGTTGCATTTTCGTGGACAATGCTTTTCAGCTAACTGAATATAAATGCTTACAAAAAAGTCAACGTTCGAGTTTGTCTTAGAAAGTGAACAATTTACTTTCTACAAGGCGACGTCATTTTCGTGATAAAGACTTAATTTATAAATTCAGCAACAGTTAGTTTGTTTTGTTGGTCAGAAAATCCAACGCATTCACATGTTGGGAGAATTGACAAAAGGGAGTTGCTCGATGTTTGGTGCATGGAACTCAGCTGTTCCAGCTGAAAGCGGCATACTGCAACTGAGAGCTTTGGACTGGAACATGGATGGTTAAACTATTTTTATTTCCCATTTGTTGATTTTACTTGTTTTGTTTTTTTCAATTCATTCTCACCACAATAATATTAATTTCTGAATCACTGGTCAGCACAAATATTGTTACCTAAAATGTTTGACTAGTTTTGGGATATACTTGGGACGCTGAGATCTAGTGCGGCTTATCAGTGGGTTAGAAAAACTCGCCCAATCGATGAAGAAGAAGTAAAAGATACCCTAAGAATACTTTTTGTATTTTTCATCGTAAGATAAAATAGGATTTTTTAAGTCCCGTCCATGATATGCCACAACTCATTTCGCCCGTCAGTAAATAGGTTTCCAACGTCTGGTTAAGAATGTTGAGAAAATCATGTGTATGAGCAAGACAAACAATCTTTGCGTTGAAATTTTCTTGAAACTTTTTGAGACAACATTACATATTTCTTCTGCATCGGAAAGGCAACATGTTTTTTTCACAGATCATAAACACGGTTCAATGTGCAGCTGCTTTGTGTTCAGCATCTATTTCGTCACACAGAAACGAAATTAAACTCCCATTAAATGGCATTGCATTGTCATACATTTTGCAACAAAATTTAAAGTTTTGCGCAGCTCCTCACATAATTTTGTTGCTGCAAGGGCCTGCTGTCTGTCTATGGAAAAAAAATATGGATAAGAAAGTCTGCCGTTCTGCATTTGGTGCTTTGTTTTTGATTCATTTTCCTACATCCAAGTTTGACACTGCATATTCCGCTGCGCCATCTGCATTTGTCTCTTTGCAGCATATCATAACACATTTTCCCAAGAAAATAGTATTGTCTGTTAAGAAACCATCCAAGCATTGAAAAATATCCCCACCTCTTAGCGCGTAGCATCAAGGTTTTGCAAAAAAGTCTTCTGATACTGCAATATTGCTGATAGAGCCAATAACACAAAAAACTGCGGCATACATGCTATACCTGTAGATTCAGCCAATTCAGTGGAATAAATTGGAGACGTTTTCACTTGATTTAGAATCTGTTTGGGAACATCATTAGATATACGTAACTATGCGTCTTTCCACTGAGTTATATGACAAGACACTCCACCTAATTTTAACTTTCTTTGTATCCAATCATTATTTTTAAAACTTCTTTCAAAGCGGGCGTTAACATATTTTCTCCTATTGTATGATCCTTCTTCTGCTTGACGTTTTGGCAGGAAGCAACATACGAAGAATAGACAGCTAATTTATTAGTTTCAGTGAATTTTTCATCACACTTTTCTGCACTGAAATGCATTTCAACTTACTTTTGAAAAATTCAACGGGTTTTCTGGCACAACTTGGATGATTTCAGAAGCGAGTCAAAACCAACAGGCAGCGTGTTGCTGAATGAATTGCTGATAATGATCGTTGCACACTTTATGATACCAAAGTTGATTGCTGTCCTTGCCGTTCAACTGCGCGGGTCAGAGCAAGGGTTCTTATATTTTGGCCCGTGCTCCGCTTGACATCATCAGACCATCAAACAAATCTCCAACCTGGGTAAATTCACGCTATTGTCATACGCCAACTTCTCGATGTGCTTCCTCAAGTAATTGGTCAATTTATTGTGGGAAAATATTCGCTCAACTGTTTCTGACAACACTGCTCTAAAAAGCAGCTTGTCCTATACACTGCAGTGCTCAGTTAAGCAGCGTTCACTGTACTAGAAAAAAATCAATAACATCATACGTCTCTAACAAAAACAGGCAACCCCACTTGGGGTCGCGATCCGCACGTTGGAAAAGACTGATCTAGGCCTTGTTGACAGTTTTCTGAGCACGGCTGCACGTGGAGCACAGCTTGTGCCACCGACCGCACAGAAATTAAAATACCCTCCAGTGTCGGCGTTACAGGGGGTTGTGGAGCATTGCCCCCGCGCTATCAACGTTTCCTCCATGTCTGCCCGCTGGTCATCAAGGCAAACCTAAATACTGTCTATTCAGATTATCATTTCATACTGCGCCCACGTGCGGTTAAAATTACCCCTTGAAGCGTGTCACCGACGCCGATACTGTTCAATTCCATTCAGGTGGAGAGGAGGCAGTTCAGGTGAGGAACCGTCAAACATTGTCAGTATTATACAAGACCAAAACGTTTCACATTCTTCAAAGGCAAACATTTACTACTATCAGACGCATCTCAAGCGTGCAACACCCACTTTTTATAGGAGCAGTATTCAAAAAGGGCACAGGGAAATTAACCCTATGTTGTGCTTCTATTGCGACCTTGCCATCACCAAGTTCAGGATATCTTTTGCATTAATTAACCAGTAAACTGCTACACTTGTTGCTTTGCCAGGGTTCAGTAAGTAGTTGGAGACCCAGCATATACACAAGGTCCCAAAAACTAAGATGATGAAAAAAAATCGAAAGTAAATTTTGAAATCAGTTCTGCCAATACACGTTGATAAAGGCTTATCATTGCAGGCACTCCAAATTTCTTTTTGTGTTGACCAGTGTTATGACAAGCATGAAACCTTTTCACTGCGTTCAAAAAAGTAAAAATGTTTCAGGTCCTTTCAGAAACTACCCGCAGGTAACAATATACCACCCAAATGCGAATCAAACAGGGCCCAATGGAATGAAGGCCAACAGCGCATTTGTGAACGTTGGATGGACAAGTAAGAGCACTAAAACTCTACTGGTTAATGGCTGTGCTATCAAGCGTTGAATGTGGTTGGAACTATAAACTGACATTTTAGGTTTTTCTTGAAACACCCATGGCCACTGCAGAATTCCTAAAATTGATTGTTCATGCTTTACATGCATCTGGTGTAAGAGGAGGATAAAGCGTAAAATAAGAGGTTTCAACTGTATTGCAGGAAAATGAAAAAGAGTGCAGATTGTGTGAAGATAGAAATAATGTTTTTAATGAAGGCTATTCACTAATGTCCTGGATTTCTTTTTGAGAAAAACCTTGCAAAAATTAATTTTCCTCTTTTCAGCAAAATCTTCTGTCTGAATCATACAGGTGGCTGCGGCAGTGCCGACTTTATCCTGAAAGTCTGCCATGCAGAATGTCATTGGACAAATGTTTCATCCAGATTTGTTTTGCACTTTCATACACCTCTGACATTACATAACATTGATTTGTTTGTGAAAAAGGATCAAACGGTATCTGCAGTCTTGCATTTGCAAGTTGGTCTTTGAAACCACGTAGTTTACCGTAAGCAAAACTAAAATTATTTTTCTTGAAAAAGTCATTACTTTAGTTGTCTATAAGACTCTTTGATTAAAGTTTAACTCAGGTGGCTTTAGCTGCATTTTTACCTTTACACTTTTGATAGGTTTCAACACCCACTAGAAATGCACCCTTTACACATACGACTTATAGTAACACCTTTATCAGTGTAGAAAATGGTCCTATGGTTCGAAGAAATGTTTTATTAACCCCCAACAGTTCGCACTGTTTATCGTCCAAACTGTCTGCTTTTAAGGTTGGGTTGGATTAATTACTGGGATGTCTTCGGCCAAAATGGCAATTTCAGAAATTGGAGCTTCGTTCCCAGACGGAGGTTTTGGCGGCGAGTCTAGATTCGGAATACCTTTTACCGTGAGTGTTAGAAAATCGTTACAAACTTGCCAGTGCATTACGTTAAATCGTGTCTGTTGACTTTCAAAAGAGGGATTTTTCTACAGTACATTCTGCGAGACATCCTCCAGTTCGACTATACATTGGACGATGCAATCAACCGAATCGCGAATGCCCATCGCACATGCGACTTGATATTGGGTGTTGGAGACGGCAAAGTGAGTTACAAGAGCACGTTAGAATTCCCAGGTGATAAAGAATACCATACCAAAAGTATGAGGTAAAAATAATGAAGACAGCGATGGATCCTAAAAACTATTTCCTTCGAAATATCAAGCGCTCTTCACATAGATTTTTTGATGCTAGATTTGGGTAGTTGAAGGAAAACTGGCGACCGTCCTTTTATCCTTTATGGCTGAATTCTCTTTAGCTCTTTATGGACCACGTGAATATAGCCGTTCTTTCACCTAACTAGCACCGAACTGAGCGCTTTAACCAAACCAAGGTCTCAGGCCACTTAGGATACTCCAGAATGAATGCAAAGAGAGTACGGATGGCCAGTCACTAAAACGAGTATATTGCGCATCCCTAATGCTAAAAAATCTGCATGATCATGGATTGCAAGTACAATGTCTAGTTTGAATTTCGAGGTAATCTATTCGCATCAAGCTACGGACTACATGTCAACACTTTAGCCTCGTTTTAGTGACTGGCCATCCGTTTCCGATCAAGCTCTGTGAAAACCTACGGGGAAACTCTGATTCTCTTGCAAGCAGATTCCATTTGCTGTTCTGCCTGTTGGCTACGTGCTCATGCGTTCCATTTCAACTTGTATCAATTTCAGAGTAGGAATTCTGAATATATTCAGAGGAAGCAATACTAAAACAAGACTGCATCTGAACAGATTGCTGCGAGCTGCACCACTGTAAAAATCATCTTATGGCAATGCTTCTGTTAGGCTAATACAAAGCGAGCGGGTGTCTCGAGCAGGCGATACTTGTATGTTTCTACAGAGACCCGGCTGGACTATTCGGCTAGCAGTGGCTTGCGGAAATAAACGCATACAGCATGCCAACACATCGCGAAGCTAAACAAGGAAAACACCAAGCTGCATGCCATTAAGCGCAACTAATTTATTTTGTTTAAACCAGTGGACTGAAGCGAAATGGAGAGAGTCATTTCAAGGGAGCACTGCTGCCACGGAGGACAGCCAAGAGCTCGTCCAAATAGTCATCTGTATTAATGTCAGAGCCGAGCCGGTGAAAAAATGTCCGTGCCAACAATAGATATTATGTGGTTAACCGCTAAACTGCTGTTTACAGGAGAACAGAGGATTCCGAGGAATTCAGTATTCGGCTGGTGTTGCCAACTTCTTTGACGACCAGAACTTACGTCCTGTCGCTCCATGGCATCCAAGAATCACCGACATCGTTTACTACGGTATAGTCACGATTAGTATCAATATAATAGAAACGCCTAGTACTCATGACTGACGTTGTTCAAGGCTAATAAAACGCAATGGCGGTTCTGCTGCTTTTGCAGTTTCAGTAACACAACGATCTTGAATTGCTACTTTTACTTTATTATTTTGTGTTTGCTAATTAGAGTTAATAATCACAGTAGGTTTCTCGCTGGTAGTTCATTCACCTTTTATCTTTTATGCAGTATTCATGACAGTATTGTTTGAAATGCTGTGGATGCAATAATTTTACATTTTCAGATGCGTCAGTTGAACAGCTTAACGTTAAACAAAAAATAAATCTGTTTGTATTCCTTATGACGTCTATTAGTCTGAAATCATTAATTGCAGGTTGGAATTCCAAAGAAACTTTAACTTTTAGCAAATAAACTTTTAAGAGACCTTTCCTTCCAAGTCTAAATTTCCTTTTGAATCGAACACTAGTATTCGATTGCCAGTAATTAGTTGCATTGCTAGGGATGGAACCGGCAGTTCTGTGTAGATGCATGCTCACTTTCGCAACAAGGTGGTATAACAAATTTGTACGTAAAGTGTAACTGCTCAAAATAATAACTTGCATCAGCATTTCTGAATGAGCTGTCAATGTTTAAATACCATTTGTGGCTATTTGAGGATAAAATGTCATAATCTTCAAATACTTCAACTACAATCGTGCCACACAGCCAGCACGAAAATATGCGCACTCCTTTATGCTACGTTCTATCCCCGGTCTAATCGGCTCTAGACGTGTCGTGTTGCGACTTTCCTATCCCCAGGCATGGATTGGCTCTGTCCTGGTTACAACGAAGTCCTGGCGAGGCAGTTGAAAAAATACCATGGTAAGCTGACTCCGCAGATCACCATAGCAGATGTAGTGTCGATCGTGCAAACTGGTTCCACCCACATTGCCATCTACGACCTTGCGGAGGACATGATGTACGTGTCTTTCTCGAAAGCGGACGTGCAGACTGGCCCGCCGGATGCGTACGACAGGTAGGTCTGCGGTCATATACAGTAAGTTGGGTTATGTAAAGTAGTTGCTTTAGAACAGGGGTCGACAACCTTGTTTGCACCAAGCATCGGTTTAAGCCTTGCCTTATTTTGCGGACTGACACTCAATAAAATAACGATGGTTTGGTGCCGGCAAATTTATAACAACCCAAGTCATCATGACACTGGTTCAGTGAGAGATCTGGGGCTGTTTTACCACAGTAAGATGCTCCAACCTAGAAATTATAGTAGTCAATCACACCCACAGTGTGTTACGTTTGTCCAGCCTAATTCGTAATTTTGTCTTGGTTGCTGTCGCCACAGCTCTGCAAGGCCCGGTAGCAAATTATTCACGGACCGGTAGCGGGTCGCGGCCCGGTGATTGCCGGCCACTCTCAAGTCTAGAGCATTCGATGGTTATCAGACGAGCATGTGACACATACTAGTTGGAACTAGGCAAGTAAATGCTATGCGTGCTACACTGGTTTCACCCAAGAAACGCTCACTAACAACTAGCATTTTGCGTTTTAACGAAGTTAGTGTCTGATGGGTCAGCATGTTTCAAAGAGATGCGATGGTTGCACGTGAAATTTACTTACTTCAACTAATGTAGAAAAATCTGCTTTAAGAAACCTTTTTCCGTTTCTTGCGAGATGACAGCTGTTATCCGAAACCGACAGTACGTGCAAATACGTTATCATTAGGGCTAGTTTTCATTGACCTAAAAACTGAAGAGAATTGACTTAAAAATTAAAAACATTGACTTTATTGACCTAACAAGATTTAGACTGAATAAATGATATTTATTGAGAATTTCTTGAGATTGTACATTAAAACGAACATTTATTAAACGAAAACACACAAATTCTCAACGAAACTTGCGACACAAGTCTATGTGCTATTGCGAAATAAGTCGAAGTCTTGTGACATACCACTGCCAGCCAATCACCAAGTGGACGAACTAAAGTGTAAAATAATGTAACGTTGTACATTTTCTCACTTTTTCTCACCAATACTAAAAAGAAATTTTGACTAATAACTGATAATTATAAAAAATTTAGTTTATTGCCCTATAAAAAGAATATTGACCTAACGGTGAAAAAAAACGACTTTTTATTGACCTATCAAATTAAGAATATGAAACGTACTCTTTCTATCCAGAGTTCTTGCCAAAAATCACGTCATTCAAGCTTACTACCAAAAAATGACTTTATTGACAAAACTTGCCCTAGTTATCATCCTTGATAAAATTAAGTGATGGACATTAATTGAGAAGGTTTTAGAAAATTGATTTCTTTACCTGCGAAAATTAATTTCTATACCCTTTTTTGAAAGACTAAAATAGTGCTGCATTACTACACTAACAATATAAGTTGCTTAGGGGCCAAGCAGAACATTATCAAATGTCAACTTTGACTCTTCATCGCAGTTACTGAAAAAAAAAAGAATAATCTCAATCTTGTTTTGATTGCCTAATGATGACAAACAACGCTTTTCACAACAGAATTTCAATATTTATTTCCACATTTTTAGCATTCTTACCCCAATAAAATGTTTACACCTTGCATACCAGGTAATAGGAAAAGTACAAAATGATTTCGAAACCATTTTTGCCGTTATTTAAACGGAAATGATGTTTCAGAACAATGTACTGCATCAGCTGGAAATCGAGGACAAAGGCTTCTTATTTTAGAAACTGAAGATATCATATGCTGAAAGTTTTTTTAAAACAATATTTGCTTTGTTACAGAGGGTTTGTGCAATTCAACGTAGCTGCCTTGTTTGCCGAGACTGCTCCTTCAGAAGCGACATCGATGAAAAAGACAGTAATTTAGAATGTCTGCAATCAGTGATCCACCTTGTCTGCGTGCATTTCAATCAGTAGTAATTTTTTGAATAAAGGAAATCAAGTCTGTGTTTACGATTGATGCTCGCAACATAGTATCAAGGAATGTCTTCTTCAAAACAAATTCCTAATTTTTTCCCCTAAACATACCATTGACCTCGAAAGTGTCCTTGCAAAAATACGTCAGACATGTTTTCGTCCGGAATTGGACTATTAGGCGCTGCCATTTTGACGACGAATATTTTGCGCCCGTGTCAANCGAAATTNCTGACATATTCTTGTATGTCAGTTTTTGGCTTCTGAGAGCAAATGAATAAAATTTGGCGTTAATTGTTTTGGATAAACCAACATTTTCTCAAGCTAGCATGTCCGTTTTAGATAACTGTAAAAGCAATCCACTGCTCAGAGCAAGCATCAACCCTCTCTCTCTAAAAACACAAAGGGCGTAATGCTTGCTGTGAGGATTTGAATGTTCAGAAAGCTCCGAATCAAAACTCCCTAAACAAATTAAGGCTGATGAACGTGTTCTAAACATCGCAAAAGATTTTGGCTTAAGCGCACCACTTGATTATTTGCGAGGTCTAGCTCACAATCGCAATATGCATTCTTACGTTTCACCCATATTTTTATCCAATTTCATTGAACACACTTGCAGTCTGTAATCTGGTGCCAAAGCAGCTAAGCGTCAAAACGAATGATGTCAAAACAGTCCGGTCGCCAATGGCCGGCGTCATATAGCCGTCTCTAAAAGGTACCCTACCTGTTTTATTCCACTGCACTCTTTGTATTCTTTTTATTACCGAAAATTCTTTCGGGAAACATTGCTTATTTGCAGGTTGTTTATACAGTATTTTAGGAAGAAAAGTACAACAATTTGTCTTTTGCAATTTTTTAAAACTTTGTGTTCAGCAGAATAGCCTCCACAAAATTTGATGAAAGCATTGAGCACACCGGCTTCAGGCACTTTATTTTAAATACCGGCTTTTTACCGGACTCTTCTAAATTTGCAGTAAAATACCGGCCAGGCCGGTGAAATACCGGCCATATGGCAACCCTAGCTGAAGCGACAATCCAAAAGCAACACGTGAATGAGAGTCATTTGCCAGGACACTATTTTAGGTAGCTTTGTTGATTATCGTAAAAAACGATCTTATAATCTCGTGATAGAGTTACACTGGGCCTTAAAGCATTTTGCCCTAAAATACATGTAGCGCCACTTATAAAGGTAGATTTTCAATCGAGTCTTTAAATACTGTCTCACATTTTTCGACACTGGATTGCTGATGTGAAGAAAAAACATCAATCCCATTAGACCAGGTTACTAAAAAAGGTTGTGATCCTTTTCAACAGAATTGGAAGCAAGCCGGCTGAGCCCCCCAAATTCACAATCGATACCTCCAAAGTCAAGCTCTAGTCTCCCCATTAAGTCATTTTCAACTCACTGTATACTAGTACGAAGTGTCAGAAGAAGCTCAAAGCCACCCCAATGCTGTTAATCTGGCGATGGATCTACTTTTATCCATCCAGGCCAGAAAACACAGAGGAGAATTAGCCTATCACCAATTTAAAGCCACGAACCTTCGCCACCACCCCAGTCACCGGTAAAAACGTTAAAGACTCGCCAGAAGATTACTTTTTTGCTCAACTTTATATGATGCAAGCGGAATAATCTAACAACCAATAAGCTAAGCATTTTTCTGTCGGTTGCAGATTTCGCTAACCATGCCAAGTTTGTCTTTTCATGGCCAGCGTGAATTGTCCACGGGTTTGCAATTGCAACAAAATGATCAAAACCACACAGTCATCACTAACTGTTGCCTGACGCGTCGCCAAGCGGGGGTAAAAGGCGCCGTCATTCCACCAATTTTGGACTGTACATATTCAAGTGTTGAGCAAAAATTGTTATGACCACGTAAAACCAATTATTCAATCCACTAAGCTGTAGATAGCTAGTATTTTGCCAAAGTTTCTG
>JGI24021J15306_10004910_pt1 | contig 15728 bp, 8 predicted proteins | sample Ectturendosymbi1_FD_15306 | JGI IMG/M metagenome (IMG submission 15306)
AAACCTGTTGCACGCCGAGCTCGGTCTTAGACTGCATGCGGGGCTGTGTGAACTTTCTGACTTGTGGGCCGCACTGGATTCAAAAATTTCACTGAGGTACGGGTTGAGAGCAGACAGCATAATTTGAACCCCATTTAGCGGGCCGCGTTGGAAAGTTGTAACAGGCCATATGAGATGAGCAGGTCGATAATGAGATGAGCAAGTCCATGGCCATATGAGATGAGCAGTCCATGCCTATCTTACAGACATTCAACCTAGGTTTAATACATCTTTCTCAGTGATCAAGCACAATCGTTAGCAGATCTTGAGCATAACTCGATTCTGATCATCCGCGGTGAAAGTGAAAGTTGCTGTTTGTTCAATTGCGACAAGCAAGCAATTGAGAAAACACGCCTGTGGCTGTTTCAGCACGATCAACTTCAGAATTCGGTTGCACACCACAAGCCGAGGGTCAGCTAAAGAAAGCTCACTTTTCGCCTCTGTAATCATATATCTATTCGAATGTATATGGACTTATTTGTACAAAACTAATAACTCACACACGGAACAAGGTTTCGAAAACAATGTGACTGCTTGGGAACTTGCCGGTTTTGACTGTACATGTCGTGTGGAGCCTATCTCGGAACCAGCCTCCTTTTATTTGCTGTCTTTACAAAGCCTGCTGCCACAGGCTTTAACAAAAATCACAAGATTCACAGAAATGCCACTAGATCTTAAAACATTATAATTAGCTTCAAAATTTCTGCTTCGAAGTTAACAGTTTTGCTTGAAAACATTTAGTTGTTTACCTTATCGCCCGAAATCCTTTACAGTTTACACAGTTTACACGTTTGTTGAAATAGATCATGCCAAAGCCTGGAAAATCTTATACCAAAAATGTTCAGGCTTCTTTCAAGGGCTGAAAACGACAACACTGACAGAGCATTTTAGATCAATCAACCTATCAAATATTTCTACTCCAGTGTTCTTGCAGTTGCACAGAAATGAAAACAAGATCATAAGTTACATCGCAGCAATAAACAGCACAGAAGTGAAAAAACTAAGAAACTCAAATTGCAATAGACAAACTCGATCGTTATGTTGGTGCAGATCCTCACACAACGATTCACGTAATGACTGTTTACGGGCCGAAAAGGACTGAAACGTTTGAAAGAAGACAACCGATCTTCTTCAAACACACAGTTTCCAAAATTTCACTAGATTGCAGTGAAAAATCACTAGGTCAGTCCAAAAATCACTAGATCGGGTGAAAATCACTAGGCACGTGGCCATGCGCACGCGCACACAAGTTTAGATGTTGTGAGACGCTCATACTCGCACCATACGCAGCCAGGGTTGGCAGGTTGACGTTCTTAATGCCAAATACCAGAAAATTGACTTTTTCAAAGAGATATGACATGAGAAAATGCTGTAGTCATATACGTCATACTTCGGCATAGTTTTGGCTTCTTTTAGTGGTGTTGTCAGAAAAAAACGTTCTTTGGCATTTTTAGAAACGTGTTTCCTTTGAGCTGAAACTCTCAGAATATTTTCAGCCTGGTTTGGATTTATTTATTATTCGGCATGTTTTGTGTGGCGATACGGCGTATTTGTCCCATTTGCACCTGGAAAGCTTAACAGTTTTTTGTGGGTTTTCTGTGACTCCATTTTGTCAAAGATGGTTTGTGGATATTGTGACATATCTTCTGTAACATATCAGTCGCTTGTGTACCAAGTTCAGAGTACTTACAAATCGTGGCATGATGCATGTTTGCATTTTCATAACCTGATTTTCATTTGTTCAAACCTTTACAAGCGTTTTTATTAAGGATTTTCTATCAGAGGATATGGTACTTTTGCAGATTAACAACCTTTTGTTTACTTATTGGCAATAATTCTAGGTTTGGTTCCGTAGCAACAATGTTTTTTGCCATAGGTCATCCGGGTAATTCAAAATCGAGAGCTATCGGCCTATTTCAGCGTGTTTGGCATTTTTGAAGCTCTTTTGCATATTCTAATCTGCAATTTGGCATTTTTGGTCCCTCAGGACCTGGCAACCCGGAATTACGCACAAACAGTATTGTGTCGTAATGACAGTCGACGTTCTACATTAAAACATGAGAGGTGGTGTTATACTTTACATAGCCCTTCAGTCGCTCAAACAGATTTCATTTCCAACGTTTTCTTGGACATTTCCGTAATTTACGCGTGATTATTTTAAGTGCAGTATTATTATATTTCAACAAAATTTCACGGAAATATAGTCACCATTCCTAGCATGTTCGCTGACGAACCCCTTCATGTACCGTTAAATTATTCACGCCCTCACATACAGCCCGCAGCGTGTTTAAGCTTGGTGTGCTAGGTACTGATGGGAGAAAAGTGGTATATACAGTACAATACCGGCCTGCACTTGCTTAAATACTGCTCCAACAATCCACAATTTAATAAAACTTGGCTGAATGTACTTTGGATTTTAAACAATACCAAGCTGGCAAGGCATTAGTTCAGTTAGGCTACACCGTGGGTGGTCGCAGATTTTACATCTCAGAATTAATATTGAACGGGGGACACAAAGCTTCAAACTTCGATTCAAGCAACCGTGCTTGCTACTTCGCAAGAACCAAGGCTTTGCGTAATTGACACCGCACGGTCATGATTCAGTTACATACGACTGCAAGAGAGTGAGGGCAAATATTTTCAATATCAGTTGCGAACACATTTAATGGTAGCTTGGTTTGATAATTTTCGCACTGACGCTGATTCATAAAGTGCAGCAAAGCATAAAGGTAAGTAATACTTTCACGAGCACGCCACTTCGTTTACGAATCTTAGGCGACTAGAGCAAGAGGTGCAAGCTGCACTTTTTCCAATACCTTGGCCAATGACAAGTATCATACAATGCTACGTTCCGTCGTATGATCTTCGGATGATGGAGAAAGAGCAACCGACCGGCAATTCTGCGCCCGACGGTTTAACTCGGTGACGCGTTACACGAGCGAAGAACTGTGTTTTATGATAAGTTTGGTTTTGGTTGAGCAGCAAAGCATGTCCAAGTATTTGGAGCGTCAGTTGCATGGTTTCCTTCAATAGGTGTGTGTCACGAATCGTGGAGTGCATTTTCGACATCAAAAAGTGATTATCAGGCAAAACAGAGAGAAAGACTGACGATACTAAATGATACAAACTATACAAAAGGTAGGACGATGCGTAGTGTTACGTAAAATCGATTTCCTATTAAAAATTTGCTGATTGATTCAAGCTCTTCACTCGTGTGCAGACTGAATACAGAAATGTGCAAGTTTGAAGCATTGCAAAATGATAAAAGCAGAGTCCATTTTGCTGATTTCTCGAAAGCCTACAGCGAACTTAGAATTTTTCATAATGAAGGTAGGAGGATGACAGCATAGGCGTAACCAAGAGGGCCAAAGCGGTCATGCCCCTCAAACTTCTAGCATATTTTGTTGTTTTGTGTTTCGAGAGGTGGTGTACCAATCTAAATACTGTTGCTGGCTCAAAGTCAAAATGTTTAGCCCCTCCCAAAATTTTGGGCTAGCTACGCCACTGGATGACAGTTTTAACAGCTGATAGACGTGCTTGTCCATCGAAACGCCGATGAAGTCAATTCAAGGAAACATCAATCAAACAAAGCTAAGATGCCTGTTTTCACATGGTGATGATGTGCGTGATATATTTCTGCATCGCGAAGAATGCCGGCCCCAGGTTTGGTGAAAATAAAGTTTTTCAAGTCTTGCTAAGTGAACGGTTTCGGCTAGAGGTAAAACAGTCAGAGATTTAGTCCTGCTTTTTTAATCCATTCGGATTGAGTGCTTTTTTTGATGATTGCTTGAAGTTTGGGGTCAAGAAGAGCAGTTTTGTTAGTTGGCAAGCAAATCCAGTTTTATAACTTAATGTGCCGTCTGCTTGCAACAGTTATGCAGCAGAACAATTTTCCAAACAGTAATATCTTACTTGAATGAGGATGTCCGCTAGACGAGTTTACACTGTAATTGAAGAAAATGTGCGATTTTCAACTTAACAAAGACTACCTAATACTGGCAAAGTCTAGCACTAACAAAACTATGAGGATAGCCTGATAAAAATGCATAGGAATTGAAAGCATCGTATTCATGATGAAAAAACTTTTCCTACTTGAGTCTAGATCGCAAGTGCGAATCCCACTTTCACAGCAGCGTTTAAATCAGTGGTTCCCAAGGGAGGAATTTCATGAGTTCAGGGAAGGAATTTCCACTTTCTTGTTAAGTTGCCTATTCTTGTAAGTGTTGTACTTCTGTTTTAAGTTGACATTGGCTCTTTCAATTAGTTATATTACTTTATATTTGTAATTTATTTAGTGGACTATCACACGTTTTTGTTACAAACTTTGGTGCCTTTTTTTGACAACAAATTCTTTTTGTCCCGCTTTTACTAATCAAGTTACTGTCGTCAATAAAGACCATTGTTCCAATTGTAGTTAATAGCCTACGAACCACCCGAACAATAAGGGGAGGAAATAAAAGTTCCAAAATGAGCAAAGGGAGGAAAGCATCAAAAAAGTTTAGGAACCACTGGTTTAAATCTTTTCTATTGCAACAATAATGAAATCGGCAATCTTTACCCAAACGCTTGCTTTTCGGTGAATCTGCGCTGTACGTACTTGTTGTCCCAGCCCTATACAACAAGCTACCATGACAAACATTTACGAAAGTAGTCATAGCAACTGAGCCACCGCCAAGCCAACTATCAACCGAAGAAGGATGGCCTTGGATAGTTGCTTTGAATTCCTTCGGCACATTTTCTCGCTTAAACGGTGTCTAAACTTGAGCAAACGATGCAGGAAAGCCGGGGGCAGAATAAAACACCAGAGGGTGAACGTAAAAATGCTGCTGAAAGAGAGTAGAAGTTAACTTCATATGAAATGTGCCGCCGCAATGTCAACGAACCACCTCCTTTTTACGGGCGTAGCTGCCACGAGCTCAACATTCTTTGTTCTGGTCCGATCCGAAATGGCATATAAACTTTGCGACTACATATCGGATAACAGTTAGTGAATACCACTGGCATTTCTTCCGTAACTGCTTGAACAACAGTATTTTTCTGGATCAAGCAAGATATAATATTACGAAGGTTTTGAGAAAAATAACTGTTGCTATTTTTAACTCAAAACGAAATTTCAGCTTTATGAAGGTTAGTTGATTGTTACATTGACGTTGTCTGCGCAAGTCTTTTTATTGAAAACGACGACAGCAATTCAGTAAAATTAGTTTACACTCCCCGTTTACGCCAAAACTCAACAGCAAGGAAGAGGCTGCGTGCCCAGTGAAGAACTTTCCAAGTAACCGAGGTGTTCAAAAAGCAACAGCCACGCAACCAGCAGACATCACTTGAAACAGGTGCGCCTAGCGAGACTCTCTAGGCTAGGGGGCCTTGTTTGAAATGGCGTTTACAGGATCCGAACGAGCAGTTCGCTTTGCAAGAGTTAAGATGCGCTGTGATGTCAGCTACCAAACCAGCGGATTAATTAACTGATGCTGACATCTGTTCAACAAATGTCGACGCTTATGCTGAAACCGAATTAAACGTCTAAAATGTCAAAAAACTTAAAAACGCTAAACAGCGTGCCTGCGTCGCTGAAACTCGTCTATTCGATTCACTGTGAGATATTAAATCCGCATCAATAAATGCGTAATGTTATAGAGAATATTGAAACTTTGAGACTTAAAATCATTTTACAATTTTGATATTCAGAAGATTTGATTTTCAACTGTTTTTTGTAAGTTTTATAAATTAGGCCACAGTAAATGGGTATGATGCAAATTTCTACCAAAAACGCTAGGACTTTTCAACCAAAACATGTTGATTTATTATGCTATCAGTGCAAAACAAAGCGATATCCTTTGTTTACAATCACTGCTTTGTATAGTGTTGGCATTCTGTACACAAGGTTACGAATCTCTTTGGGAGTCACAGTTTGATGTCAAGTTCGGTTGATCATTTGGGTTAGCGCTCTTTTATTTGAGGTCTTTTATTTAATACTTTTTCTTCGACAACGATTGTGTTGATGCGATGCCATAAACTTTCTATGTGATTGCTGTCTGGGAATCGTAGCCATGTAATCCTGTTCACCCCATGGGCTTCCATTTACTTTGCCACCAACTTTGCTTGACAACGCGCTGCATTATCATCTTGGAACATCCACTTTTCGTTACAGCAAACAAATTCTCAGCACTTGCGAGCATTTTGACTTCCAACACGGCTGCTGCATATTCAGTGGCATTCATCATTCTTTCACAGTTACACAACCTCCCCAAACCATCATGCTTGTTGTTGGGAAAACATACAATGACGACTGAAAATTTCGTGGGGTTTCTTTGGCACGTAATTATTCCCTGTGTGATATTGTATGGGAAAAGTACTTTTACCACCGAAAAGCTATGCTACAGAAAAAAAACATATCCTATGGTCAAGCCCACAATGTAAAATTTTCTTTTTCCCAAGGAATCCTGGCACGTCTTTGCTTTTTGCTGATCTTGGGTCTCTTTCAAGCTTTGCACCTTCTCAAGCTATTTTTCACAAAAATGTTCACACGGTTGAAGGATCACATTTTGCCCCAATGCTTTTGTGGAATTCTTTACAGAGATCACTGCCAGTGCGGCGAAGGTTAGCTACAGCTAGCGAAAGTCGCACCAGGGTTCGACTTTGCCGGTTGGTTGACTTATCTTCTCTCCTGTATGTTTCCTTTCAGCCATTTGCTTGTTTTTCTCATTGTATTATGGGCGCGTTCACTGCACAATTCAAGCGTACCACAAACTTCAAACTGTGTAATTCGAGCGTATCACAATTGAAGGATCTAGGCTTACCTCGTGCTTTCGTTGAATCAGCCGACTGGGCTCTGCTTTCATGAGTTTTCGATGATTTGGACGAGCACAAATCTGTGTTTAAGTAATCGGTTTTCACAGAGGTGACGCAGTCGTATTAACCAAATACTCAGAAATTTATGTAAGAATTACTAGTTGTTCTGAAAACATTGTTTAGCTTACTATAGTCAACTGATGAAAATCCTAAATAAGTTTCATCGTTTTTCTTGGCAATTTACAGTGGCAGAAATTAAATATTAGAAGAATTTCAGTTCAAACTTTTGGCATTCCATGTTCTGCGTAAGTTCATTGTTTTCTCCCCAAACATGCGTTCACTTTATTAACCAGTGCAGCTGCACCAAATTAAATACTATGCTTCAGCTTCTTGCTTCGATGGCTGATTCGTGTGAAACGTCTCACCAGCAGTGTATGCCAGTTATGCCTTCCGTTGTTTCAATACAGCTAATCAGTTAACGCACATAAGCTTCGAGAAACAGATCAAAAGATTTATGTTAGTTCATCTTTTTGAAAGAGTTCAACTACAGTAATTTTCTTTTTCGTAACGACAGCAAAATTGCGTGTTTCGTTGTAAATTTGGTTGTGTTCTTTTCTTAAGCAGTTCTCGTTGGTGATATTGGCTGTATTTTAGTGGAGGAAGACTGTTGATAGTGGATATTAGCACCACTTCTAAGGTCTGAAGAAGTCCAGTGAGGGCCTAAGCTATTAGTAGATTATGCAGATGATTATAAAAATCACTCTTTTCGTCTTATAGGAAATGATATTGTTTCAGAGTTGTCATCAAAAACCGTCAGTGGAATTGACAGAACTGCAATGTACTGTTTGAAAACTTACTGCTTGATTGTTGAATCCAGTAATAAGAGTTAGGCAACTCAATAACACTAAATAACACCAAGCGATCAATTAGTCAAAAAACTTACAGCATTGTTAGCATCAGAAATATTTAGACAATCCAGCAAATTTGAAAAACAAGCTGCGAACAATAAAAGAGCGTTCTAGTTTTTTCCTAAAAGGAAATTGCCTTTATACGTTCAAAATCATCGTTAAAGCGAAGATTTCCAGGAAATAACTTTTTATTATCGTGGGCCAAAAAAAGTTGTTTGAAATTAAAAAAAGAGTTTTTTTTTAAACATATTTGAAACCGATTTTGGATGGTTTTTCCTAACAACGATCGTGCAACCACGTGACAAAGGTCACGAAAAGCTAAAATCTCATAAAATTGACATAACGCTTGACGTAGTAGTCTCAAATACTCAGAAGTTCATTGTAATCTCAAAAAGCTCAGAAATGCCAATATTATATTTGCTTCTTGAGAAGTCTTTCGTAAACCCAACAGTATTTGTTGTTTTCGGAAAAAAATTCATTTTTAACCATTTTTGCTCATTTATGTTATATTATTCACATTATGTTATTTTCATGCTTATGTTTTTTTTGTATTTACGTTTTAGTCATATTTTTTCAAAACGTCAAACGTAATTGCATTATGTGAGGAAGAATTATATGGAATTGGGATAACTTTGGTGCTCTTAGTTTCTCATACAGAAGTTAGCAGTTAACAGATTGAGATTATATTATTGGGTAAGTTCAGCACAATTGCAGAAAAACCAAAGTTCATATGAATTTGTCTTTCACAATCACACAATCACACCGTACGACACATTACGCAGCTTGTGTTTGTGTTACCATAGCTACTATTGATGTATGTAAAATTTTAGTTTTAAACTAATTGTTGTTTTTAGTCAATTTTTCTCACAGGAGGTTGGATTTAATCTTTTGGTGGATCATGCCATCTCAATCTTCATATCCGGTCACAACAGAAGCAGCCTTAGTTACTAGTTTAACTTGTCTTTCCGCAGCTTGGCTGTGATACGGTGCAGCAGGACTAGAGGTCTGGTCAGTATTTCAGCAATCACAGTATCATTCCAATCCATGAAAACAGGTGTTTGAGAAATATCCTTGATGCTGTCGAGATTTGTAAGCTCATAAATGTGTTTATGATTTATGAACTTCTACATTGACCTTTGGAACCCGAAATTGTCTGACAACGTCTTTTCTATTGCTTTCTAAGGTAGATGATTCCATCTCTGTGGTTGCTGATATTTCACTGCTCAATTCTAAAGTCTTATCCACTCCTGTTCGACGAAAATCCTCATCATCTTCAGCTAACATTCTAAGAATTACATTTTCTAAATGTGCAAAATATGCATTTTCTGCAGCTCTTTTATTAAAAATTCCCTTACCTTGTCACTTAAAAATTGATGCATCCTTTCAATAGGTTTGAAAAAAAGTTTTACCCATCGTTAATTATCCAATTTGTTTTATATAAACCAAGTTGGAAAGTAAACGTTTAAGCAAAAAATTGTCAGTTGCACCAAACTTTTTGGAAGCAGATTTGTTGATGTGTAGAAACGAAGAATGCGGCAGGCCAAAGTCAGCCATCTTGTCTGAACGATGGGGCCGATTTGAAGCTTCTGCAAATCAGGGTCCAAGTATACTGACATGACGGCACAATCGATATCCGTAATATTGATATAAATTAAGATCATCCACAATATCATCAGGCAATTTCGCAAAATTTGCATTTTCAATTAGTTCAAAAATTTTCACTAGCCAAGTTGATACTTTTCCATTCAGTTTCTTTCCCACAGGCTCACAAAACCTGTTAAGACTTTTTGTTGCTCCACCCAGTTTAAGAAACATATGCCTTAGAGGCAGCTCGTTGCAATGGAAAAGGCAGACTACCCATTGCAATGGTCTCTCCAGTTTCTCTTCCAAGCACCTGATGAATCCAGCTTTGATTCCCGTTATTGATGCAGTTTCATCTGTTCCAAGAACTTTCGGCGTGTCCTTTAATTCGGTACATTTGATTAATAGTATCATATATCGCATTGGCTATGGTAATTCCTCTACCATCTTGTGGAGCGACATATGTTAAGTAACAAGCATCAGGTTCACTAACAACAACGTGTTGTTGGAGCTCAATTTTTTGATAATATTTTCCAGCTTGTGCATCATGTTCAATCAATAAGCTAGGGTCCTTTTTTCATTTATGTAGATCCCGTCAATTAACTTGAAAAATATTGTTTCTTCACAATCTTTGTCTCTGTACTTTTCCCTTTGCAAGTGGTTTTTATTAATGACATAGGTTTTGTTCAAATCCGTAATTAAGCTAGCGTCTTTCAGTGCAGCCTTTGTTACAGCCAAGGTTGCGAAGTCGGAGGTAAAATGTCCGACTCCAATTCCAACTCCTAGTTTCTAAAAGTTTCCGATCTTTCCAAAAATTCCGATTCCGACTCCCAACTCCGACTCCTTAACATAACGTGAGTGAACTTTGCTGTCAAGTGTGAACAATGGCAAAGAATCGAGCTAAAATTGTTCTTTTAAAACTTTTCATTAAAAGTTTCAAGAAGTTGCACCGTTTCTACAGGCACGAGTCAGGACTCGTAAGTTACGAGTCGTAACTTAGGAGTGCGACGTAAAAAATGATTACATTGGACTTTCGGAGTCGGGTAAAAATCCGACTCCTAGTTTTCTTAGGATTCCGGCTCCACCCATAAACCTCCGACTCCTTGCGATTCCGCAACCCTGGCTACTGATGCACTTGCCTTGGAAGATAGGCAGGGCCGGCGCAAACCATTCCAGCGCCCAAGGCAAGATCCATTTTCAGCGCCCACTCATAAGGTTATGACGTCATCCTGCTCAATCAACCTTGGCACGATCTCTTTAAACGTAAACAAACGCATGCACATTCTCTTTGCTCTTTGTACATCCTAAATTTTCCGGTGCGTCTTAATCAAGGTCCATTCCAGCACTCTTCCACCAAAAGGCCCTTTTGCAGAGTTGCGAAGTTGGAGTTTTTTGGGTGGAGTCGGATTTTTAACAACACCAGGAGTCGGAGTCGGATTTTTTGTCCGACTCCGGCTCCGGAAGTTGGATCACTTTTTTACATCACACTCCTAAGTTGGGAATTTCTGTTGAAATGGTACAATTTCTTTTGAAATATTTCTTGAAGCGGATAATTCGTGCTGAGTACCGCGATTTCCATTGAGTGCTACAGTTGCTACAAAATTGTTGACTGCCAAAATACATTCACTTTGAAGTGCTGTGCAAAGGTTTAAGACCACTTACGTGAATCACGCATTTTTGCAATTTTACTCATATTTTACTTAACTTGTTAAAATTAAACATCGATATTTCTATGAAATGTGTAAGAATACGACATGAACAAACAAATGAAACAGTTTTGTGAGGAAAATAGTATTCTGTGTGTCCACAACAGCTCCCTAACAGCGCTGCAGTTAATTAAGGCAGATTGTCCGCAATCTTCATGCAGTATTCGTAAAAGATTTCTTTAGTCCAAAAGTCTTTTATAGTGGTCACAAGTGATTTTGGCTTGTTAGCTGTTTTGCTTAGACTTTCTTTTTAACAGTATTTTACAAATTTTGAATGAGATGTAAATCTGGTAAACTTCTGGCCCAGCCCAAAATTTAAATTTTTTCATCCCAAGAAATTCTTAACAAGCTTTCTGTTGTGACAAGGGCCCCATCATGCATGAAAAAGATGCCTAGATGAACAGACATACGCAATTGTGACTTTTCCCTTAAAACCTTGACATATTTTGTTTCATTTGTGGTCATTCCAGGCACCAAAACGTGGACAACCGTAGTACCAACCAGAGTTGTAAGTCGGCCTGGGCTCGGGCTTAAGTTTGTCAAAATGTTTCGGGCCGATTTCGGTCCTGCATACAAAACTTTTTAATAATTCATAGTAAGGATTTTTTCTTTCACCATGTCGATTTGTTGTGCTCACCACGAAGACATCTGTGAGTAAAGTGATTGTGACTTTTCTTCAGGTAATTCTATTTTAAAACACAGTTGCGTTCTTTTGTTCTCTGCTAGGATTAGTCTCACACTCATTTTGAGAAGCCGACAGCGGTGAGGAAATGAGCACGCGATGGCGTTGCTTTGAAAAGTTCAATCACTTACGCGATGGACTACAAACGCGACGGTCTACAGGAAATGATGGCCTACAAACAACCGGCTTTTCATGCCCATAGCGCTATCCTCGAGAGTTACTTTATGACGATAATAGCGCCATCTTGGATAGTTTCGTGATACGTGTGTTTTTTCATGAGAAACATTACATTCTGCAGCATTATCGTGGACTCCCAAGCATAAGATTGTGCTTGTTTAAGCCGATGTTTTGGTGAAGATGGTTGCTATTTTGGGTGTGATAAAACCGTGTACCTGCATCTATACCCGTACACTTTTTTGACACCCCACAGTTGTACGTAGCTTGACTCACTCGGTAATTTTGGCTTTCGAGCATAAATCGGGCTTCAAAAATAACTATCGCGTTAGGAACGGGTTCGGGCTTGAAAATAGGCCCGCTTACAACTCTGGTACCAACAGCTGACATAGTCTCACAAACCATCGGAATTTGCGGACGTTTCGCTGTAAAAACAGTGTATTTCTTGTGGAGCCTTTTCGCACGAGCCCGCCAAACATGTTGCATGCGAACATGAAACTGTTGCACTGAAGGTTGGTCAGAAAAAAACACCTCGCACCAGGGTGGATTAGGGTTGTATGGGGTCCCTGGCTGAAACTTAGAAAGGGGGCCTTTGGTATGTATATATATATAAATAAATATATATAATGTCGTTGATAGGGCAAAAACACTAAATGAACAAACTGAAGTAACGGTATTATTGAAATAAATAAAGCTTGAGCAAAAAAAAAATGAATCATTAACTAATATCGAAATCACAATACAAACAAAGCTCATGGATTTAGCATACAATATAATTTTTGCGTAAATGAAATGATAAGCCTTCATCTTGGACTGGTGTTTGGTTACATTACATGGACTTTTTGTGAGCTTTTTTAAGAGCAAAGTCGCTGATGAAATCACTGAAGGTTAGTGATCAGTGACGTGCAGAATTCTGATGATGACCGGGGCGACTGCTTGATTGTAAGTCCCCTGACAAATTCTATTATTGAGCAGTGGCGTATAGTGGTCATTGTGACTGGATATATGCTGTTTATGTAACGTCAGAATATGACGTCATATTTGCGTTTGCAAAACAACGTTTCGGCGAAGTCTGTTGACGCAATCTGCATTTTATTTTACACGCACTCTCCTTACTCGTTGCTATATAATGTGTCACTTATGAACATAAATAGATATCAGTGCTTCGAGCTAGGAGACCGGGGAAAAACAGCAGTCAACGCTACGACAGAGCAGTTCATGCAGTAACTGCAAAATTATCCGGCAACGCGTTAAAACATGGCAGCAGAACACAGTTCTACGTCAGCGCATTTCACATCTGCAGAACTAACAGTCTGCGCGAAAGCCTCGTCGAATAGCAGTCGAGCAAAGTGAATATGCGGCTGGGATGGCGGGAACCCAGGGTCGACACTTTGAAATTTGCTGAACTACACAGGAATTGAGAAGGTGTATAAACTACGCAAGAAAAATTATTTTTTTTATTATGTGACTGTTAGCCTATAGATACAACTACTGGGTTGACAGAACAGATACGGATGTGTGTGAGACGTTATGATTAATCCGCCTAAACTGCCAATTAATGACGAAAATTTTATGCACATTTTGCAAGCACGGGTGTGCGGCTGTAACAGCGTACACCCAGGAATGCTACATCATAAAAAGAAATGAGAAATTAGTCAGACTTCCACTTGATCAAAAAGTCAGCTAAATCAAGCAAGTTGAAATAGGACAGATTTGAAAGTTGTCCTAAAATTAATTGAGCGTCCATGATTATCTTTCAAGCCTTTTCTGTGATTTTCCCTTGATCGTACAACCTGGAAAAAGTCACGTCACTATCAGTTTGATTGGGTGTGCGGCGCACACCTAGAGTATAGGTCCCTGGTATGGAAAAATGTGAAAATTCCTGGAAGTTGACTACGTAAAAAGTAGTGTTGGCAAAAAACAAGTTTTGAAATATTAAATCCATGCAGCATGTGTTAGCAGATTTAAAATGGGAAAAATATCTAATTATAGAATTTAAATTTTTGTAGTTTCCCTCTTTGGGTTCCCCCTGCTTTGGATCACCGGGGCGTCGCCCCGTTTGCCCCCTCCCTGCATGTCACTGTTAGCACCTCCATAATATCATTTTCAATACTCATCAGGGAGAGAAAACTGAGCCGCTGTTGACCCATGCAGTTTCGAACTTCATATTTTATTCTTTTCATTTTTGGAACAGATCACTCCCCACTGGAGTTTGATGTTGTCATGGACAGAAAATTGCGAAAAGTGATGTGAACGTTTGGGAAGCTAATACATAATACCTTTATGGAATGTAAACGTGATTAAATCCCCTAACACGACCAATTGATTGCAGTCCAGTGGGTGGTCGTGCCAGCGGGTTTTCACTGTATAAATATATCCAAATGACATTTTTTGGGTAAATGAAATTTTCGTCAAAAAATATTTTCAGAAAAATTAGCTTTCCATATCAGATTCCAGACCAAAATGACGCTAACCTAACCTTAAAACTAACCTAACCAAAATTTAACCTAACCTTACCTACCACAATAGCCCAGTTTGATATGTCCTGACTTGATATGGTAAAAATATAAATTGTACTCATTGCAATTTAATATTTCATTTTTCTATTCACAATCAAAGACAAAACAGCAAGACTATTAGTAAGAATAAGAGCATGTGCTCACTTATCGATAACTGTTGTGAAACCCACTTTCACTTGTTATGTATGGTTTTACGTTCATTCATAAGGCATAACACTACTGAATTGTTTTTATGTTTCTTCGGCACTTAGAATATAAAATGGTGCTCGACAAAATTCTTAACTAAAAGCACATCTTACGACTTACTAAAGTCGTAAATCGAATTAGCCATCGAGTTTAGGGTGAGCAAGCTTATAGTTACTTGAACGAAATGTAAACAAAATTAAGACTTGCTTGCTACGGTTTAATTCTTGTTACAAGTTAACGTTCAGTATCTCGACATCTTCCGACTTTCTTTTTATAATTACGTTTATTCTGTTTTAAGTCCATTATCAAATATAATACCAAATAATGGCGATGCACATAAAAGTAGTATGTACCAAAATGTCCAAACTTGTATCTTGGAATTAAATAGAACCAGAATTGGTATTAAGATACTAACTCTGATAGTCCTGCCTTATAACACCATAACTTATTATCCTAAACTAAAATCTACTTAGTTTCACCATTGTTGAGAGATCAGTCTCTGTTTATTTGGGAGCAACTATAAACAAATATCAAATCATGCCACAGAAAACAAACCGCATTAGAACGGCGTGGATTTTGTTCCCAGGACATCTGAAATAACCATACGGTTTTCTTGTCAGATGCCCTGATGAATAATAGAAAAAATAAAGAAAAGACACCAATATGAATAGTGCATCTCAGTAAAGAAGGGTCAGGCTAGGTAATGTTATTTCATTACTAAGGTAGCACATCATGCATTGCCAGAGCATATTTAGAAAACAATATCTGCCTTTTCTTAATGCAAAATTATTTATTTGTAGCGTTTTCTAAGTCAGAGCCCTATCACCCGCCCACCATACCCCCAATTGGGAGAGGCCCACGCTGTCACAGGGCCCCAAAATTCAGTCCTGTCACGACTTATCTCCCCAAAGAAAGCATCGACCCCCCAAATTGAAATATGAAGCACTAGAAATCAGTAACGTTGGGGGGCCCTTTGAAAAAAAGTGCTGATGCATTACAGTTAATTTTGGCCCCTTTAAAATTGTATTGTATCGAGTAACGTTGTCTATCCCACACGCAAGGCGCTTGAATTTAAGCATGCATCGCAGTAACATGGAATACGCAAATACATGAAGGAAGACGAGGATACATACATCGCGGT
>JGI24021J15306_10004911_pt1 | contig 15725 bp, 10 predicted proteins | sample Ectturendosymbi1_FD_15306 | JGI IMG/M metagenome (IMG submission 15306)
CGCTGGAAAAATCCAGGAAAAATCTCCTAATGCCCCCCCTGGAAAAAATCCTTCCGACGCCCATGGCCCCAGAATGATCTACTCGTATGCCCATCGGCATGTCTCCAACACTTGCCACGAGACAGTAGCGCAGCCAGAATGAGGCCGAAGAGGCCACGGCCTCTCCCAAAACAAACTTGCTAAGATTTTTACTGGTGCTTTGTATCAATTTTCAACTGTTAGAAAATTAACGGAAGGAACAGTCGGATTCAAGATGACGTCAGTGACTGTCTGACTGCACTCCCCCCAGTGGCGTGCAGAGGTCTGGTGATGCCTGGGGTGACTGCTTGATTGGATGCCCCCTCCCACATTCTGGTATTGAGCAGTGGCGTATGGTGGTCGTCATATTCACGTTTGCATATTCACATGACGTCATATTCACGTTTGCATATTCATATGACGTCATATTCACGTTTGCATATTCATATGACGTCATATTTACGTTTGCATATTCATATGACGTCATGTTCACGTTTGCATATTAACATGACGTCATATTAACATTTGCATATTCATATGACGTCATATTCACGTTTGCAAACCAACGTTTTGGCGAAGTTTGTTGACACAACATGCACATCCAGGGACGCCGGAGCAGCGGTAGGGATGCAGTCCCACCGCCACGTGGGGCTTTTGGGGCCTTATCTCCCCAAACAAAGCTCCAAGCCCCCCGAATTGAATTATGAAGCACTATAAATCGGTGGAGTTTTTATCAAATTTGAGAATGTCAAGCCCTCCTTAACAGACGTTAAGCCCCCTATAGAAAAAGGAAAGGGGACCAGTAAAACAGTTGAGGGCAGTGGAAACTTATAAAAAATCGTTGCCAATTATGTTTGTTTCTGTTCATCAACAGTGTTGACCTCAAAAATAATAACGGGAATTATAGAAAATCATTCTGAATTTTCTAGGTACCGGAATAGCTGCATTAAATTTGTTTCAAGTCGATCTTGATAAACCATGAAATTATCCATGATACTGTTATGAAAAGCAGTGGTGTTGGAAGTGGGGGTGCAGGGGTTGCAAGCGCACCCCCAAAGTTTTGATTTGCTGAAAATCTTGGCAAAAACCCTGAAAAGCCGGGTATAAATGGCGCCCAACGTTGTTTGACTTAAAAAAATGGCGCCCAAGGTTTACACAAAAACACATGAAGACCTTTTTCTGGAGGTTACACCAAAACTAGGTTTTCATGATTTTGTGCAGAGGGGAAAATGCCCTCACCATGCCTCCAGTCTCCGGCGTCCCTGTGCATATGATTTTACACGCACTCTCTTTACTCGTTGTTGTAGGCTACAATGTGTCACTGCTATGAACATAAATTATCAGCGGTCCCCATAAGACAGGGCAGTTCACGACTGCAAAAGTATCCGGAAACGCGTTAAAACAGGGGAGCAGAACACAGTGCTACGCCAGCGCAGTTCACAACTGCAAAAATAGAAGGCTGCGCGAATATCTTGTCGCATAGCGATCGATCAGAAGGTATGCGACTGGGATGGCGGACACCCAGGGTTGACAGCTTGAAACTTGCTAAACCACACAAGAATTGAGAATGCGCATGAAGTGCGCAAGAAAAGCTTCGTGTTTTATTATGTGGCTGTTATGTGTACAATTACCAAGGGGAAAAAAGATACGGGCTTGTGTGAGCCGTTTTGATCATTCCGCCTGAAATGCCATATTAACGACGAAGCTCGAAACGAAACACATGTTGCAATCACAGGTGTGCGACTGTATTAACACAAAAAACGAAATGGGAAACTAGTGATGCATCACAAAATCAGAGGACAGCTGTTAGGACAGTTTTGAAATTTGGCTCAGAAATTCAATTAAACATCCATATTATCATTCTTCAGTGTTGATGTAATTGGACCCAACCAAAACAAACCACCAGATTTTTTTAAAAAGGCCCACTTAAAAAAAACAATAAAACCCACCAAAAATCCCACTCCTTACTTTTCCTTTGAAAAATGTGCTGTGAAGCAAAAAATGAAATAAGCAGCACATTTGTACAGTTAATTGTACATTTTTTAATGAAACAAAATGAAAAAAGTAATATACACTATATAGATGCTGAACTAGCAGGGCATTTACATAAACTTGACGTGAAACTGCAGAGTTTGAGTGGGAATTGCATTTCTCTGTTTGCTGTGCGCGTTCTTGCCAAGTCTTACCACTGTGGAGTGAATTGACCAACAACACTTTGCAAAAACAAAGATGGGGTACATTTCTTTACCCTTATATTTGAATGCCATAATAGGTATAACAAGTTATTATTGTGTAATTCTGAAAATGGTGATATTGCATGTTGCAATAAAAACAATTCAGTGGGGTTTTGTGTTTTTTTAAAAAAAGAACACAAACCTGTTTCTTTTCAAAAAGAAAAACAAAAAAATTCGGATAAAGAGCAAAAAAACAGGTGGGTTGTTTTTTTTTAAAAAACGGGTTTTTCTCAACCCTGATTGTCTTTAAACCTATTTGTGATTTTCACTTGATCGCACGATCTGGAACAAGTCACGTCACTATCAGTTTGTTTGGGTGTGCACCGCACACTTAGAGTATAAGTCCCTGGTATTGAAAATTGTGAGAATTACTGGCATGTGAATGCGTAAAAATTAGTGTTGACAACAAGTTCCGAAAAATTAAATCCATGCAGCATGTATTAGCAGACTTACAGTAGAAAAAATAATTTAGTTACAACATTTAATTTTTTGTAATTTCACTCTTTGGATGTCTCCCTACCTTGGATGCCCGGGGCAGTCGCCCCGTTTGCCCCCCCTCTGCACGCCACTGACTCCCCTCCGAACAACTCCCCCCGAACAAAATTCTTGGCTGCGCAACTGCCCCGAGATCTATTGGGACCTAGCAGTGGATTAAAAGAACTCGCCCAAGTGATAAAGAAGACAGGTAACTGCAAGGCTGTTTTCTTTGTTTCAGTAGGTCTTATTCAACACTGGTTATTGGGTGATGCTATGGGTGAAAGGAATAATCGCCATGGCAGCACACACTCACCTTGCCGAACACGGTTCACACATAAACAAGCACACCACGCGTCCATCCACTTGACATGAATTTGTTACACCAAAGACAAGGATGATATCACAGATATCGCAAGCATTCAGAACGATATTTCAGGAAGGCAAAGCGTATTTCCCCTTTCCTACCATCAAATTTATCTCTACCAGTCAGCCATCCCCGATTACTTTCATCTACTTCTTACATTGAGTGCATCTGCGTCAAGTATTTGTCGTCTGAAGGCAATGGCATCGGTCTTGAAAACTTGAAAAGACAAACACAGCCACCTTTTTAGTTGCATCAATACAGTGAGACTTTCTCGTGGCCAACGTCGTTCTGGACATCAGTGGAAAATATTCATTAAGTATTGTTGGCATTTATTCCCTATTGATAACATGTAGGCCTACATGAGCTTCTTGTCTGTTGTCCAGTTGCTGTTTCTGAAACGCTGGCAGATGTCGCACAGAAGCTTGACCTACCAAAGATCTAGGTCATGACGTCATCGGTATGTGAAGCGTGACGACGAGGAAGTGAAACAGCGTAAACAACGTTGAACCCATTCTCAGTCGCTTGATCACAGTCTGCGGTTTTTCTGGAGTTGTTTTCTCATTTGCTGCCAAAAGGCGACACGCTTTATTCTATCGCGTTCGAAAGGAACGAAGTAATTTTGCGCGTATTCATTTACAAATTCACAGAATCGCGTGGTTGTGTTCATCAGCAGGCTATCCATACCATAAGCCTACTCAGTTGGAAAAACGCAAATCGTGAGGTAGGAGGGTAGGCCAAAGATTTTTAGTGTGACCGCTGGCCTGATCGGATCGTGAGGCTATTGGCTAGTTAGGCTATTCATGGAAGAGAGGCAAGTAGCGGGTAGCAACACTGGTCAATGCACTGAGGATGGCTAAAATCAGATTAAACTTGAACAGGCCATGTGGTTGTAGAGCTCACCCCAAACGCTTCAATGGCTAGCTCACCTCGAATAGTCAGTTGAGTTTGCAAGATGATTTTGCCTTGTGATTAACATACGCAAGATTTTCCAAAAAATCTCTAGATTGTAGTTGAAATTATTCAGTTTTAAGATTATCTCTTTGTGATTTGCTGTTTGCATTATTGGCTGGATTACTTAATTATCTACATGCTTGCCAACCCCAACAACTGTAGTGTATATGCTTTCAGTTTCAAACCCCAACGACCTATATTGTTAGAATAAAGCGTGAATCTGAATGTAAGGTTTAATTGAAGACATGACTTGGTTGCCTACCAGTGACCTAGATTTGGTACAAAATTAGAAGGTGAATGCACGTTCCATAACATTTTTAGTCTTACTGTTTTTGAGTTTGAATTGTTTAGTCTTGTTTTTTCTCTTTACATATTCAAGTTTGATCTGACACTATCATTATCTATTATTATCTGTTATTTTTTTCTTTGCTTTTAATGTACTGTCCAGCATCGCTGCCTGCCACTTGCCTATGTATCAATGTATTTTTAGCTGTTGCCTTCCGAATCCTCGTTCTTTCTGTTTCATTGTTCCCACAGTTGTGCAGTATTACCTCGCGCATCGGTTAAATGTCTTGCTTTAACCTGATGAAAGTGAGCTGAAGAGTTGCTGAAAAGTACCATGAAATTTGTTACCTTGGTTACCATGTTGGTAACATGAAATTTACGTTTTATGTTACCATGAAAATTTTTTATGGTTCTTTACATTTTTAGTCAGTTATAAAGTGTATGAGACAAACACATTGAAATAACCAGCCAGGTTAGCATCATATATGAGAAGCCCAAGCTCAGTTACAAAGAAATATTATAATTTTTAGTTATTTTACATTTTTAATTATTGTAATTTGACTGTTTTAATGTATAATTTTTAAATTAATAGCTTCAGACTTGCATAACATTATGTAGTTTAAGCTTGCCAAACCTATCTAGTCTGCCTAAGCCTCTTTGCAGTGGTTTTGGTTTAACTTGGAAAAATAAGATACAGTGGCTATAATCTTTATTCTTATGTTTAATGTTACGATTATAAGCATGTTGAAACCTTTGGACATTTTTGCTATGTGTGGTAGGTTACTCTATACTGTGGTATAATCTGATCAATGTTCACGCTGAAATTTAGCTCCATTTGCCTAAAACTGCTGTGATGAGATGATAGACTATGGGTGTTAGGGGTTGTGCTAAATACTGATTATATGTCCATACCACCTTAAAGTTCCGCACAGAACTGAATATGTTTTAAGTAAGCATTTTAATTGTATTAGGGTGCAGCAAGCTTAACACAAACCTTTAAGGTGTATGAACCATTTTATTATCTTGTTAATAATAATAAGCCATTTCATCATTTTTTTTAAGGAAATGGTTAGGTACCTAGTATGGACCTGTAGGGACCATATTTTACTGATTCTGAGGACCCGATTTTTTCTGATTCTAGGGACCTGATAATAATTTTCTCTGATTCTAGGGATCTGGTTTGAAATTCTAGGGACCCAAATCGAGTCCCTAAAACACCTTAAAAAAACCTGATTTTATTATCTTGTTAATTTAATGATGTCTATACTGCAGTACTATGAAGGTGTTGATGGAAATGCTTGTATTTCTTGAAACAATAAGGGTGATAGAATATGTGTATGTGCAAGCCCAAAACACACTGGTAAATACAATGTAAAATTAATTAACTGCAATGGCACTGTGTGTGAAAGATGTTGTGAAATTATGAAGAGTTTTGATAGCTTCTGATATAGCTTATTTGCATAAGGGCATTTCCTTTTTTTGAAACAGTTGAATCTGAAGAAAATTCCATATTTCTTTTTGCTTTGTATATATTAACACTTTGAGAGCCGGCGTACAATATATTCGTACTTCGATTTCGGCCTAAAAAACAGCAGTTTTTGGTTGCCTTAACAATGCCCTAGCTCCTCCGCCGATTGTGCTAGAGAGCTGTTCTAGGGCTCAAACAGATCGGCAAGTCTAGTAGACTGCACTCGAAAAAATTTTTGGGTTAGGGGTACGGATTTTTTTGTGAGTGTCGTCATAAGTGAAGTAGTTTTGGGGTCATTTTGGCTCATGTTGCTTGGCCTAGGGCTCAACCGCTAGGCCAAAGTGTTTGCTAAAGTTTTCATTGGAAACTAGGCTCGAGTCCGAGTCTTTTGAGCCTTTGATTCACTTTCTAGCATTTCTGGTTCAAAAGTTATGATCTAAAATAAACAAATTAATTAATTAGCTAATTATATTTTTACTAATTTACATCACAACTTTTGAACCCGAAACCCCAGCAGGTAATCCAAAAGATTCATATTGTAGCCTAGTTTCCAGTAAAAACTTCAGCGAAATACTACCACTTAACAGTTGGTGCCCAGGGCCAGGCAAAGTGGGCCAAGGTGGCCTGAAATTCCTCCACTTATGACGTCACTCACAGAAAACCCGCACCCCCCAAGCAAAAAATTTTTTTTCGAGTGCAGACTAGAAGACTTGCTGCGTCTTTTGACACTTCGACCAGGTCCGTAACCCATACAGCAGAGATATTCCCACGCAAAGCCACATGCGTTTAGGTGTTTTTTTTCGAAAATCCTTGAAAGCAGCCAGACGCCAAAGTGTTAAGTGCTAGTTTTATGGGGAAAGTATTTAGCTCTTCTTACCAAAGGGTCACTGAAGTTTCTCTTCCAGATTGCTAAGTCCTTATAATCATGTTGAACATTTAGATATGGTATGAAGTTATCAAGAGATTGTTATAAATTTCTTTGGCATCTGTGTAATGAGTGGTTAGTTTGTAATTGCGTGAAAGCATGATGCAACAAAAACATCTTGATATGTTCTGTCCTGCATTTTTTGTAAGAAGCTTTTCATGTTAGCATATTGAATTCTGATGCAATGAAGCATTTAGTTTTTTACAAACCAATCCAACTTCATAATGGTGAAAGCAGAGCTGTGAGGTATAAAATATCAGCAAGTCTGCTTGCACATCTACTGATAGTGTGCCTCATCCCTAATCAGTTGGTATTATACTGTAATATGCTTACAAAGGTTTTGTGCCAATGGTGACAAAGGTTGTAGACAAAGGTTTTGTGCCAATGGCGTTTTTTTGCCTGTGTGTGCAGCATTTACTTCATTGTTATTTGCAGGTCTTGAACTTAGTGTAAATGATCTCTGGAAAAGTTTTTTATTTGAAATAATATGTTTAAAGTTAATCATGACATGATTATGGTATTCTGAAAGAAGTCATTCAAACCATTGTGCTTCTATCTTGTATGAATTTATCAATATTACAGTGAGGTTGAAGTTGCCAAAAATTAATTAGTTCTGAATTTTGACCACTTCTGGAAGTTGTGTATTACAGAGATTTGCAAGTGGAAAGTAGTCAGCAACTCTCACTTCACATTCCAGGAAACCAGCTGTACTAAAAAGAAGTTCTTAAATAGTTTGCAAATGCTGTACCATATTAATTTGTCAAAGACAGTGGTGAAACATCAAAGCTCATTAAACACCATGATGCTGAGTTGTTATGAGCTGTACTTAAAATCACCTTCACAATAATCAAATATAAGCAGAAAACAACTTATGATAGTTACATGTGAGTTAAGAAGTGCACACAATGTTTCTCTTGCTTTGATAGCTTTTCATTAGCTAACACAGTTGGGAAAAAGTATATATCTACAATAGGACACAGCAGCTGTCCTCTGCCTAATAATAAACTTGTGTCAGACTTTTCGCATTATGATGTACCTTTTCGCATTACGAATGGGCATTTCCCGCAATTGTTTTCTCTATGTGCGGGCTAGTTTGACTCAACTTGTCGTTGCCGTGTCAGGGAAATTCACATGTAATAAGTGGCCAGCCCAAGCTGAAAGTTGTTGAATGTTGGTATTGGTGACTCACGCAACCATGTGGTCATACCTTGCTGCTTCAATATTCCTATAAATAATTGAAGTGTTTTGCATTAAGTGAAGTAGAGTTAATGAGGAAGCTGCCTGCCATGCTGTCCTTACATAACTCTGCGATGATTCAGACTGCGCCTATTCAAATTTCAGTTACAATTTACCTCAAGGGCAAAGCAGCTAAATCTACTCACAAAGTGTTTTACTAGGAAATAGATTGTGTGTCAATTATACATTTTCAATCCTGTAAATTGCAAGCAAACACATAAGGGTGAAATGATGAAAAACTAAGGCAATACTTCAATAAATCATAGCAGCTGTGTTTTCAAACACACGCTGTGACTTTCAGAAGTAGAGAAAACATGTGAAGTGTTGTTTGAAACACACGCTATGACCATTGCTAATTTTTTTTGGTCATAGACCAAAACGTTTTTGAAATAACTGAAAAAAATAAGTCATTTCAGTCAGAATGTCTGAAAATATAGGCTAAGGAACACTACGTTATGGTTAGTTTTGATGCAATTGTGAGACAAATGACTGAAATGTTTCAGTGACCAAAATGTTACAGCAAAAAATGACCGAATGTCACAGCGAAGAAACAAAAACCCTGGACCACTGTGCTATTATCGGCGGAGCTGAAAAACTAAATTAGCACCACTTGTTGCACAGATGATTTCAAGTGGCTGCTTTGAATGAGTTACAGAAAGCATTGCATGAGCACATGTGGCTTGCATAGCTAGAAATTGCTGGCTGACATAATTGGACCGTAGGTTTCAAAGCCTGTTTCATCCTTTAAGTCAGGGGTTCTTAACCTTTTTTCTCCTGTTTACCCCTTGCCAGCTTCCTAACATAAAATTAATCCCTGTTTTTGTTTACTCATAAGCGCTGTAGAAAAAAACGAAGTATTGTATCTTCAGCATCATTAAATTTACCCCTAGGATATGTAAAATTTACCCCCCGTTGAGAACTCCTACTTTAAGTGTTTCTCTTGTGTAAACAGTTTTTAAAGATTTTTTAAAAGTGTTTTGCATTGTTTGCAATTAAACAATGACAAGTGCATGGATTTCTTACTTTAAAAGACTAATTCACTGCAAGTTTTTTTGTCAAGATCACCAAAATGGGTGCATATGCTTTTCTTGGACCAGAATTGCCCAATCATAAGTACTTGCTACAATTCGAGTTTGATAAACTTATTTGTAGTCCAAATGAAATTTACTTTTCACTCAGCTTTCATTCACCTTTGCATATATAACAGTCCAGAAAAAAGTTTCTGGTGACCATGATGCTAATTAGCACTGTTAAGGCTCTGATTACATTTTTTATGCAGTGTGTTGCAACATTAAATTTTTTTTACATCAAGTGGAAAGGTGTACATTTGTTAACAATTGCATGCGCTGTCGTATGATTGTAATGATTCTTTCATTTATGAAATTACATTATTAATGGAACTTTGAATTATATGAGACATGCAACTGGATATGCAGATATGCATATTTGTGCAGTGATAAAATAACCTTAAGTAAAAATTATGACAGATGAATGATTGTTTCTGCCCAATCATTTGATTTCAAAATTTTGCACTAAGGTTGCTTTATGCTTTTGAATTCGATTTTTTGTGTTTAGGTGGTTTTATGCTGTAGACTTTGATATAGAGTGTTGTCAGCTTTAAACATTTGCAGGAAGCTTTTTTGAAAAAACAGGGAAACTTCAAAACATGCATGGGCTGTACAAGAAGTAGGCATATGAGGATTTATTGAAATTAATTTATTAGGTATGCATAAACAGTTTGTGTTTAACTATTATCGATTTTGTTTTTCTGACTCTTGCTTCTTAATAGGCTGAATATAAGATTTTTGTTAATGTTAATTGTGAACACTGTCTTGTATGCTTATTGCTTGTATATTGATTTGTATTAATTTGTTATTTCTGTGTTTAAATTTACCTCATGTTTACAACTTAGCATTTGAATTGCTTATGTAAGCTTTTATGTCACTTTCACAAAGTTCGTAAGTTTTTTTCAACATGTCAACGCAAATCTTCTGTTGCAAGATTGTTGAAAAAGTTCTGGTGGTCTTTGTAAATCTTTGTGTAACCTTGCATTGGCAGATGCAGTTCTGTATCACCTCAGAAAATCATGAAACTTAGCCCGCAAAAAATTTTTGGGGGTCGGGAGATGAAAGGTTGTCTTGATATTAACAATCTGTCAAGCAGAAAAAGTCATCAAACCTTTTTAGCATTTTGTATAATGTTTTGCTGCATGTGATTCATTCATTCACTGGAATTAAAGATGCAACCTCAAAAAATTGCTAAAAAAATGAAAAAATAAATTCTGTGTCTCTTTTTCCAGCTGGAATGAAAACAAATTTGACTTTACTGCCGTTGTGAAATTCAAATGCAAGTACTGCGTAAGCAGATATTTGTAAACATGACCTCCTGAAGAGTTTTGCTGTTTAGATTTGGGTATATATTTTTTGTTCACAATTCAGTTGACCACAGTTTAGCCTAAACTGTAGATATTGCCAGGACTGATAAAGTTATGACTTCTGCTCAAGATGCAATGCTTAAAATTACTGTTTGCAGATCAATCTATTGTTTAAAAAGTCTCCTAGTATTTTGCTCTTCCACCAGCAACAAGATCATTATAAATCTGTTGTAATGTGACAAACGTTATATATAAGTATATGATCAACTCATTGAAAAATGATGTTCAGTGGTGTGTCACAACTAGATCAGCTATAAAAACTGCAGAATCGCAAGGAATAACTTCAACTTTTGTGAATGTGTTTCAGTGATCTTCTTTTGAGATTTGTGTGCAACAGAAAAATTTGCAGAAGAGAAACAAAATTTTGTGATGGTATCAATTTTTGCCTTTCGTGGAAAGTTTTCGCAAGTTTTCATTCCTGACAATAAGTGCAATGTTTTTTTTTCTGAAATCATCTTTCAAGCAGCAAACAAGATTTTAATTGGCAGGTCTTGACAGGAACGAAGGATGGCGTTTAACCATTACTCTTACCATCAGTCTGGCGAAGAGTCAATTTACGACGAGTGGGGATTTCACAACACGGCCGACGTCTGTGTAGATTTCCTCCTCCCAACCGGTGTGTACATCCCTTTGGACGTTCCGAGAAGGGCGACAATACGCGAAGTTAAAAAAGTGAGTGTAGTTTCTCTGCACAAAGCAATTTAGAAGAGGCTGAAGGCGCACCAACAGCGGCAGTGCTGCTGTTGAATGGACAGGTTTCGCTGTCACGTCGCAAAGTGTGTCTCGTGATTTGTCCTCACCTGTCACGCCAGCAATGGGTTGTTTTTCTGCAGTGGGCAGCGCTTTTAATGGCGTGGGACGCTTTAGTCAGCCAGCTACAAATAGCATCTATACGCACAGCCTTGTCCGATTGCATTTTGTTTTAACTACGTGTGTACATAGATTGCGCGAACGGCTGTAGATTGCGTTGCACGACTGAACTACCTCGTGAACACATCCCAATTTTGTAGAGCGTTGTTGGTGTTGCGAGGTTGTTACAGGATGGAAGGTTCGCGCGTGTTCCTGGTGTTTGTGTGTGTTCGCGCGCGCGCGCGCGCGCGCCCGCACATTTGTCTTTATGAAATCACCTAGTAGATCTTCCTGTACTCGAAATAGATCGCAAATCGATTTCGTGTTTGCTAGACGTGTTACTTGGCCTGTCTTTTTTAACACTTATATTCAACCAGCACTGGTGGGTGACGAGCCAACAGCTTGTTCATCTCTCCGTTCTGACCGGTTGGCGAAACTTAGGCGCCTGTTTAGTACAGTAAACGCATTTCCCACCGACTGGTCTAACTCAATGCCAAAGTAAGTGTTCTAGACGCAAAGTTAGGAAATCGCTCTTATGCCACCAGGTGTATGCATGGAGACTGTCATAGATGCGGCAATAAAAAAACAACTGCTGGTTTTGAAAAATGCAAAAATCACTTGCACTCTTTACCATCAAGTTCTACAGTGGCGGCTTATCGTTTGGAACTTTTTTAGCTCCTTTGGCAAGAAGCCACCCACCATCCACTGTTCAATCAACTGCGAGGTCAGGAAAGTTATGCGTTTGTTTACATCACAAGCACTGGATCGCAGGAAGAAATCACAGATGAAACGCGACATCTGAGCGAGGTAAACAATTTTTATTTGACCCGTTTGTGGTTCGGTTTTGTTTGAAGCAAGCGGTTTAATATGCGTTTTAAGTAAACCTTCCTTGTTGAAACGTAACGTTGAAACCCGCAGCAGCAGTTGAAAGTGTGGACAAATAATTTGTTTTTCTGGCTTACGGTTTAACAACTTTTCTCTTTTAGAGCAATGTGCTTTGTTGTACTGTCATGAAATCTCTTTCGCGTGACAGAAATGCGAAGTTTATGATCAAACTAATAATGTCCCCACATTGATGCAAGGTCACCCGACCTTTATAGCGACATACGCAGCTGTTTGAACAACTGATATCATACAAATTATTTAAAATGAACATGGACACAACATAGTATGTTGCAATAAACGAGAAGGAACGAAGAAAAGCTAAGAAATCGAAGTTATTTTGAATTTGGAGGAAAACTGAAGATTACGACTTTGAAATTTGGCAAAAGAAGAGTTGTTTGTCCCTGATTGGAACTTACAAGTGCCTCAATGGATCGCTTAAAACTGGGGTGACGAACCTATTTGCTGTCGCGGGCCACTTTGTCAGTTACCGCTGAGTAATCGGGCCGCACAACTTTTTGGCCATACTATGAAACCTGTTAGTTCAAGACTGCTGGTCTCGACTGAATGCTTCGCGGGCCGCACAAAATTCTTTTGGGGCCGCATGTTTGTCACCCCCTGGCTTAAAACATTGCTGTGTACAGAATAGTTTGCCATTCTTTGTTGTCGCATTTTACAAGGCTTAACTCTGCCAACAGAAATCAAGTGTGTTTAATTGAAGCTATTATTTTCATCAGTGTCCACTTCATTTAACGACTAACTTGATCCGACGTGCGTTGCCTAGCAATAGCTGTAAACAGACGGCGAACCAAAACATTCCGCGCGCAGCTTATGCTTAACATTGCTTTGAATCGGCAGTTTGATCTGATTCGAGAGCTTCCCGTTCTGAAACTCATACAAAGAGAAGGAAACGTGGAAGAAAAGCGCACCGTCCATGAGATTCACCAACTGATCGGAATCAAGCGTGAGTCATCGCTTGCCGGCGCGAACTGAAAGCAGCCTGCGGTCGAGTGTTCGCCTGTGCTTTATCATTTCAATCCCACATCGCATTTGCCCACAGCGCGAAAGTGGCACAAACACGCCGGCACCGCCACACCGAGCATGCTAAGCTCCCGTTAACATCGGCAGCATCCAGTTGGTCTGTTTCGCTAGGATCTCATACTGGACTTCCCCCACCCCTCTCCGCGCTTATTTGCATGCTTCAACATCCGCCGAGTGCGTGTTTGCTGAGTTGGGGGGGAGGTGACCGCCAGTTCGCCGCGATACGCGCTCGCACTGCCGTTAGCCACAATTTATCAGATTTGGCAACGGTTCGTTCATATGCACGGCTTCATTTCGCTCTTATCTTGTTAGAGCACGACGTGAAAATTGTGGACTTTCGCTAATCAGTTGGCACAAGGTTCCCACGCGGTATTGAAAGTATTGGAAAAGTATTGAATTTCAAAATCGTTTTTCAAGACCTTGAAAAAGTATCGAATTTGACCAAAATGTACATTAGGTATTGAAAAAGTGTGGAAATTCTAAATGGAAAAGAAATTTGAGGTATCTGAGCAGAAGTGTACTGAAGGCAAAGCATTTCATTATTTACGCAGTCTTATGCTCTGTGTAAAATTGAGTTTCATGATTTAGAATTTTGAAAAATGAAAGTCTTTGTAGTGGTATTCAACTTCTTAAATTTAGTATTGAAAAAGTATGGAAAAGGATTTTTAAAAACGTGTGGGAACCCTGGTTGGCGAGAACAGTGTTGCCCACGCGTAAGGGGCAAATCGAGCTTTCGTGAATGGTCTACTTCAGTGCTCTCCAACCTTTTTTGAAACTGCGGAAGGGTCAACGCTTGACAATTTGACCGCGGCCCGGGAGTGCTCCATGATGTCCCAGCGCTCTTACTCCATGCACGCAACAGTGCTTCCATAGGAGGAATCAACCAATCATACGCTAGAAAGCAAGTGGTGTCGCCACCAGTACCGGCATACACCTTGTAACTTCGTGACCCGGTACCAATTGTTCCGTGGCCCGGGGGATTGGGGACCGCTGGTCTGATTAACGCACATTACAACGAAGGGTGCGGATTGTTCCTTCAAAGGCAGACAGTAGCGGCGTGTTTGGCGAAAAACAAAAATTGCGAAAGATTTCCAACGTTTAATGGGTGGAAGTGGTTAAGTTTGCTTGCGTTTCCAGCCAGATCTTTTTTTGTTCCAGACGACAGCGACTTGGACAGGGACGCCGAATCCAGGATGTTCCGCAGGGAAATGAGGGATTTGGCGATGAGAGCGTCCGGAAATAGGAGCTCACTGGATTGGAAGGTACTGTAGTGTATCAGGNTCCATAAACCTGTCGCTTCGATCTCGTAACCCCTAAAAATTACGCGTGACAACGTCAAAACTTTTTCGCATTTGTTTTCCTTGTGATTTAAATATCCAACGAACGAGAACTTGTTTTTGGACTTCGGGAAAAACTTTCTTGGTCGTGAAACCGCGAACTCCTGCGCCGATTTGCTGCCAGCAATTCTTCGTACGCACCTTTTTGTGTCACGTGCTCTTCGTCTCACGTGAGATGCGATTTATTTTAAGCGACCAATAAACAGAGGAGTCGATTGCGCAGTAGTGGATTTCGAACTGTGTTTACTCTGAGCCGCGAAATTGCCATTGTGCGCCCCACACTCGCTGTTGTCGCGGCGCGCGCGAGACCGATCGACCGCCCGACGCAGAGTTGTTGTTTCGCTTTGCGTCGTGGCGAGGAGACCCGTGGCCTTGACTCGATCGGTCCTTTCTCGCCTGCGATCGCTTGTTTGTGGCGAATCCGATAACAGTTCGCCGGATCTACTTGCGTCGTCGCCTGGCAACCGAGAGCGGAACAACGCGCCACTTCGCCACGGCGCTCTCGAGCCGAGCGTTAAGAAATTATTTCGCTGACGCGGGCGATTTCGAATGTCGCCGACGACAATTTGCCACCTCACAACACGCCGTAGAGGCGTGACGGAAGAGACCACCCCGTGCCAAAAGCGCGACAGAACTTGTTCGGCAGCGGATTTATATTCAAAGCCCTCCGTGTGAGCGGCATGTTGTCGAGGTCCACTCGCCATAGAACAAGTGACTCAGTCTGTGCGTCGGTCATCGCGCGTTTGGTGTTCAACTTTGTTTCCGCTGCTCGTGACTGTCGCGCAGCGCTTCCGCGCGAACTTCACTTTCGATTGTCGAAACAACAACCCTTCCTCCCCCGGTTCGCTGTCGTTCTGTTGCGGCGTTTTGTTTACCCACGCGGGACCTCGCAAACGCAAGTTTGTGACGTCACAATCCAATNACAAGCGTCAGAAGAGCCGCGAGTTTTGGCAAAAGTTCGCGCACGATTTTCGGCGAAATTTTAATCGCGCGAAAGGCGAACAGCGTCGTTTGTGTTGTTGCTTTCGTGCGTGTTTTTACTCAGTGATATTAACTATGCCATTGAGTGAGTCGCCATCTGCTCGTGTTTCCTCGCCCTCGGCATCTCTGAGTTAAATCTTGTAAGCCAGTGGTTCCCAACGTTTTTCTGATCGCGTACCACTTGGGGATGTGGTACCGTCACCGCGCATGTGCGCAACCAGAGGGAGCAAATCCCCCCCCCCC
>JGI24021J15306_10004912_pt1 | contig 15721 bp, 6 predicted proteins | sample Ectturendosymbi1_FD_15306 | JGI IMG/M metagenome (IMG submission 15306)
GTTTTGGATTATTCTTAATCCATCTTCAGTCAAAAAATAAAGCAAGACTTGGCAATGCTAGCAATTCAAAACCAAAAGACTCTGTGACGCAAGAAATAACACTGTGACGCAAAAGACGTCAAAAGCAAAACCAAAGAACAACACCATACATATATGTGGCGCGAACAAGGAATAATAGAGTGATCATGGCATGTGAACTCTATTGCTGCTTGCTGCCACGGCGCGACGGCGCGAAAAATTCATCAAATGGAGACATTTAGTCCATCCACGTAGAACTTCAAAGTGATTGCGAAATCGCCTTAATGTTTGCTTATGAACTCCTTTCGGAAAGCAAATGAGTTTTTTCGTTACCGTCTTTATTGTATTTCACACTACATACATCACTCGAAAGCGTAACAACAAGCCTAGAGCTTTTACATGATACAAAAAGCTCATTTTAAAACTAAAACATTGTAAAAAATGTAAATCTTTGAATGAGCAACACCAATGGCGCTATGATATACTGTATTTCTTGAAAGTATAAGGTACGCTTGGAACGAATCATTTGATGAAGCAAGAATATTTTGATTCAAATGAAACAATTAAGACCTAATTCCTATTGTTAAAAGCTCTATTTTCAAGACACGCCTTGACGAAGTTTATCCCAACGTATTTATTGCACTTCGGATTATGCGAAACTGCCCGGTACTGTTGCTAGAGCTGAATGGAGTTTCATCAAACTAAATCTGATCAAAACCTTCAACATGTCTCATATGACAGACAGCAGACTATTCTCATTAGCCATGTCAATCGAAGATTCATGTGTGCCCTCTGTAGATTTGGATGATGTCATTAAGTCTTATGCATGCCAAAAGACTCTCTCCAAGGCGTTTCATACTACAATAATGTAACATTGTTTATAATGTTCGTGGTTATTTTAATGTAATATTTTTCATGTGTGCAACTGTGGCACTATACAGCGATTTCTTTTTTTTTGCTGTATGACTACGGCCCACCAGGTGAGTAAGCTTGCATTTTAGGAGGGGACAGAGTTTGGCTGCTACGGCACTGTTCATACATATTTGCAACTCTTGGTGTATAGCGCCATATTTAGATAAAATTGTTTAGCAATATTTACTTGGTAGTCACTAAATGCCTGTGGTTTTATCACTTGTGTGGAGTGATCGATGAACTGTCAAAAAAATCCGGTTTGAACTTACTAAGCTACATCTTCTTTTGTTGTTTATTCAGGCAGTGCCAAGAATCCACCCCTACTACCCCAACAATGACTCAAGCATTTGGTGCTTAGAAGAAAAGTGGAACTAATTTAGGAGTTAATTACCAAGATTCATGTCTGTCGTGGGTCTTACAGCAAATCACAAGTCTACCTTACGCTGTCACAAGTCACTGATGGGCTTAACGTTAGATAGGATATGTTACATGACAACGCGAAATTCTACTTTGAAATAATTTACCCAATTAGAACTCATTACGTCACCCGAAAAAAATTTTCTGTTTTTGTGGAATGACGTACATGAGTTTTGGGGAACTACTTATCGCATACCCAAACGGTGGCCATTGGGCCCCCTTCAGCTACGATTGCCCCCTGGCTCAAACTTCTAGTGACGCCACTGGCCTTGCTGTTCTCCTTACTGTTTACAAATTCGTGACACAGGCGCTCTCATTTCGCCTTATTTGATGACAGTTTGTTGTAGTGAAATGTCTGCACTTTTTCGTCATGATCTGTTGCCTTCGTTGTTGCTGGCAAAGTAACGTTTTTCTGCAGACAGCTTTCTATGCCTCTTAATAGCATAATTTTGGTAATTCCCAAAAGCACTATCGTCTTTCACGCATGAACCGACATTGCAATTTGCGTTCATAAGGCTGTTGAAAAAAACAATTTTGAAATGGTACTTTCGACACATTCAAAGAGAACACTTGGACACGAAACGTTCATTGGCAATACAGAGATGTTTTTCACCATGACTGTCAATTTGGTGTCGTTGCAAATATTTAGTTGCCCATTCACGAAACGTTCTCAATTTTCCAAGGGAGAGGATGTCTTCATGCCCCAGGCCATTCAAACACCGACTGAACACGACGCATTTCTACGAGAAGTATGTTTATCCTTTCCTGTTTGAAATCATAAGTTGTTAGCTACATTTCTCTTGTACGCCATCAAATTACCAAGTTGACAATTTAGAGATCAACAATTCTTGTATTTCTGATACAGGTAAAAGCAAACCCCAAACATCCAGTTGGAAAACAACTCGCTGTTCCAACAATCACTTGCTTTAGACTTGTTAGCATAAAAGAGTTGGTGATCAAAAAACAGTAACATGTTTGTTAAAGCCCCTTTAAGGACCGCAAAGCCACAATAGTGCCAGCGACTTTGTCCAGCCATAACTTGCCGACCGATTGAGCTAGAGAGTTCATCAAATCCTCTAAGATAAAGGCCAAAATCTCTTGTAATTCCGATGAAAAATAAAACTTATGAAAGTTTTGGATTTTTTTTGTTGTGGTTGACGTCACAGTTGGGGCAGGTTTGCACATTTTTGGCCGACGTTATCGTTACCTGGCGCCAACGCTTCATTTGTTTTGAAACTACGCTGTATGGTGTCTTGTGCCAATCACTGTTGGGTCAGGAATGTAAAAGACACGTCAAAATACATACTTTGATGCCGTAATTAATACGTGAGTTCGTTACGAGCACCAAGGTAAGTTATCGCAAAAGCTTCATTGTTTGTTTCACCTACCTACATTTTACCCGGTGGTCAACACAAGAGCGTATTCTTTTGAAAATAGGACTTTTAATACAGAATTTTAAGCATTTCACTAGCACTTATTATGACAAGATTAAAGCTGTAGAGTGAACACCAAATATTTGACCAAATAAGGTACTTTTTTAGTAGTCAACGTCCCTTCAAGCAACACGGGTGCCTGAAGCATTATTGCGTAGAACAACCGTACTTTTGTAAATCATAACGAACAGAACAACGTTCACGTGAAGATCAAGCGTACAGAGCCAAACGTTCCTTTTTGTAGACCAAGCGAACAGAGCATCGTAGTTTGTAGAACGAACGAACAGAGCATCGAAGAGTTTGTAGAGCAATAGTACCGAACATCATACCGGTGACCAAGCGTACATTTCTTCGATTCCATCGATGAGGTCCTTCTTCGAGTCTACGAGGTAGTCTGAGTTTAGTAGGCTTTTTCTTGGTATATTTATAGGGTAAAAGGTTCTCTCTTGTATCGCTCCCACCAGGAAAGTGCATCATTTCTTAGTTTATTGTTTATGTCTGTGATTCCAAGGTGTTCTTAACGGGGAGTTTAATTTCTTAGTTTACTTATGAGAGCTTTAGTTCCAGATTGTTCTGGAGCGTTTCGCAATAGCCGGTGCACCTCCTAATAATACTTTGTCATTCGCTGCGTGAATGGCAGTCTCGAACCACCCACTTCCTTATTTAGTGTTGCTTTGAGGTCTCCGTTTCGTAATCTCCTGACAGCCTTGTACCTCCCGGTACGTTGCACTTCGTGCTTTTACTCTTGATGCTCTCCGGTCAGTTTCCTTCAGCTCGTTAATTGAGCTTCCCAGTTAATCTTGCTTCATATCCTGTTTTTCAGGTCCTTGCGTAGACTTGTTTGCATTTCAGTTCGTCTTGCAGCATTTGTGCATTCTGCTGTTCGTTGCATCACGGGTTTATCATAAGGTCATTGCCTTTCTGCTTAACTTACATATTGTCTCATGAGAATCGCTCACTACGTTCTCCTTCATGTCATTTGCTGCATATATATCATAGGCTTTTTGTTCTGTGTCGCTTCTTATTGGAATTTAGGTCAAATCATGCTGTGAACAAAGTTTGCTCATAACAGCTATAATCCGCGTTCTAGAGTTCTTTATCGGCTTTCTAGCGTTGCGGGTGCCAAAACTATGACTTAAAAACAAACTTTTTGGTGAAAGATAGTCTCACAAAAGGTATACTTGGACATTTCGGCCAAATGCCATAACTCTCGAGCCGATTGATCTAGACATCTGTTCAAACTCTCAAATGACACGCAGTCTTAATTTCGACTGAAAAATATTGGGAAGCTTTTGATTTGAGTTTTTTTGTAGGTGATGTCATTTTGGGTTTGATTTAGAATTTGTTTGGCTAACATCATCAGGCCCTCGACACCAATACGCTCCCTAGGCCCTTATACGTCACAATACACTCTCTTTTATCATTAGCCCATGTGCTGGAAAATATTTCGACAAGGAAATCGCCACGTGGAACACCACGTTTTGCACAATGTGCAGTTACTCAAACTATTTTTAGGTAGGCAGGGACTGTTGTTGCCAGGAAAATAAAATATAGAAGCAGGCATAGTGTGCATTAACATGTACTGAACCTCGGTATCCATGCGTACTATGAACAAACAGGCAAAGCCTTCGCGTTAAATGTATCGCACGATGGTTATTAAAGATTTGTTTTTGTTTGTTTGCATTTATGCTCAATTCTTGTGCAACAGTTGTCACATTGGAAATGTTGTACAGTCGGTTTAAAGACCCCTGATTGTTCATCAATTGGGTCAAATGTTTGAGACGGTCGCGAAGCCCCTAGTCTAACGCCGTCATTATTGTGCAATTTTATAAAAAGATGTTATGCTTTTTCTAGTCAAAATTATGTACTGCAGCATACACACAACATTAAATCAGTACTGAAAAACTCGCAAGCGTTATAAATCCTATCCTCCGGTCACATGTAGCCCGCGGGCCTGCAGTTGTGCCATACTGACCCAGATAATTTTATGCTTACAAAATCAGCTACACCGAATACTTTGTCCAAGGATATAGATGACAATGGCATTTTGGTGCAAACGTTTCATTATGACCCCACAAGTGATGTACATCAATTTCGTAAAATCTGCACCACGATTTTGCAAACAGGAAGAAGAATACAACAGCAAAACGAGAGATGAAACGCAATACCTCGAATGGCTTTGACACNCATGCCTAAGTGATATTGGTCACGCGATGTTACAGGTTTAATGTCACGTCTGATANGTGAAGTTGCGCTACTGGTTAAGAATACATGGTGTCATATCGTTTGATAGTTGGGCGTTTGCAGTTTGATTTGTGTTCTTAGATCAACAGAAACGACCNCCTTTCATGCGGCACATACTCTTGCCGCTATACCCATGATCTCTCCGCATTATCTTTTACAATTTTTCTGACTTTTCCTAATTTGCGTGGATACGCAATAGCTCCTTGTTTTTAAACAAAGTTTAAATGTTGCGTGAGTAACGTCTAAAGGAATATACTTTTCATCAACTAATAATTGACCACGCGTGTTGTTTGTCTCTGGCCTGGTTAGAAAAACAAAAAAAATCGAACATTTCCAGCTCATTGTGGCAGATACTCTTGTGAAGCTCTCCAGCGTGATGTTATGAGCACAAGCAAATATGATTTTGTCCATGAAAAGTTTTTTCAGAGGTTTTCTGCTCCGACGCCATTGTTTTATTGTGCTAAATGCAATTGACTGCTTCTTTACCTATAAATATTTTCTACTTTGACTCCTTAGGTTTCCTTGCAAACTCATTAATATATCTCTTTCATTGTGGATGCAGAGGGGAAAACGCCACGGATGGAAACTCACAAAGAAGCAACCTTTGCTAATTTTTGTTGTTCTTGGCAAGAATGATGGTAGTTAAAAAATATCTGCAACTTTTCTAAGCTCATAGTCTTTTCTTTATGCTCCACTAATACTTCATCACAAGTCCCTTGTAATACTCAAACTTACCTTTAGTACTAACAATATTGAAGACTCGTCCATTCGTACTTATGGGCAAGTTTGGGCACTGACTGCAACAAAAGTCACCAAAACCATATACAGTACGTTTTGCTGCAACCTGGAAACAAAAACGGACGAATGTGTTGTTAAAAATGTGGAAAAGAAATCCGGCTGAATGGAAAAAAGAAAACCACAAACATAAAGTGAAGGGTGACTGGAACACTTTAGACTTGGAAGCTGGCAATTGTGGATCAATAACATTTTTTCAGATATACCATCACTTAATTCTTTTTTCAACAGTTTGAAATACGATCACGAGTCACACACTTGATGGAATAGACTTGACTGCACAGATGGCAAGTAAATAATGAAGATCACGCATTTAAAATAAAAGCAAATTGCTATGTAATGCGGTTGGAGAAAAAACGTTTTGATTTGACATAGGTCAAGATCAAGACAATGGGTTTTGCTGTCTTACAGTAAAGTAACTACAAACATTAATTCAAATTTTTGATGATTCCCACCGGTGAGCTGTGGATAGCGAAATATATGCGGGATTTTCAACCCACGACACTAAACTGTGTATGTTGTAATAAGCAATTAATATATTAAAACAGCACACTGAAAATTTACACCATTAGCCATTGTCATTTAACTAACGACGACTATTTAGAGATGTTGTAATGAAATGCAAAGCTAACAAATATTGCAGGATATCAAAAGCAAGTCTATCGTTCAGTTATGAAAACAGTGGTACCGAATGAACAAATCTGAGGCCGATCAAAGCAGTGCACCGCGGTTAACGTTGTGTTTCACTAGCGCTTAATAAATCTTGCATCGTGCTTTTAACTGGCCGAAGTACACACGCATAACCTTTCTGATTTCTGGACTTGTTAACCACCTGGTGCATGGAACATGTTTAGATTGATAACATTTTGCGTCTCAAATATGCTGTAAATGCTGACAATATAGACCTAGGGGGCCTACATGGACGCAACATGGTTAGCATCTACCAACTGCACTACTCGGTTGGGACAAGTTTAGCAGTGATTGCTAAATAAACTCTTCTAACTTTACCATTAGCTCTACAGTATCTTGCTGTCTGAACACCTGGCTGTGCAAATCTGTAACTTTGGTCGTAAGCATCATATCTTGCTTCTTCGCAGTGCAAAATAAGAGAAGACTTCTGAGCTAGCCATAATACATTTTTCACAACATTCACTACACAAAATACGTTTATAAGGTGTAAGTCTGACTTCTAGACGTATGGAACTAGGCATATAGGATTGCTTCACGTTCAACACTCCAAGTAATGAATGGTGACGCTTTTCGCCCAAGCCTCAACTGCCTTTGTTACCCCAACAAACGTACCAAAAATGAGTAGACGACGTTATTCCTGGTAACAGTGGCCTGTACTGCTGTGTCTATAAATTACAGGACAGAACAGAATACTGATTGAGAAAAACTGCACTGATTTCTAGTGTTTCACATTTCAATTTGGGATTTGAAACTTTGTTTGGCGGACTAAGCTCACAGAAGACCCCTGTGAGGACGGGAATGAGTTTCGGATCCCCTGTGTCTTCAGGCAGTACACTTGCGGGTATTTTTCTGATGCGGATAATCATGTATTCTGGTTAAACTCACTCAAAAAATATTGACAAATTGGTTGTGCGGTTGACCGGATTCGACAGTACTAACATCCGAAATCACCGGAAAACACACTTAAAAATTTTTGAAAAACACTAAAAACAAAAACTATTAAAAACGTCTATTAAATAGGGAAATACAATCTAACAGGGGTCCCATTTTTTACAATAAGCTTGGCACCCGTGCCCTCCCGTCAGTTGTGCCACTGAGCAGGGCACAAAGAGAGTTAAAGCAAACAAAGCTGTGATGAAAGTTATGCAGATACTGGTCACATGGCTCTACGAGATTGTGACCTCATAACCATGTCACGTCTGATATGTGAAGTTGCGCTACAGGTTAAAAATACTTGGAGGCACTGTGTAGTTTTCTAGTTGGGCGTTGGCTCGTTTTCTCAAATTATCAAAATTTTAAGATCATTCATCCAGCTTAAGCGTCAGCTATACTACCCCAGACTTCTCTGATGCTGCTGAATCTCTGTGAATGTAGCTTCTTGATTTTCACCAAGGTTTAAATTTTGCATGGGAAAAATCTAGAATAATACATTATTCATCAACCAATCGTACATACGCAATGTTTTCTCAGATCTGCGCAGCAAATTAAACACAATATCCGGCATTACCAACTTATTACCCCGCAGATACTCCAGTGAAATTCTCAGCACGATCGTCTGTGAACAAGCAAGCCTGGTTTTGGCCATCAAAAATTATTGTACGTAGAATTAATAATTAAAGACTCTAAATGCAAAGACTGATGAAATACCTCATATATAAGGAGTTTCTTTTCTGACTTTACTTATTCGTCCCTTTTGGCAAAAGGCTTGTGACAGCGTGAGGGTTCAGATCATTCCTAATTCATCATTGGCAACTTTACTACACCAGGCCTATAGTGTCGCTAGAACAAATAATATGTTTAATGTACTATCAAAATGTGTGATTTAGACTGAGAAGAATTTTATGTATTGTTAAAAGCGATGATTTTCAGATTATCTGCAACTTCATAGTTTCTGGAAAGGTTTCATTGAACTATTCATCTACCTATTTACAGCGAAAATTTGATGTTGGGTGTTTCCGAGATGTAGATTTTGCTTTTATTCATTTTTTGTTTTGAATTATGATTGTGAATTTTTGCGTCTGCAAAACCTTTTCGGCTTTACAATAACGAATCTGGGGAGGCGAATGTACAAGTTCAGAGTGCTTCTACTTCGAGAGACATGAAAGCCACGGAACGGCGATCATGCCATAAGCTATAGTTTGGAAACTGCAACAATACTTTGCACACGGGAAAACAGCACCAATTGGGAGAGGAGGACAATAATAGGCTGAGATTTCACTTGCCATTTCTGTGAAGCAATTGTGAACAGGCGCGTTGAACAAGTAAATCAGTTGGAGTTTCCCCGAGTGGACCCAGACCGATTAACCTACTTTGGATTTTTTCTCAAAATTTCTCAAGGTTTTAGGGAAAACATTTATTCAAGTTTCTGCAGGACAATTTCAGGCAATTTTGTTTTCGGCAGCTGTATCGAGCCAACAAAAAACGCATTTTTATGTTTTAAAAGCTGGGCACTAAAGCAGAGTGGGCGCTGGTTTTGAAAAGAAACGACGACTTGCATTTCGCAGACCGCTAACTTATTCTTCTCCTTCCTGAGGCAAACTGTATTGAAGGTATGTCCTCTTCAACAGATCAACTCAAAAACTCGTTAAGATGGATATAATATAAGGCAAGAAACGTTTTACAACTAATTCTTGTAGTGCAACAATATGGTTTTACCCTATTTCACAACCAAGTATATCTAACCGGTTAATTTTTGCAGATTGAAAAAAACAAGAAATGAATTCCCTTGTATTTTTTGCAGTCATTAATAAAAACAATTCAACTGAGGAAATTATGAAAACTAAACAAAAGTTAAAAAAACGAGAAAAACCTACATTGAATTGGAAAAATGCCCTAAAATCACGTAAGCTTTTAGTGAAATGCGGTTTATGTCGGCTTGGCGCGGCTGATAAAAACAATATTACATGAGCAAAAAATGTTATGCGGAAACGAGATCAAACTGTTTTTCCCAGACTTGAAAAATTTTGAAAAAAACGATATTTCCAAAAGATAATGTATCAGGGCCGAACATGGANAAACCCCCCTTAAACNCNACGAGTTGGTGCTGTTTTCATGTGTGGAAAGCTACGTTCCATTNCCCAATCACTTGTTTATGGCAAGGATGCCGTGATCACATAGAGTTTAAGTTTCACAAAATCGAATGCCTTTTTTTTCTCTGCAGATCCGTTATTGCAATTTCGACTACAGTTTGGAGACTCGAAAATGCAAAATCACAAAAATCAATATTTCAAAAAACTAGAAAATATTTATTGAGCTGTCTAGGGGTACTTTGTACACTTCCCAGCTTCTGCGCAGAAGTACCTATCAAAGACCCTTTTCCATAACATTAAGCTATCTTCCTTCGATCGTTTAAAATCCCTAGTGGCGTATCTAAGAAATTCTTATTTTTGGCCATAACTTGACAACCACTAATGTTAAGTGGCCAATCAAGGTCTCTCAAGATGCTAATGTTGTTTAGTTTGTTTCAAAAGAAGAAACGTGCAAATTGTTACTTTAATATTTTGCTCACGCCTTGATGAATTCCTCCAAAAAATGCCCTAAATTCCTCCAGTCGTTACGTCACATCGAAAAATTCAAACCTAAAAGTTCCGGATTTCTTAATCGACTCTATGAAACCTTCTGCTTCTTTAAAGGCTTCAAACAGCTCACTAGCTCTATTGGTCGGCAAGTTACTGCTGGGTGAAGTCCTGGTCACCATGGTGGACTTGAGCTCTGGAAAGGTTTAAGCCGATTATAGTTTTTAATCCTGTATGAAATAGCGAAAATGAGGCAGGCATATCGTAGCATGTCTTGCGGAAGTTCTTGTTTCGATAAATTTTACCACAAGATGTAAATACAAAACACAACGGTTCTTTGTTTTAACTAAAGCAAGATTATCTTATGGCTTGAAGGTCACAATTATTTATCACAACGGTGTTTGGGTTTCAACAGCACAAGATGGTGTCTCATTCAACAACTTTTTTCGTGTCCATCTTCATTGTCTCAGCGAGATTCAAAGGTGAGCAAAAATCTTTTCAAAAATTCTTGCAATTTTGAAAACGATATACATTGAGCAAAATAGCAAAAGCAAATATATCAATACCTCTTAAAAAAGTAGGAAACGAAATTTATGTCAAAGAACGTGACGAACTGAAATCAAAATTGCCTGTCAACTTCGACCATCTTTTACAAAAATATGCAGAAATACTACTCGTCTTTTTATTTCCAAAGCAAGTTTAGCGGTGTTTTTTATTGACAAGTGTCTACAAAATGCATTTCAAAAACGAACGAAGAATGCACTGTAAAAGTTAAAAAAAGTTAAAATACGTTTTAAACCGTTTCACTCGGTGCATAAATCGAACTGGTGAAAGCTTTTTTTTATCTGGGGTAATACGAGGTAAATATTATGTGGAGCGATGAACAAAGATGTCAAACTTTCTATGAAACCCATCTGGCCTACCGCACGGCTCTGATCAAACTTTGCATACAGTTCAATCCTACAATCTGAACTCTAAATCACTAATGCAAACACACCAACTGCACTACCTCGCTTAATGAACGTAATTTTCGTACATTTTAAGTCATTCTGAGAAAACGTCGGTTCTTCTGAAAGTAAACAATTTTTTAAGGCTAGAAACAAATTAACTTCAAAAGTATTGTTCGTATCTCATGGTAATTTGTTTTGTAATTAATCAGTACCCGTTTTCACTTTAAGTTGTTTCAAAAAATCTTTGGAAACCCTTAAACAAACTTGATTTGGTCAGAATGCTTACTTTTTCTATTGCTTTGACTGGTTGCGATTGCGTTTTTAAATCTGCTACTCGCAGGAATATATGTGTGTTGCACCCACTTGTTTTGTTGTACGGTATATGCGGTGCACAACCTATTTGGATGACTTAGCCTTTTCGTGTTCTAAACGTATGTGGATTAATTGCTTACCAGTAGCCTACGCTAATACCTCAAAGGTGAAAAAACAAGAACGCAATACGATTGGGAAACAAAAATCTAGGAAAGTCACAAGAAATAGTGCCTTCACACATGAGTGGGTGACCAACAAAAGTTTAGCACAATTTAGAGACAATGTGCGTCTAAGTAAAAATCATAGAGTCGCTGTTTGACACTAACCTGCTGTTAATGCAACTTTTACCCGTTTGTAGTTTCAGGGCAAAGCCGTCCAGAGCAATGTTTGAAAGATCATCAAGTGAACTCTCAAGGCGTCTTAAACACATTTTATCTCTGCCTGAAGGGAACCAACAGCACCCATGTTTGTGACAATGCAAACATTCCTTTCGAGAAATGGTACAAAAGCTTGGCTCTTTACAAGACGTGTTGTGGAAAAACAAACAACACTGTCAGCTGGGAAAATAAGACCGACTTAAGCGACTGCGACCAAGACTGGCAAATGCCTCTTGCGTTCAAGTACAAAAGTTGCAATTACTCCTCTATCAAACTTATTGCCCGCGTGAAGAATAGCAAACTTATAGAACCATCTTTTTTCCAAGTGATCATTTGGATCATGGCAGCTCTTGCTGTCGTAGGCAACAGTGCTGTTTTTGTGAGCACTTCAAAAAAGTTAAACACAGGCTGGTCGACTATGTCAGAAGTTCTTAAAATTCATCACTTCGGCATTGCAAACCTGTCATTGGCTGACTTTCTCATGGGTATATATCTCACCTGCATTGCGGCAGTTGCGGCCGCTTTTAATGGATATGATGGGAGGAAAAAGTTTGTTGCCCAGATGAGTGCCTTTTGCGATTTTCTCGGCGTTCTAAGCTTGGTTTCAAGCCAAATGTCGGTCTCTGTGCTTTTGGTTATGACTTCCTTTCGACTATACAGTGTCACGCATCCGTATAAAAGAGTAAGTCCGACCAAATCTTCCGCATCAATTATTTCTCTGTGGGTGTTTTGGATCTTTGTGGCTTTTGTTCCACTTTGGAACTTGGAGGCGACAACTGTTGCATTCGAAACAGTTTTGGGTGGAAAATGTGGCCTCACGAAGAAAACGAGCATGTTCACCTACTACAACATCAAGCAAATTCTTGATGCATATTTGGAACGAGTCACCAACTTGTGTAAACCTTTCTCTAATCACACCATGACATTTCCCAATGGCCTCAGTGGAAGTCAAGCGTTATCGATTGCTCAGCATCTAAAGCTGGTCAACAATGACCCTCAATTTTTCAGCTACTATCGTCAGCAAAACTTGTGCACACCGATGTACTTTGCTCACGGTACCAATGATGCCCGATACTATGGTATGTCTTTGCTCATCTTCAACTTGACAGCTTTTCTGTACATTTTCGTTGCGTACTGGTTGATTGCTGTAAGAACTTCTGGAACTGAATCCTGTTTGTTTTGTTGTGGAAAAGCGAAGACTGAAAACCTCGGGGAAATGCGAGAAAGGGAAAATCGACAGCTTTACTGCAAAGTTATGCTTATCGTGGTATCAGACTTTCTTTGCTGGATGCCTACATCAGTTTTAGGACTTGCGTATACCTTTTCCTTGTACAACTTACAACATCCAGACACTTGCGACGCAATGCTGAACTTGGTCTTTCCGAAGTCTATCTTCACAATGTTTGTTTTACCAATCAACAGTGCTGTGAATCCGCTACTGCATTCAGGGGTCCTGCTCTCTCTTTACCGCAATATCCAGCGACTGATCAACGAAAGACCGGATTAACGAAATCTTTATCGAAACATGCAACGGAATCATTCGGCAACCTAAGAACGTTCCACTCTTCCTTACCTTTGACGTAACCTTGTTTCATTGAGAGCAACAATTTATCAGTGCAACGCCAGTAACCGGACAATAAAAACATTGTAAATCGAGGTTGAAGAAGTAAAATAACAACATTGGTAACCTAAAGCGTATTAAAACGTTTGCAAAGCACGGAAAAGGTTAAACGTCGGTAATATAAAGCTTTATGAAACTAACGCATTAAAGTTTATTTTGTGTTTGTTGATTGAGCATGCTTTCGCAGCGTTATGTGCGTTCAACCATTTGTAGGCACGGATCTTCTTATGAGATTATTCGATTGCGATTGTGGGTTTCGTGTTTGGTCAATTCCAGCGAGTATTCTTTCACAATTTATTGATGTTGCTGAAATTTGTGTGATGTGACTGGCATTGTCTGATGAAGGCCATTACCGATGAGTAGACGGAGTACTTGATTACTCGCAGGAAACACTTACGCAATATCGAGAATGAATAGATACGAATAGATACGGAATTCATTACTGTTGCAATTTGTACGAAACCTGTTTTTAGTTGCATGTTGATGGTTTACGTTGTTTATTGATTTTGTTTTGCGTAAATAAGTAGCATTTATCTGATTAAAACCAAGAAAAGTTTTTCAATGTTTCACTCACTAAGTGCATAAAAGATATTAAATAATTCCTTGTGAACTCCAAAAATATTCTTAAATATCTAGCATTTTTATACCTTCTGAGCAGGGTGGTTCGAGTGCTTGAAAATCTTATCACTTTTTTCCAAAGGTTCAGATATAAGTCTCCAATGAGTATCGCATGAGAAGTTATTCTTTTCTCATGTTTGCAATCCTTTAAATTAACAAACCAGTTTTCGCAGACTCGCACGGTCCCTTTCAGATTTTATCAGAAGCAATTTGCCTTGATGAACTAACTCTAATGATTATGGTTAGTAACCTTACAACACCTACCAAAAACAAACCCCATTTAACGAACCATTGCCAACTGAGTTTATCCATTTTGAACAACACCAGAAACAAGACCTGCTTGTGTTTGACCACAAAGATTAGACTCGTTTAGGTGCAGTAAGTAGAAAAGATCTTGCACCTGACAGTTAAATCACAATATGATTTTTACATCAGATGGAAATGTGTGACCACAACTTTTGCCCGTTTACTCCCAAATAAAAGTAATTTCCTTAAAATAATCTCTAGATACATCAAAAACACAGAGTTACAGTGTGGTATTCGCAGTCCAAACGAGCAACGAAAAACGGAAGATTACAGCAGACAAAGCCGTTTTTGGGTTTGCTTCATTACTTTTTAGTTATTGTAGTCAAAACATTTTATTGCTTGAGCACTCCAACTGAAAGGTTGCAATAGCCGGTGGACCATCAATGTTTGCTGTTTTTTATACAACACACTTTGTTCCCCTCTGTTTGTAGCTATTTGATGCTATTGGGAAGAACTAGTGATTTTCTGTACTGTAACAAAAAATGCACAAAAAGTTGAAATCTTGATAGCTGAAAATTTAAATGCAACGCTGACAACTGAAATTTGAAGATCATTCCAAAACGTTTGAATGGATTTAAGACTGAAATAGGTTTAACGTAAACTACAAGTCCAGACATATATTCAGTCACCTTTTTGACTGACTCAAAGAGGTTTTGATCGGCTCCAGTTGCAGCACCACTGCTGTTCTCAAACCAATTAATCGTGGGTGTTGCTTGATGACAAACACAAGCCCGTATTTTTCCAAACATCCCATTCAGTTTATCTATTCCGTACTAATCATTTTTGTCGGTGCATTTCTGGTAAAGTACGTTGACACGAAATGCTTTGGAAGTCATACATTTTATTCTGAATTTTGGTGCTCTTAGCAATTGCGCCAAAATTAGCGTTTCAGAACCCAAATCTTAGGCATCAAAATATCATGACAGCCGATTCGCTGGCCAATATTACAATTTCCCGCTGCCAAACATAAAAAAATAAATTCACAGTGTTCCTCGCGGAAAACCTTTCAAAACATGTTATGCGTCGTGTACGATGTCGAGTCATATGCTCGGTCTCAGCCGCAGACACCTGAGGCAGCTTTTGGCAAGGTTGCTTATGACGATAGCTGTTTGCAAACGTAATCCCACCACTTAAGCCACAAAATTTCAGACTAAGATTCTAGAATACGACAAAGACCCCTGTGGCATTGTCCTGCCTATTTCAATGAAACTAATTGTGGTAATCAATTCCCTAAAGCGTAACAGTTGCGCGCGTTGATTGCTTGCTGTGCATTCCTTGGCTTGCGTCCTTACTTTCGTGTTCGTTATTGTGATTTTGTTTTTTGACCAACCAGTTCGTGGTCTAGTAGTAAGTGCGTCCGCTTCGGTGCTGGTAGGTCGAGAGTTCGACTCTCGGCCGGGTCTTACCAAGACCTTCTAAATTGGTACCGCAGCCTTCTTACCAGACGCACGGTGTACGGAAGAGCTGCAGGGAACTCACCCAGAACAACAACAAAAATAAACAAGTGAAATGA
>JGI24021J15306_10004913_pt1 | contig 15721 bp, 7 predicted proteins | sample Ectturendosymbi1_FD_15306 | JGI IMG/M metagenome (IMG submission 15306)
CCCCCATAAAAGTGCCGCCAGGGGCAGACCGCCCCCTCGCCCCCCCTTAGCTACGCCACTGGCTACAGCTCACTCATGCTTCTTTTCACAAAGCACAAATGTACGTGGCTTAGTAGGCTTACCCCTATCAGCATGTCACTGTCTCGCTGCATTACCTGCCAATATGCGTGCGTTCAACAGTCTCATGCAGGGTTGCCAGAATTTTTTCGTAGCGTGTGGCCAAAATCCTGATAAAAATGGCTGTTTTTTAAAAAAGTTATGGGCAAAATCACGAAATGTTTCAACTATGGTCATTTCCATATCCATAGGTGTCTCAAATTGTTCGAAAGGCAGTATAGGCCTATTTTTTCCCGAAGAAACGTGGTGTTGCTAAAGAAGCAAGGTTTTACCCCAAAACAGCGATTCTGCCATAAACTTAAGCTTGCGTGTTGCAACTAACTTACCTTTATTTATCTTAATAAAACTTAGAACCATATCTCAAACACTGCAATAATCTACAAAAATTGTAGATACATGCTTCAATTCTGACCCATTTCTGGGTTAGATAATTTGAAATTAACTTTCTAATTCAACGACAAGGCTAGAATTCTCTTGACCTTATGCTCCAAATATGTGAACAAGAGATCAAAGTCATGAACTGCATCAAGTTGATGATCATAATGAACGAAAGGGCAGGAACACTTGAGATCAAACATTGACTCATGACAGGTCCGATTGAAACTCTTGCACAAAATCTACAAAATTGTAAGGGCTAAATAGTTACTACACACTTTGAACATGACAAGGTTGAAGTTACTGCAGAGTGTTACTGTAAAAGTGACTGATAAAAAAAAAAGAATATCTGTAAAGCTAAAATGAATTTGAATTTAATGATATTTTTGGAAAAAGAAATGCACGTGGAAACACTATTGATGGCTGGAAACCTAATATTATAACTGTTTTGCTTCCAACTTGCTCATCGCTTGGCTCAAACTTTAGCATTTCACTAATGGGGATAAAATTGATTGCAACGTAAATTTCATCCAAGTTATCCCCTTGTCTAACAACATCCACTCTCCCCTCATGCAGGTTCAGCACGCCTTGTATCCAGGTTCTAGCAGTTCACGGCTTCCTGCCTTTGTCTAAATGTATTTGATTCTTGGTACGCAGCATTTCGCAGCCTTACTTAAAAAACGCGGAGTAGGACAAGTGCCGCTTTGTGATCGTAAATAAAGGCCGAAAATGAAACTTGATCGGTTTCGGCCCGGTTTAAATGCAACATGTTTATAAGACTGGCCTTCAAGGGGACTCCTATGCATAGGAAGAATGTGGTAGACCTGAACTGATGCCAGATTCTGCGAAGTGTAGGTCTAGTAGGCAATGGTCGGCAGGTCTGATTGTGTCCGCCCGATTTTTTTTGCTGAAATAATTACCGTTTTATGTAAATAATTACTAATTCTAATAATTACAGTTGCATGATGAGAGTTGTCGTCGAACGTATTGTCGACCCCCCAAAGCGTCTTGTAGTTAGTCTGTCTTGCAACTGAATCATATCTTGTTTGCTGCACTGTGACGTCTTTGAAGTGTGTCGTTCACCTACTGCTATATGGCCAAATGCAGACTGAATCGAAAATGACGTTTTCTGCGCAACTCGGTAAATCGTCTGGGCTGGATTGCTCGAAAATGCAAAAAGATAATATTTATTGAGTTTTTAAGCAATCATCGAACTGTAGCAGATATATGATTTGTTGAAGTTCACACAAATGTTTCCATATTCAGCTTTTTTGTTTGCACTCAAGCTGTAAACGGATCAAGTTTCGAAGTACTATGTTTTGCTGTAAATCAACTTTTGCAAAGTTTTCAGTTAAAGTTTACTGCCCATGCCTGTCTTGTTGCTAATCACAGTTTTTCGGCTAGCAAAACGCAGTGACACCTGGCAAGAAGTTAGTTTTTCCGGGGCAGCACTGTTGCATTGCCACAAGGTTAACTGTCTTGCTTTAATAGGCTCAGACAATGACATAGAAGATGAAAAGTTGATAAAGATAAAATTTGATGCGTGGTAATTTCCAGACATTGCCGACTCGAAGGGGAAAACCTACATACTGACACCTCAGGCGCTTTTTTCCGGCGTCATGGAATGTGCAGCCAGCCAATGCCGCTCATCGTCATAGGACTTCGCGAGATACTACAGAACTTATAGCGATCGCATGGCGACAGTGACAAATGGCTTGAGAGGGTAAATCATACCGAACACTTTCTTAATCATCACAGCAACATCACCTGAATGCTTCCGGGCGGCGGACAAGGATCTATCTTGGTCGTGCATGAGCAATCGCGCGGAACGAAACCAGGAGGAGGGCTTCCGGAGAAACAACCAATGACGTACGGGAAGTCGAATGTCACGTGATATCTTTTGGATGAAAAATTTGCATTGCGTACTGACGTTAGATAATGATACAAAAACTTTTGTTACCTATTTTTAAGCGACTTTGGTTTGCAGTAAGTTTTTGTCTGTACAGTTTTTCTTAATGAAGGGTTCTCACATAAAAATACAAGCGAAGTTGTCACGTTTCTTTTATATTACATTAAATCTTTATTTCTTATTATAAATTATTTGAAGAAATTATTAAACTTTATTTTTTACAGCAATTCTGTATTAGAAAAATATTTTTGCAGTTTTTCAGCAAAACAATGTGAAAACAAAACACCCTTATAATTTTTTTAAAAACTTTGAAATGACCGACCTCATAGATCTAACACAGGGGTGCAACATTTTCTGTGAATTTTAGTAGCACGCAGAAATTTTTAGTACCGCTCAGATATAAGCTTTGCCATAATGTAAATATTGCACTTGAAATTATAAGCTAGGAACTGCCATATCATTGCAAAACTTTGGTGGCGCGGCGCGAGTGCGCGACCTCATGTTTGCACCCCTGATCTAACATGTTTGCACCCCTGATCTAACATGCTGTAATTAACTCAAGCACATGCGCTTCTCTGTTCTGTAAATTACCAAATCCACGTCATGCGGTGTTAAAAGTTAAAAGTTTATGATAAGATTCGGTATTAACAAACTCTTTGCTATAAGATATATAGGATATCCTTGCTCTATTGCACCATATATTTATTCTTTTGTCACGTTGTTACTTTTTTCTACTTGTGAAGTTAGAAAATGAACTTGGAAAGTTGTTACCGGGAGAAAAGCTCAAGCAAAAGTGTTTACGGTTTGTCAATGACACTGGTGCAAGTGTTCTTGAATCGGTTCTGAACTTCGCGCATTTACAATGTCTTTTCATGAATAAGACTTGTGGGTATCTGGACAAATCCAATCCGCCCTACTGTGATCAATATGCACCAATACAAACGAGATAAACATCATTACCTGTTGCTTATCTGGAGGTCAATCTGCGTTTTCAGTAAGATTTAATTTTAAGTGTCAGTAACAGATCTGGAATGAAACTGCCTAGTAGGCGATGAGTTTCCACTAAACTTTACTTTTGATTCACCTTCGATCATAGTATTGCAAGTTTCATGGGCGAGTCAGCATTCAGTAAAACGTTGATGTTTTCCAATAATGTTTGTTGCCTCTACGAATGAGGTATTCAGAAGAAATTCTCAAAACACTTCTGTCGCTTTAAACAGTGTTTTTTTTCCCGCAGTCAAATAAAATGTAGAGAATAAAAATCTCTTTCATCCGCACCGTTTCTATTGTATGTAAACAGTCCCACAGTCCCAGCCCCTGTAGTCGGACTTGATTGCGCGGGAGGCCGCTGCATGGCGTGTTAAAACTCGACAAACCTGTAATTCCTGTGCCGATCAACACGGCCGTGGCACTTGTCCAGATCGGAAGAAGACAAGAGACGGCTGAATTCATCATACGGTCCGTAAATCGGAAATCCATCCAATGCTACACCTGGGTTTAAACAATTGCAAACATGTATTTTCCGCTTCGTCTTTTTGATAAACGCAGTTTGTGGCATGAAACCGGACATCAGAGAACTTGCATGAAAACTCACACTTTTTCAAGTCAAATTTAGGATTTGAACTCCAGGCGTAGGATCTGTTTGGCCTATTTCGTTACAAATTATTGCAAATCCGACACACCGAGTTTTTGACATGCACTTAAATGTTTTTTTCATCTACATTGTACCCATTACTAAAATGACAATTTTTGTAATAAACCATATCGGTCTGCAAAGAAATCAATGTTGTTGTGCATAACCTGTCATGCCGGCTGACTAGATTAAAATGTGGATAAGTACTGGTTTCATATGCTTGACATTTACTAGTATGTGTAAAATAAATTTACCTAGAAGAGGCGATGGTTTGTTGCACACATATTTGAAAAGGCACATAGGAGGGGTTGTGTAGTAGTAGCGGCCAAGTTGATCCACCTTTCCCCAGCATTTGTCAAACCCATCAAGAGTTGTTGCTGCATCAATTGAAAAATCAATTAAAACATTAGGTTTCCTTTACTAGATTTTTGACAGCCACAACTATTCACTGACAAACAGTTTTTGTAGACATTTGTTTGTTTGCTAGTCGCCACCCCAGTTACTTAAAGGAGACACCAGTCGGATCCGGCAACAGCGTTTAAATAATGAAAGAAGTCTCATTACAACATGAAAACAAACACCCAATAGATAGTTGTCTCACCGGAGTTGCAGCAATGTTGCGTGAAACTGTTAAAGATAGGAACGCCATTTATTGCAATTCCAACCACTCCTGTAGGCAAACACGTGGTCGACCGCATTCTGACTGGCACGTTGGATATGGTGAATTGATATGTTTGTGGTGAGATGTTCTTCGCTTCGCTTCCTGTTATAAAAGCAGGGCAGGTTAAATAAGTGCTGGCCGCTGCATTTGCACGTGTGTTAAAAAAACTTTCTTGCTGATACAGGTTAGCCGGCTAAAGTTAGGAATAATTTACCAGTGTTGGAATTCATTATATTCGTTTATCCGAGTGTTTGCAAAGACTAAAAAGCAGTTACACGTGTCGTCGTTTATAGTCGTAAGCGTCAAAACCATATAATAGAGCCTGATATGAACAAGACAGGTTAAGGGTCACGCTTGACGAATTCTCACGTCAATTTTTACTGATCTTGGGTTACAATTTTCAAATACAATACTACAGGGAAACAACGGTTTTCACGCCCTTGCACTTGGGTTTCGACGAAGAGAAATCAGGATAATATAATGCTAAATTCAAAAGTATTGCTATAGTCATAGGTGGCAGGCACATTTTTGAGGGTGCGCAGTAATTTTTCCCGGATTGTCCCAAACTTGCCCGAAAAATACTTGACCTCCAAAAAAAGCTCTTCGTGTCAATTCGGGCGCCATGTCACTTCAAAAAAAAACTGTTAATGTCAATTCGGGCGCCATTATTTTCAAATCAAAACATGTTGGGCGCCATTTTTGCTCAGATTTTCAAGGAGTTTTAGAAAGTTCTCAGAGATTTTGGGCGGAGTTTTGAGGATTTTGCCCGGATTTTATGGGATTTTGCCCGGATTTTCACCAAATCAAAATTTTTGGGGGTGCGGTTGCGCCCCCTGCACCCCCACCTCCTACACTAGTGGCTATAGTTTCTTGAAATTTCATTCTGACTGTTGAATAATTCTTTTGTTCCCTTATCCCATCGTCTCATAAACTTCAAGCTCATGATTCATTTTGTACTTCAGAACGTTATTTTCACACATCAAATAGTTTTGTCGCAACAGAAATGCTTTATATACCAAGAGTTTCCAATCAAGAACACCTCACCCGTTGCATGATCCGGAATGCCATTGCTTCCTATTTTCAAAACTACCTGTCGTTCCACGGTTAAGTTAACAAATCCTTGCAATCCACTGTTTTCTTCAGTCCAGGAACGAGACGTAAAATAACTTATTTCTGTTTCACTCAAAGCTGCCGTCCACGGTTTACAAGAAACATAATACAGCAGCATAAATGCCAACAGTTGTTCAAACATTGCAGCACCCTTTAGCAATAAATACATGCGTTGAATTGGTCGCTCAAATCTGCAAAGAGGCTGTTTTTAGCGAATCACATTGCTGCGGGCTCTACATTCTAAATGCTGTCGTGATCTTTCTTGTTGAAAGTTGATGAAACGATGAGCAGCACTTGACATTAAGGCAGCGGTTTTCGAAATACGTGTGCTCTCGCCAACCTTACTAAAATAGCTGTGCGTGATTATCTTATTGAGTTTTCTGTCATTCGCTCCTTCCGCTGAAAGTACTATGTTGTTGTATTTACGCACCGGTTGTTCAGCTGGACTTTAAAAACTTCAAAATTAGCTCCTTTTTAGAGCGTGTCGAACTTACACTTGGCGCCCAATATGAAAAGGGCAACAAAAAACTGACAGTCACGTTGCATGGCGCAATTGTTTCGGCGCGGCAGCATTTCCACTATATGCGGATGATTTCACAGCGCGCATGTTTCCGGAACAAATACGTCATTGTCATCGCGTTTAGCATCAATTTTCACGATCAGTGATCAACAAACTGTAACGCCAGAACCAATTACGCGCTTCGGGGCTCACAGTGTTGCTCCCGTCTAACTGCTGCTATCAAGTTAGCTGGAAAAGAACGAATTTGCTGTTTTTCATCCAGGGCCGGTTTGAGAGATGTGGATTCCACAGGACAACCTTCCTGTGGAGGCCTGCAGTACCACAAGGAAATATTTTTATTCAAGGTCCAGGAAATACTACAATCAGTTAGCTGTATTGAATAAATATGTTAAACCAGCCTCAACCAGGGCACTCGAGGTTCATGACTGTGGAGGCCCCTGGGCAGGTGCCACTTTGCCCTCCCCTAAATCCGGCCTTGTTTGCATCACTCACGAAGCAGTAAGTTGACTGTACATGACTTAGCAATCATAATTGACTGCAATTGGCAAAATGCACTGCAATTTACGTAATTCAAAAACATAAATTTCAAAACTATTGAAGCCACCGGTTAAGTGTTAAGCTGGCTTCGATCCCTGTCGGGTCATACCGAAGTCCTGAAAAACAGTATTTGCCGTCTGTCCAGCCTCGTGCTCGGCGTGCAAGGAAATTGTTCACGCGTGGTGCTGAAACTGACGCCGCACCTATGCAGCAATCACTGCGAAAGCGGAAGTGCATACGACGCAGTGTTTCTCCTGTTTCTCTCTAATGTTACTTCTTGCTCTGCGCAAGAAATAGCGTTTTACAGCTTTTCGCAAAAATTTTAGAAATCTGCTCATTTTCCTATGATGATCGTTTGCGCCGCATGCCGTTTCAACATCTTGTCGCAATTTATGTTTCGTGCCGAAATGTATCTTTAAGGGCGCTAAAATAATTGTTAAATTGAGTGACTTCGGGTTATTTCATATTTAATGTTTACTGTGCTTGAGGTAGGCAAATAGCCGGCCGCAGACAGTTCTTATTTTTTGATGCACTCGTAATCTCCTATTGATTAAATGGCAAATTTGTCCTTGCAATCGGTCTAACCAGCTAACGATGAATAATCATGCAGTGAGAGAACCGTGAGCTGAACACGACTCATGAGTCCGCACATGATTTTTTGTGTGTTGAAACCGTGCGTGTAATACACGTTTGCTCTATAGTTCCTAGACTCAGTTGCAAAAACTTTTTGTTGTTGAATTCCTCGAACACACCATACTACTACTGTATCCTATACTAGCCTGTTCTAAAACTCTTTAACTTCTAACGCGAAATTTTTAGGAAAAAAACTCCAAGAAAAGCATCGACATTTTCATTATAAGCTTATCCAGTTTACATAGCGCTCTGCATTCGAAGAAATCCAGCCACTGAAAACCCAATCTTCGTCGCGAGTCGCTGGTGACGATTACAATGATCGCCTTTTGGAGACGCGAACCCAGAATGCAGAGCTCGAAAGGTTTCAGCAGCACAAACAACAAAACTTTCCCCGCTCGACAAGGATATTCTTTATTGCTTGTGCTGCAATACGCGTTTTATAGCTACATGACTTCCTGTTGTGACGCTCCGTCACACGATACATGTACGTGTGTAGGCAGCCCGGCAATAACATTTCTAAATATTGCGACAAAAACTCCGGATATGAACTTGATTAGAGCTACAGTAAAATTTAAAACCCAACGGAAACTCACAGCGCCATTAATTCAGAAAGCAACTTCTGAAACGAGGCATTTCCAAACTGTTGCGCAGCAACACCGCATCTGAACATTCGGAATTTCGACAAGGTCGTCAAATTATCTGTTTTAATATTTTATAAAAACTTCAGATTGTAATGAAAATGAACAAACATGTAGAATGTGCCGAAGAACTGTGTGGCATTTTTGTTATGCACACTTATCAAATTGTTTTGTAATATTTCCTGTTTCAAATGACAAATTTTGCTTTAAAAACGGATTTCAAGGATCCCATTGAAATTACAGACGCTTTGGATACATTGGGAGCGTTTTGGGTACGTTAAGAATTTGCATTAATTTCAAACTGACGTTTACATCAACACTGACAACATACTCAAACAAGCGCTTCAGCAGTCATATACCATTCATCCATAGGGCCAAGGGGGCCATCCCCGAAGTTTTTAGCATAACTGTCGTTTTGTGCTTTGAGAGTCGGTGTTCCCAACAAAATACTGTTGCTCACCTAAAGTCAAAAGATTTGGTGCCCTCAAATTTTTTTGGCTGCGCTACTGCATTCATATCTAGGTAAATCCAAAGTTTGAAAGAAACATTTCAAGAATACAACAGTTAACAAACGTGATTGCAGTTGCAACAGGTGAGCAGTCAATAATGAGCTGGTCTACACTCCATGTTTGTGAACAAGACCTAAATCTCGAATATATATTGTGAAAATTAAGTGTCTAGCTTACAAATTTTCCTTATTTATTCACAACACAGACAGAGAAAAATGTGGTTTCCAGAGATAGCAACAGAAACGGTTGCCCTGCTTAATTTTAAGCAACTAGTCTCCACAAGGGCCACGAAATATAAAAACCATTCAGCAACATGTTTATAGGAAATCGTTTGCACGTACTGTAATACTACGCAACCTCACGCCTGAAATCTGCAAGCAATGCTTACGGTGACAGGTTTAACGGTTAAAGCAAACAAAATCAAGACCGAATGAGTAAATTAAAACACGAGCTGCGGCAAGCAAAAATATGGAAAATACGTCTTTCTCATATAATTTTTTTCGCTAAAACGGAAAAAACATCTGACGTCAATTACCATGCAAGAAACCCACATTGACGGAATCAACCCGCGATGACTCAAACCAGAGCATTAGCAGAATGCGTAAGCAGACTTGCGTTCGTAACGTTGGTAGACGCACGTCAGGAAGAACCTTTAGAATTAAATGCGAAACATTGGGAAGGGAGAAACCAACATCAGTAACTCACCTGCATGAGTGAATAAATTAGGTCCAGCGAGTAAGAAAAGCAGAATGGGAAAAGATTAAGGAACATCAGAAAATGTGTTTACTGTTTGGCCAACACACAATTGCTGGAATATGACATAAGTCGCCAAATAAATACCATAGTTTGCACTTGTGAGGTTTTGGCTCAGCATGAAAATTTTATTTTTCGTCATTTTTTGTGAAACAGTTGGGGTCATAGATTTGTTGAGTTTTCTATGGAAGACACTGTTCCAACCTCTCGCTAGGTGCGGAACCACGAACCGGATATGCGCGAAGAATAACACCCGTATAGGGCTGGGTTCAAGTAATAAAACTCATTGTTTAAGTAATAAGTAATTTCTAACTAATAGATTACTTAAGTAACGAAAGTAATTTAAGCAAACCAGGAAAATCGACATTTAGATTTAAAAACATTTAAGCACATCAAACTCATTGCAATTTTTAAATCACATTCTGTAATGGGCGGGTTCAAACAAAAACGCACCTGTTGGTCGCGATTCAATTTAATGGAACAAGCTTCTAACTCCAAATTGTAATCCCAATCAATCAATCAATAATCAATCAACGGCGATCAACAAATGTGACTCACAAAGCGCTCTGCACAGGCAAGAAATCTATTCACCTCAATGGCTTATTTTATGTGTGATGATGCGTTTACAGCAAAAGATGTGGCTTCTAAAGTCTTAACTTTTCTGAAAGCAAATTACTTGAAATATCTAGTATAATGGCAAAATTACTCAATCCAGTAACAAGTAAAGGATTAAGCAATAACTTACTTGAACCCAACCCTAGAACCGTATAAGTGGCGCGAACAAGCAATAATCGAGCGAGCACATGCCCGATGTCGTGTAATCTGTACTGGTACTAAGAGTGAACGGTTGAATGCAATGACAAGCGGAAGCGAAGAGTGATCTCGTCGGGTGATCTCCACTGTTGCTTGCTGTCAGTGTGCAGCTTTGCTCACTTGGCGTTCGGCTTCTGCGACCTCTACAACACAAAGTGCACAGTGCTTGCAAGGCCCTGACGCAACTTCGGTTTGCTTTTTTCTAGGTGCTTGCAGTTTGTGGATGCTTGCAAGCTGCTTGCAGTTTGTGTGGTTTTGGTCCAGTTGTGGTGGGTCATTCGTAGATTGCAATCATTGCCTTTGTATTTAAGCTTTTTCTTAGTCTGATAGCGTTAGCAGGTAGGGAAATGATGTAGCCCCAACGCGTGGGTCATTTTTCTTGTCGCATGTTGGGGGCACAGTCTTTCTTCCCCATTTGGCGCCACTGGTATCATGTCATTTGTCACGTCCAAGGGAAAGTTTGAGCGGATCGCCTTAAGTCGGTTTAGGCTCATGAGGTGATCTTCTTTCCTTTGATTTCAGAATGTTGCAGTAACAATACTGCGTCGACCTGAGCCAACCTAAGAGAGAGCAGGCCCGCAGCCACTGGGGAATATTCGGGGGCAATTTCCCCCCAATTTTTTTGTGCTCCTCCGAATTTTGTTGTTCTCATAAAGAATTGTTTTAAACATATAATAAAAACAAAAATCTTTCCCCCCAATAATTTAGTTTGCCCCTCCAAACCGTGAAACCTGGCTACGGGCCTGAGAGAGAGAGTCAAGCTCACGACCCTCCATACAACAGCAGCAGAGGTTCCCTACTCGACTAGGTTCACTCCGCTATTGCTGTTACGAATTCAACGTTATATGTGGCGTAATCACCACGCCACAAGCGTCTCCTCAATAGTATTACTCTCCAAGTGAGATTGACATACGTCGTCTTTGGGTGCGTTGATTTCCCGTTAATGAACTGTTTTCATTTTGCTGTTGCCACCAGCGACTTTACATCTACTGTAATGCACCTGTGCAATATTCGAAGAACTTGTCATCCACGCTCCTAAAAGCTTTAAGCGCAAAATATTTGACTTAAACTAACTCGTACACTAAGGATGGCGTCTTAGTCACGCTGCATAAATGCGAAGGGCATGGTCACGTGACAGCACCTGACCCTGCTGTAAAAAGAACAAGAAAAGAACCGTGGGTGGACTACTCAGCAAAACGGCTTTTACGCTCCAGAAAAGTTAACACCAACAGCAAGCTAAATTCTTCGACTGAAACAATGCCACAATACTAAACAGGGCGTAGGTTTAAAGGCCGGTCTACACGAGGTGTGGTGAAGTGAAGTCAAGCGCAATTCCTTGTTTGTTTTATCAACAAGAAATTGAAGCGTGACCTCACTTGACTACGCGCAAGTCGCAGATTTTCACGGAGCGCCGCTACACTTTGCAATGCTTCGGGAGCGTTCCAAAGTGGCGTGAAGCTGAATGAAGTGCAAGTTTTTTCCTGGGGTCGTGGCGTTGGTAATGTGACGTTTTGGTATCAACCATTTAAATAACACACGTATACAGCACAACAATCTTAGGAAAGAAGTAGTACAAAAGGATTCAAGTACTGCTTAGGAATTTTTATTTGATACACGCTAAGTGTAGCAAAGTTAGGCATATTGTGTTATGGAGCTCAGTGATAGACTAGGTGTAGGGTAGGGTTGCTAGTATAAAGGAACAGCTTTCCAACTCTTGTGTAGCCAGCTTTTACTCTCACTTATAGCTGCAAATAGTTGTAGAGTCAAACTGTCACTGATTTTATTAATTTTATGATTGTCCATCGCTTCAGGACTTCACCACGCTATCACAAATTTCCACAAATTTTGTTGATCATGAGGGTAGTTTGGGTGGAGTTCCGAAGGTGCAATATTATGATGCGTTCCAGTCATCCTCCTTTTCACAAGGATATGTCTGATTTAATTATTTGATGAAGTATCGCCATAGCGGATATTTTTAAGGGTACAAGCTATTCCAAACACGCATTCCTGTTGATTCCGCGGAATTTGTGAGCTGCAGATAAGGTGAAGGTTGTCAGACACTAGGGTCCTGCAGGTTTAAATTTTTGTCCACCCCTGCCCCGCACTTGCAAAATTTAAACCTGTCCCATACTCCAAGAAATTTGAGAAATCTTGCTCACTCCCGCTCCACACCCGACCAGCCCCGCATGCCCTCCTAATCCGCACCCGTCCTCCGCTGTTTCCGCCTCAAACCTGCACCACTAAAAGCTCATGCAATGTGTATCACTGCTGGTGGCAATTCATTTTATGGTTCATTTCAAAACCAACAGGTCCTAAAAAACACTGTAGACTACAGTAAATATGTGAAACCTCTTAGTCAAACTTTTTTTCTCTGAGCACTGTTGAAAAAGAGCATGTTGTTCACCTACGAAATCTTTAAATTTGCTCTTCTGTTGTTCATGACTATCGATACTAAACATACGTTCATTAGCAGCGTGAGTTGCCATCATGCAGAAACTATTTATTGCTAGATCACTGATGTATGGAAACTCCAATGTGTGGTCTTGCCAACACTGGAGGTTGTCTCACCACCAGTTTTGCCCAACCTACAGCCAAGTCGAAAGGTTTTGTGCGGAAGCTTTTTATTATTGTGTGTGGAGGCATACAATACAATGTCAGCCTGAATGTAGTTTTATAATCAGAAATTCGGAATTTTGGATGCAGTAGTCTTTATAGTGAAGCGTGTGCGGCCCGATTGTGTTCGCACACCTTCAGTGTGGGCTTGTACCCAGAAACCTCGATGGCACCAATTTAGGTAGTTGTTGGTGTCGTCAGCGCACCAAAGGTTTCGGCAGAACTGAGCTCTAACTTCCATATGCATGGAAGTCACTTTCAATTGTCGCTTGCTTGGTCTTTCCTTTTCTCCTTGCTTCGGCCGTTCTTCCTTGCATGTAGGGGCCGCGCCAGTGTGACTGCTACATCACTTTCCTTCATCGAAGTTTTTGGATTGCCCACTCTCTTCTCTTTGAACTGTCTTGCCAATTGCTATCAATACTCCAGCCAGGTCCGATGACGTGCGTGTCATGCTTGATTTGTCTTCGGTACGTTGGGCCTTGTCTTCTTTTTCTCTCTTCTTTTTAGTGCTCTTTCACGCAACGCACGTTATCCATCTGCAGATCCTCACGATTTGACCCACATAGATGGGGGTTTTTGGGCCCCTGGGGTCTTTTGGAGGTGTCCCTTATGAAGCACCATTGAAGCGTGTGCGGCCCGGTTGTGTTCGCACACCTTCAGTGTGGGCTTGACTTGAACTCAGGAACCTCAATGGTGCTAATTTAGGCAGATTGTTGGTGCGGTCAGTGCGCCAGACGTTTCGGCCAAAGAGAGCTCTCACTTCCATATGCATGGAAGTCACTTTCAAGTGTTGCTTGCTTGGTCTTTCCCTTTCTCCTTGCTTCGGACATTCTTGCTTGCATGTAGTGGTCGTGCTAGTGTGACTGCTACGATAGTGCCTATTTTCCATATTCTACGCAATGGCAGAATTCCACTTGTCCAGTGTATTGTGTGCTGCTAGCCCTTAAGAGAAAAACAAAAACTCATCTCTACCTAAATGCTAGATGGACATCTGATCGTTAAAAATAGCATAACACCACTAGAAGACACAGTCAAAATTGAAAATTTGTGCAAATATTAATCACACACCATTGCAGTAAAAAGAGCTCATATGTTTCTGAGGAAACCAAACACATATTTAGAGAATTTGCAAAATTGACCCCCATTCGAGTCGCGAGTCATTGATTGTGAGTCAGGTTTTCACAACATCGTTTCTAAACGTGACTCTAGTTGATAACAGTCACCAAAATCGTGTCTCAGTCAAATCAAGTCATTGACTCAAGTCACCGTTATCACTGGTCATATAAGTAACTGCAGTTTCAACACCCCACACAATGAGCGTCAATGCTTTGCGCTCAAACACTTGTTACATTTTATTGCACCACAAAAGTAACAAAAATCATCAGAAGTTGTGATTGTGGTTCACAGCGGTAAGTAGGCTACTCTTTCTGCCAATTCGTTTTTGTGTGAATTGCAGACAAACCGTGGTGAAGCAATTTAACGAAGATGTTGACAAAATGTGCGAAACAGAACATAACATTGGTTCATAAAAAAAACTGAGTTGTAGTGCTTCAAACTTCGTATTGTGGCATGGAGCTTGAAATCTTGGTTTTGGGAATAAGCCTCGAAAGCTCTTAGAAATATTTTGCCAATACTTGGTTGGGAAATATTCAGAACATGGATCAAATATTGGTAATGTGATAACCTTGCCAACAGCAGGCTTACCGTTGCCACGGAGGCTTTTTTTAGATGCGTATCAAAATATATACAATTGTATTATTCGTTAATTTTAGTGTCTGATTCGTTACAGGAAACGGGTTGCTTTCGATAGCCTGCATTGTCAGAACTCACAAGCTCACACCTCGTTTATTACGGTTTTTACACGTTTTTATCTTAATGCCGTGCTGGAGCAACAACGTTGAGAACAGCCACTCTAGCCCTGGTGCATTCAACCGCAGAATGCTGCGCACCTGTCTGGTGCCACAGTACTCACAACTGCCTTATTGACCATACTATCAAGGACACCTTGCGAATCGAGACTGGATGCCTGCTCCCAAGATCAGAGGACAATCTTCCAATCCTCGCAGGCATCCAACCTGCTGAACTCCATTGCAATGGAGTTACACTGTCTCTAGCACATTGTGCCTTGGAACTTGGACATCTGCTCCACTCAATGCTCACCCATCCATCGACTGCAAATGCACAGCACCTCAAACCGAGACACCCATTTGTACCCGCCGCACAACAACTCATCCGTCTTTTTAACAGTAGCAACATACGTGCGGCACACTGGGAGGAGCACCAATGGAATGTGGAGTGGGCAAACAACCCCACAAAATTCCGCATTTTCATCTCTGACACCGCCACTCACCCCCTCGGACTGACCCTCCCAAGAACAGCCTTGTCCGGCTTAAACGCCCCCATACCGATGTTGGACGTTTCCACTTGTGGCAGTCCATTTCTAAAGGAAGAGAACCGCTACACATTTAGGACAATTCCGCGAGAGTACTGGTTAGTGGAAGTGTCCAAGGCACGCCCAAGTTAACAATTAAGAAACTTAGACCCGCCGGTTTCGCTCGACACCGCTCAGTTTATTGCAACAAAATTGTATTCACTCATGGTTTTATTAGTATAGCGTAGCACTGCGATATTCATCACAACAGGGGTTTATATCAACAATCGTCAATTAAAGCACGTAACAAAGGTTACTGCAAACATCAGGGGTTAACAATAGGGGTTAAATACGAATTCAATTCTTTCATGGAGAAGAGAGATAAGCCCAATTTGTCAGCAGCATTACCGCCACTAAACCATAAATCTTTTTAGGTAATCTAATCCATTGATAGGTCTTTTTGAACTAAGCCAGTTTGGTAAGGCCCACTACTGGTTTAGGTGTTAAATGTTAAGTTTTGACCTAACCT
>JGI24021J15306_10004914_pt1 | contig 15721 bp, 16 predicted proteins | sample Ectturendosymbi1_FD_15306 | JGI IMG/M metagenome (IMG submission 15306)
AAATAAATGGGGGGCCGTCACCACTGCCCCCCCCCGCTGGCGATGGCCCTGGGCTAGCTGCTCAATGACAGAGATCTTGTCTTCAGTAAGCCCCTCAGTGTTCAGCTGGAGTATGTTGGGTCGTAGGCCTTTGGCAGCATTTCTGCTGCCGCGCCCTGAGAAGGGTGTGTGATGACCCACCCCATGCCTAGCACATCCAGTACGGGTAGCAGCGGTTGCTCTCAAGTTGAAATATTTAGTAAGCATTTCGAGAAATGCCTCAACAGGGAGGGCCACGTGAAGGCATCTGTCTTCCTCCCCACCTTTTTGGGTACTTCGCTTTGTATTTAGAAAAAAATGCTCAATCATCTAATTTCACAGAATACGGATTCCTTTTCTTAAAAAAATATTTGCATAGCTGCGGCTGCAGAAACCACTGTAAATTTTTACAGTACAAACATTTTCGGAACCACTAAGAAAACCTTACCGAATGCATTTGTTCACAATATCACTTTCATGTGCATGTTAGAAATCCAAGTTGTAGTCATGCGGAGTTTGCATTCAGCTTTACTTTGAAAATCTCTGCTCACGAGTCAGCAAACTATGTTTTTTCTCAGCTTGGACTTACGTACCTAGAAGTGCAAAAAAAAGTTGGATTGAATTGGGAAACGGTATACACTGATGCTGACTGGGAAACTAAATTTACTTGGTTGGAACGAAACGTTACCTCAAGGGATATCACGCTGTTGGACGCTTTGTTCGATGTAATTGCTTATGCATCAGAACAAAGGTTTGATTGGAAGTTGGCAATGGATATGTTCAACAAAGGAAAGTTTCCTACAAAAGAAGAAATAGAAGCACAGGGGTAACTGGTCTTTTTACTGTGAGCTTCAAAAGTTCGTTTAATGCATGCTCGGTGATCTCATCTCGATATACCGTTTGGTATGAAAGAAACAATGTCAGAGATTTAGAATCATTATATCAAATAAAAATCATGTTAGATACAAGCTTAGCGAGTACACTGGTAAACGGTTTGCTTTTCTTTTTTGATGTTACTGGAAATAAACAGCAGTGTAACCTTATTAACACCGAAGTCACGCAAATTAAACAACATTATTTATATTTTTTTACCAAATAGACGCAAGGCAACAAAACTTTGACTACCATCCTTTCAGCATTGATGCATCTAATTCTAGTGAGATACTGACTCCTGTATCTCATTGCAAAACAATTTTGAATGGTTAAATTTGCGCTTGGAACTGCCCATTGCTAATAGCATCGCATCTTTTAGCGGTGATTCCTTCAATATGCGCCAAATAAAATATCTTCATTGAACATTACTAAATTGGCAAATCGTCAAAAAGTTGTAAAAAACTACGGTCTCACCATCTAAAAAAACTTTTTGCAGCTGGAATGCTCCCAAGAATGCTTGTCCGACTTTACGACATTTTGGCGAGGTGCAAATATAATGTATCTGCGTTTACAAGCTTCCATAAGAGATGGTTTATTCTCAAAAACTGTAATTTTTATAAACTGCAAAAATTTTGCGACCCACGTTAACATTTACTGGAATGCACATTAATCAAACGAAGTTACTTATGGTTTGGAACCATCTTATCATTCTTAAGGCAAGTAGGCTGTTGATAAAACGCGCTAATCTGTTGGGCAAATAAATCCAAACAGTATTGTAAATTGTTTTTCACCTGCATGCAAATTTTAACTGGACACACACTTTGGACAGCTGTAAAATTAATCGTGATTGCGCCTCGGAAGCTATGTCCCGGTTCTGTTGTGAAAAACGCTCATCTCGCACGATGTTTTGCAGATTGCTCGACTCACTTGAAAAGAAGGGCGTCATTCGTTGGGAACCCAGAACAGCTAAAGAAGACTCGCACCTTCAACCGCCAGTTGAAAGCCATGTCGTTATTGATTGGGACATTCCGCTTGAAGCAAGCGGCACGTTTCGCATTGTGTATCACGGCGACCATATGAATACGGCTGGTGAAGTAGTGGCTTTTGAAGGACATTCACGGGAATTCGATGTTTTGCAAATTTAAGTTGCCATCAAGAGCTCAATGAAAGGTTTCATCCCACGCTTCGTAATCCCAATCCCGTTATTAGTTTACAGTTAAAAAACATCCAGAGATTCCGATTTATAAAAACCAAACAGTTTTATTGATTGGTTTTTAGAAGTTTGACACCGCATGTATCTTTTTGATCGTACAAACATCATTCACCTGCATTGTGTTTTCTTGTTATCAAACGGTTTGCAAAGAAACGCACGATCCGTGAATCTAGATGTCGAGCCCAAACACCTCTGAATACTCGTCATTTGAAGTTAGGTAACAACTTACTGGCAATTTATTTTGAGACCTTCCCTTTTTCTACCTGAACATTTCAAATACCTACTGTTTTCTATTATTTGATTTAACAAAAGCAAAGCAGCGTAAAAAACGAATGAAGTTGGAGTAAACCGTGAGTGAATCACATGAGAGCATAACAGCGACTATGCCCCACAGAAAATCGCTCGACAAATGATTACGAGTGCTTAGTGACACGAGTTACTTACAAGGTAAGATATTCTAACGATATAGAGGTGATCGGGTTGACAAGTACTGGATGTCAAAGCGCTCGTTTGTCTCGATAAGTTATAGATATATTTTTGTGCACCTCATTACAATATTATAGTACATGAAGTAATCCAAACAACTGCTCTGAACATGTGCCAGGCTCAATATGCTNCCTAAAAGAAACCCGTGTAATGCTGTGTATTTTTCAATCCTGTGAAATGTCATTGAGACCTATCCTGTTCCAATCTATAATGCACATCCCTGATGTAGACGCGAAGCTCTGAACTTGTGAAACACGCTATTGATGCGTCTCTGATGTGAGTGCGCCATCACATCGACAATATCTCCGCAATCAACAGGTGATACTTTCCGTGGTGTAAATCAGCCGTCGACGAATTCGTACACTTTTCGTCATTATTAAAATCATTTGCTGACTAATAGTTTACTCATATATTGATATTTAGCTATTAGCTACATATGGAGTGAAAAAATCGTCTGCGACCATTGCGTCTATTTCACAACCACCATTTACCATTTCGTACGACTCAACGTGCAGCACTCTGAGCAAAAAAACATCACGCAATGAACTGCATCCGTGAAGATTTTTTATTGTTCAAAGCAGCATTGCACAGGAAACGTTACGCTGCAGTCCGCTTCTTTCCGCGATCGGAATTCGAAAGAGCTTTGAAAAGTTTCTTCTTCGCTTCTCGATGCCTCCAGTGTTCCTGGACAGAGAGCTGCTCCATTTTTTTGCGATGAGCCGCGACTTTTTTCTTCTTTTCCTCGACGTGTCGGATTCTTTTGTCGCGATGCATGGTTTGGAGGGCGTTCATCAATGCCGCAATCTGCAAGCAGCGCAAGAAGCAATTTTCAGCAGGCCGTGTTTGAACAGCCGCTTTCAACTCCGCTCGCGACTTGCACACCCAGAGACACTACTGCGGCAATTTATTTGCACGTTATGCGCGTCAAGACACAGCGTAGTAACCTTGAAATTTGTGTTTGAAAACGATCCGACAAACAGCAGGTTCTAATTTGAAAAGTAATCAAAACGTACGAATCCTAACATCCTCAATCGACCATATAAAGAACGAAGACAACTAGGCCTCTCCCCTACAGAAAACGTAGTGCATTTTTTAAAAATCAACCCAGTATTACGCAGTCTCCACAACGCCATTCGTGGGATTTAACATAGCAAATCGGGATATTTAACTTTTCGCACTTAAGTTCTTCGTCTAAATATCAACAGCAAGTGAACTAATTTATGTAAACACCGAGTTCCGTGTCACGACGTAGTTTCAAGAAGCAAAGCGCACATTTCAACCCTTCAAATCACGGTAAAGTGCTCGACTGGAAGTAAACAGTAGCGCAGCTACCAAATAAAATGCGGATACTGCAGTTAAATGTTAATATCGTTGAAACACCCGATCCGAAACCGTTTTTGACAACTGATACGGTGATGCCAAAATAATCAGCTGCAAGACAAGTTGGCGACACTTGCTTCCAGTACAGAATCGCGTCGGGAAGTATGAGATCTTCCAAGTGACGATTTGCGTAGCTATTCTAACACAACCGTAACATCACTGAGCTCAACGCGTGGCTAATCCTATGTTTTTACTCCACAACGGCAATATCCTCAAACCTCGCTGGCGCATGCAAAACCTATTCGTTCCAAAATCCTGACGCATGGAATAATGCTCTTAACGATGTCACCGGTGGAGGCGAAAGTTGAAACGAGTTGAATGAAAACTGTGCCGGACAAGAATCCCAAGAAACTGAAAGCGACTCGCAAACCTGTCGGTCTTTCGATTCGCGGATAACAGCCTTCTTCATGAGTTTGTCGTGCTTGGTGGCTTTCTTGGCTCGTTCCAGCTTCGGCTTTGACTTGAACGGCAGTTGCTTTTGCAAGGAAGCGGGGATGACCAAACCCAAGCGTTGTTTCTGGACTGGTCGTTCGACAGGCTGAGAGAAAACGATCTGTTTTGAATCCAAGCAGCAGGCAGCGATTGAAAATATTAGCGAGCCCATGGTTTGTGGCAACGAATTACTTGGATCAAAAAAGCTTGAACCCGCGTAACTTGTCGCTTGCACGGCGCTGTCAATTGTTTTGCCGTTGAAATGCTACAATTGGATTGTTTCAAAAGTAACGCAGGGTTTTCGAGGAATCTGCCCGCCATGCTCACCTTGCGAGGATTCTGACCGCAAGTATTGACATTAAGTTACAAAGTACCACAAGGGTGAAGCAGCTGAATCTGCTCGCCAAGTGTTTCACTAGGAAATCGATTTCGCATCAACTACGAATCATCAGTCCTGCAAATTGCAAGCAAAAAAGTACGGGTCAAAAGTTGAAACACTAAATACGCAATCATGCCAACTGCAGTTTCAAACACACTCTAAGGTTTTCTTGGAGAAAACACGCGGACTTCAGTTTAAAACACTTTGGTTAAAAGTATAACGATATTTGACTCAATATACGGGAATCTTCTCCATGATCAAATCAAAAACCACAAAATTCACACGCTGATCAAAACACTACGTCATAATCATTTGCTTCGGTTTCAACACAAAAAAGTAACTAAAAAAGTGTCAATAGTTCGAACAGCTGGGGTCATTTGCAAGGTTTAAGCAAAATGTTTCACAAGATAACGTCATCACGTAATGAAACGTCAGCATGCGTCAAGTGAGTTGAGTTGCAACAGTTGCGCGACTAGGACAAGCGATGTGTTGTACGCAGTCGGTGCATACGAAAATCATACCTTGTACAATGAATCGCTCTGCACGGGTGGCTTCAGCTTCTGCTCGTAACGCAACTGGCCTACTGTCTTCACACCGATCCAGCTCGCTTTGTCTTTCAACAAGAGGTTACTCACCACGAACTGCGTCCTGGGAACCTGCAAAGTATGGGACAAATTCTGAGCGCGTGGACAACTGGAAGTATGAAATTTGCACAGACTAAGTATATAGCATTTGAATGAAAAAATGTAAACACAAAATATATCAACTGAAAACAACGTATAACAGAACAATTCAACTTTTGGTAGTTCCAAAACGGAAATAATCAAAACAATGAATAATAAATAACTGACGCACATGACACAATTTGCGCTCGAAACAAAACCAAGAAATCGCGTAGTAAAGTGGCAAAATTCAACCTTCTTGCAAAACAGCTGATGACTGGGGGNTTTGATGGTACGTCAAAACAGATGCGCTAAGTTAAGTTGTGGATATGAAAANNGGCCAAGACAGTATCACCTCTTCAGAAAAAAGTATAGCACTCGTACATCACTAAAGGGCGGAAGCAAACGACACGCAGAAAGTTGCGATGTCAAGCGGTTGCTTCACCAGCATTGTTGATGCAAGGAAGTATCGGAAAAAATCATTACCTGCACGGGATACCACGTTCTACAGAATATAATATCGCTTAGTCGAACCGTATCTTCGAACATGGCCCTGAACGCGCCAGGAGGTCCCAAGTTACCCTCCTTGTTCGTTCCAGTTACGGCTTTCTTGACCTGCCCTCGAATTCCGCTGACCGTCCGGATGGCAGCGCCTTCGAACTTGGCCACCTCGAGCGGACTGTTGAACATGTCCTAGAATCGCGATGAAGCGTCGTTTGCGCATTAAGCCAAGATACGACGAAAGCGACCATCAAGCAAACATTCTTCATATACATACATGAACAGGCCCAGCAACCAGGTTCGCTTTCAAGAGGGAGTCGGGACCATCGGTAATTTGCGGTTGCTTCCTCCCGAGCGGGTTCAAATGAAATTATTTTTTTAGTCGTTTGCTGAATGTGCCCCCCCACCACCACCGTTTTTCTTACGTGAAGCACACGCACACAACTTGTTACTCGTCACGGTGGCCACAAAAGTGCGTTCGTAGTTGCACACTGGCATTATATCGAAACGAGCATCTCGTCATCATTACGCAGGTTACAAGCAACTATGTATTCCCAAAAATAACTTAGAAGTTTCGAGAGAATAAGAAAATCTGCTACAAAAGCGTTTTTCAACCTACGTGGGACAAAGCTTTTAGTCACCAACACTGCTTAAGATGCCGGTAGCAAAAACCTAAAAAGTAAACAATGATCATCTTCCTCATAGATCTAACCCCTATACCCTTCGAAAACGATCCCGTAATCAAAAGATGAAATACATTTCAACCACACACTCCTGCACATTATTGCATCAATATTTTTTACCCCAAAGCACGGTCACGGGTAAGCAAGCCACACCTTCACAAAGCACGTGTTCTTGTATATCTTGTATGGGTAGCCGACCAATTTTAATTTTTTCACAAGCTGAGTGCTGCAGTCCGATTCCAGTATGGTGCCGGTGGACGCAATGCGGAAGTCGGGGTTGTTCCCGCCTATTGACTGGACGCCGAGGAAACCCGTACCCTGCACAGTCGTGTTACTTTTTAACCAGAAGAAATGTTTGGCAGACACCACACTACTTTTGATGCAGTCTACAAAAGTGTAGACGCGGGCAAGGTGTCTTGGTTCAAAATGCTAGCAGAGCAAAAATATTATAAAATTCTAGCATTGACAGCAAATTCAATTACAATGTAGTACTTGTACTGTTTTACTTGTTCCGTCACTTTTGCAGCGTGCTGCACTTTTTAAGCAAACACTGTTTCATTTTGCTATTGTTGAATGCTAAATCATCAACGAGCAATGCAAAATGCAAGCAAGCCACTACATTCCTTTTCTGTTACGACAAATATAAATCATCGTAATCGCTTGGCTGAGTTGACATTCAATGACCAATTGGAGGATTTAATGGTGAAAAACCATCAGCCACTTACCTGCGGTGTAATGTATCCCCAGAAATGGGCCCAGCAGTGCATGTGCTCGGGGGTGTATTTGAGCATACGCTGCCGCATGTTGTGATCCTCCATGAAGTACATGGGCATGGTCTGGTAGCGCCGCCAACCGACCGATATGATAAGTGGATCGCGAGTCTAAAACGACAGAGTTTGTTAAGACTCCTGTTCAGACCAAAAACCCACTGCTTCGTTGTTTAAGTAATCCGTTATGTGAAATCATTCATGCGCTTTCGCTTGAACGCCAAGTGTGGGGTATTTTCCGATTCACAGTGTAGATGCACTTTTAAAAATACATTTTTCAAAGTTTTGAACCTGCACAAAGACTAAAGCTGACAACCTGCGTTCTCTACGTCTACAGGCAACAAACTTAATCGACTTGTTTCTGGTCAGGTATAATAATGTGCAACCGAATCTAACAACTTGAAGCTTCCAATGAGTCACTGTCTTCAAAAGCAAAATGGTAAACCATGCAAACAGAATTTTCTGGAAAGAGAAGGTGGAAGTCTGACTTCGTTGCAAAGCGTTGAAACGAATTTGATAATTCCACAAAACGCATAAGAATCAAACACCAGGAATGGTGCAGATGGCTCAGAATCAAAATGACTATGAACACCAACACGATCACGCAATCCTCTTTAAAAAGTTTTGAGGTGTGCTTCCCAGCAAACCTGTGTACTTCCTAGCATAACACTACCGTACACAAATGACCCATACCAATATAGAACGGCGCAACGGGCACAATAATATACATCGTGACAATGATGAGAACTCGCTGAGTCGTCTTGTGATACCTTCAAAATTCGCTTGTACCACCGATGCCGCTTTATCCTGGTCTTCATATAACCCATGTTGCTCTCCACCGAAAGCAAGCCCCCCACTATTAAGGGGTAGTTCGGGTCGAAGTTGCTCACGAAGTCGGCGGGCATCCCATCAAATTCCAACCGAACATACAGTCCCGGCCTGAAATATACAGAAGCTCAGGAACAAATGACGGAGGCTGGCGAGGCGATTACAACAATAGTGACGCATGAATAAGAAAAAAAGTAAATGAAAAAGGAAATAGAACAAGCAGTGGGGAACTTTAAACAACTTATCAACCATCACCTGAAACCTTCATATTGTATTCTGGTCGCGTCGTCCATATCTTCGAACTCCTGTCGGTTCATTTTCGCTTGCTCTTCGAATTCGCGCTTGACGTCATCGAACAAGGTCGATTCATCCTGTTGGGAATAATCACAGAAATATCTTGATACACAACGATTCGGTAAAGACTCCCTTACACCACATCAACGCCAACAGCAATGGAAACTGTGATCACATTCACCCGCAGCTTTTCAGATGAAAGCGTTCCTGCTTAGTCGCACCAACTCTAGCTTCGTTGAGCGCAAAAACGTTGTGTCCAACTGAGAGCGATTTGATTCGTGGAGAAAGTGCAACTTGAATCAACAGAGGCAGAGCTCCTTAGTAAAGCTCAGTCTCGACACTTTACAGAGGGTTTATCGTCGCAGCATCATCACATGGCCATGTAAATGAGAAAAACGACTACGCCGATCGCTTACTTGACCTGTCGGTAACAACCTCTGCATCGGACTACTAACGACCGTGAATGGAACTGTTGCGATCGGAAACCCGAGCGGCAAGTGCGTAAAGCTTCGCACTGTGGCAGCAAGCAATGATCATGCGTCGCAATCTCTTATTGTTGCTTGTTCGCGCCACGTATATATATATTGTTGTTCTTCGCGCACATCCCGTTCGTGGTGAATCACATTCAACGCAACGCCACCTGAGAGGTTGCAAAAGAACGGTCACGAAAATCCGACCCAGCATCGGATAGTGCAGCTATTTTTTCTGTGGTAGAACCTTTTCGATAAAAGTTCCATGGAAACAAGGCAAGTGATGCAGAAACATACCGATGAACAAAACAATATCTTTAAAACTTAGGAAGCAACTGAACCAGTCACAACAACCTGGAAACAGCGCCAGCAACGTACGAGGCAACGGACCGTGCCAGCCAATCAGACGTAGTGATGAGGAATTTCAAATCAAACCTTCGCTCGCTTGCCGCCGCTTTTTTCCACGTCATAGTTCCGATCAAAAGCTTCCTTCAATTTTCTTTTTCGCTCCAAACGTTTTTCTTTCATTCGCGCCTCTCTCTCCTTTTTCGACTGCAAAAATCAAACACCAATTTTGAACAAGCGCAACTCAAAATCAAACCTCCAACATAAAAATTCCAATCTTCAGCTCTTTCTTGTTCAAGCCTTGACACCCAGACTTTGGACTAACATGCACTGTTGAGATGAATACAGCACAACACGAAATATTGGGCCGAATCATTGTTTGGACGCGTAGCTCATTTAGTGTTTAGTCAGTATAGCATCCTTCAAAAATTACAGCTGAAACAGGATAGAGTTGGCACTAAACAACATTAAACCACTTGCTTCCGCTTAGCAAAACTTGTTAACATTTATTTTCAAGTGTAACTTCCAGAAAGCAATTAGTGAAAACAAACACTAGATTATCACATTATGCACGGACAAGAAAACTGAAATGAGGTCAAAAATTGCAAAAACATCAGAAATATTCTTCTTACAGCATACGCAGATCATCTGACAAAGTTACGAATTTCTGGTCCAACACATTTTACCTCGACTTTTTTACCAGGATCTTCTTCCACTTCCTCCTCAGCCGTGTGACTTTGACCAGTTTCAAGATCCTCAAAATCACCGTAAAGAGCGTCGTCCTAATCGTAATAACGCAGTCAAGTTGTCAAGAAGTTCTTGTAACTTACGAGGAAATGAAACAATTTCTTCCGAAAGGCTAAGAGCAAACATTGAAAGATAACGATCCAATACAAAACAAAGACGAATATAGTATCTCACTCAGAGTGGTGAAACCCTACATGGCAACAACACAATTTTTAAAAATAATGACAAAGCGTTGGTTTGTCAGAGAAAAGCTGGCAGTCAATTAAGAAAAAGGTTCAAATGGTTCAATTCCAATATTTTTGTATAGCTGCTCAGGCATTTCAGAACATGAGACTTTACTTGAATAAAGTGCGCACATCTGAATCGTACCAAACTCTTGACAATAAAATTCAGCAACTACAAAGGTTCAGCAAACGCCAGCACAGCAGCATACTTGGTCGAGAAGAGTTTGCGCGTCTTCGCCTTCTTCCCATTGGCCGGTCACAAATCGCTTCAGGATTGTCTCCTTAGCAACGCTGTCTTTCAACCAATCACGAGTCGTGCCCTTGACAAGGCGCGAACAATCACGGTCATCCTTCTGGCGTCTGACAAAACATCAAACAAACAGTTGGAAAACACAAGAGTTTAGAATTAACTTAATGCTCCGCACTACAAGTGCACCGTTAATTTTTTTTCGGTTTACGCACTACTGAAGGTCAGTGGACTTCTGTGTCAGCACGCCCTCATTACATTTGCAGTGTGCGAGTCTGCAGGAGGAGGCTTTGGGGAGTCGGATAGTTTAATTACAAATAGAGCCCATCAAAGACAACTATGCGTGAATTGACTGCGCTTACCATCGGACACAACATATGCTTTCAGCCAACATGCGTTCACACTTGTGCAATAAGCCGGAGAAAAACCTAGTTTTGAAAAAAATGACTTTTTTTGAAAACATTATCCACTAACGTCCTCTTTTGACCTTTGACGTAAGTGAAAGTTCCATCATTCAGCATAAAAGTAAGCATGGCAACTAACAACACAGTTACTCGACTACTTGATTGTGTCCTCTAGTTTATGTACGCAAGACAAGGAGTAACACGCTTTTTACTGATTCACTGCGGACCTACATATACGGTTTGAGTAGTTGTCAGCTGTTGGAGTATGCGCAGCTGGCAGTGATTTCGTCCGTTTGACCCATAGATAGTTTGTTGAAGACCGAATTAGTGTCAGCAGCTGCACTATGCGCTGGCACCGGAAAGGTGCGGTGTTGCGAACCGCAGCTCTTTCAACTTCCACTGAAAACGCCTCGGGCGAAAATCGCGCTAACTCCGTTTAGATTCAGAACAAAACTGAACCCAACAGTAGCAAAACATACATACTTGGCGTTGTTTTCCTTGTCGCTTCGCTTTAGAATTGTAAAGAGACCTCCGGCAACATCGTTTCCGCCGACGTTTTCTTCGTCGTTTTCCGAGTACTTCTTTGACTCGCGCACATCACCGTAAACCAGACGTTTCAAGTTGGCCGCCGAGTTCTGACGCTACACACCACAAAGTACTTCATACATCAGTGGAAGAACTGCCTTATCGCGTAGAAACAAGACATTGGACAAGCAAATGCAGGCTGGTCCCCAAAAAACGGTTACAATATCTGCAAAACCGTGTTTATAACAGAGTGCATCGAAAGCTTTAGGCGTAAACCAACATAAAAAAACATGGCAACATTTATTCAGCTTGCCTCGTAAAACGCACGCTCAGATTTACGCCGCAAGTCAACCTTCCAGTTAAGTGATGAGCTTTCCGCAGCACCGGTTTCAATTTCCTGAAACAAAAGAACAAAACCGATCGATTCTTAAAGGAATTCGACCATGTTTCTTTGATGCGGCAACCAAAGTAAACCGCTGCAAAAACTGGAAAAAACGCAAAACCTGTTGATCTGACGGTTCCTTTGTCGCAGAAAAATTCTTGCTTTCGTCTGTAATTAAATTGAAATAGTGATGTTCTTATGCACAGTACTTCAAGACATACCTGGCCCCACAACGAATGTTCTTACCCTCTACATCGGTTTCTTCCCGATCACTTTCATCACTGAACTCTTCTGCATCGTCGCTGTCGTCATCATCGTCACTTCCATCATGCTCGAAATCACCTGCAGTTACAAACCAAAACACGTTTTCAAAGCCTCGACAACAAGGATCTTGTGAAGCGAAGTTGCCTCCAACTTAATAGTGTAGTCAACTTAGATGTCGCATGATTAGAATCTTTGAAATCGCCATAAGTCTGTTGTCAAGTGGGAACTCGTGCAAACTAAAGAAATTGTAGAAATGAATTGGTTTACAATTGTTAATTGCTTCTCTGTTCCCTCCTGCACTGTTGGCGCTGCTATACTTACCGTTACAACTGTCATCCACATCTTTAAAGACAGCTCTCCTGCGCATTCTTCCATTGTCCTCTACTTTCTCTTCTTCAGGCATCTCCACCTTTATAAGCCTGCAAGAACATGCGTGATAGAGTCAGAAAAATACATAACTTTTGTGGTCAACCTCATATGGGCGCAACGTTAGACACCAGCTTTTCTTCCCAATGCAACAAGGCGCAGTCAACNGACGTGAACGTCCAGANTGGAACTACTGTAGTAGCATTTATTAGCTGTATAACCTAAGCTTTCAGCCGAAGTTGTCGGTCTAGCCATTGGCGAAGGGACCGATGCATAGTTTGCTCGTGAGAAACTTTCACGGTTCATGGTTTAAAACAACAAAGAGAAGTGTTGTCAACGTTCGCTTGCAGATCAACTGAATCTAACACAAATTCATTACAACGCACCGCCAGAGGTACTACACACGAGCCTTGCATGAGCAAAAATGTTTTTCAGCTTCCAACTGCTGCATATAAGTTAACTCAGGTGTCACACATCAACTGACAGCTGACACATCAACTGACAGCACGCTACTGCGTATCGCATCAAGCTCAACAAGAAGTTCATACAAAAAAAGAAGGCAACATTTCAAAAACGAAAATTTTCTTTGGCGGCAACATCAGTTCAAAGGAGACTTTTGCATGCTGTGAAACGTTCGCTTTAGCAACAACAAACTTTCCTCACCGGCATCTACGAGTCTAAAACTAACGCGAAATACGTGTTGCAAAAATGACTTAGAAACACTTGTTTCAAATAGACTCGTTGCACAGTATTTGCGATCAACGTTGTATACGAAAAACGTCATGTACTTAACCGAAAAGAAAATAGCTTGAACCAAAGTGAGAAGGTTTGTCAGCAGCATTTTTAAGTAGAGACAGGCCGATATATCGGCCTGGCCGATATAATCGGCCGATATCTGATATATCGATACATGTCGATATCGGCCAAAACGGCCGATATATCGATATCGGCCAAAACGGTTGATTTTATCGGCCTCAGTAAATGTTGACAAAACGCTGTTATATTCCTCACGCATCCAGACAACTTGCGCAAGAAAGCACAACGAAGCAAGTCAAGACAGTTATTTTGCAGCAATGTAGCAGGTGCGTTTTCATAAACAAGCAGACAAGATGAACCATAGAGCATGCATTAGCCGCCGCAACCGAAACCAAAGCTTCATCATTAATCAGATGAATTAAAAATCATAGCAAAATATTGAAAGTACTACAATTTGAAATTTTTAACTCATAAATCCTCATATTTAAAGTTTTTTTTAAAAAAGGCATAGAATACATAATATCTTTGAAATGAAGCAGAAAACAAGATTTGAAAATTTTGGAAATATCGGTTTCGGCTATCGGTATTGGCATCGGCCCCAAAAAAGCCATATCGGTCGATCTCTACTTTTAAGACACACTCACTGGTTTGCATCGTCGTCGTTAACAGCTCGCTGGCCGGAAAAGAACGAAACGCCGCCTTCGGTCAGCTTCGAATCAATTGTCGAAGCGGACTCGGCTAGTGACGTCAGCAGCGGGTTCGACTGACGTGGAACTGGTTCCTGCAAACATCATAATGGAAGTCAATGCGACCAGAACATTTCTCCCTAACCTGTGAAAGTTTCAATGTTCGAATATAGCAAGAATTGTTCCATAAATCTTGTAACAGCATGTTTCAAGACAGGACGACCCAAAACACTTCGCACGGTTTCTGAATCTCGGATAAGAGTTTCAATAACGCCAAGCTACGTTATATAAACACATGCTGTGTGTAGCTTTTCCGACGCGAGTCAAAGTAATCAAAACTCGAGTTATTAACCACACAGCGCGTTCGAACTGGCAAATGGCGGAGGATAAACATGAAAGAAATTCATCACGAGCGAAAATAACAAAAGTTGAAGAAAGACATGTTTTGCTGTAACTAACATCATGTTTCGGTCTATTCTTGAGACATTGAATAATTAATTCCAAGCTCTACACCATTTAAGACAGCAATTGCACCAAAGACACTTCAAAGAGAAGAAATCGTTATTTGACAGCAGAAGGACATAACTTGAGAACGCTAAACTGGTACATTAACACAGGAAAACAAATATTACACTTCAAACATTACATAGCCACCAATGTGCGAGAGAAATCTCAATGAGGTTGCCTTTACCAACTCTTTATTAAAAGCATAACGATAAATTACCAAGAAACTATATTTAACGAACCGTTTCATCGCCCAAAATCTTTTCTCCACTTCCCTCGACATCGATGTACACAGCGTCTTTGTCGTAAACGATGCCTCCCACGCCGGACATTGGAGCGTACATCATCCGCTCTTTTATATTCAGTGACCTGAAGTGGTAGTACATAAGATATTAACCCAAAAGTTTGAACTGTTCGCTTCAGTTCGAACGCGTAAATAAAATACATTTGCTGGATGTTGTGGGTGGAGCACTGTACTGGTCAGCAATGGCTCATTTAATAAGCTCATTGTATATTCAAAAGGTAGGCGGGGAATAACGTGAGAAAGTAACACAAACAACCTTCTTTGCTTTTTATCTCCTCTTTCCGGCAGAGGACAAGGGTCCGAAATGAACGTCACGTCCTGTAGCTGGTGATCTCCGCAGCCTGACAAAAGGATAGTTTATCAGCTACCGTCAAACGCATGTGAAAGTGAGCAACGTGGTTAGGGCTGCACTGAACCGAAACTGGTCTCAGTCATTGAGGCTTAGGCGTGCCAACGGTTGGATTTCGTACACCAGGCTTAGCATTTATTAGGATGCAGTACTAAACAACGTGCGTGAAACCATGAGGTCTTCGTAGTCTACAGATACAACCCACTACACTTCGAAAACATGAGGGGTGGATTTGAAATGGATTGTGCATTCTTCCGACAGTACTGCTTCCAAACTGACGTCTTGGGCAATACAACTAACACTAAACCGCTACGCCGTCATTTAGTACTGAGTGTAACTCCTAGTTATTAAAGATTTTTTTCACAACATACGTTTGTAAGTCCATGCAAAGACACGCATTTCGACTGTCTGAGTGGAACAGTTTTCTGGTAATAATATCATAAACATAAAGACCAGGAAGTCCAGCAAGTTTTGCCCTGAGCAAGATTACAACGAAAAACAAAATCATAATTTGTATGGGAAGGGTTGCATATACCAAATATCCAATACAATCACCAAATGTGGAACGTGTGTACTTTTATACTCGTGCCATCAGTAGGGCACAATGTAAAACAGGTCAGATTTGCACAAAG
>JGI24021J15306_10004915_pt1 | contig 15720 bp, 11 predicted proteins | sample Ectturendosymbi1_FD_15306 | JGI IMG/M metagenome (IMG submission 15306)
AGCTTTGGTGGTGTTATAAGGGACGGTGCAGGTACTCTCCCAGAACATGTCTGTCAGGCAGTCGGTTGTCCTGGCTGACACTTGTGATGGCCAGGTCCAGGTTGGTACCAACATTCCATAGGTGAAAAAAACTGGCTACTCCTGCTCAGTTTCGGGATTAATTTTTTTCTCACTAAGTCACTATGTTGCTCTATGTTCGCAGTTACCAGATGTCCATCAGCATACTTGAACCAGTATGGCCTGATAATGCCATTTCAACCTAACAAGCACCAAATAGTCATGCTTGTTCCAGATTTATGGGTGTTCAGGAGGCTGTGCCTGAAACCAGAAGCGCATATATATTATGTTTGTCCACGTGACCACTAAGGTGGATATTTACATCGTCACTGAAAAAAGAAAGGCCAAGAAATCAGGATGGTCTTTGATTCGCCGACTGATGGTTTGCCCAAACACATTTGTCTCAGCCTTATTCGCATCAGTCTGAAGTTGTAAAATCTGCACATTATATGGAAATGGGTGAAGATCCTAGTCCATTGTGTGCATAATTGAATTTGAAATATCAGTCTCCTTGGACAAATGAGGCCTTGATTTCCTTGGAGACTGCTCCAAACACTGCATCACAGTCACAATGTGATTTTCTGTCCTGACTCACATGGCTGGCCACTGTGACTGTTAATGATATGATGTGCACTTCCCCATTCCCTGAATTTGTCTAGGAAGCGCTTTGGCTTAGAGTTTGGTTGTAGCATTTCTGCCTGGAAACTCCTTCTGACATTGTAGTTGAGTTTTGACAACTGACTTCATCACGAAATAGGCCTCTGCAATCTTGATCCTCTCCTGCACAGAAACGTGAGCCAGAGAATTGTTTTTCAATACCTACATGACATTTTGTTTCCATCACAGACAATATTTAGCAAAAATGCCATCCTATTAAAAAAAACTTAAATAAAATTACTGAAGATCCAAGCTGAAGACTTCTGCAGAGACCTATTAAAAACAGTGAGCATTGTATATGTTGCCTTTCATGATTAAAATATGGCATTCTTTCAATGTTGTGCAGGACTCACAAAGATGTTGCACATAATAAAGGGCAAGTATATAGACAACACAATTTAAAGTCACCATAACTTTCAGCCATAAACAGCTGATACAAAAATTACATATGCTACAAAAAATTACATTCAGAAGATGAACAAAATCATGTGTAATGCCACACACTTACATGAGATCTTGATCCTTTGGGTGGTTTATATTCATAACTATGTACTGGAGATAAATCAAATCCATACATAATTGTTTCCTTTGGTACAGCTCTGGCTGGAGTTGAAGTGTCCATAAGCTTCTGATTAGCAGGTTCTTTTTTGTTTGCTAGAAAAAATTCTCTCTACAGTCAATCGTCATAAATTATCCTTCTATGATATATCATTGCATCAGTCATGTGCAACAAGGTCCAAAACCATTAACTGTGTTAAAATCTTTCAGTTACAGAGAACAGATTTAGTTACAATATCTATTAGTTGTAAAAATTTGATATGAAACTAGTTCAAATGTGTTTTCAATATATTACTGTACCATTATTCCGTTGAGCTGTGACAGGATTTCTTTCATTGGTAAATTGCAACAGCGAGGAAGCACCAGTTGTAAGAAGTGAAACATTGTCTAGTAATCCTCCACCAGCTTTAGGAACAGGGGAAGATGCTTCTAATTTTTTATTCACCTGGAATTGGCACAGGTTAATGCAACATAATGTAAAAAAAACAACTTTGAGTTGCCCACAACTTTCAGTTAAAGCAATTAAAACACAAGATGTTTCACCTTCGACGAATCTTCCTCTTCAATAGGGTCCATTCTTTTAAAATGCAAACATTAATCTCTCTGTAACTGGACATCAGCAATGCATAACATCAGCACAGTGTATCCCAACCATGTTGACTGTAACTATTGATAAATGCAAGCCATTTGCTATGTTTTCCTATCTTTAAAAACAGTTTTAAACAATTCATGATGCATTGCTCTTAGTAAGTAGATTAATTTGCATAAAGGCTACAGTGGAATAAATGATGAACTACATACACTTAGTTACAGTATATGATAGCACTACGCTCTGGAAAAGTCATTGTTCTGAACTAGGGTTTCTCAAATGGGGCCCTCGGCCACCCTTGGGGGCCACAGAGTGGCTTCTGAGGGCCACATGCGGAGGCCTCCACTAGGTAGCTTTGCCATGATATCGCATAACCCAAGTGTCACGATATATTAAGTATTCGCCTGTTAAACTTAGAAGGGGGCCACAGCTCATGAAAGATTGAGAACCACTGTTCTAAGCAAACACTGGCAACAGGGAAAATAGCAGAAACAACCTTCTGCTTTAACAACACTATGTGTGGTAGCTAGAAAAAAGAATGGAAAAAAGCTATGCTTTTTAATTGCTGATTGTTTGTGATTCAAATAAATTATGTTTTTGGGTGGTTTGCTGGAAATGTTCTTAAAAATAATGCACTTTATAGCATCTCTAGAGAAAATGAGAAAGGAAGCCATGGATGCAGAAGAACAATGGTGCACATAATTATGAAGTTACCAATTTTTGTCTTGCTGAAAACTATCAGTAATTCTCTGTTGTCACCACCTGCAAATAATGCAACAGCTGCCATGTTGTATCTGTCACCACATACTGTGACCTGTTTTCGCGACTGTTACCACCACAACCAGCTGCGTCAACACCTAACATTTTTCACCTTGAAAAACTGCCTTACAATCTACAAACTCATGTGTGTGTTGCAAGTGCCCTATGTTTGAAGTTCAACAACGAACTGAACGCGTTTGATAATGCTGTAAAAATCAACACGATAAAAATCTAAAACATGACCTTTGGAAAAGGCTGGTCACAAGCATCCTTGTTCTTTACATTTGTGAAGTTAAACCGCTTAATCGCATCTGTTAACTTTAAAGGAGTGTAAAGCATGCCACCCAGATGTTGTGAAAACCTGTGGTGCCATTAATCGATTTAACCCCTCCGTCCTAGGCCAACCACATATTTGCAGAGCTTTACAACAACATCACTTGCTAGCCGATTGAGCTAGAGAGCTGTTCAAACCCTCTATGGATTCAGCAGGTCTTCTAGTTCAGATTGGAAAAATATTTTTCATTTTGATTTCAGGTTCTCTGTGGCTGATGTCACAATGGGAGCATATTTTTGCCTTTTTGGCCAAGTATACCTGGCCCTAAGCGCCAACCCAACAAGCCATTTTTTGGCTCGAAGTTTTCTTTGCAAGCTTGGCCATAATCCGCATCTTTAGAGTCATTGATTGGTTTGCTAGCATATCAGGAGCCTAAATTGTGGCTAAAAAAACACTTTTGACAAAAATAGAAGTTACACAAAAGGTGTCATTTGCCATTTCAGGCCAAACTTCAGCCAGCCATAACTCGGCAGTAGATTGAGCTAGACAGCTATTCAAACCCTTAAAGACTCATGAAGCCTAATAGTTTAGAATGAAAAAAAAATTAAGTTTTGGGCTGGGGCTTTTGGTTGACGACATGAGTGGGGTATGTTTTACAGTTTGTCTGATGACATCGTGATGACGTCATCAGCCAATTCAAAGAGCCGATTTTGTGGCTCAAAGTTTTATTGGATTCTAGGCTATAATACGAGTCTAAAGAGCCCTTGATCGACTTTATAGCGTTTCTGGAGCCAAAGGTATGACCAAAAACCCCCAAACTGTTTACAAAATCCTGGGGGATTTCTCTAATTAATATTCAGTTATTTTGCCATAACTTTTGAACCAGACATGATAGAAAGTCAATCAAACCCTCTAAAGCAGCTATGTCCAACTCAAATGGCTTATTGAGCCAAAAATTATATCACTATCTTCACCAGGACCGCACATTGAGTGACATATTAATGAGGGCCACACATTGAATGGCTTACTTTGATCACAGCAAACCAAATTTAGCTTATGCCAAACTGTAATGGTAACAGATGTGATTAAGTGGCACGAAAGACCACCTACAACAAAAATGTTAAATTCAAGATTATCAAAATCAGAAGTTGTGAGAATATAGGATACTTTTACTACAGCCTAAATCTAAACTGGGCCGCATGTGGCCTGGGGGTTGGACATAGCTGCTCTAAAAACTCGTGCTACAGCCTAGAATCTAAAAAAACTTTTGAGCCATGAAATCAGCTCGATTTGCCGGCTCTCAGGGGACCTATCATTAGTGGACCTGTGCTCCGTAAAAAGCAAATGACTTAAAGAGCAACATAATTCATGTTGATTTTGATCCGGAGATGAGTAAATTGGTGGCGAGAACAAAATTGAATCATTTTTAAGCGACAGCACGGTGAAAAACAAAGCCATGACTCAAGAGCAACTGAACACTAGATCACATCCGTGTGGCCACAAATACAAGAGCAGTATTCTGTGTCCAACGTTTATAATTGTGATGAAACAGGCCTTTACTTCCAATTTACTTGGTGAATGTCCGAACCAAATGATGCATAGCAAATACCATTGGGATTATGAAAGTTTGATGATGACACAGGCTAACAAAGTGTTTAGGTACAGTGCCCAGCTGTATCAGGATGAAGATATTTTTAGAATTTCTGAAAGCATTTCTATATCCCACAGTTCCAGAAATCTTTGAGTTCAGTGTTAAGCCACCACATATCAGTGGTGTCAGATAGCATGCATGTGGACAAAAGTAGAGTAAAGCAGTGAACTTGCAGATATTTGTTTCATACGGATAATCGCATATTCTGGTTAAACACATAAGAAAGCTTGGCCAATCGGCTATGCACTTAACTGGATTCGTCTGTAGCAGATCTAATAATTGAAGAATGGGCTTCATAAGCATGGTAAACTCTTAAAAACTTCCCAGTATTCAGACACTTTGTATTCACGAAAAAGACCTGGTGTCGAAAATGTTTATCATCTACATATTTCAACTAGTTACAATTGAGACCACTGGCATCTGCAAAAAGTCTATTGCCTTTTTTTAAACTGTCTTATAGGATAAGATACTATCTTAGTCATACTGCATTGGGATCAGTTTATTACAGTTTTACTTATAGACATCCCCAACATGCAATAGGTGTCTGCGGTGGACCTAAAAAACTGCTTTGAACTGACTGTTTTACACAACAAAGTAGTAAGACCAATGACCTATGGTGAGCAATGGAATTCGAACGCTACATCTCAGACATACTGTATCTGATCCCAAGAGTTTCCAAACATCATCCTCAACCTAAAAACTGCTGCAAACATTTCTTTAGCTTGCTAGATGCAAAAGGATTATGACAATCTGCAAAATTTCATTTTAGCTTGGTATACACTTTCTCCACCACACCCAGATCCTTTTGGCTCTGAGCACTATACCCAACCATAGAGACGAGTTGTAACCCAGCACTCCTTGCGCAGCTGTGTTGATCATCTGGCAGCTCTTTCCCATGCCTATCCAACACCACGAGTTGAAACTGGACAGTAACATATCTAATTTAAATGCTATGGGGCATTGACCAGATAACCTTCTAGTTCCTTCAATGTTCTGGCGTCCTTGCCCTCATTGTTTTTTATTGCTGGAATATTTATCTCTGCTGCGTATCCCCTTTAAAATCCTCGAGAAACTCATTTACGCTCGTGCCGACCCAATCATCGACCCATTACTCCCTCAGGAGCAAGCAGGCTTTTGACACGGGAGGTCGACTATAGACCAGGTCACAGGTCACCCTGCTGACACAGGACATCGAGGATAGCTTTTCGACTAAAGAGAAAGCCGGAGCTATGTTTGTCGACCTCACCACAGCCTATGACACTGTATGGCACCGCAGCCTCACACTCAAGCTGCTGCAATTGCTGCCTGATAGACACAGGGTCCACATGATCATGTAGTTGGTTGGCAATCGTGGTTTCACCCTCACCACAGGAATCGGTAGAAGGAACAGGTTACAACGCCTCAAGAATGGCATCCTAAAGGGATCTGTCTTGGTACCCCTTCTCTTCAACATCTACATCTCTGACCTGCCAGCCATCGTCTCCAAAAAGTATGCATATGCTGACGACCTAGCAATCATGCATACTGATGAAGACTGCCAGGCAGTGGAAGGGGTGCTAACCAAGGACATGGCAACTGTAGGTGAATACCTCCAGACCTGGAAGGTAAAGCTCAGCACTACAAAAATGGTGTCGGCAGCCTTCCATCCTATCAACAAGGTAGCTAAACCTGAGCTTAAAGTCAAATACAACAACGAAACCCTGCCTTTTTTCTCTGCGCCCAAATACCTTGGAGTAACGTTGGTCAGGTGGCTCAAGCATCGCCGACACGTTGAGTCACTTCGCAAGAAGCTGACATCACACGTCGCGCTCCTGAGGCGGCTTGCCGGCTCCAACTGGGGATCTGGATCAACAACTCTGCGAATAGCCACCTCAGCCTTGGTGCATTCAACCGCAGAGTACTGTGCGCCTGTCTGGTGCCGCAGTGCTCATACCCACCTCATCGACCCTGCCATCAACGACGCCTTGCAAATTGTTACTGGATGCCTGCGTCCTACACCAGTGGACAACCTTCCAATCCTCGCAGGCATCCAACCTGCTGAGCTTAGTTGCAATGGAGCCACACTGTCTCTAGAATGCCGTGCCATGGAGCCTGGACATCCACTCCACTCAGCGCTCACCTGTCCATTGAGTGCAAACACATGGCGCCTCAAGTCGAGACACCCATTTATACCCGCCGCACAACATCTCATCAGTTTATCTGACAACAACAACATACATGTGGCACAGTGGGCAGATTACCAATGGAATGCAGAGTGGGTGGACAACACCACAAGACTCTGCATGTTCATCCCCGACAACGGCACCCACCCCCCTGAATGACCCTCCTAAAAAGAGCCTGAGTCTGGCTTAACCGCCTCTGCACCGGTGTCGAACGTTTCCGCTCCTGCTTGTACAAATGGGCCTCCTCTGCAGTCATTGAGTGTGGCGCAGAAGAACAAACCGTCAACCATGTTGTCCTCCAATGTCCAATCCATCGACCTCCCCTGGACTGCATGGCCTGACGGTTCTGGACGATGGGACTATTGAATGGTTGCTCAACACCTGCCCCGAGATCTAGTGCAGCCAAGCAGTGGTTTGAACAACTACCTCAAAAGAAGAAGCTGAAATACTAAGTATGGGCAAATAAAATCAACTCAACTAAACCTATGGTTCTTTAATTCAAGAGTCTCACCATTGTACAAAAAATTAAACCATCCAAAATCAACAATTACAGGCTCTAGCTTTGTAGCAGACTGTTTGAGGAATCTCCTGCCTGGTTATACTCTTATATTCTTGCAATGATTCAAGCTTACACTCATCATTCAGCAATAATAGTAAAGTCACAGCAGTGACCAACAGTAAGTGAATCAGTCGCAATTTATTGTGTAAGGAAACTGGTTTCGTGTGTTACACATCTTCAGTCCAGCACAAAAGTCGACATATGAAACAAAAAGAAAAACTACGTACTGCTGCTAAGATCAAAATTTAAGATTACAAAAATTGAGCCCAATTAGAACCCCTCCACTAAACACAGTTACAAAATTGTTTAACAAACCCGATCGTAATAGCCATTCGGCATACTGATTGACGAAATTTCTTTTCGGCACACTGCCTTGACGAAATTTTGGCACATTGACTGATGAAATTTTGTCAGTGTTGACTGCTGAACCAAGATTTGTAATTCTAAGGCAATTAGATACATTGCAAGCTGATAAAACCAATCAGATATTTTGGCAGAAGGACATTGGTGGGTGGGGTAAAAAATGATGGAGAGATTGTTAAAATTTGGAAAGACTATTTAAAGGGAATATTAAACTCTGAAAACTCTGCCAGTGAGTCGGCAGAATTTGTGGAACATAGTACTGACTTCAAGGAAAACTATCTGGTGGGTCCTGAAATGGCCATGTATTCCGTTGTTTCACTAACATCGCTTCTTTGAAAGCTGCCCTTGAATACAATTTTGTCTGCAGAGCACTTGCTATGTGCAGGCGAATCTCTTTGCTTTTTTATCAGTTTACTTTTTAATATGTACATTGTCCGCGGTAGAGATGGCACAGGTTGCTAATGGTCTGTTTTGGGCAGGCTGCTAAGGTTGAAAAAGCAGGCTGCTGACAATATTTTTTAGCAGTTGGATTTCACCGAGCCACTACAAGCCACCTGCTAATATTAAAAAAAAACTTCACAATTTTTTCAGTTAAAAGAACCACTCAGTACATATAGATGTGCCAAATCACAATCATTTTATCAGAATGGTTGATGGTTTATGTTTAGACTTTTAGGTTTAAGATTTTAGGTTTAGGGATTTAGGTTTAAGGTTAGTGGTTTTAGGTTTGGTAGTGACTACGAATATGCCTTGCAAGACATGTTTCAAATGAAACGCTGACTTTGTTACTCAATCGGTATCAACTTCATAGCAGATACATTTAGGCAGTGGCTATAGATACGCATATGGATCTTGAAATTTGAAAACTTATTCATACACCACCTGTGACATAATAATAATGCATGACAAAAGTACATTAGGCTTGCTAGAAACGAACTAAACAAAAGATAAACCCTAAACCTAACCTTAACCCTAACTGTAATCTTAACCTCATCCTAACCTAATGCTAACCTATCACTAACCTTACACTAACCCCTAAAGGTAACACATAAGCCTGAAAAAAGTGAAGAAAAAAAAAACGAAAGACGGCAAGTTGAGAGTCGAACCAAAAACCATTGGCATAGCAGCCGTAATGCATAACCCCTAGGCTACGAGATCTACGTGGTTTGAATGACAAAATGACCCTATTATTTGAATTGCGTCAGGCCAGGCATATCCGTAATCACGTTCATACGTTTAAGGTCTGTTGTGCCAAAGGTTTTCGGTTTAACTCTCACCTTGCCAACTTTCGTTTTGGTAGTAGTCCTTACTGCTTGCACGTTTCAATTTGTAGGACCACTTTTTCTTTATTTTTTTCAAAACTTCCCAAACTTTAGGTTTAGGGATTAGTGTTAGGTTAGGGTACCCTATAAAAGGTAGAGCTCCGTAAATAGTGGAACTTGGTTGCAGAGGTTTGATAGTGGAACTTGGTTGCAGAGGTTTGATGACGTAGCCAGAGTCACTAAAACCGATATTTATTTCATGTTTGCGCAATGAGAACTAAACGGTAGTAAAAATAATTGTACTGCATAAGGTGATATTACACTATCATGATAAAAAAAAGTCTATTTTGAAGTTTGATAATGTTTAGTTATCTGAGTCTCACAATAGTTCGGGGACAAAAAAATAGGTTTCAACAGTTGTGAGAGTATAAAATTTTTAAACATTGCAAACTTCCATGCCTTCCATGTCTAGGAGAAATGCATATTAAGTTGCAATGATACAACATTTTTCCTTCACTTTTTTTCATTTTTTTGCTTTTGCAACGTAACTTTTTTACACTCTGGTTACGTCATCAAACTCCGCAACCAAGATCCGCTATTTACGGAGCTCTGCCTTTTACAAGGCACCTTAGGTTAGCATTAAGGTTAGGTAGTGTCTATTTTACTGGCGATATTCTGGCGGCAACAGATCGGCTATAGCTATTGTATTGTGCCGGCAGTCGAAGATTCGGTCTCGTGGCATGATGTAATACCAAGAAGAAGGTCACTTTGTCAAAAAAACGCCATCTTGCTCATGGTGCATTGGTTAGGTGTTATAGCTGCTATGCCTACGGTTTTCGGTTCGACTCTCACCTTGCCTACTTTCATTTTTTTCTTTGCTTTTTTTCAGGTTCCGATTAGGTGTTACAGTACGTTTAGCGGTTTGTGTTGTTTGTTAGGTTAGGGTTAGCTTAGTGTTAGGTTCGTGTTAGCTTAGCATTAGGTTAGCTTAGGTTAGGATTAGGGCTACAGTTCGGTTAAGGTTAGGGTTTAGTTGTAGGTTTATCTTTAAGTTACATTTACTTTGTTTCTACCAAGCCTTTATTTGCTGCTGCCATCTGGGCAACAAAACAGACACTGCCTTAAGGTTAGGGCTACAGTTAGAGTTACGTTTTAGGTTTACCTTTTTGCGTTTACTATGCTTCTGCCAAGCCTAAACTGTTCTCTCCTCGTGCGTTACTGTCACATTTAATGTGATGTGACATTACAGGTGGCGTATTAATAAGGTTTCAAATATCATGATTGACAAGAGCCACAGGCTTACCTGTAGGTACTACCTTTAGGTCTAAGCTTGTAGGTTGAGAGCCGAACTGAAACAGCAGATCTAAACGCATCCGCTACGCTACCACCAGGACATGCTGCTTAGTGCTTGAGTGACAAGCTCAGTGTTTTATTTGAAACACGTTATGCAAGTGCATCCATAGCCACTTACTACTAAAATATCAGTTTTTCTGACTCCAGTTAGCCTACGTCATTTTATATAATATGCAACCACACTCCGCTACTGATGGATATCCGTCTTTCACATACTTTTATGCATGCTTATTGTTTGCTGTACTACTGTAGGCTAGCTCAACTACTACTGTAATTTGCTTGAACCAAGTGTAATTTTAAATTTTGTGTTCCGACCAGCTGAGCTTCTCGCTAACTGCGTTTTGAATATTTGTTTTTCAACACTTAGAAGTTAGAACAGCATTAATATATAAAAGACTAGTTGGCAGTTATCGCAGCTACAGCATAATTAACAGACTACAGTACTACTACTAGTACTAGCCAGTAGCCAAGCAAGCTACTCAACTCTTTAGTAACTCTTCTACTGTTGCTAATTTGTTAAACAGTATTTCTCGATTTCTGCGTGAAAACGTATTCAAGAAAAAATGAACCAAAGTTAAGAAACAACGAAACAAAGCGCAATTTTCTCTCTTCTTTTCTATTTCCATTTGTAATTTCTCCACAAGCTACTCTCCTAAAATTTCATTTCTCTCGTATGTACTAAATTTCTCAGCGCGTGGAAGAAAACGTTGATTCGAACTCCAGCAGGCGCCGGTTCGACACGCTTGGTCAAATTCTACAAAAAACGGAAGCTGGACAAAACACAAAACCGAGTAAATCAAAGAGAAACGATATATATTTAATTTTTCTCATTTAGCAAAACTGATAGGTCTCTGTAACATGTGAAAATGAAAGAAAATAATTAGGAATATTTTATGAACAATAATAAAACATAAACTACACCTTGTATGCATCGCAATCTTCCTTTAAACCAGGGTCTCAAACAATGCGGCCCGCACGGACGTTTTGTGCGGACCGCGATAGTTTTGGGGAATTTTCAAATAATTAACAGTTAAGTTACTTAGTTCATTCCCCGGTGTTCAAAAGTGCTCACCCAGTGGAGGTGAGCATGGACAGGATCAGGATTGGATATCCTGCAGGATATTTGGGATTTTTGGATCAGGATTGGAGTTGGATATTTATTTTTGAAAAAAATTGGATCAGGACAGGATCAGGATATCTGTTTGATTTCTATAACGAAATTTTCCAGAGAGTGTTGAGTTCGCGTTGCATCCTCAACATGAAACGTCTCGTGATCCTGAAATACAAACAAAGGAAGACCTCAAAAGCAAGTTCAGAAAACAACTTGGAAGTTTGCCGATAATCTCATTAAATAGTAAAGACAAAGAAGAAACATTAGACTGATAAAAATCGCATCACTGAAGGGACTGAATTCCAGGAGAATGAAGTTGGAACAAAGTAATAACTAAAAATATTTGGCTTACAAAGACATTCTACTGTGTATTCATTTGAACTATCGTATATTTATACTCCACACGTAATCGTAAGTCACACCTAGGAAGAGAGTAACCACAACATTATAAAAATCATTGGCAGTAACATCCCATACGAATATATTAATAATATCCCCGATCCAAATGGATAAAAACGATACGCACTGATGCGTAACCTTGATTTTTGGATTCGACGTAATCACGCGTCGAACGCGTGACCACCAGCGTGGCGAGCGGACCGCGCCGCGCAGAGCCTTGTCACGCGATTGGAAAGTCATTTTTGGCCTTTATAAGGAGGGATATCTGAAGTAGAACTTCAGTCTTCTTCTGACCATCCTAGGAGAAGCAGCAAGTTAAGCAGTTGGTGTACCTAGCTTAGCTAGCTGAAATGGGTAGTCCATGTAGGTTTATCATTGGACTAGACCTCTCAGAAGAGATTTATGGCCTGGTAACTTGTATGTCTCTACCACATGATAATTCGAGCTACTCTCTTCCTCCATGAAAAGTACTGAACTCTTATTAACCCCTGTTGTTTGCAGTAACTTTTGTTACCTGCTTTAACCTATGTTACTAGTATAAACCCCTGATGTTTTCGATTACCTTTCTGATGCATTTGAGATTAATAGCGCAGTGCTTAAAGTTATATTTAAAAAAACATGAGTGAATGCAAATCCGTTTGATGCTAAACTGAGCGTAAAGTCGAACAATACTAGGCGGGTCAAAGTTTCTTAATTGTTAACATGGACGTGCCTTGCACATATTCCTACCAAATTAACCAGTGCTCTCGCGGAATTGTCCAAAAATACGTACTTCCACGTAACAAGAGTGATTCAAGATGTCACAAATGTTGGTGCTGTTGTTTTCTTTGCTATGATTTTTATATTCACAAAACAATCAAAATTATTTTGTAAGTATGTGCTGCACTCATCACAATTGATGATAATTCGTGTTACTTCATCGTAAACATTTTCTGGCGAGGTGGAAGTAGTAAGCTGCTCGTATATTGCTGGTATGCAGCTTTGTTTTGTTGTGCTGAGTGGCATATGTGTGTGTGGTGTAGGCTCATATATAGTCTATTTCATGGGTGGCCAACTTGTCTTCGACTGGGATCGACTACAAAATTTCTTGATAACTCGCGATCGACCAGTTGGTAATATAGTCACAAATGCAAAATGCTAAAGTTGAGTATCACATGTGCAAATGCAGTGTACCATCGCCTTAGTAAGTGATGCACAGACATCAGGCAAAGTGTCTGTTACACCTAAATCATGATTGCCACGCAATTACAGAAAAACGTATTACCATACTTTCGCGGCATCTGCCGAGCTAGCCTATGGCCAGCCATCACACGTGGCACCAAAGAATATACGTGACCAACCAACTGATGGATAATTTTCATGTATTTTCTGGAATATTGATTGAAAAATGTTCTTTTTAGGCAGCTTGTCAATTCAATGCAAAATCAGGTGCAGAATCAACCAAGTGACACACGGCGATCCACCGGTTGATGCAATCAACCAGTTGGCCACCCCTGGTCTATTTCAGTGCAGCTACATTTTCTTTTGGTTAGAATTTTGAACATCCTACCTCAAGTTTTATGCAGTCAACCTTTCTTTGAGTTTGTAGTTTTTGTAAGCTACATAGTTTTACTATATTCTATACTGTGATCTACTCTCAATGTTACAAAATATATTTTCTCTGTTTTATCAATTGATTGAATGCTGGAGCTCTTTTGCAATCAGCTGATGCAGGTGGAATTGGTCACAAGACAAGGACTATATCCTTGGAATAGCGGGTCTTCTTTGCCATATAACCAAAAACCCTAACCCAAACTGAAAACCTGTGTCTGGTTTTCAAAACTTATTAAAAAAGTGCTGTAGCTCACATCAAAAATTTTCCATAAAAAGAGTCGTCTCTATAAGCCCAGCCTAAACAACAATGCTGAGAGCCCAAACGACGACCACTCCCACAGCAGGAGTTCCCTTTGGACCAGGTTCATCGTAGTAGTGGTCAGTGATGGAGTCTCGAGACTAGGTTTCGGAGTTTTTGATGAAGTCTTAGTCTCGGTCTCGTCTCGAAATTTTAACCAGGTCTCGGTCTCGAAAGTTACGGTCTCGGCTGCATCACTGCTATTGGTACCGGTTTTTATTTACTTTTTTCAAAAGTTTCTAAACTTTTGTGGTTAGATGTGTGGTTCTGATTTAATAAGTGTTAGGTTTAGGTTTGCTAAGTTTCTACCAAGGGTAGTCCAGCCTACTGGTCACTTGTCACGGATTAGAGAGAGAGAGAGAGTTTATTGGCATAAACATTAAACAATTTCATGCAAAAAGGCGTTGGGACACCGAAAAAAACCTGCAAAACAGGTTATCTCGTCGGGCGCTGCTCGAAAGTTTCATAAATTTCTATCGTGGTTTAAAGTTGATGGCCGAATTAGTGCGAATTTAATAAGGTTATAGTTTTGAAGAGGTTGAAATCTGCTGAATGATCAACACAGTTGTGCGGGAGTGCTGGGTTGCAACCGGTATCTATCGTTGTTTGCTCAGTTCCGCAAGGAGCTGACGTGGCAGAGAAAGTGTAAACCCAGCTAAAATGAAACTCTGCCCGGGTTTCCATAACCCTTTCGCATCCAAGCAAAGGACTGTTGCTCTTTAACAGTTTATATTTTTGTGCCAAGAGGAAGTCAATTCTCCACACTTCTGCAAAAGCCAGCCGCTTGAGGAGCCATGCGAAGAGAAAACAGCAACAAATACAACGGAAAACGAAACAGCAATAAACAGTCAATTCATACACNCAAAAACACACTAGAATCTAATACTAATGTTGCACTCACAGTATATACCTGTTTAGCTAATATCAATGGTACATTACAAACAGGCAGAGATCGGAAAATCCCAGGTGTACAGCCCTAACCTTAGCNTAGTTTCATAATATCGCATAGGATAATCAATCACTATATTCATTAACCAGTTNGTCTTTTAACTGCCTTTTGAAGGCAGGTGGTGAAATATCATATAAAGAAGGATCAATGGAGTCCCAGATTTTTGGGCCAAGGTGGTTTAGAGATCTTTTGCCTTTGACTGTCGAAGCCAGTTGCCAAAGGTATCTGTTGCAGACCCTTCGGGGCCAGGGTCTGAACATATTAGGGGATGAAACTGTTCTTTTTAAAGTTTCAATTGTTTTCCTGTATTGCCGTTGACTTCATTCTAAGAAGCTTTTTATTGACACATATTGGAATTGTCATCTTGATGACTAAGAAATATTTCTTGCATCGTGCTTTATTGTTATTATTAAGTCATAAAGCTGTACTTTTGCTGCATCGAAATAACCAATGAACTTCATAACATCCAAGGTGCAAGGCCAAGCTGCCCCGCAAAATATTACCACCAATCAGAGCTTTCTGGTTTGATCACTTCACAGTCGAGAATTAAATTGATACCAGAATAAAAGGTATGGCGATTCGAAGGGAGACTTTCTGCAGAGAGACCCTTATTCGAAACGTGCGTTATTGGAAGAGAGCATGATTAACGTAGCAATTGTTTTTAAAGTTCTGCAAAGCTGCGATGCGGGTATGGCTTGCCGGAAAGTCGTCACAAGATTTTTCATCAAGCGCACTGTCTTCCTGTCACGAAGCTTGTGCTGTGGTTCGCAAAAACAACAACTAGTCCGCGATGCACAGATGAGTCTGCATAATTGCAACACTTTTAGGAATAAAACTTTAACAAACTCCAATAAATTTCCATATTGCGACACTACGTCACAATATATCCACCTCATGTGGCAGCATGGGTTGCATGGGAGTGGGCCTGATTTACAGAAGTAAACAAATGATGGAAATTAACAGGTATTCTACCCCAGTGCAAATTATGCATGAACTTACCTATTTTAAGAATATATATCACATTTATTTTAAGAAGGTTTAAGTTTTTATACAATGGTGAGACTCTCGACTTGCAAGAGCTATAGGTCATTGCTCTTAATACTTTGTTATGTAAAACATTCAGTCG
>JGI24021J15306_10004920_pt1 | contig 15712 bp, 12 predicted proteins | sample Ectturendosymbi1_FD_15306 | JGI IMG/M metagenome (IMG submission 15306)
GTTGTTGTACTATTTTTCGGGGGGGGGGAGTGGTGGTAACTTGTTGTACTTAACAACTAAACATTTAAACATTTTTAAAAATTTTAGGGGGCCAATTGCTCGGTTGCCCACCACCTGATTACGGGCCTGGTTACTAGCATCAATACACCTCTGTAATTTGCAGCGCCGCTAGTATCCACAAAGGTGAGGGTTTGAATCCATCAGCAATTTTTTTAAAACAGGAAATCGAATTCACGTACCACTACGCATCCCCAGTCCTACAATCCTGTTTGAATAAGACCTTTGTGGTGACTGATTAGTTACTTGAAGACAGATATGTGCAAGTTTGAATCATTGCAAAAAGAAGAAAGCAGAGCCCAGTCGGTTGATTCCTCGAAAGCTTGTAGCAAACCTAGAGCTTTAATTGCAACGCCACATGCGACTACTGTATATCGATGGGCATGTGACACTATTATCAGCAAAGCGCTCAGAAATCTATTAAAGTGTTCTTGTAGCATCCCCTTTCGTGGTATTTCGTATATATTCTTTAACTGTATTCAACAGTCGTGCATGAATAGTTATTGACGTGTCTGTTTTTTATCTCTGCTTTTTAATTGAGCTGGTCGAGTTTTACAGAAAAACTCTCGCAAAAGCCATCGTTTGGAGTAAACCACTGACACAGCATGGGCGTTCGCAGGAGGGGGAAACGGGGGGTCTAAGAACCAAAAATTTCTGGAAAACTTGAAGCCAGCAGTTCAAACTCCGATTAAATTGATTTAATTCTTGCAATGACAGTTCATTTGTTGGCATGATATTCACACTGCACAAGAGCCAAATTCACTGTTTTGGTGTCGTGCAGTGATAAGCTTGCAATTCACCCATGTCCGCTCATTCGCCTGCAGAGGCAGGTTGCGAACTTATGAGTGGATTGTTCTACTATTGGTCTTTATTGCGTAACAATAATAATATGATAACGAATCGTCAAAGTATAGGCGTTTTGCCACATGTGGCTGTTGAACACAGACATCTTTGGCAAGTAACAAGTAATGCAGCGAGACAATAACTGCTGATTATAACAGCAGTAAGTCACGTAGTTTTATACGGTGTGAAAAGAAGCATGAGTGAAAAAGAAGCATTGCTAAGCCAACGAAGCGCAATTTTTGACTGTTGCCCTAACATATCGCTTTTCCTTGCGATGTAGAAAGGGATAAGCGTTTTGTGTGAATGTCCATTTGGATTGCATCGTCAGCAGCGATCTGAAAAGGGTAGGAGAGATGCCGACGCTGACCTTCCATGGAAAAATGTCTGCGGACGCCCATGCGGCGTCACAATTCACATTTAAAGATGTTTCCGAAATGCAGCTCATTCCCGCCGTTCTCCGTTCGCTGTTGGAGCTGCTACAGAACGTTCAAAACCGTTTTCCGAAACTGCCCTGATTAATTAATTATCCTAAGATTGAATTTCCGCGACAGTCGTCAGCAGATGGTAATTTACTAGCGAAGGAAACATGGAGCTGCGTGTTGTTAACTTGTTTTGTATGCTGCAGAGGCGCCATAGTTTGTTCGGCATGTTGCGCCGCAACAGCGCCACCCCGCTGACGGCATCCAAGCGTCCACTGGAGGTCGCAAACGAAGATCATAAAAAACGCTACAGTGGGAGGTTTTTGTCCATACACAGGTAAAACGTCCAGTGTAGATTCATAAGTTAATATGAAGTATGGCATTTCATGTTACTATGTGCAATTGTCAACCGTTCATGAGATTTCTTTGCGGACCTTAGCTGCCGACAGAAAAGGGCGGCGGATATAATTCTGCTCCGACATTTATTTCGTGCCTGCGAAAGGTATAACTATTTGGTACCCACGATTGAATGTTCACCAATGGTTGAAGAATTATGAACTACTGCTTAACACTTCCCTGTGTAATGAAAGGTGCGAACGGCTGTTTTTTCATCCTCTGTTGTGTGTTAATAATCCGAGGATATCTTTCTGGTTGCTGAAGATTTGGAAGCTCGTCTACGGTTCAAACTATTTCAAATCAAGTTGCATGGTCGACTTAGTGCCACAATGAGCGCTTAATTCTGTTCGCGCATCAAGACTGACGATTAGAGTCGAAATTGTTCGATCTTTACATCCAGCCCGCTCCTTGATAAACTCAAGCCGAAGCCAAAGTCCATGTACGACCTCGCTTCCACCGAACGTGACATGAAATCCGAAACAAAACCAGAAGAAAAGTTCGTTCAGTCGTCACCAGCAGCTTCTGACGTCGATGCAGAAGCTGGAAACCTGGACCGGCCGCAGCGAGAGTCGGGAAAAGACGCCAACGGCGCGTATCACAGCCGGGCAGTCGTCACGCATGGCGGCAACGCTAATCTGAACAACTCGTCTTCAAATTATAGTTTCTCTAGTGATCTTACGGACAGCGACATCGATTCAGTGGAAGGTGATTACACTGTGCCCAGACCCAAAGACGCAAGTCGTGCACAATATCACGCCTCGCCAATCACGAGGTGAGTCCTTGATTGTGTGGCAGCGCATTGTCCATTTCGCGAGTGCACACTCTATTTCCGAACGTACACCACGAAACGCTAAGGCTCGGATAGCAACTGCTATAATCTGAAGCAGTCTCGTTGCCACGGGGGGCTTTTGGATGCTTAGCCCCCCCAAATTGAAACATGAAACACTATAAATCAGTTGGGTTTTTGTTAAGTTTTAGAGCAGGGGTTACCAACCTTTTTGAAACTGCGAGCTACTTCTTGTGTACAGATTAATGCGAAGGGCTACTAATTTGATACAAACTTATGNAATAAAAATTTTGCTCAATTTATNTTCAATTANTTTAGTATTGATATTCCTTAATGTGAAGACATTGATCATGCTAATATTATTTTTGGAACAGGCCCGCGGGCGACTTACATGGTCCTTGCGGGCGACTCGGTGCACGCGGGCACCACGTTGGTGACCCCTGTTTTAGAGTGTCAATCCCCCCGCACAAACCCAAAGGACCCCGCAGAATGCACAGCCCCCGCTATTGAAAACTTTCTAGCGACGGTTCTGATCTGAAGCGCTGTTATCGTGTACGGTAGGCGATATTTTTAGCGTTTGGCCACAACTCTTTTTGCCACGGTTGACCTTTCAGGATTTTCCAAAGGGCTTTACTGGGGTTTCAGTTCGAGATGAGATGCCGCCCAGAAGCACCGTTAAAAATGTCACGAACGCTTTGCGTCTGTGCAACAGATGCGATGTCGCTGCTGGGAGAACTCCCAAATATTTGCACTCTTCTGCTCTGTTGTTGGGTCTGTATATTGACTGCCCCGCTTGAAGTTCGTGGAAGAAACTGTTGCTGTTAAGAAATTTCAAAAATTCGTTATTTTCTAAATCAGACCTTAAAAGACTAAAATTTTTGAAATTTTTGCTAGATCAAAACGAAAAACAACTGGTAACATTTACAAACAGTTAATTTCATTAGTACTCCTTCAACACCCTACTTTTCCGGCATTAAAACTGGCAGGCCTAGTTTCAAACAGGAACTCTAGGTAATACATGTATGTGTTAACACGTTGCTTGTTGCCTGTCTTTTCATGTGTGCTGTCCACTGAAAATCATGCAATTTTTTCAGGCCAATGGCGAAAAACGAAAGCTTTTCTGAAAGCGACTTGTACTCATTCGACGATCCAGGCTGTCCTTTGCTCGCCGCGCAGCAGTTCAGCAGCCGATCAGTTGACCATCGATATCGCACGGACCATCGGTGGTGCCAACGGCCAACCTACCCCAATAAGCAGGAACTGTTCGAAAATTCTGCGCTGCCCAACTGGAAACCAACACCCAGTGGCGACATGGAGTGGACAGACGAAACTGAAATCTACCCTCCTTCGCTGTGCCACCCTGCGGATGGTTTGAAAACAGCTGAAGACCGTCGGGTGGCGTACAGGACTTCGCGTTCCAAAGGCTGCTGCTGTGAAAGCCCAGCAGCGACTAAAAAAAGGCGTCTGCCGGATTTACCTAAAAACAACGGACGCTTACATCCATCATTCACAAAAGACGAACGCCAACGGCGTCTCCTCCCCAAACCGCCTCTGTGCGAGGGAGGAAGTTTTTTGTCGCAAATGACAAAGCGCACTCACGCACCTTCTGTGCCGAGAAGAGCGAAATTACCGCTTCAGACATCGAGATCGGCTCCATCTTCTGAGGACGAAGACGCGACATTGAACGTCACGCACAGGTACTCACAATCTCTTTTGCTTTCGTCTATTGGTGAATTTTGTTGACGTATAAAAACAAACAGTGTCGCTTGGCGTAATTCCTGAAAACAATGGTTAACGAAGCGCATTATTAGCTCTAGATTTTATAAGTTAGAAAAAATAAGTGAAAGCCTGATTGGTTAGAAATTTGTCGGAAGATTGTTTACTTAGCACTTAGCTAAAAACAAAAAAACACAATCCACTGTTTCCAAACTAAACCTGGCAGCATAGAGTATTTTCACGGTGAATAGCCAAACTTCTGAAAATCATGATTGATAATGTACCGAAGTAGATAAAAAGCGTTACGGCACGAATAATAATAAGGAGCGTATTTAAAATTTTTGATGAAGTTTGAAAACTTCCCTTTTTGCAACTAACAACAGGTATAATAAGAAATAATTTTGCATTAAATTTTTTGTTTTATTTTCTCCGTTGGTTCCAGTCACATCGTAATTTTACAAAAAAAAACCTGTATTGTTTGGTGGAACTAGACTAAGATTTAAACAAACGTTTTCCGTAAAAGTTGCGAATATTGAGCGAATGAACAGCTACCAACAAACACGTCTTCGCGTTCTTTGGATTAGCAATCCCGTTGGCAAAGCATGATTGGTCATACTGTACGTTGGTCGGTCTGCGAATCCGCAGCTGTCTGAAACCGCCAAACAGTCAATGTATCGCACTGAGCTAAAACAACAGCCCGTTGTCCGACGAAGGGAGAGGTTTTATTTGTACCGCACCTTGCGATGCTCCAGCAGTTGCATTCGTTCTGAATCTATACTTCGGAATTGGGCGTTATTATCAATCGTCCATTCTTGTGATTCGGGAGAGCGTTCCAGAAAACAAAACACCACAGACAGTGCAGTGCGAGCACGACAATTTTTGGTTGCAAAGCTGGGCCACATGCGGCGCAATCCCATCGCAAACTATTTTACAAGCAGCTGTTTCAAGCGAACAAAAACTTGGCCATGTTACTCGCGAAACACCTAATATAACCCGGTGGTTTTTGGTTGATACGCCGTTATTCTGGTACGTACTCTCCACAATGGGGGTAAGCAAGGAATGCATTGGGGAAATTTTTAATAGGAAATCGATTTCACGTAAAATTACGCATCCTCATTCCCTGAAATTTGCAAGAAAAGCTTACGGATGAAAAGTTGAAAGGTTAAGGTAAGAGCGGATAAAGCAAACAAACTCAGGACTAAAATGAGTAAACCAGGACACAAGCTCAGAAGCCAGAACATCTTAACTGAACGTACTGACGTCAAGAACACATGCTGCAACAAATAAAATTTTCGACTGATAAAATTAGAAAAAATGTTTACTCTAATAACTAACTGGAGTAAAGTTAGACACTGGGCATTGGGGAAGTGCGGACTGTGTCAAAGATCACAAAAAAATTGGCAAGAATTATTGCACCTGGGGTAGGATGATGTTCTGAATAATAATTTGCGCTTCAAGTTGGTGATGCCATTTATTTTCACTGATATCCAGTGAGTGAAAATTTGGTTTTCGACAAAAGTAGCAGTGTAAGCTTCGTGTAGAGGTGGTTCGTTTATTGTGCCATGGCTCTTTGAATAGTGTCAGTCCAAGGCCATTTGGTTATCGTTAGTTTTACAATCCTGTTTTTTCTCTTCGTTCTAATAGAATAGGGTAATATTAAAAACAGTTCACATTACTCTAAGTATACTTCTCATTATTCTAGCAGTAAATTTTTAAGGTTTAAAAGTAAATGAACAACACAACAAGAAACTAATTTTGTTTTATTTACTTTTTGTGAAACCGTAAAAATAAAAAATTAGATTAAATAAAACAAAATTAGATTCTTGTTATTTTGTTCATTTATTTTTTAACCTAACAATTAAATTAAAGTGAGAACATAGAAGCTTAGGAAATTAGTTTCTTTACTTGGGCTCTGTGTTACTTCTATGAAAGCTTTTCACCTAGTTCTACGCCTGAATATTTAACATATTCGACGATAGATATTTTACGCTTATTTATTTCAACTGCGACGTCACAATCAAAAGATATTTTTTACTTTGTTTTCAGAATATAAAAAATTATCAATCGAAGCAGCCCACAGCTCTAAAACTGGCTGTGCAAAATGGCCGTAAAACGACACATATTTCATTGAACGTCGGCTTTCTAAAGAGATCGGAGCATTTTCTATTGAAATGGAAAGTTGAAGGGTCCAGCCTCACCAAAACTGTTTGCAGTGTACTGGCTAGTTGCCGGAGTCTAGCACTTCGTCCAGCAAATGGAGCGGAAGCAACAAATAGACCTTGTGTAAACAATTAATGGTTTTCTCAGTAAAAGACTTAAAAAACAATAGGCAATGAAGTAATAAATATGAATGAGCAAAGAAGTTGTTTTTTCTTTCGTCGTGGTTTTACTTCCGTAAGTACGCATGTGAACGATTTGTACAACTCGTTCTAAGGTCATTCAGCGATTCTGCTCGTCTTTCGGACACATCGTGGGCCAACTTAGACTTCATCCAGGAAAAAAGAGGCAGCTGCGCAGAACTCATAGAAAAAGTAAGGCATTTTCCCACGAAGTAGTGTACTTGTAAACTCGCTGAAAATTCCTTGATTTTGAAATGCTTCTCCTGGTGGTATGTAAGGATAACGCTTTTTCACAGGTTTTTGCATCACAAGGTCTTCCTCCGGTGTTAGCCAAGGACGAGCATTTTGTAAACGACGTTGCGCTTCATCTAGCAGAAGCATATGATATGTCCCTGCCACAACTTGAAACTGCCGCTTCCAAGTTACTTAATAAGAGGTAAGAAAGATAATGTTTTATAATATGAAAACAGTGGAAGCTTGTCCTAAATCAGCCTGATGTCCTGACGCAGAGTTTTGATGTTTTTGAAAAAGCGGACGTCAAAAATCTTTTACAGAAGCTGCAGTCCGGGTAAAACTTGAAATAACTTTAAAAATTGCTTTCCAATTCCTAAAAATCATCGATTTAGAAAAGTTGAACTTTTTTTGAAGAAAGCTTCAACTCAACCTACAAAAACAACGTAGGTTTTCCGGTTCGTGCTTATGTGAATCACTGCAGTGGCCAGTGGGAGTTTTGATACTATTGTCACAATCATATACCTTGGAGCTGTATCAGTGTCGCGACTTAATGACGTTTTAGTTCAACTAATCTATCACTGCTCTGACTTCACTCGTAAAATGTTGCTTTGTATACGCTTGTGTTCCAACAAAGCTTTAACATTACGACCGATGTGGACTCTAGATTTTGCTCGTCCATCTCATCACGAGCTCTTGGGGTAGATAACCAATAACGCTTTCCTAGCCCCTCGCTTTTACCGTGGTGGGTTACAGATATTCTTGAGTACTTGCGAAGCACACAAAAAAATACTCAAATCCTATATAATTTGAACCGGCTACAGCAGATTAACTAGTCACTCTTCCAAGCCCATCTCTACTAGAAATATCGCCCCGAAAATAAACAAGACATGGAGGACACATGAGCTGCACAACCGAAACTCTTCTGGCGCATGTGGGGCAATCCACGCGAGATTTCAGCAGCTGAGCAAAATGGTCTTTTTCACTCGTGCAAATAGCTGTGTGAATTATTTGCATCGATCGTGCATTTTCCTACGTTGGGCGTTGGGTAAAATTTAATAGAGAACAGTCCTTCCGTATGAAGATGATGTAAGATCGAATTGACGTCACAGGGACTTCAAAAGTTTGCACTCCCGCAGTCATCTCCATGCTGTTAGCCAAAGCTCAACATTTGACAAACGGCGTCGAACAAGCTGTCAATCAATTGTCAAATTAAGTATGTGTGTATCCTGCTATCCTGATGGCCCAAATTAGGTCGCTGTTTTCTACAGTGAAGGGATTGGTAATCGTAAGCAACACTTCTGTCTGTTTCTCAATGGTCTTACAGATGGATCGCACGCACTGCGACTGATTTATTTAAAGACAATTGGCGGCAGGCCGCGGCCTTGTTGATGCCTCTTATCTAGTCAAGTTAGTAGGCACAAAATAGACGGCACCAAACGGACAAACAAACTGAATGGCAGCGAACGACCGTCTTCTGGATTAATATTATCTGAAACCCGTTTCATTCAAACTGAATAACTACTCAGTGCCCAGTATCCAAACTGTGGAAGGCGACTGACAACACACCCATTCTTTTTTGCTGCGAAACACTCCCCGTTCGGTTCTGCAAGCCCGAAATTTTGAGAGCAAGGAAAAAATTGATGTGAAGGACAAAAACACGGCTATTTCGGAAGATATTTAGGATCAACCATTTAACCCGCAAAAATTGTTAAAAATTGAGACTAATGATGAATGGACGTACCGCGAAATTAAACTATTTGTTAGCATAGGCGTGTCGAAGTTAAAATGTTAGGTTCAAGCTATCTTAATTTCTGTGCACTGGTTGGATTAAGCATTTGTTTGGCAGGATCCTGTCGCCCATATTCTCTTGTGGAGAACAAAACTTACGATTTTCCCGATATGGTGTCCTCAGTCTTTTAACAAACGTTGTTGTTGTGAATTTTTATTGTACCGTTTGATTCAGTTCGCCAAGGGTACAGATTGGTCTATTGCTGTTTGCATTGATCATATTTGTAAAGCAAGCACTTTGGTTTGCCTGCCATGTAAATTCACATTGCGATAAAATGTACAGTGAGCGAAACCAACATGTTATTCAAGCTTGGTCCGGCTGATATTTTTTTCAAGCAAGAACTAAGAGACGATCATTTAGCATGAAGAAGGGTGGGGAGTGCGAAAATAACCGGGAACCGCTGTAAAAGGATGTTTTTTTTTAGATCTGGCAGTTCGGCATACTACTTTCTCAGGGAACACCATTCTAACACTGGTTACGACATTTGTTCAGGAAGCACAGCATGTTCGGTAGTGAAGAAACAATGAGCGGAATATTGCATTCTTCCCGCGACTCTTCACTTTACAGCATCGGCGGCGGCAACGATGATAGCAGCGTGGATGAACCGAAAAGCGGTACTCGAGAAGTCGAACCCGGGCTTGAAAACGAGTTGTATTTTAGTGCCAAGTTTTAAAAGCTAAAAAGTGAGCAACTGCGGAGCTACAGAAAGCGATGCATGAGATGAGAGGCGTTCTGCGAAGAACCAGGTTGATGGCAGTCGAGGAACACTTCTGGAATGTTTTCGTCGCACGACCAGGTCTACCATGCTATCGCATGCGCAAAAATGGTGCGAGCTAGCAGCAACGCAGGAAGCCGTCTTTCAGAATATTCTTCATGGACATAAATTTTTATTCTACCGATTCTAATAACGAACCAGTGAAAACCTCGTGCTCGTTGCCGCAACGAAACTTCGCTTCTACTTCGGGTCAAGATTTTAGTGAACTCTTGCGATGCACAATCCATCTGGACCTAGGCTGAGCGTGTTTGTTGAAGCATGCGACTGTTTCAAGGTGTGTCGCGGTTGAGTACGCAAGCAGTTGATGCCTGCTGCTTCCTTTCGCGGTCTGTTCGCTTGACACGTTGTCAAATGAAGAGTAATGCCGATAGACAACAACAGTGGTTTCAACAGATGTCTCCTGAACGAGTTCCTTTGAAATGCGGATTAAACGATGCTTACCTATCGACAATCACGAGGCAGCAAGGCCTGGAGTGCTGCAGTGCGAATGCGGTTGAAAAATACGCACGACGAAACTGTCGTCAACGCAGTGTTAAATCAACTCGGCGACTGTGAAATATATGCGCAGACGACGGCAATCGGCGTTGTTTTTTGGCTCTCAAGCTTTTCCTTGTAATATTTTTTCTCGCCCTTGCGAATCGTTCTGAGATCCTGTCAGTGTTCAGGTACCGCCATCACTTTCACTCTGTCAAATCGCACCTTGTCGTTATCTACGCAATCCTATTCTTGATGGATGCGCATCGCACACGCCACACAATTGTATCTTACTTTTGAGTTATGCCTGCCAGCTGGCTTGGTTCAAATCTTTGATTGCTTCACGTCTATCTTCGGTTTAACCCCAAGAGTAAAAAGTTTCTGCAGCACGGTGTGCGTCTTTTATAAATCAACCGAGAAATGCTCGAAACCCGCTACTTTTGGCTTCCTAGTGTCGCGTTCGATTGTTACTCATCGTGTGGTACGCCGCAGCTGCAGTGTTGATAACATTGATTTGCGTGCGTGTGTGGTTTCAAACGCTTGCCACCTGACACTTTTATCGCCCCTGTCGTTTGCCGCTCTTTTACGACGAACGTTTCGTCGCACTGACTTTTCTCTGAGAGAATGACGTTGGATTGTTGCTGATTTAAAAAAAGTTACAGCTTGCGAACCTGCCGTGCGTACTTGTGACGGTTGTCTCTACACTGTGCTCGCTAGTCCGGTAGGCCTACTGTTGATACTGAACCTAGGAGGCTACGGATTAAGCCCGTTCTTACACTCAGAGGTTGAAGTCAGACATTTCACACAGGGTGAATAACTGCTGGCGGAACTTGGTGCCACCATATGTGCTGGTCGTGCAACCATGTTTTCACAGCCGTCACAGCCTCCCAAATGCAAACAGGAACGGCGGTTTCGCAATATTAAATATTTATTGAATAAGAAAAAACAACAGTTCGATAAAACTGATCTGCCAGAAAAAAGCAGCATACCAAAACAGTCGAGCTTCACGGATTGAAGGGGGTGTACGGGATCAACGATCGGAAACATGCGACACAACCGTTAACCTTCTCTCCGCACAGCCGTAGCCGTGGGGGTAAAGTAGACTATGTTCCCTCCAATTTTACCCATTTTGTGCTTGGAGAAACGGTGTCCCAAACACTATACTGCTGCTCATGAGATTTAGCCCCAAAAAACGTTGGGTTGCTACGCTACTGACTGCCTGCCCAGTCTTCACTATACTACAGCGGAATCGTAAACTCTTCTACGTGAAAAAAGTTTTACAGGCGATGTCGCAATGGTTGGCACATGCAACGTGAGATTAGACCGATTCAATAAGAGGGGGTAAACCACGCCGCTACCGCTGAGCGACGAATACTGCGCACACATTTTTGCGTTCTGAGCTTCTACATCAACGTTGCCTTTGAAAGAATTGTGCAGCAGTTGACGGTCATCACCTTTTTCAAACGTTTAAAAAAATTAGCAGAAACCACCCTTAGCAACAGAAGCTTCAGTCTGAACATGCTACGAGCAAGCGTATGATTGGATTGCGCGCCATTGCACCAGATCTACCTTCTACCACTTCTCCGTTTCAAATTACAATTGGTACACCCAGTACAAGTGGGTTGACTACCACAAGTCCCAAGGAGGCTGTTTCGGAAGGGATTTGTAGGTGTAGTTGACTGGGACGTTGATCGTGGCTGAAAGCAGGTTGTGATACTTGACTGACTGTCGAATCATCCGTCTACATGTAAACACAAAATGCGTAAGAAAATTACGCCCATCAAACGATCTTTCCACCACTACTTTTGAATTAGTAGGCTTTGACGCTTCTGTACTGAAAATTGCATGGTTCCTACGCAAAAAAGCATGGAAAAAATTTGTCGTTTTCCAGCGTGGAAAAAATTTTTTTGGTCTGTTAGTATGGAAAATGAAAAATAATTTTCCAGTTGATATACATTTTCATAATGTTTTATTCTAAGATTGGAATAATTTTACTTACATCGTGTTAAATAATATAGTGCCTATATTTAACAGTCATGCGGAAATGTTAGGTCTGGAAAAAGTCTGGAAATTCAAAATTGCGTAGGAACCCTGATATTGTGACGTAAAAGTTTGCAACAAGTAGCGTGATTTCTGAGAACGGTGCTGAATTTATAGTGTTGTGAAGAAAATTTACAAGTTCCTTGTAACTGGAATCCCACTTTAGTGACGAGAGGGAAGCTTTTGAGCATTTTTAGTTGCAGGCTCACGGAATTCATGGTCTCGCCGTTTGATGGGGTTGTCGTTACATTTGAAATACATGTTCGTTCGAATTAATGATTTAAAACATGGGAAAAGAAGTGCAGTAGTACAAGAAACACTGGCACAAACACTAGAACGTTTGCTGGATCAAGAGATTTTGAAAATAACACTTACATTCACTACGCGAAGCGCGGTATTACTGTACTCTACGTGTACACGGCTGTTTGAGAGACACTACTAGCTGTGAGCGAAAGTCGCATAGCCTAAAGTAGTTCACACGCCTTTGTAAGGTTGCTCGTCAGGGGACCATCAACCCTCCGGAGAAATGCTCCTGATGGCATTTGTTCATCGGTACCCATGCGAGCCTTCATTCACACAGGGATTGCCAGGATCATCGCGGTTACTATCTTTCGTGTGCGGGATGGGGAACTTTTAACATTCAGATTTGCTACGTTGTGTTCTACAACTTGGGTGTGTGTTGCGCGGATGCGTCTCTCAATTTCCACAGGGCGTCACTTGTATCGTCGGCGGCACACCGTCGCTTTTCAAAAATGCGAAGGAACAGGAAAAAGCAAGGCCCTACCCCGCAACCACAAATCACTGTTTAAGGTTTCGCGCGTGTGGTTAAAACTAATCGGTTGCTCCACTTCAGACTGCAGTTGTTATGGAGGAAGCACATTGAAGAGGAGCGACAAATGGCAAGCTTTTTGAGAGGAAATCGCCATTGACTGCATATTCACAGACCCTGTCACCATTCGCAAAAAGGGTGTACAATGTCGCTGAAAAAATCGATTGGTGATGGCACGGAGTCGTCGAACATCCGGGGCATGGCCTAAGTTTTTTACTGAGAACCATTACACGCGCTTGAAACGTTTCTACGGCAAACAGCCACAAAAACCCGTAAATCGTCCATACCCATCCTTTCCGAGCATGAAGTAAGCTGGTATCCTAACTTGCCGGTCGGTGCCGTCGCCGATCATATCTATCCACTGGGTGACGTCCTCGTAGTTATTGTCGCTGATGATGACAGCTTTCGCACCGAAACGTTCGGCATTTAGCGCTTTGGTTACGAACGAGCATCCCCTGAAAGGCGACAGTGAAGCTAGTACGGTGTTATACATGACCTGAGCCGTATCCTGCCTTGACTCGGCCAACCTAAACTCGCGACACTGTAAAGCACGCATGGATTTCACCAATGATTATAAAGGCGCAAGAATTCAGGGGTTGGTAACCCCTGGCACACCAAGTGGTTATTCATGGCGCGCCTGGTGATTTCACATTCAAATGAAATTGTAGTATCAAATCGATTCCTATAGCTGCATAAAATTGCTTCGACAAGTTCAAATTCGCCTTGTGGATTACGCAGTTCCTTTCTAAAGGTAGAACTAAACGAAAATAATGCAGGTTTTAAGCTGCGGATCAACCCTGTTATGTGCAGTTATAACTGAGGTATGTCATTTAAAATCTAGTTTGAGGTTATCTAGTTGCGATTGTGACCATGCTGAACAGATACAGTAGGGCCGTTTCAATAGTGCTGTAGAAAAAAAGGCCACAAATCCAGCCAGGGATATCACTAAAAAGTGACTGCATTTGAGATTGCACAGTGTTGCCGTATTTCAGTTAACTTGGACATTATTAAACGTATATAATTCCACCATTGCAGTAGATCAGTAGCTGTATTCTTGAGTAAGCGTACTCGAAGAAATGGCAAGCGCAATGCGTCTACTTATTTACCATACTTCTATGAATGTACATTGAGAACAACAACATTTATGCAATAACTCTTTTCTGATTACTATTCAAATCAAAGAGAACAAAAACCTACACATGAAGAGAGTATAGTGCGCGAAGTTATAACATTTTGACAGAATTCATGTATTGACGCTGCCGACCCCTGCACGATCACACATTACAGACGTAACCATCTTCGAATCAGGTATCACGACATGTTGCTTTTATCAGTTTGCACTTTCACAACATACGTGATGAACCCACTGGCGGAAGCTTGCGTCTGAATGGCCAGAACGTGTTGTGTTCTGCTTAACTCACATAATGATCATTTCACTGAAAAACACTGAAGCATATAACCGGTGCTGACGCCATGGTACAGACTAGAGGTAAGTCTTCAGAAAACCTTTGCAAGAATGCACACACTACTGCTGGACTTTCGACTGAAAAAGGAGCGGTCGAAACTTGCCTTGTTATCAAGGTAGCTGCACTGGTAGCAGGGCTGTGGAGCCAGTATTCAAATATCAGGCTCCGGCTCCGGGTAATTAATTTTTTGGCTCCGGCTCCAGAACAATTTGGTCCAAAAAATTAAAAAAAACCTGTACATTTGTATAACTCGTTTAGCCCACAAACTACATTTGTGGAACCAGACACCAAATTTCTGGCTCCGGCTCCACCATCTAAAAATTTTTGGCTCTGGCTCCAGCCATCTAAAATTGCTTGGGCTCCGGCTCCATAGCCCTGACTGGAAGGGTAATATTCGGGGCGCAAGTCAACAGACTAACCTAGCCTGCTACTGCCTTTTCCCTGTGTTANACGCACTGTTCACAGTGCGCTTCATGTGAATTTTTTGCGACCATAGAAAGCTGATAATATTGAGCTGTGAGCAGGTCGGCCCAATTTGTTCGCAGTATGCGTCCTACTTCCTGAAATTTTCTTTGGCAACTTTTAAGTGTTTGTTCAAGTAAACAATTCCTTATCTCTTCCCATGGAAACCAGGGTTCTGTTTTGTGCAACATCACTAATTCTAGCTGGGGGTAGCACGACGCTTGCGCTTCACCACAAAAACTTTGCTTTAAAACTTTTCTTTCGGCTGTCATCTGACCAAGGTCTACTGGTGTTAGGCCGTACTGTCAAGTTCCAGGGCATTTTTAGCAGACTTACGTAAATTTGACTAAGTCCAATCTGGCCTGAACAACTCCACTCACGAGCACGATAATGTAAGTCAGAGAAGGAACAATTACACCAAAAATTATGAGAGCTGAGTGGAGCCGAAACATCCATTGAAGTATGAGGACCTTCAAAGGAGTGACTTAGAGTGTACTATACTTTATCTTTGTCTCAAGTGTGGGCTTGTTTTTCGTTCGCGATCGTCTAACACTAGCCGTGCCTCGATTTCGAGATAAGAAAATAAATTAAGTCATTCCTTTTACATGAAAATCGACTTTCAACAATTCATAGTTTATTTAAGATATTGTTAGTTTGTCAGAGAAGTCTTGGCCTCACGCACTAGAAAGGCCACGTAGAAGTGGCCCACACGCCTAAGTAATTTGAGGATTACATAGACCGCCATCAGTGTCTTTTGAGGAAGACAGATGCCTTCACGTGGCCCTCCCTGTTGCGGAATTTCTCGAAATGCTTACTGAATGTGTCAACTTGAGAGCAACCACTGCTACCCGTACTAGATGTGTTCGGCATGAGGTGGGTCTTCAAACGCCCTTCTCAGGGCGCGGCAGCAGAAATGCTGCCGAAGACCTACGACCCAACATATTCCAGCTGAACACTGAGAGGCTTACTGCAGACAAGATCTCTATCATTGAGCAGCTAGCCTATAAGAACAAGGCTTTCATCATCGTCCTGCAGGAGACCCACTGCACAACTGCAGATAAGCTAGTGATTCCCAACTTCTCACTA
>JGI24021J15306_10004921_pt1 | contig 15710 bp, 9 predicted proteins | sample Ectturendosymbi1_FD_15306 | JGI IMG/M metagenome (IMG submission 15306)
TACTAGATAAAGCTCAGAATGAATTGCTGTCTGAAAGATCCGCCGAACTTGACGCCATGATCAACAATTTCAAAAAGCCTGAAATCACTCGAGGTATGTCAAGTTTCAAACTGAGCCACTGATGAGTGTTCGTTGCTGTACTGTCCATCATAGTTCACTCTTTTCGATAGTTTAAAGCAAGGCCAAGCACAAAGACCAATGATTTGAATCAAATGAAATCCAATCATGAAATGAAATCGAGTCAGACGTTTCGAAAAATGGCTGCGCAAACAGATGTTTCGCTTTGTTTTTGTTAAATCGTAATACAGTAGTTTATTTTCAGCGCGCGATATCGCGTGGTTCTGCTACGCCTTCGCCCAACACCACTTCGATGACTGGGACCATGTTGCTCGACTTCGTCTTAACTTGAACGACAGCAGGCTCGGTTGCATCAAGGCTGATCACCATGACAGCATCGCTGAACAGCAGTTCCAAGCCATGCTGCTGTGGATGAAGAAACAAAGCCGGGGTAATTCGGTTAAACGCGTAACTTTTCTTCGGCGGTTGTGATTCTTTTCATTGGCTGTTTTGCTATTTCATCCACGTTTAATGTTTTGGGTAAACTATATCTTTCGCAACACATTTACGACACAACTACAAGGAGACCGGATACAATAAGGTGTTGCTTAGTCGGGGCTCGCATGAGTGCAAACGCGCATTTGTTTTGTACAGTATAATGTGTTTGCATGAAGTTCAACACAGCTGTTGGTGCCACTTGAAGTTTCTTCACAACCTCACCTCGTTTCGTTCCGACAGGAATGGAATACAATCTTTTGCGATATTTTTGCTGACAATATATGGCAATGTTTGTAGCTGGTAATGTGATGACCAGTATAGTGTTTTTTAGGTGGATGTGCCGCTGATGGAGGGACAACTCGCCCCATTTCTGAATATAAGTTGCAATACAATATGTTGTATTTTATTCAGATGATGACTTGTTTCAGAACATTTTTCTTTCCCCATTACGTCGCATGTCACTGAGCAGGAAAAAAATGCGCTGCTCATTGGACTCCATCAAGTGTGCTGTTAGAGTACGCTTTTAGAAAATTAGCGAACTGAACGAAATTGACAGCATTCGAAAAGACCTTGTTTGCGAATTTGATCGACTGCGTATGAAACTGAGCCTCACAATTTGGATTCCACACTTTCGTATGAGCGAAACCTGAGACTTTTCGATCATTTGTCCCGTACTTTGAGAGCCGGGGTACGATGTATTCGTACTTTGAAATCGGCTTAAAACCAGCAGTTGCCTTGCCAACGCCCTAGCTCCTACGCCGATTGCGCTAGAGAGCTGTTCAAGGGCTCAAACGAATCGGCCAGTCTTCCAGTCTGCACTTGAAAAATATTTTTTTGGTTGCGGGTTGCGGATTTTTTGTGAGTGGCGTCATAAGTGAAGTTGTTTTTGGGCAAATTTGGCTGATGTTGCCTGGCCTACGGCCCAACCGCTAGGCCAAGTATTTCACTGAAGTTTTCATTGGAAACTAGGCTCGAGTCCGAGTCTTTTGAGCCTTTCATTGACTTTCTAGCGTTTGTGGCTCAAAAGTTATGATCATAAATAAAAACATTAATTAATATCTAATTAACTAATTAGTCAAAAATTTTTACCAACTTAGATCATAACTTTTGAACCTGATACTCCAGCAGGTCACCCATAAGTATCAAAAGACTCGGATTGTAGCCTAGTGTCCAGCAAAAACTTCACCGAAATACTACAATCTAACGGTTGGCGCCCAGGGCCAGGTGAAAGTGGCCAAAAGATCCACTTATGAGGTCACTCACAAAAAACCCGCACACCCCCAAGCAAATTTTTTTTCCGAGTGCAAACTACAAGACTTGCCGCATCTTTTGACACTTCGACCAGGTCCGTAACCCGAACAGGAGCGGAGGTATTCCCGCGCAAAGCCACGTGCGATCCAGCTGTTTTTTGCGAACCGCCTGAATTAACCCGGACGTCAAAGTGTCTCGCCGCAACGGTATTGACTAGCCTTCCTTTTCAGAAATAACGACCAAATTGACTCAATTTTTTTCGGTCATGTAGAAAAAAATTCGGTCAAGACCGTAAAATAACCAACAAAAACTCAGAGCGAAACGTTACAACGATTGCTCTTTGCTTATCAGGGACGGTTGATGACATGGTTGCTTGGTTACAAGAGGCTGGGGTATCGTTACCTCCTGCGAGGAAATACTCCGCAATGCATGAACTGCCAAAAAGGTCTCAGAGCAACAGTGATTCCAACCCTGACGGTGAGTTCCTTGAGGACCTTGCGATTGAAAACGAATCTCGTATTTGTATTTAACGCAGTGGATTAAAACGATCCATTTCCTTGATGTCGTTAAACTTGCATGTCGCACTTTTGTTTGCGGTAAGCAAGCGAAATGAATGTCTTTCAAACAAAACACGAGTCATCCGACGCTGTATGGATGGTCCTGTTGTGAGCAATGATTGGTTGCCAGTAAATCGCTGGTTGCGGTCGGAGCAGACAACTTATTTGTAAAGCAGCGACGAGCGGTGATAATGTTAAATTACAAAACACTCGGCTGTTATTTGTTTCGTCAGGAAATGCGCAAACAACGGAAAAGGCATTTGACGACCGACTGTGATATCTCGGGTTCGTGAAAAAAAAGAGGTGTTGTGTTTGCACAGCCACACTTTGCGCTGAGAAGGTTTATACTTCGAGTGGGTGCCGTTGCAAGTCAACGTTTGCTCTCTGTTTCTTTTCCGGCTCCAGCAAAGACTGCAAAGCGTTTTACAACTGCAATGACTCCCGTCTTCTGCAAGACAGCACCGTTTTTCAGAAGCGGTCAACTGCGCTGTAAAAATTATCATCGATTCTTTTCACCCTTTCTTGATCAGCATGAAGATTACGCTGAGGAATAACGTTTCACCAAGAGATATATATGTTAGATAAAAAGTCAAATACACGCTTTGGGCAAAAAAAACACATTGACTGGCTGACTTAATTAGCTATTCTGCTAATCAGTTGCACGCTGCTCTTTAGTCAGCGAAAAGTGTTGAGTGAAATTGGCAAGTTTGTGGTGAAATTAAAAAGACATTCCTCTTCTTATGAAACAGATCAGGTTGGGTAGCCTCGAAAAGTTTTTATTGACCTGTGTCAGAACAGTGGGCCTACCTGCCCACCTGTAGTAGAGCAAGCAGCCACAGGCGTCTGGTGCAACTGGTAGCTACGTTGTTTCGGCGAATCCCCCAAGCATGCATAAGATCATAGGCGTACGGGAAGGCATTTTACTGGAGCGGCGGAAGAAATTTTCCCTAAAAGTCAGCAATTTGCCCTGAAACTAACTTTATTAGTCTAATCCGAAGGGGGCCAGAAACCTCTTGTAAATCTCTTTTATAAAGTTGAATTCGTTTATAACGGCTTCGTCTGTAACGTCAATTCGCCTATAACGTTACATTTTGTTTAGTCCCGGTGGCATCTTTTACATGCATTTCAAGTCGCTTATAACGTCATTTCGGCAATAACGTTCATACTGCAATCCCTTAGAGGTGCCGTTATAGGCAAATTCTGTAGTTACCTTGCTTGTTAACTCAAGGAGGCGAAGTTCCTTGCTTGTTGTTTTTTCCCAGAAAAGAAACTTTACAGTAGTTGCTTTTACTGATGCAAATATGTACGCGACTTCAATGACGCAACGCAATGTTTTAAAAGCGACTGTTCCGGATAGAGGGGTCTGACTCCTTCCCTACACCTGCCTGTGTTTTTGTTGCTGTGCGCTTGAGCAAGGCACTTAAAGAGGCGCACTCAAAGGGGTCAAGCAATCTGCAGGTACTTGCAGCCCGCTTCTAAAACTCCTGTTAATCAAAAAAATCTATCATCTTAACACCTGCACCTCTACCCAGCGCAAACGCGTAAACGAACAAAGGAAAAGTTCCCGAATTCTTGTTGCCGAATTCTTATATCAAGCTATTAAACTACTGACATCCGATTGTTAGATTTTTACAGAAAACGAGTGCTTGGTCCAGATCAAATTTATTTTAACCATTCACGACTTTGGTCCAGATTACACAATACGCTAGCCCAAATTACACGGATAAACCCCAAGTGAATATACGCTGTATTGAAAATTTTTTCACCGTATAGGATTTTTGAGCAACTTTCTCTTGCCCTGAAAAGCAGAGTTTGCCCTGAAATTTTTCCAGCCAGGGGGCGGCCGCCCTCCCCGACCCCCTGCCTCGTACGCCTATGCATAAGATTATTGACACTGGGGACTTTGTGAGACGTTCTCTGTATGAACGCGACCGAATAACATTATTGTTAAATAGCTGGACTCCTTTATCTTCATACGATTTGCACCTGATGTTGTCAGCTAACGCCCTTGGTATGTTGGTAAAATCAGCTCACAAAAATTGGAAAAAAGCGAAAGAAGACAAGTTTTGCGCACTGGCGTTTAATGCATTTCTTAAACTTTACAAAAATGAAGGAAGCGTGGACGTGAGAAATATGCTTTCCGACAGTAGAAAAAAAATCATTGACCAAAATAAAACTCGGCTGAGACAAGCAATGAAGTTTGTCGAGTTGTGCAGTTGTCAAGAGAGAATTTCAAAGAAACAAGATGCCACTTTAGTTGGAAGGACCCCCAGTTTTCATGGTGAGAACAGGCAATTGTTTATCCACAAATTATCTGATTTCCTTGACTATTCTAACCACAAGCAATTTTTCCTTTTCAAGGCTTTTGCTTCCATAACTTCAGCCCCCCCCCTTAGAAAAATCCTGGCTGCGCCCCTGGATACGTCAGCAAACTTATAAATGTATTTTTCAGCATCTTCACGTGGAGGAGTCAATATCAGAGCTCAAACAATTTCTGGCGCCGTCATTGGTTGCAGCAACGTGAGCGTCAATTACCACTACCACAATAGTCCAGCTCGTAAGTTGTGTCACACAAGTCAGTCTATTGGTTCTGAAGCAAAAGAATGCTGAACGTAGGTTTGTTGAGAGATTGTAAGCGGTTCAGGAACGAGTTTTCATATCATAATTTTGCGTTCAGTTCGTTCCCCTTTCCACCCTGCTGTTTCGTGTGTTGAAAGAAACTGCCTGTTTTTTTCACAAACTCACACAGGCCGCTTTACCTCACAACAACGCTGGTAACACAAATTACCCGAATGTGTACAGGTTTTTCGCTAACGTTGCTTTGATCGAAACCATTCACTCATAACTCAGGTTGAATCTTCCCTGTTCTCTTTTATAATACTGCCATGAAAGAAATGTTGTTAGGAGCTAAAGGGGCAGGATTTGTGTCTGCTTTTCAAATGTTTTCCAAGTAGTCAGTTGATTTTTGCCGCAATTTTTTAGACGCACAAGGGCATTGAGTTTATTGAATAACCAACCCTAGTGATTGATGCGGGGCTAAAAGTGAACAAAATTGATGAAATTATCGATATGTAAATCTACATTTTTAAGAGTAAACTTTTCTACGTTTTTTGTGTCGGCCAACAACTAAATAAAGCAATCGAAACTCTCGGTGTTAGATTTATTCTTTCTGCGTTTTGCTGCTGGGCACATAACGCTTTTTATCGGTAGAAACACTTCATGTTGATGTGTCCCAGAAACACAGGCTGGACCTAAACCGGAAGATCGCCAGAAAGCTCGAAACACAGCGACTGTTGTTGACGGACCCTCAGGAGCAGCAGGTACGTCCTTTCCTTTCAGAAAATCATAACAGCAGCTTCCAAGCGTATATTTGTAATTCAGATGATCAGGGAGAGGGCGTAAAAACGGTGTTCCACGTTACCACATTCATTTCGTCTTCGTATTCGGCGCATGTCATGGAAAAAAAGCGATGCTGGTTTTTGTATCAGTGATTGCCTACGCACCCTACGACAGGGATGCTCATATTTTCTCAGGATGCGAGCTACTTACGAACACGCCAAAATGATATAGCTACTAGAAAAATGCAAAACAAATATTTAATAATAAACATATTGAGAATTATTTTTACAATGTGTGTTGATGTACCTTGCATACCAACATGAGCCCATATTGCGCAACGCAACATAATTAAATATGTGCATTTTTGTCATTACCTGACTTTATTCTGATGACTTGCACTGAACGGAATCAGCCATGCAGGGTTTTAATGTGATGCGATCTACCCACAGTGACTTTGAGATCGGCGTGTGGAGCATCCCTGTCCTACATGTATATAATTGTCAAAGGCTCGCAGATACGCGCTTTGTAAATTTCTTTTGCGCTGATTTTTTCAAAGAAAATACCGGTGGTAACGCCACAATAAGCCCACATTTTTCAAATCGTCATCCCAAATATTATGTTATGGAGGTTAAGATCAGAAAAAACAAAAATTGGTCAATCCTGCTGCGAATACTTCATCAGTATGACGAATGTTTGCAGCGTGAGGATTGTTATTGTATATAGTTTATATTTTTTAGATTTGCTTTGTACATACTTCTGACTTTAATTCAGATATGTGGTGAGGAACGCAAAGTAGTAAAAATGTGTCAAATGCTTCGTTGGTTCGTGAGTATGTTTATGGTGTTCGTTTGTATTAATAACATTTAGAAAACGCCTGTTGAGGCATCTTTTCGAAATGGTCGATGAAGACGTGATGCGGATTTTAATAGTTGAGCATCTTCCGTTTCAATTGAGTAGAAGTGTTACGCTGCTGTGAACCAGAATTGGGAACTTCTAATTGAGTTTCCATTGTGTTTTAGGTGACCGAAAGAGACAATCAAAGCCGATAATAATGATCAGCTATGCGTGGAAGCAAGATGGCGAAGACATCACTCATATGCCCAGAAAAGTAAGTTGCTTCAGATTGTTTGTGTTTCATCATCATCCTTAACTCGCCTTGTAACAGTTAAAGAGTCGGATCTACTCATGTCATCTTGGTTACAAGTTGTTGAAAAAAACGGTAATCGCCGTTGAGCGCTACGTGATATGAAAATGTGCGTTGAAGCTGTTCTCTTTCATCAAAGCATCAGCTCGGACAAGTTTGAAAAAGTTGCGTTTGATGCGCGACTGCCGGTAACTCACGCATTGTTGCCTGTGCTCATTGTGACGTGTCAATCAATACTGACAGTTTATTTTCAAAGCGTGACGTAAAAGATCTTTTTTCCAAGGGTCAGACGGACCGCGCTCTTCGTCACGCAGCACATCATGCGGATGCTGCGGGAAAAAAGAATAACCGTGAGGTGGCGTGTTACCCTGCTTCGCTCGTAAATTGCGAGTGGACCTTTGAGCAATCTCGCCTGATCGCCTGGTTGCTACTGCAACTAAGGCAGGTTGTTCTGTCATTTCTTCTTTCTCGCCGACAGCTGCGCACCGTTTCTTGATCGCTGCCGTTCGCATCTGATTTAAGTCTAATAAAGCCTACATCTAGGCGCGACGGCGAGTTACGTGTCACTACAGGCAGAAAACGAGTTTTGCTTCACTTAGCCAGGTCTGGTAATCACCTGATGCCTTCAATCAACTCGGAAGAGATATGAGTCTAGCTAGAGATGGTTATTTTAATTGACTACATCTGTGTGCAACTCCAATCCACTAGAATGCTGTAGAGCAGGGGTCTCCTAACTACGGCCCGCAGGCCAAACCTGGTCCGCGAAGACAATTTGTCGACGATGAAAAAATAATATTTTTACGAAACATTTCTCTATTTGATGGAATGTAACATATCCCGAAACAAATCACATTAAGTAAGATGTCCGGCCCTCGAACTGTTGCGTAATAGTTTTCATGACCCTCTGGCAAAAACATTTGGAGGTCCTGCTGCAAAGCGTAGGCAAGTGAAAAAGCCAAATCTAATTGTAACGGCCAACATTTGTAGATTGCTTCCAGTTTAAAGGATGAAAGATTTGAGGTTTGGATCGATGTGGAGCAAATGTACGACAAGGTAGATGAGCGAATGGCTGAAGGGGTGCATTTCTGCGACATATTCCTCGCTTGCACGTCACCTGCTTACGAACAAAGCGACAACTGTTGCAAAGAAATAAGTATGGCGTCTGAGAACAAAAAGCACATCATACAAGTGAAAGTGATTGATGACTTCAAACCTAAGGGATGGCTTGGTGAGTGTTTTGTCTTCTCGGAACTGCAACTATTGGAAGCTTTAAGGAATGTTTGTGGATGGAAAGAAATATTCTGACATAAAATTATTGATTGTGTAACACTTCTATTTATTTTTCAAAGAACATGCAGTAAATATGCAATTGCACACGATAAATTTTGTTGAACTTCGGTCCATGTTGGCTCTGTGGCAGATTGTCATAATTTGATTTGCGCCTTACTGAGTGGCAACTTCATGAGGAAGAAGGGACCAAAATAAGTTTTCTCCCTGTCCCAGTAAGAAACGTTAAAGAACAAAACACAACCTTGGAAACTGGAACATCACTTCACTCACAGGGAAAGAACACGAAATGGTCGAGGAAGCCAAACAAAATTCCCCGGATGTTGTTGGCATCTCTTCGACAAAGTGTCGTTGCTCTAACACTGTTCAGTTGGACGATGGGTGGAAACTCTACTATCCCGGCGTTGAGCCAGCAAAGTTTACTAAGGCTGGGTTGGGGATATTTGAAAGACCTTGTGTCGACGAATGGATCCCACAAGAACATAGATTCCCCCAATTTTTAAAGTTGGCAAACTTTCATAAAAGTAAAGTGTCGCTCGCACCCTCTCGTTTTTAAGCGTAGGATTATGTGCCGGACGGAACGGTCAGATTTGGCTCTAGGAAGAATATGTGCATGCAAGCCCGTAGCCACAGGGGGCAGTGCTCCCCCATATTTCTTTTTTGCCCCCCAAATTTTGTTGCGCCCAGAAAGATTTGTTTTAAACATATAGGAAAAGCAAGGATCTTGCTCCCCTAAAAATGTATTGTACCCCACCAAATCTTGAAACCTGGCTACGGGCCTGTATGCATGAACGCGTTAGCTGGGAGACGGTTGTTGTTGCGCACGATAACGTAACAATGTGTGCCAACGCGCGAACCCACAGCACGTGTTTGTTTGTGTTTTAGCGTCGGATCAGTCGAGAAAAGTTTTGCCACCCCTTCATCAGCACAGCCGGGCGAAGCTTTGACACCAACAAGGGGTTTCGCTTTTATTTTTGAAATGCCTGCTTCTCTGATGGGGCTTTCTGACTTGAAGTTCCAGTAGATTATACAAATTGACATCCACTAATAATTGACTGTTCTACTCTTTTAATAGAATCTCACACCGCGCGCAAGATACACGTCAACTTTTCCAAAGGAGGATTCAACGCGAATTTCAAGAAACTTTTGAAACAGATCGACTTGTATTGGTCTGCCCAAGGTACGGGTGTTATCGTGTAACTGCCTGCTTTGCAATAAAACTCTTAAAGCTGACCTTTTAACGTCAAAAGCAGTACATTTTAAAGCTTTGTCTCACGAATGTTTCGTTCGAAAGTGAAGGACTACTGCAGTGCCATTACGCAAAATATGTTGAACTCTTGACTGATTTCGACTATTTCATCAAATAGTGTATTGCATTTTGCATGCGCTGTTGGAAAAACGATGCTTTGAAACTTGGAGACTAACTCAAACTATAAATCGCCTCGATATATGAAATGATCCAAGTTTAATTGTTTAAAGTTCGTCCTGTCGCTCTTGCCAATGTTTCACAAGGTACTTTGTTAGCTGTTCTTCACAGTCGAAACATGCAACACTGCTGTAAAGCCAAGCTCAACGTAGATATATCATAATAAGAAATTGTAGGTATGACGAAGCAAATTTGTTTTTTGCACTTTGGCGTGACGAAACAGCGAGGTCATCAAAACATTAGCTTTTCTGTGCGCTTGTGTAAAGATACTTTTGGGCTCATTCTTGTATTCCTGTGAACGGTGCTTTTCACCTGTCGGTAGTGTTCCCTCTAAAAAGTTATATCACGCTGAGCAAATGCTTTTGTAGTGCGCGTACAGTTGCGCAACCTTGCACACACTTGAACAATGAAGTGTTTCAAGCGTTAAAAGAGCTATGCGGTATATATACGATATTAAATTTGGAATGTTGCCAGTGCGCGAGAATAAGGTTTCACTGCGCAAATGGTCTTGTAGTTCTGCGCACTTGCTCACCTAAGAGGGAGCATTGCCTGACGGTCGCGTTCGGCAACACTTTTTACTGGCTTGCATACCCAGGCGCCATGTGATGTCTTCCTTATTGCCACTTCCAAGAAGTTCACACACCAAACAGTTCACCAACAACTGGAATGAAACCGGGCTTCGGTTTGCCGCTTCGTCTGCATCAGTAGCATTCCAATAGAAGAACCGGCTGCGTTGATACTTTGCCATTTCTCCGGAAAGGCATTGTTGCAACCTCTCGCTGTGCGCGATTCACCACGAACTGGATGTGCGCTAAGAATCGCACACCTATGCAAGTGGCCTGATTAAGCAATAATAGAGTGATCGCTGCCGCGCGTGGTCGCCTTTGTTGCTTGCTGCCACAGTGTGAAGTTTTGCGCACTTACCGCTCGGGCCCTGCGATCACAACAGCCTGAATGTTGTTTTTCAATAAAAAGAATATTGTGTCTCTGCGATTATGCAACTAGGGTTGTGATTCTCTAGCGATTTTACGATAAAATCGTGTCCCCAAGTCGTGCTTTCACCATCTTGTCTCTGCATTTTTTGATCACGTTGCGGTCTTTCTTGATAACTGCAATTGTTTGATAATAATATAAAATTCAGTTACGCACTACGTATATCGCAGTGGTCACAGCATGCTCATTTCACAGGTTTTGCATTTCTTACTTTCCACTGTATACAAATTTACTTGCTTTTTATTGATAGAGGTGCGCTCACTGCACATGGATCGCTTTGTTTTTGCTTCAAGTAGCCTTTGTTTCTATTTCTCGATTTCATCACATGTCCACAATTTTTGCTTGTTTGCTGATACCTGTTTCGCCATCAGTTGTACTTTCTAAATTTTTCGATCGAGCAAGATTTTGTTTTGTGTTTGAGCAAGATGGAGGCTTGGTCTTCGGGCCCATCTTGCTCAATCGGGGTCTTCGGCCCTGTTGCTCCCGCTGGCAGCTCCACTGCTGGGAATAACCATCTCGAAAATTGAATATTTATGGCTGGTAATAATTTTTCCATCACAATCAGTGACATTTCAAGTATTGAAGTTATCAAATTTTGCCGAACCTTGCATGGAATAAAAAAATTTAACCTTTTGAATCAACTAAATTACAAACATGTTCATTTGATTTGTCTGTCGACGTATCGCCCACTATTTCACGTATGATTTCTCATTGCAGTATTTGTAACCAAATTATGTGCAATTTACTCATAACAAACGACAGTAGGTAATGTGACGAAAAGCGACAAGAAGGCAGAAATCAAACATGTAAAAGAAATGTTAAAGCGAATGATTCAAACTTAAGGGGGAGGGAGTCACAGGTGGCAGGTGAAGATGCAGTGCATACATTTGTGCTTTGATAGGTGAAGATGCAGTGCATACATTTGTGCTTTGATATTTTGTGCATTCTTACTGTGTGATTTCAGGAAATTTCTCTTTGTGATCCAACACAACAAATGTGTTGTGTTGGATCACAAAGATAAATTTCGCAAACAAGTACAACGTACTTTTGGTCGCTGTTTCCTGTCGCTCTGCACAACGCTTTGCGCTGTTGTTCACGTTAGTCTGTACTGAACCGCTTAATGTTGTGTTGTTCCGACCTCGCATTCAAGCAAGCCCGCAACCAAGGGGAGGCAACCGGGCAATCGCCCCCCACTGAAAATTTCAAAAGTTCTTAGGTACAACAGCAAGTCGTACAATCATTTTGCCCCCCCAAAAATATTACAACAGCAGGTTGCAATCATTTTGCTACCAAGCTGGTTGCGGCATTCAAGTGTATTGAATCATAGAGCTCGTCGTATATGTAAATATAACCAAGGAGACAATCAAACTTCTTGGCTGCTACTTTGTGGCTACAAAGTAAATTGAAGCAGTATAAAGATTATGTACGCCATTTTAATTGTAATTATTGTCTGTCATAATGTGGACTAAACCACAGACTCATTTGTAATAGAAAAATAGTTCATTTATTGGCATAACTCTGAATCCAACGGAGCAAAGTACATAATATATGTTCATGTTCACATCAGTGCTCCAACACTACTTTTTATAGAGAAACTATTTCTTGGAATATTTTGGTGTTGGAAACAATGCAAGCTACAAACAATAACGTAGGAGACTGATTATTTTGTTGGTAAAGCTTGTCCACATTGATAAGAAACAACATGGTGTCATTTTGGTAGGTTTGAGCATACGTACAATAAAGTCCTTGAAGTTGAGAGTCAGTTGTTGTGCCCTGTTGGGCAAGAGCAAGCAGGAAATTATTATAATGAACTAAACAATTCTATCGAACACTTACAGAGAAGGCAGGTGGTTTTGGAAGCCAAACACAAAAGATAGCATAATATGCATTAGCTGACGCTTTGCGACGTGTTTAAATCGTGAACTTTTAGCACCATGATGTTCCTAGCGTAACTTTCTGTTGTGTTAAGCTGCGACGACAAATAGGATATTTCTTAACTTTATTGCGGCTTCGTTTTCGCAAATACACAACTATTTTCACACTTTGTGTAGACTGAGTGGGTCAAACATATGCAAGTTTGTTTAGAGGGTATGGGCAATTTTCCCCAATGTACAATGTTATCTTTATCATATGTGAATTTTTAAAACTCTAAATAGCTAACTATACACCTAATCGTTTTTGGGAAGCAAAGTAGCGTAATTAGTGCACAAAATTCTGCCCCAGTCGCATGACATAGCGTTTAACGACAAAATCCAATATTTTTAAAACCCATTGAGAGAGAATCTAGCATTTACGTGTATCAGCTGCATACTTTAGTTACAGTAGTCGCTCAAGAATTGGTCGACAACAGGATCCACGTCTTATATGCATGCAACTTTTGTAGGTCTACTTCGTGTCTGAGAGTAACAAGTCCCTACTCGGCTTCGATTGAACGCGTGTTGGTGTGCATCAGAAGCGTGTAAATATAAAACGCGCAATCATAACCGTGGCCACGATGACTGCTTCCTCACTCCAATATTGGCTGCAAAAGGCATATCGTGTACTTATGGCATCCAGATTTTCACAAGGGTTTTTGCAAAAAACTTTTACGAGGAAAGGTGGCATTGATCCAGAGTAGAAGCCTGGAACTTCCTCTAAAAACAGACTTCAAAAAGTCAACGAAAATAGACTTGCTACTTGCCGCCTTAAATCTGAACCTTATTGTTGAGAACAAAAGCGCCAGAAAAAATGCACGTTTTATGGATGATGCTTTAAAAACAAGGGGCATCAAATATTTAAATATTGGGACTTGGTTGTTGTTTTCCCGCCTCTATCAAAATTTCTGGTTCCGCGACTGGTTCACCATACCTTCTCACATGGCAAGGAAACAGACATTCCTGACGCCTTTGGTGCGATTCTGCGCAGGGGCTGTGCAAGTGCCTCACTCGGCTAGAATGCAAGGAGTCCTCGTTAATAGGCGTATAATTGCGACATGCTTTGCTCGAGTGGTTTGAGTCTGCTCACTAGGTGGTACAGTAATAGACACCTTGTTAGTCCAGTACAGAGCTGAGAGTGAAACATCGCTTTACTTTGCAGTAATTGTATGCAACTGCAAACGCTATTAAAAAAGCATTGCCTCGTTTATGCGCTTTCCTCTACGTAATAAAGAAATAAACAAATGTGCAGCGCGGGGACACTGTGGCAACTTCACAGTGCGGGAACGCGCCACAAACACAAGCCAGTACTTGTCCTTCAACAAGAAAAGAAATGACAGGCGAAGTGTATGCAGGCGCGGACAATCGTGAGTGAGGTTTGATAGAAATGAAGTTTGTGTAATTGGGCGAGAAATTATAAAGTGAATGTTAGAAAGTGAATGGAAGTCAAGTACGGGGACGCGGAAGCCCCATTTGCATATGCAATTGTTTTCCATTTTTCTGCCCTTGTGACAAGGTTCGAGGTTTGTTGCAATGCGACTGGTACATGTTTGAGCGGATAACGTCCTGTATACATGTGTATTATTGTTGTTACTGTTTTAACTGGCTTGGAAAAGGTGAAAACAGATAAATACAAATAGGCATTTCGGATAGTCGCCGAACTGTTGGAATGGTGGATTACCAGGGACCCCGAGTAGTGGTAGGGGCAGTGAAAGAGTTGATGGCAATGTCAACGTATAAAAAACAAAAATATCATTACCAATTATCCTTGTTTCTGTTCAGCAACAATGTTGACCTCAAAAATGATAACAGAAAGTACAGAAAATCATTCCAAATTTTCTGAGTGAGCGAATAGCTGTAATAAATTTGTTTCACGTCGATATTGATGAACCATGAAATTAGTTATGCTTTTATGAAAAGGCACCTCTGCGTCCGTTGCTCACATTTTCAAAGGGTAGGGGGAGACAATGCCTATGTCCAGGCCAGGGACGGATTTAGGGAGCGCGGGGCCCTAGGCCATCTTAGTTTTTGGGGCCCCACGCAAGTTTGCCCTATTTGGCCGTTTGTCTGAAACGTGTGAAAGTATGCCCCTCTTATGTGTAGTTCCCCCTCAAAAATCTTTTGTTGTGCCGACTTTGGTTCTACCATTGCCTTAGTAGATCTTCAACAGAATTTAAAGCCTTTCCTACATTCTTCTAAAGATCAAATGGCATTGCGATCTTTTCTTGGAATTTATAGCGCTTTCGCGTAGTTCAGAAGTTCTTTTCGTTATATTTCCATGATTTCTAGCGTTTTCAGTAGGTTTCTTTTTCGGATATATACATTTTCATGCGAGACCGTTTTGCCGCCCTTGAAAATATCGTCTAGTTGTTGATCTGATTACCTGTGCGTAAACTCCTTGTTTTATGGTAATAGCAACCACATCATAGGCGTACGAGGCGGGGGCTGGGGAGGCAGCAAACACCCCGGATTGAAATTTCGGGGCAAACTCTGTTTTCAGGGCAAGCGCAAAGTTGTTCAAAAATACTGAATGATAAAAAATATTTGAATACAGCAAAAAATTTCAGGGAAAACTGTTTTTCAGGGAAAGCGCAAAGCTGCTCAAAAATCCTGAACGGTGAAAAAAGTTTCAATACAGTGCATAAGCGAATTGAAATGCATGTAAGAGATGCCATCAGGACCGAAGAAAGTGTAACGTTATAGGCGAATCGACCTTTCTGACGAAGCCGTTATAAACGATTTCAACTGTATAGAACAGATTTACAAGAGGTTTCAGCAGAACCGTCACCAGAAAGTTTTTCAATAGGGGAGGTTTGAGTTTCTGCGGGGGGCTTTGCGTTTACACTTGGAGGGGCTTGGAGCTTTGTTTGGGGGGCTAAGCCCACCAAACACCCCCCGTGGCGACGGGATTTGGTTTCAGGCCCCATTCCGATGAAACTAAAAAAGTTAAGTTTCAGGGCAAATTGTTTATTTCTAGGGCAAGTGGTTCTTACATTATATTTCACCTCTCTCACAGTATGCTACACATACTGACTTTGTGAGCCATATTGATAAGTTGATGTCAAATGATCTCTATTTGCTACATTGTAACATAAGGTCTTTGTATAAAAATATGGACAAGCTTGAAGAAATCGTAACTCCATGTTCAAAACCACCAGATATTATAGTGCTGTCGGAAACCAGAATTAAGGAAACCTCAATTATAGCCACACTTCCAGGCTATAATTTCATTAACGAAAATTCCC